>SMVA01029399.1_pt1 | contig 14065 bp, 12 predicted proteins | sample 2456451 | NCBI WGS metagenome assembly SMVA01 (sample SAMN11095933, study PRJNA526329) | marine sediment metagenome | biome: Marine sediment; feature: Surficial sediment; material: Deep marine sediment; isolation source: Hadal surficial sediment | place: Pacific Ocean | collected 2014-05 | depth...
GAGAAAAGGCAGGATGAGTGAAGCATCAATATGTCGCCAACTGAACAGGGCGCGCGAACCGTTGCTGGCCAACTGGGTAGCCGCATGCAGCGGGATAATCGCGGCGGCGGGCACCAGTCCGGGCATAAGCGTGATCAGGAGAACGCCACCGCCCATACCAAAAACACCGGCCACGGCCGATGTCCCCAGGGCGGCCACAATCAGCCAGTACTCGCTCAATTGCCGGCCTCGTCTGCCTCGACGATTTCCACCTCCTCTCTAGCCGCAGCTACCCACTCATCGATGTCGCTATCGTGCAACACAGTTGCAACGTAATTGCGCACAACATCCGGCATTTCAACGCCATAGGTCTGAAAGCGCAAGACTACCGGCGCATACATGGCGTCGGCGATGGAGAAACTACCGAACAGCCACGGACCCGATCCGCCCGCCGCCTGGCGACACTCGCGCCAGATATCCATGATCCGGCTGATATCCCGCTGCAACTCCGCATCCATGGGTACACGCCGATTACTCGCGCGACAGTTCATTGGCATCTGCTGACGCAATGCTGGAAACCCCGCATGCATTTCCGCGCTGATAGCGCGGGCCCGTGCACGCTGCTGGAGTTGCTGTGGCCACAGCTCACCCTTCGCCCAGCGTTCGTTGATGTACTCACAGATCGCCAGGGAATCCCAGACGCTGTGCGATCCATCTTGCAGCGCGGGGACTTTAGCGCTGGGCGAGTATTCGCCAATATCTTCGGCAAACTGCTCGGTATTCAGCGGCAGGCGGCGTTCTTCAAACTCGATACCCGCCTTGCGCAGTGCCAGCCAGGCGCGCAGGGACCAGGAGGAGTAGTTCTTGTTGCCAATTACCAGGGTCACCTTTTCCATTATTCAGCCTGCATCCGGTATAGCGCATAGGCGTAGCGAAGGCTGGCCGGCTCAGTGGCATGCTTGTTGGTCCACATCAGGCAGTACTGCTGCTTGTGCGGGGCGATATAAACGCCCTTCCACGCGGACAGTGAGCTCTCCTGTACAGGAAAGTGCACCTTCTCCTCATCGTGGTAATGAATATTGAAATCCATGCCGATATTTGCCGTGAAACTGAATTCCAGGCGCTCGCCGGCGGCCATGACCATGCAGGCTTCCTCTATTTTACCGGGCTGGATAGTTGCCGTTTGTTGAATTTGTTGAACCAGAACCAGAGATGCCGCAGCAATCAGGATTTTCATTGGCAATACTCCCGGACAAGACCATGGGCGAAACAGGCATGCGCTGGTAAATGCAGGCTGGCGCTTAGGCTATTTAAGTAGCCACAGACAGTAGCCTATTTTGCAGGCCACGTGGAGGGCTTGGTCCTGGTCCAGGGTAGTCACGTTTTCACATTTGTAATAATCAATCAGGCCGTGCAGGGCTGTTTCCAGCAACCCCAGCCACAAATTGCCGGTTATCAGGTAAACGCCGCCGCCGTGAGCCAGCGAATGGGCAGAGAGCCAATAGTACCAGGCCGGGAAGTCCTGGTTGCCCTGTTTGTGGTGCTTGTTATGCCGACACTTGGCTACAGCCATAATATTTGGCTGCAGTACGAAATCAAACATCGCATGCACTACAAGGAACTGGAAAAAGAGTTCTAAACCTGGCAAGACCCGCCCCCAAAAGGATACTGAGATCCAAAATCATAGCGATTACTCGTGAAAAACAAAGAAATTCACCCATTTTTGTGACAGGGGTCTCATTTTGGGGTGGGTCACCTCCCGTTTCGAGACGGCAGTCGACGGAAATCAGGCGTAGTAAGGGGAAACCGGCTGGTGCCACTCACCAGGGCGCCGGACCGGATTTGGATCAAATAGTGCCCGCTGCCCTGGCCATATCCAGCGCCAGGTCTTCGATCATATCTTCCTGGCCGCCGACGGTGCGCCGCCGACCCAATTCCATGAGGATGTCCCGGGAAGAGAGATTGTATTTCTCTGCACTGCGCTTGGCGAACAGCAGGAACGATGAGTACACGCCGGCGTAGCCCAGGATCAGGGCATCACGATCGACCCGCACCGGATGATCCATCATCGGCACAATCAGGTCCTCGGCGATATCCATGGCCTTGAAAATGTCTACCCCGGTTTCAATGCCCATGCGATCACAAACAGCGACGAATACCTCCAGTGGCGTGTTACCCGCACCGGCACCCAGTCCAGCCATTGACCCGTCGATACGGTTGGCGCCCGCCTCCACCGCAGCCAGGGAATTGGCGATACCCATCGCCATATTGTGGTGCCCGTGAAAGCCCAGTTCGGTTTCCGGATTGAGTTCCCGACGGGCCAGTGCAACCCGCGCGGTGACATCATCCGGCAGCATATAGCCCGCAGAATCCGTGATGTAGACGCAGTTTGCGCCGTAAGATTCCATCAACTTTAACTGCACCACCAGTTCTTCTGCCTCGATCATATGGGCCATCATCAGAAAGCCCACAGTATCGAGATTGTCAATTTGGCAGGCCGCGCCGATATGCTGCTCGGAGACATCTGCCTCGCTGCAGTGGGTGGCGATGCGGATGGTCGAGATACCGCAGTCCACCGCCATTTGCAGGTGATCGACGGTGCCGATCCCCGGCAGTAGCAGGGCTGACACTTTGGTATTCTTCACTTCTTTGCACACAGCGGTGAGGTATTCTTCATCCGAAGCCGCCGGGAAGCCATAGTTGACACTCGCCCCACCGAGGCCGTCGCCGTGGGAGACCTCTATCCTCGGGACACCCGCATCATCCAGCGCCCTGGCCACGGCGACCATTTCCTCCACCGTGATCTGGTGTTGCTTGGGATGCATACCGTCGCGCAGGCACATGTCGTGTACGCTGATTTTTTTGCCTTTCAGATCCATTTCTCGACTCCCCCTATGCGGCGCTGGCGACTGGAACAAATTTGCCGGACAGAATTTGCTCGGCATACAGCTCCGCCGTTCTCAGACCGGCGGCGGTCATGATGTCCAGGTTGCCCGCATATCGGGGCAGGAAATCACCCAGGCCTGCAACCTCCATATATATCGATACCCGCTTGTCATCGAACACCGGGCCATTCTTGAGGGTATAACCGGGCACGTACTTCTGCACTTCGATGATCATCTGCTGAACCGACTCGGTAATCGCTGCCTGATCCGGTGTATCTTTTGTCAGGCAGTGCACGGTATCGCGCATCATCAATGGCGGTTCCGCCGGATTGATGACGATGATCGCCTTGCCCTCATCGGCGCCACCGACCTGGGAGATACCGTTTGCGGTGGTGCGGGTAAACTCATCGATGTTCTTGCGTGTGCCTGGCCCCGCGGATCTGGACGCTACCGTGGCGACAATCTCACCATAGCTGACCGCCTGCACCCGACTCACCGCATAGACCAGCGGTATAGTCGCCTGGCCACCACAAGTCACCATGTTGACGTTCATGGCCTGTTGCGCAACAGCCTCATCCAGGTTCACCGAGGGAACGCAGTAGGGGCCGATAGCGGCGGGCGTCAGGTCGATCATCACCGCACCCTGGCCGTTCACCTTGCGACTGTTCTCGGCGTGCGCGTAGGCCGAGGTGGCATCGAAACAGATCTGCACCCCGTCTTCTTTCATCGTCGCCAGCATGCCGTCGACACCCTCGGCGGTGGTTTTCAATCCCAGTTCCTTCGCCCTGGCCAGGCCCGGAGACTCCGCTTCCACCCCCACCATCCACACCGGCTCAACCAGTTCACTGCGCATGGCCTTCATCAACAAATCAGTACCGATATTACCGGGACCAATGATGGCTGCTTTAATCTTCTTGCTCATATTCTGTTCTCTGTTGAAATTAGTTCTTGTCGGGTATTGATGCCATTTTCGTACTGCCTCTGCCAGGCCATACCACGGGGGGTCGGTATTGAACATGTCCTTGCGCGACACGTTCTCGCAAACTGGCACTAAGCACCCACAATCCAGCAGCCAACTTCTAGACAAAGTTACAGGAACAACCGCCGATGCCTTCGATCTCCAGCGACATCCGGTCACCGGCAACCACCGGAATCAGCGGTACCAGTGAACCGGAGAGTATGACCTCACCGGCTTTGAAAGGAATACCAAACTCACCCAGGGTATTGGCGAGCCAGGCGACTGCGGTCAGGGGATTGCCCTGCACTGCCGAGGCCAGCCCTTCGCTGTGGAGTTCGCCGTTCTTGTAGACTTTCATATGCAGGTTGGGCAGGTCGTAGTCCCGTGGGTCTACTTCGTTTCGGCCCAGTACGAACACACCACAGGAGGCGTTGTCCGCCACGGTGTCCTCTATCTTGATGTTCCAGTCGCGAATGCGGGAATCGACGATTTCGAAGCACGGCATTATGGTTTCGGTGGCATCGAGCACGTTCTGCGCGGTGACACCGGGTCCCGCCAGGTCAGCCTTCAAGCGAAAGGCGATCTCTCCCTCTGCACGCGGTTGGATCAGGTGTTTGGCGATTGATATGTCGGCGCCGTCTTCAAATACCATACCATCGGTGAGGAAACCGAAGTCTGGCTGGAATACGCCGAGCATCTCCTGCACGGGAGCACTGGTCACGCCGATTTTCTTGCCGACTATTTTTTCTCCCGCCGCCACCCGCCGCTGCACCATTCGCTGGGAGATATGGTAGGCGTCTGCGATGCTAATGTCGGGCTCGCGCTCGATGAGGGGAGCCAGGGTTGTCTGGCTACACAGGGCGTCATACAACTCGTCACCGAGTTGTTCTATTTTTTGTGGGTCCATCATTTATCCGTTTTGGAGAAAATCCAGGCACAGGCGATTAAACATCTGCCGGTGTTCGACCATAACCCAGTGGCCACACTCGGAGGCCAGTATAAGCCGCAAGTTGGGACAATTCTTGGCGAAATTCATAATTCCGCTGTCGGGCATCATACGCTCATTGGTGCCCCAAAAGCCGAGTACCGGGCAGGATAAGTCCTGCAGCCGGTCAATCAGTACCGGAATGGCCATCGCCGACATCACCTGGCCATTCATCAAGGACATCACCTGCATGCGTTCCGCCACCAGTTCGTCGGTGGCATGTTGTGGGTCATGCATCAAACCGAAGGCAAACAGCTCTTTCATTACGGCGGGGGTCACTGGCTCGCCGGACCCATAGACCTGGAACATCTTCTGCATGCCGGGCATCTGCCCATACTCCTCCATGGGGCTGAGCCCACCCGGCGCCATCAGGATCAGTTTTTCAACCAGCTGCGGGTGCTCCAGGGCCATGCCAATGGCGATGGCGCCGCCCAGGGAATTCCCCACTACGGTGCAGCTTTCGATGCCGATCACATCCAGGGTCTGCTGCGCGCACTCCACGAAGAATGACAGCGGGTACTCGACGTCGTCGGGTTTGTCGGAAAATCCAAAGCCGACTATATCGATGACTATGCAGCGATAGCCCTGCTCTGCCAGCCAGGGGTAATTGCCCTTGAAATTACTGTGTCCACTGGCGCCGGGCCCGGAGCCGTGCAACCAGACCAGCGCCGGACCCTCGCCCTGGTCAATGTAGTGCATGCGGTAACCGTTGGCACAATCGGCATACTTGCCTTCGGGTAAAACGCCGATCACAGGCCTAAATCCGTATTGTCCTGTCCTAACAACACGCCGCCCATATTGGTAGCGAAGGGAAGGGCATGGTTGGCCACGTGGGCCTGGCTGGCCAGGATATCCAGGTGTTTGGCCAGCAATTCGCTGCCAATACGGATGCCGCCGGAGCCCGCCGCCTTCAACATGCGGCCGGAAAGCTCCAGGCAGCGGTCGGCCACAATTGCGGAGTCGTAACGGTAGCGGATTCGATCCTCTAGAGGGATGGGCTCCCCGGCCCGTGTGCAGTCCATCATCATGTCGAAATTCCGGTACATCACCAGCTTCATCTGCTCGATTTCAGACTTCACCTCGGCTGCCAGTCGCTTGGCCACCGGGTCATCGCGCATGGGCACTGGCCCGGCGACCCGGGTTTTGGCAATTTCGATATAGTGCTCCAATGCACCCTCGCAGGCGCCCAGTGTTGCGGTACACACGGCGCGCACAAACACCTGCATAAAGGGCATGCGGAACAGGGGCGCGGTATTGACTGCATTGCCGGGATTGTCGCAGTGAAACGCGTCTATCACCTTGTGGGTCCTGTGTTCCGGCACAAACACATCGTCGATCACCAGATCGTGACTTCCGGTGCCCTGCAGGCCCACCACATCCCAGTTGTCGACAATTTCGTAGTCCGCTATGGGCACCAGGAAAGTACGATAGTTGTGCATGTTAAAGGGATCATCCGGCATCGGTACTACGGCGCCGACAAACACCCACTGGCAGTGCTGGCTGCCGCTGGAGAAGCTCCAGCGACCACTCAACTGGTAGCCGCCGTCGACCGGCTTGACCTTGCCCACCGGCGCGTAAGACGATGAAATCAGCGTTGTCGGATCATCGCCCCAGACATCCTGCGCAGCCTGATCATCAAACAGCGCCAATTGCCAGTTGTGTACCGCCACCACCCCCAGCACCCAGGCACTGGAGGGGCAGGCCTTGGCCAGTTCCAGACCGACCGCGTAAAACACCTGTGGATCCATGGCATAGCCACCGTATTGCTCCGCCTGCAACAGCTTGAAGAAGCCGGCCGCCTGGAAATCAGCGATAGTGGCTTCTGGCACATTGCGCTCCACCTTGCACTGGGCGGCTCGTTCCCGCAGCACCGGCTGTAAGTTACGGGCGGATTCCAGCAACTGCTCGGCCCTGGGAGACCCCAGGCTGTATTGATTCGTCATAGTCATCTCTCTGTTCTGTCAGCGGAGTATTAGACCCAGTGTCGTGACAAACTGCATCACCCGTTTGAGGTATTTATAGTTTTACCTTATATTTCAATTAGTTATAAAATGTATATGATAGTAGAAGCTAAAGTAGTTTCCAGCACACTACTCCACCACCGCGTCGCCAAAAGTCGTCGCTTCTCCGAAAAATGCCCGCTGGGAAGGCGGCTGGCGGCCATCAATGTCTGTCACCGCGTAGCTCTCGGCCAACTCGGCGCCAATCAGGACCTTGCCGCTCTTCTCCATCAAAAGGGGGTCACGCGCCAGGGCATCAATAATCCGCCCACTGAACTCGGGGGTTTCCGCGGTAGCGGCCAGGTCGGCATAGAGCTCGGGATCGGCATCAAACACGGCACGGGTTCGCTCGGTCAGCAACAGACCCATCCACAGGGATATCACCGCCACCCGGTGGGGCCGGAAATCGTGGGCCATATCGTGACTCATTTTGTCCACCGCGGCCTTGCCCGCCCCATAGGCGGGACCGTGCATATAGATTCGTCCGCCGAATGAAGAGGTAGTCACAACCAAGCCTTCGCCATTGGCCAACAACAGTGGTGCCGCATACCAGGCCGCCACATAGTGGGAACGTACGCCAACGTCAAACAGCGATGTCATCGCCAGGGGCTTGTCCCAGAACGGCCCCTGCTCGGTAATGGCGTCAGGCAGTGCCGTTGCGTTGTTCACCAGGATATCCAATCGTCCCTGCTCTTGCCGTACCTGTTCAAACAGGGCCTCAACCTGCGCATCCTCCGCATGGTCACAGATCACCGGGATACCGGTGCCCCCCGCCTGGCTGATGGCCTCTGCCGTCGCAAAAACCGTTCCCGGTAGCGGTGCATCGCCCTCCTCCCGTGATCGACCGGTCACGTAGACCGTCGCTCCCGTGGCACCCAATGCCAGTGCGATACCTTTCCCCGCCCCACGGCTGGCACCCGTCACCACTACTATGCGATCTTTCTGCATGCCCACGGTCACTCTCCTCGCCCCATCAGCTGTAGTAGTATTCAGTGGCAATCATCCTAGGGAATCCAGGGGTCACAGTCTATGAATGCCGGTATGGATAGTTAGCGCAGCATGCCTGGAGTCCTCGTTATCTCGCAGCATGCGCAAAATTTTGCGAAATTGATCGAAGCCCGGCACTTGCCCGGGCTCAAGGCACACTACTGTGAACAGGCCGGGGCAGCCCTGCCATACTGTGACGAGGTGGAAATAATCTTCGGTGCACCTGATCGCATTGCACCCGTGCTGGATCAATGCCCCCGGTTGCGCTGGGTACAATCGAGCTGGGCCGGAATCAAACCCCTGCTTGAGCGTGATCGCCGTGATTACCAATTGACCGGGGTGAAGGATATTTTCGGTCCACTGATGAGTGAATACGTGCTCGCCTGGTTGTTGGGGCTGGAGCGGCAGGTGTTGCAGCATGCAACAGCCCGGCACTGGGACGATGCCCCGAAACCCGGACTGGCGGGCAAGACCATCGGCATCATGGGTACCGGCTCCATCGGCAGCCATGTTGCCAGCACCTGTAAAACATTCGCTATGCACACGCGCGGGCTGAATTCCGACGGTCGCGGGAAGGTGGGCTTTGACGCCTGCTTCCCGGTTTCGGCTAAAGCAGAATTTGCCGCCGGTCTGGATTACCTGGTCGCCCTGCTCCCTGAAACTGCCGCTACTGACAACCTGGTTGATGCCGAGCTTCTCTGCCGCCTCAAACCAGGCGCCATAGTGATCAACGCGGGTCGAGCCAACTGCATTGTCGAGAGCGACCTGGTCGCGGCGCTGGAAACCGGGCAGCTGGGCCATGCGGTGCTCGATGTGATGCGGGAAGAACCACTGCCAGAGCAACATCCTCTCTGGGCCGTAGAGAACCTCCATATCACTTCACACACAGCGGCGCCCACCGGGACGGAGTCTATCGTCGAGATATTCTGTGATAATTATCGTCGCTACGTCGCCGGGGAGGAATTGCGCTACCCCATCGATTTCGAGCGGGGCTATTAATTGAAAAGCACGCCACCGTACTTGAACAACAGGGTACCGATTAACGTACCCAGGGCGTAACCCAGCACACCCACCAGTACACCCGGGGTCACCAGGTTTTTCCAGCCTTTGGTCGCCGCCAGGGCCGGCGCCGTTGTCGCCCCCAGGATAGCGGCATTGGAGGCGGTGATCAGCTCTGGCAGACTCAGGCGGCAGAGGCTGCCGATGCCGAACACCACCAGCGCGTGAACGCTGAGCAGTATCAATACCAGCACCGTCAACATCGGTGCCACCTCTATCATGGCAACCACATCCGCGCCCGCGGCAATGGCGGCAAAGAATACGAAGGACAGACCCACTCCCACTTCAAAGCTACCCGCCAGCTTCTGCGCCAGCTTGGGTACGGCCGTTGCCAATGCCAGGGTCAGTCCGGTAATCAACACGTAACGCCAATCCGCCAGGCCAAAGGCGGCAACCAGCCAATCGCCGATGCTGACAATTAGCAGGGCAACCGCCACCGACAAAGTCAGTGACATGGCCGTCACCGCAACGGGGCCCAGCTCTGCCTCCTCTCCAGCCTCGTGATCGTGCTCGACAAACCGCCCTGCCAACCATTTCCAGCCGGGCATCAGGGCCAGCAAACCCAGATAGACCGCACTGAACAGGTTGTCGGCTGCTGTGGCCGCGGAGAAAAAAGAGGCGTCCCGCTGCAGACCGGTGATCTCGCCCAGCGCCGCGTAATTGACCGAGCCACCAATATAAGTGGAGGCGAACAGGCCAACAACCGCCGCTTCCTGTTGTTCCGCTGCCAATCCGGCGCCCGTACCCAGTCCGCCCAGGTCCAGCATCAGTGCGGCCAGGGTGACACCTGCCACAGTACCAACGGTGGCCAGCAGGAAAGCCGCGGTGGTCCGGGTAGTCTCAAAGAGGATCTTGCGCAGGTCCGCCTGGAACAGGAACAGGGGAATCAACACCGGCACGATGTAGCTGAAAACAAAAGCATAGGCCGGTGCATTGTGGGGAATAATGCCCAGGTTAGCCGCGGTAATCGCGAGCAGAATGGCGATCACCGCACCGGTCAGATGGGAACCAATCCTGGTTTTCTCGCCGAGGAAGCCCAACCCGGCGATGATAAACAGGGCCGCCATAACCACAGTGTGGTTGTCAGGGGATAACAGGGGCATATCTGCATCTCGAACCGGCCGGGTGGGCTACACTTTACCCGAATTTACCCGGGGCCCCCATTCCAGGTTCAAACATCCGCACCAAACGACGCGCGAGACCAGCTGGAGCTTCCAATCCACCGCCAAAGCTCTATAGAATTATTTGGGCTAAGTACATCATTAAGAGTCAAAACAATATGAACAGTCAAAATATCGCCTGCGGGCTGCTGGTCGTTCTTGTCGGCGCTGTAACAGGCTGCACATCCGGCCACTACCGGGTGGAAATCATCCGCACTGAGGGCGGCATACCCCACATCTACGCCGATGATTGGGGCAGCCTCGGCTTTGGTACTCTCTACGCTATGGCGGAAGACAATGTGTGTCTACTGGGGCGGCAACAGCTGAAATTTGGCGCCCGCCAGACAGAATTTCTCGGCGACACCGCCGCCAACCTGGCCAGTGACTTCTTCTACCAGTTACTGATCGATCGCAATCCAGCCCCGTCGGATCTGGACCCCCGCCTGGCTCAACTGTTTGCCGGGGCCGCCGCCGGCTACAACCATTACCTGGATGACACCGGGGTCGACAACATTAGCGACCCTGACTGCCGGGGTGCCGACTGGCTGCAGCCGGTGAATGCCATCGACCTGCAACGGGTGTCCGCGGTCGACTACGCGCTGGACTACATGCACGCCATGATTGCCGCTGCGTCACCACCCGCCGCGGCGCTCGCCGCTACCAACTGGTCACCCATGGATGAGCACAGCATCGCCCTGGCAGTGGCTGATTACCTGGAAGTTCCCCAGCAGGGAGGTAGCAATGCCATTGCTGTGGGTGGAGCGTCAGCGCTGGGGGCGCGTTCACTATTGGTGGCCAACCCACACATGCCCTGGAACAATCCCCTCCAGCGTTTTTACCCCATGCACCAGGTGATACCCGGGCAAATTGATATGCTGGGCGCCAATCTCATCGGTCGCCCGCGGGTGGGCTTTGGTACCGGTCGACACCTGGCCTGGACCAGTACCGTGTCTACCGCCAAGCGGGTCAGTTTCTACCAGTTGAAACTGGTTCCCGGGCAACCCACACGCTACCTCTTCGACGGTGAAGAGCGGGATATGATTGAGGAAACCGTGCGGGTTGGCGCAAAGTCCCATACCTTTTATTCCACGCACTTTGGCGCCCTGCTGGTGCAGAGCCCATTTTTCAAGTGGACCGACACCTTCGCTGTCGCAGTGAAGTTGCCCGAGGTCGGTTTTCGCGGCGAAAACTCTGCCTTCGAGCAATACGCTGCGAAAACCGTGCGCGAGCTGAAAGCGGTCCATAACAAGTACCAGTTCCTCACTGTCAACCTGATTGCCGCCGACGACAGTGGTGAGGTGATGTACACGGATCCTGGGCCGGTGCCCAATATCAGTAACCAGCAACTGGAGACTTGTCGTATGCTGCGCGGTGCGGCCTATGACGGCTCCCGCTCAGCCTGCCTCTGGCAAAACGATACCGATGCCGTAAGCCCCGGCATTATCGGTCCCGCCAGCTTGCCGCTGATCTACCGTCGGGATTACGTCACCAATTCAAACGACAGTTATTGGCTGGCAAACCCGGCCCAGCCGCTGGAGGGTTTTGCCGCGATACTCGGTAGCGAAAACAGCCCACGTACCTTGCGCACCCGCTCGGGACTGCAGATGGTGCAACGCAGCCTTAGGCGGGACGGCGGAATTTCCCTGCAATCGCTGATGGACATGACCCTGGCCAACGAGAATTTTGCCGGCCAACTGATTCGCGATGATCTGGTAAAACTCTGTCGCGACAGCAAGCGGGAGCAGCTGCGTAAGGCCTGCGAGGTTTTCGCCAATTGGGACTTGCACGACAACCTCGACAGTCGTGGCGCCCACCTGCTGCGACAGATGCTGGCCAGCGCCAATGGCCCCACATACACCCGTTATTTACCGGCCAGCTTCACCCCCGCCGTCCCATTCGACCCTGAAGATCCGCTGAACACCCCCCGGGGCCTGGCGCCGGCAAACAACGAAGCTGTGCTGGAGCACCTCGCCAGGGCCGTGCAAAGCTTTGAAAATGCCGGTATCGCACTGGATGCCCGGTTGGGAGACCTGCAGTCCACCACCCGTGGCGGCAAGCGCATCCCGCTTCACGGTGGCCCGGAGCAGACCGGGGTATTCAACAAGATAGAGTCGGCCTTCCAGGGTAAGCGCGGCTACCCTGAGGTCACCCGCTCGAGTTCCAGTTGGATAATGGCAAGTGGATTTACCGATCAGGGTCCCCGGGCACGGGGGATTCTCACCTACTCCCTGTCCAGCAACCCGCGGTCGCCGCATTTCCGCGACCAGACCGAAATGTTCTCAGCGAAAAAGTGGATCGCATTGCCCTACAATCGCCAGGATGTGCAAAATGCAGCGGAAAGCAACTACCGGCTTTCCGCTGCCAGGCCAAAACAATAGACCGTATGCATTTGTTAATGCTTTTGTCCCCAGACGTTCTTTTAATGACAAGTCTTAATGAGGTTAAATTAAGCGCCTGTTAATTTACCAGCAACCTGCATCGCCATAATGGTAATGTGGAGCAGCCCTGACAAGAGGAAAAAATAGTGAAAAGCTCTCTCTCAAGCCGCAAAAAAACCCTCATCGCCGGCGCGGTCATCGCCGCCACCGCAGCGATGGTACAAAACGCCACGGCCCAGAGCCTGGTCCTTGAAGAGGTCATCGTCACCGCGCAGAAACGCGAGGCCAGTGTGCAGGATATTGCCGCCACGGTTAACGTAATCACAGGTGACGCCATCGACAAGTTTGCCAATTTCAACTTTGGCGAGATCCAGCAACAGACCGCTGGTCTCACCCTGTCCACACCCAACGCGCGTAACTCGAGCATTTCCATGCGCGGTATTGGCACCGACCCGGAAGCCGGCACCCCACCCGCGGTGGATGTGTACTGGAACGGCATGAATGTGCGCCCGGACATCGCCTTCACCCAGCTCTACGACCTGCAGCGGATGGAAATCCTGCGCGGCCCACAGGGTACCCTGCAGGGCCGAACTTCACCGGCTGGCGCCATCAACATTATTACGCGCCCGGCCAGCGTCGATGAAATGGAAGGCTACGTGCAGGCCAGTGTCTCTGACAACGAAGGCGGCAATGGCCAACTCGGCTTTGGCATGCCGCTGATCGACGGCGTGCTGGGAGTACGTTTTGCCGCCGTTTACGACACCAATTACGCCCGGGACGTTGAAAACCTCACCACGGGTCTGGATGACCCCGAGTCGGAGGCCAAGTCGACACGCCTGAGCGTGGTCTGGTCTCCCACAGATACCTTTTCCGCCGACCTGGTCTGGCAGTGGCTGGACCGGGACGTGGATGATGTCAAGGCTCTTGACGGCACCGACAGTCTGGGCGAGCGCCCGACCTTGTCCAGTGATGACAGGCGTGGCCTGGGAAAAACCGATGACTTCAGCGACCTTGACTTCGACATCGTCAATTTGACCCTGAGCTGGGAAGTCGCCGGCCATGAAGTGACCGCCGTCACCGGTTACAACAACTCCACCAAGAAGTCGCGTACGGAAAATGACCGCGCCAACTACATCACCAACCCGGAAGCACTGACCTTCCAGACGGCTGAGACCGACGTTGAAAGCTGGGCCCAGGAAATCCGCATCGCTTCACTGGATAGCGAGTTCTGGGAGTACATGTTCGGTATTTACTATATCGACCAGGACACCGACACCACCTTCATCGCGAATACGACCCTGGCCCCACCCAGCCCGGAAATCTCTTTCTGGTCCACGGGTGCCATCCCGGTTGACAATGAAGAGGGGGGCATCTTCACCTTCAACAAGTTTTACCTCAGTGATGTCATGCAACTGGAATTCGGCCTGCGCTGGTCCAGCTTTGATCGATTTCGCAAGGCCGATGTATTCTTTGGTGACCTGAATTACATCCCACCTGCCCTGGAACCCTTCGAAGATGCCATACGCGCCAACTTCGAGAGTAGTTTCCCCATCGAGGGCGTTAGCAAGAAAAACCAGGATGATGACGACGATGCGGTGACCGGCTCACTGACATTCCGCTACGACTGGACAGACGAGACCTCGGTCTACGCCTCTTACAACCGTGGCTACCGCC
>SMVA01415316.1_pt1 | contig 14060 bp, 12 predicted proteins | sample 2456451 | NCBI WGS metagenome assembly SMVA01 (sample SAMN11095933, study PRJNA526329) | marine sediment metagenome | biome: Marine sediment; feature: Surficial sediment; material: Deep marine sediment; isolation source: Hadal surficial sediment | place: Pacific Ocean | collected 2014-05 | depth...
ACCGAAGTCGCCCAGGCCGCCATCTCCGCAGGCGAATGTCCGGGTTCCGTGAAGGGTCCGGCCGCGACACCGCGTGCGGCGAGGGCGAGTAGGCTGACGACGAGTGCGGCGTGAATGCGCATGGTTCGTTTCCTTGCGGGTCGAAGAGCCAGGCGCGGGATCCGGGTCCCGCAGCCTCGGCCCATTCGGGTTGACATCGATTCGCCTCGGACGCTAGGCCGCCGATCGAGAACGTCGGCCGGAGGACATCGCGGCAAGGCCGAGTCCGATCAATAATGCGTGGCTGGGCTCGGGAATCGTGACGAGGTTGTCGATTGCGAAGTAGGTGGGTGTGTTGATCCAGTCAGCTCCGACATCGCTCGATTCGAAATCGAAGCGGAGTTCGCGGACGACGCCCAGGCTCGTGAGGTCGAGAAAGAGCCAATCGGCGAGGATGAAGTCGAGCGCGTTGTTGGCGAATCGATAGTCCGCGAGCATGAGTTCCACGATGCCGGTCGAACCGCCCCCGGCGTCGATTCCTTCGACGAGTAGCCGAAAGAAATCGGGATCGTCGCCCGTCACGCCGCCGAATTGCTTGGCGAAGGCATCCCCCGTCAACATCGAGAGTGCGGCATAGGTGGTGTTCGTGAATTCGGCGCCGAGCACGGTCTGTGGCGTGGCGAGAAGGATCGTCGAATTCGAGAAGGCGATGCCGAACCCGGCAGAGCTTCCGGCACCCGAACCCGTGATGTTGCTGTATTGGTTCCCGAAGCCCGGCGTCGTCGTGTCCATCGTGGTCGAGGCGGAGAAGCCCGAAAACGAAGCGTCGTTCAGAAAGGTGATGCCGCCACTGACGAAGCTGCCGCCGGATCTCGGCGGATCGAGGAACTCGCCGGGGGCTGTCGTTGTGAGACCCAGGTCATCGAAGCTGGCGGTCAGCGAGAGCGCGGGACGGGCGAAGAAGATCGCCGCGAGCAGCGCGAGGCCGACGTGCGTCGTCCATGGGGTGAAGGGAAGGCTTTTCGAGTCGTGGTTTTCTTGTCGAATCCTCATCTGAACTCCTCTCGAGCGCCGGAACCGGACGCTCGCTGATCCGACCGCGCACGGTCGGACCGGTTGAGGACGGTTGACGCCAGGAGTTCTCAGGCTGGAGGGGGGCACGCGGGATTGCCGGAATCTGCGAAACGCGCGTCGCGTGTCGAGCCGATCCGTCTCGCCCTACGCCCTCTGTTCCCGAGAGTCGTAGCGCCGCTGGAGGGTCGGTCTTCTGGCTTCCGGATCATCCGATGCAACGCGCCTTCCCAGTCCCTTCGGACCAGTGGCTCAGTGCGTTGATCGTCCCCGGTTACAGCGACGGGCTCGCGCCGGAATTTCACCGGCTTCCCGCAGAACGGAAGCTTCTTCAATTGGCAGTGAATCGAGGATTCCAAATCGGAATCGTTCGATCGCAGGCTGCAAATGCTCCATTCCAGCCCTCCGAAACCAGTCCTTTGACTGAGGATCGGAGGGACTCCCTCCACCGTCGGTGGTCCGCTTCCGAATAGCCCAAAGCCCTAGGGCGCGCAAGAAGTTCTCGTGTGAGTCCGGCGGATCCTTCGCGGGCGCCGTGTCGAGGGCTGATTCGCCCGCGATGGCTCGTTATCCTGAATCGCTCCTTCGAGTCGTTCTATGCAAGCCGGAGGCTCTTTGGATTCTTTCGAAATCACCCAGCCAGACGATTGGCATCTCCATCTTCGGGATGGCGAGATGCTCACGCGCGTTCTTCCGTATACCGCGCGCCGTTTTCGTCGCGCCATCGTCATGCCCAATCTCGACCCTCCCGTCACGACGGTCGAGCAGGCCCTGAAATATCGCGATCGAATCCTCGCTGCGTTGCCGCCGACGCTTTCTTTCGAACCCCTGATGACGCTCTACCTGACGGACTCGACGAAGGCGTCGGAGATCGACGAGGCTTCGGCCTCGCCCTTCATCGCGGGCGTCAAATTCTATCCGATGGGCGCCACGACGAATTCTCTCGGCGGTGTTAACGCACTCTCGGCGCTTCATCCCGTTCTCGAAGCGCTCGAGCGCACGGGCCTGCCCCTGCTGATTCACGGCGAATCAACGTCGCCGGACTGTGATGTCTTCGATCGCGAGCGGGCGTTTCTCGACGAGACGATGCGCCCGCTCATCGAGCGATTCGAGGGCTTGCGGGTCGTCTTCGAACACATCACGACACGGGACGCCGTGGCCTTCGTCGAGCAGATGTCCGAGCGCGTCGCGGCGACGATCACCCCACAACATCTGTTGCTCAATCGCAATGCGATTTTCGAGGGGGGGCTTCGGCCGCACCACTATTGTCTGCCGGTCCTCAAGCGAGAAGCGGATCGGTTGGCACTCGTGCAGGCTGCGATCTCCGGCAATCCGAGCTTCTTTTTGGGGACCGACAGCGCGCCGCACCCGCGCGGACAGAAGGAGTCCGCCTGCGGATGTGCGGGGATCTTCAGCGCACCAATCGCGATCGAGGCCTACGCGGAAGCCTTCTTTCGCGCCGGTGCCCTCGATCGACTGGAAGGCTTTGCGAGCTTTCACGGCCCCGATTTCTACCGATTGCCGCGAAATCAGCACCGAATTCGACTCACCCGAATGGATTGGACGGGTCCCGATCGCGACGGGGAAGGGGCGGAATCGCTCGAAGTCTTCTGGGCGGGAGAAGCGCTTCGCTATCGTGTCGACGAGGCGGGATGACGCGGATGGGTTGCGGATGGGTTGCGAATGGCGTCAGCTGAGATTCTTCGCCATCTGGCGGTGATCGATTCCGGCCTCGATGAAAATTTCCCCGCTCGCGACGTACCCGAGCTTCTCGTAGAAGCCGGCCGCTTGAACCTGGGCGTTCAGCCGGATCGAGTCCAGGCCCTTCGTGCGCGCCACGGCCTCGATCGATTCGAGCAGCGCTCGTCCGATCCCGAGGCCGCGTGATTCCTCGAGGACAGCGATTCTTTCGGCCTTCGCCACGCCGTCTACGATCCTCATTCGTGCGGTTCCGAGGGCGCCTCGTTCTTCGCGATTCTGGCCACGCGCCAGAAAGTGGATGGCCTCAGGATCGAGTCCGTCGAATTCGAGCTCGATCGGAACCGATTGACCGTCGATGAAAACGATCCGCCGGATCTCGAGGCAGCGCCGATAGGCCGGCGACGGGTTGGTCGGATCCGCGGCGTCAAGTGGAAGACGTTCGACCCGGGGCGCCATTGCTTCGGCGTTCGGATTCGGTCGCGCAGGATTACGTGAAGACATCGTGGTCGTTTCCGGTCGGGCGGGTGTCGGACCGAAAGGATAGGGCGCATGGGGTCGCGTCCAAGGCGAAGCCAGCCGTGATGCTTTCGACTCGGAGCGAACGTGATAGGCTGGTGCCCAACGAGAGAGTTCGCGAATCGCGGCCCCGCGTATTGGACGGAATATGGGCGGACCGACCGAACAGAACGCCGGGAAGAAACGCTGGCGATGGTTGCTGATCGCGATTTTCCTGGTTCTCCTCCTGGCGGTTTCGGCGGTCCTGGCAATCGTCGTCAATTGGCCCCTACCCGGCCAGGGACGACTGTTTTCGGCCGACAAAGTCGTCCAGATCGCGGACGTCTCCTCCCAGCGCCTACTCGCTCTCGGAAGCGTCGTCGGTTTCGCGGCGCCCGATGAGACCCACGCTTGGCTCGGAATTCCCTATGCCCGGCCCCCCCTCGCGGATCTTCGATGGCGCGCTCCACAGTCTCCCGAAGCCTGGGCCGACACCTTCGATGCATTGGCCTTCGGTCCCCCTTGTGTGCAACTCGCCGCGCCGATCGGGGGCGTGTCCTCGGATGAAGCGGATGGTTTTGCGGGCGAAGAGGATTGTCTCTACTTGAATGTGTGGGCGCCGCGACGCGAAGCGGATCAGGTCGCATCGGCCGGCGAGCGGCTCCCCGTGATGGTCTGGATTCACGCAGGAGACAACCGGATTGGGCATAGCGGAAATTCGAGTTACGACGGCGCGCGACTCGCCGGGACCGAAGAGGTCGTCGTGGTTTCCTTCAACTATCGGCTGGGGCCCTTCGGCTGGTTCTCTCATCCGGCGCTGCGCGCTTCCGCCCGAGATTCCCTCGAGGCCTCTGGCAATTTCGGAACCTTGGATCAGATCCGCGCGCTCAGCTGGGTTCAGGCGAACATCGAAGAGTTTGGTGGCGACCCGAACAATGTGACGGTGTTTGGCGCCTCGGCTGGGGGAACGAACGTTCTGGCCCTGCTCGTTGTCGATGCAGCTCGCGGTCTCTTCCATCGTGCGATCGCCCAAAGCGCTTCGACGGACTCGGTGAGCCGTGCCGAGGCCGAAAACGCGCTGACCGCTGAAGTGGCGGGACAGCGACACAGCTCGGCAGAGATCGTCGTCTCCCTCTTCGAGAATGCCGGTGTGGTCCCCGATCGCGACGCTGCGAGAGGCTATGCGGAGTCGCTTCCCGATGCCGATCTCTTGGCGTTTCTGCGTGCGCGGCCGTCGCGGGAGATCGTCGACGCCTATCGAGATCCGGAACGGCCCGACCAATTGGAGGTCCCTCGGCTGATTCGCGACGGCGCGCTCCTGCCGATTGCAGATTGGTTCTCGGAAATTCGGGCCGGCCGATTCCATCACGTACCGATCCTGTTGGGCGCGAATCGCGATGCGATGAAGTTGTTCCTGTCCCAGGACGAGAAGCGGGTGATGCGCCGATTCAGCATCTTCTACCGGATTCGGAATACTGAAGACTACGCGCGGAGGTCCCGCTATCACAGCGAGCTGTGGGCGGTTCGTGCGGTGGTGCGACCCGCGACCGCGATCACTGATTCGGGCTATGCGGAGGTCTTTGCCTACCGCTTCGATTGGGACGAAGAGCCGGTCTTCCTGGGCACTGACCTTTCGGAACTCTTCGGGGCCGCGCAGGGTTTTGAGATCCCCTTCGTTTTTGGCAATTTCGAATACCCGGCTCTTCCGATGAGTCGCGTGCTCTTCGACGAGTCGTCGCGTCCAGGGCGGCTGGCCCTGTCGGCCGCGATGATGGGGTATTGGGCGGAGTTCGCGCGGGAAGGGCGACCGGGTCGTGGTGGCCAGATCGATCAGCCGACATGGCCGCGTTGGACACAGCGGCGGTTCACGAACGATTCGATCGCGAATGGGTCGATTGTGCCGATGGCCCCGATTCTCGTCTTGGACACACGAGAGGGCGGAGGAATTCGTTTGGCGGAGATGAAGCTGTCGAGGGAAGAGGTCATCGCCGCGGTGGATGCGGAACGCGGCCTCGATCAGAACGAAAAATGCGCGCTCTTCCTCGATCTCTTCTCCGGCCTCCCCGAATGGAGCCTCGACGAATACCGAGGAATCGGCCGGCGGGGTTGCGCGGATTTCCCGCCGATGTCCGCTGTCCGCTAGAGTGCGACGCCGTGTCCGCCAGAAACGACGGCGATCATGAAGGAGACGAGGCGGCATGAACTCCAGAAGCGACGCAACGCAGCAGATCCTCGATCGGCTCTACGAGGTCGTGGTGTCGAGGCGCGAGATGCGTCCGGATGGAAGCTATGTCGTCGCTTTGCTGGACGGGGGCTGGGAGGCGATCGCCGCCAAGATTCGTGAAGAATCCGAGGAACTCATTCTCGCTGCGAAAGAGGAAAGTCAAGATGCACTCGCCCACGAAGTGGCAGATCTCTTCTTTCACGTCTGGGTCATGATGGCTTCGCGCGGTGTCCAGCCTAATGCGGTCTACGCCGAACTCGCTCGTCGATTCGGAGTCGGCGGACTCGAGGAGAAGGCCTCGCGAAAGCAAGAATCCGGGGAGGATCGGACATGATCCCTGATGAACGATTGCGGATTGCCGTTCCGTCCAAGGGTCGCCTGCGCGACGCCGCCCTGTCGATGCTCGAACGCGCGGGTCTCCAGTTCCGAATCTCCGGTCGTCGCCTCTTCTCGGTCTGCGCGGATACCGGGACGCGGATCATCTTTACGAATACCGCAGACATTCCGATTCTCGTCGCGGAGGGTGTCGTCGACCTTGGGATCACCGGCAGCGACCAGGTTCTCGAAAAGGGCGTCCAAGTCATCGAACATCGACGTCTGGGTTTCGGGCGTTGCCGTCTCTCGGTCGCGGTGCACAAGGACTCTTCCTACCGAAGCGCACAGGATCTCGCGGGCTGTGTCGTCGGCGCGAAATTCGTGCGATTGGCCCGCGAATATTTCGAGCGCGAGGGTGTGAAGGATGTTCGAGTCATCGAGATCCAGGGCGCCGTCGAGGTGATGGTTCTGCTCGGGATGGTCGACGGCATCGTCGAGATCGTCGAGACCGGCAACAGTCTGGTCGAAAATGATCTCATCGAAATCGAGCAGGTTCTCGAGGCGGAGGCGGTCTTGATCGGAACGGCCCATCCGCGTGATGTCGAGCTTTCGGAACAGTTGATTCGCCGAATCGAGGGTGTATTGGCCGCCGCCAAGTACAGCTTGCTCGAATTCAATTGTCCCGCAACGCGGATCGATCGAGCGGTCGAAATCGCACCGGGCTTTTCGTCTCCGACGGTCGCCCATCTTCAGGATTCCGATTGGCTGGCCGTCAAGGTGCTGGTCGAGAAGAAAGCGACACAACGAGTCATCGACGAACTTGAGTCGATCGGCTGTGTCGCCATCCTCGAAACCGAGCTGCGCCACGCAAGGCTCTAGCGGAGTCGGCTCAGCCGTTTCACGCGCGGCTTCGCGCAACCCAGAGCGAACTCGAGAGGACGAGTCCGCCGCCAACGAGCGTCCAGACATCGGGCTCTTCGCCGAAGACGAGAAATCCCCATAGCACGGCGAAGACGACCTGGAGATAGGACAAGGCCGTACCCCGCGCGGCCGGAAGCACGGTCAGGCCGCGCGTCAAACTGACCTGACCGACTTGTGTGGCGAGTCCAATGGCCAGCAGAATCAGCCACTCGATGCCCACCGGCCAAATGAAATCGGAGCCCAGCGTCGGGATCGCCGCGGGGAGCGTGACGAGTGGAAAATAGAAGACGATGACCAGCGGGTCCTCGAGTCGGCTGAGTTTTCGAATGACGACATAGGCGGCCGCGCTGAAGGCGGCGCCGGCGACCGCGACGGCGACCCAGAAGGGGTCGAGGGAATGCGTACCGACACCGAAGAGAAACGTGGGACGCGCCACGAGGAGGACGCCGCACAGGGATAATCCGGTTGCGACGAAGAGTCGTTTCGTGATCGCTTCCCCGAGAAAGACGCCCGCGAGAATCGCCGTCAACGGCGGATGCAGATATTGCAAGACGGTGGCCTCAGCGAGCGGCAGATGGGTCACCGCGCCGTAGACACACGACAAGCCCGCGAATCCCAGACCGCCACGGATCCAGAGCCAGCGTCGATTCGTGCCCCACGGCGAGATCCCCGCTCGGCGAAGCAAGCCCCAACTCAGGACGAGACTCACAAACGCGCGGGCGACGACGATCTCCTGGCTGGGCAGCCGCTCGCCGACGAGCTTGACCAGAACGGTCATCACGCTGAACGCGAATGCGCTCAGGATCATCAACGACGCGCCCTTCTGCATTCGACCTCACTCGGTTGGCGTTCCGCAGCGACATGGGTGGGCGGTCTTCTTCTCATGCTTTGGCTTCCTGTGCTTCTCGAAGGTAGACTCCTCGGGTGTCGATCGTGCGGCGATCGACATCCTGGAGCCGAATTCTCATGGCCGAACTCTCACCCTGTATTCGACATCTGCGGGATCTCGTCGCGATCCCATCCGTCAATCCGATGGGCCGTGACGATCTTCCGGCCGAGATCACGGGTGAGCAGGCGATCGCGGAACATGTTTCGGCGGCGCTCGCACGATTGGGCATGGATACGGTGCTCGTCGGTCGGGGTGGTCGCACGAGCGTGGTGGCCGAGGCCTCGGTCGGGGCGGACGCCGAGACCCTGCTGGTGGCGAGTCATCTCGACACCGTTCCCGTCGATGGAATGGAAATCGATCCCTTCGATCCGGTGATCGAGGGAGAGCGATTGTTGGGTCGCGGATCTTGCGACACGAAGGCCGGAATGGCGGCCTTGCTCGAGGCGCTCTCACGCGTACTCGAACGGGGCCGGTTGAGGCGAAACGTGATCGTCGTCGGCGAGGCGGACGAAGAACTCGGCAGTATCGGGGTCTCCGATGTTCTGGCCCATCTCGGGGATCGCCGTCCGGATTGGGTGCTTGCGACCGAACCGACGGAGCTTCGGCTGATCAGCGCACACAAGGGCGTCGTCCATACGCGGGTCGTGGCCCGGGGACGTGCGTGCCACAGCTCGAATCCCACTGCGGGTCGCAACGCAATCGTCCTCTTGGCCAAGGCGATTTTGGCGATCGAAGAGGATGCGCGGATATTTCTGGAAAGACCCCATCCGCAGCTGGGTCCTGCCACGCTCTCGATCGGCCTCGTCCGCGGAGGGCAGGCACCCAATATCGTTCCGAATGAAGCGCAGATCTGGGTCGATCGGCGGACGCTTCCGGGCGAGAGCCCCGAGCAGGTTCGAGCCGAGATCGAATCGAGTCTGGCCCGGGCGGGTGTCTCCGGAGACGTCGTCGTGGAGTCGTGCAGCGAGGAAAAACCGCCGCTCGAAACTTCACCCGATTCGGCTGCGGTCCGCTCGACCGCCGAGGCACTCGAGTCCGTGGGGCTCTCGCCAGATTGCCAGCATGTGGCGTTCGGTACGGATGCGGGCGTGTTCGGACGCGTGGGGATTCCGGGCGTCGTGCTCGGGCCGGGTTCGATCGACGTCGCACACACCTCGCGTGAATTTGTTCCGATCGGGGAAGTCGAGATCATGGTTCGGATCTTCGAACGACTGCTCGAAGGAGAGGGCCCGATCCGGCTCCCGTCTGCCTCCTGACCGCTCTTTCAACGTAGTGTCACACGGACCGGAATCCATCGCGCGACGACCGTATCGATCAGACCCCTGCGTTTCCAATGGGCGAGCGTCGTATTCAGCAGAGTGAGGAGCTTGGTGTCCTCGGGACGAACCGCCCACGCGAGATACTCGTCCGTCAGCGGGTGGTAGAGGCCCTGAAGATCACGCGACGTTGGATCACCGGCGAGTCGCCAAACGGTTGGCGCGTCGTGAACGAAAAAATCGATTCGGCCGGCTCGCAGACTGCGGATACCCGAGTCGACGCTCTCGAACGCAAAGTTGATCGATCGAGTCAATTCGGTCGCGACGAAGCGTTCGCCGGTCGTACCGCGCTCGTAGCCGACACGCGCGCCGATTCTGCGAATCAGATGGCTTCGGCCGAAGCGCGCGATGTCGCTTGAGCGAATCAGCGCGAGCTGGCCGACCTGCATATACGGTTCGGTGAAGCGGACTCGCTCGGCCCGCTCTGGCGTGACGGATAAACCGCTCATCACGACGTCGACTTCGCCGCGCAGGAGTGCCTCGAGCAGCTCCGGAAAGGGGTAGCGCACGAATACGATTCGGCGGCCGAGCGCTTTTCCGATGATGTGTGCGAGGTCGGCCTCGATTCCGACGATTTCGCCGTCGCTCTCGAAGATCACCGGGGCATAGGTCGGAGAGACGCCCACACGCAGGGCTGGCCGCTTCGAAGAATGGACTCCGCCACCGTCCTGGGCGCACGCGCCCGTGATCGAAACGGCGACGACGACGAAAGCGAGCAGCAAGACTCGCAGGCGTGTCGTTCGGACCGTACTCTCGTCCTGGACGTCCTGGACGTCCCGGATTCGGTAGTGGAATAGGGAGTCGTCGACCTTTTTCACCCTGACCTCTGCGTCTTCGCGCAAGCTACTGCCTTGCGCTTGGATCCGCCAATTTCTATTTTGCCTCGCCGGGTTCGACGGGGAGGGGAGAGCGAATGTCTGATTCCAAGCCGCAGATCGTATTGCGCAGCGCCTATCGAGTGCCCGACTATTTTATCGATACGGTCGATCTGGCTTTCGATCTCCGCGAGGAAGAAACGCGAGTCGTGGCCAGTCTGGGTATCCGGCGCCGCGCAGATGCGTCGAATGACGAGGTCCCTCTCGTATTGGCGGGCGAGGATCTGGAACTCCTCGAGATCGAAATCGACGGTCGTTCCCTCGACGATTCCGAATATCGCATCGAAGAGGGCCAGCTCGTGATTCCGGCGCCGCCCGCGAATTTCGATTTGAGAATGCAGGTCCGGATTCACCCCGAGTCGAATACTCAGTTGTCGGGTCTGTACAAGAGCAGTGGAAATTTTTGTACGCAATGCGAGGCGATGGGATTTCGTCGCATCATCTATTTTCTCGATCGACCGGACATCATGGCGCGCTACACGGTGTCGATCGAAGCCGATCGCGAGCGCTATCCCGTTCTGCTCTCGAACGGGAATCGAGTCGAGCAGACCGATCTCGACGACGGTCGCCATCGCGTACGTTGGGAGGATCCCTTTCCGAAGCCGAGTTATCTCTTCGCCCTCATCGCAGGCGATCTGCGGGATCACTCCGGCGAGTTCGTGACGATGTCCGGTCGGTCGGTGCGTCTGGAGATCTGGGTTGAGCCGCAAAACGTCGATCGCTGTGAACATGCTCTTCGATCGCTTCGGCGCGCGATGAAGTGGGATGAAGATCGCTTCGGCCGCGAATACGACCTTGATGTCTACATGATCGTTGCGGTCGGCGATTTCAACATGGGCGCGATGGAAAACAAGGGGCTCAACGTCTTCAATTCGAAATACGTTCTCGCCCTGCCGGAGACCGCGACGGACGACGACTACGAGGGAATCGAGTCGGTGATCGCGCACGAGTATTTTCACAATTGGACCGGCAATCGAGTGACTTGTCGAGATTGGTTTCAGTTGACTCTCAAGGAGGGTCTGACGGTCTATCGTGACCAGCGCTTCAGTGAGGAGATGGTCTCCGAGGCGATCTGTCGCATCGCCGAGATCAAGGGGCTGCGCGCGAGGCAGTTTCCCGAGGATGAAGGGCCGATGGCTCACCCGATCCGGCCGGACTCCTACATCTCGATGGACAACTTCTATACGGCGACGGTCTACGACAAGGGCGCCGAAGTGATCCGCATGTACGCAACCCTGCTGGGAGAAGCGGGCTTCCGCCGCGGAATGGATCTCTACTTCGATCGTCACGACGGTCAAGCCGTGACTTGCGACGATTTTCGTGCAGCGATGTCGGATGCCAATGATCGTGATCTCACTCAATTCGAGCGATGGTATCTACAAGCGGGGACGCCGAGGCTTCGTGCGGTTGGCGAATACGACAGCAAAGCGCGACGTTATGTCTTGACGCTCTCACAGGACTATCCGGAGACCGCCTTCGAGATCACAGGCGCCGAGGAGCGCAAACCCCTGCATCTTCCGGTCGCGGTCGGATTGCTCGATCGGAAGGGAACGCCCCTGCCGCTGCGACTCGAGGGCGACCCGGCGGAACCCGCGGAAGCGACCACACGCGTGTTGGAACTCACCGAAGCCGAGCAGCAATTCGTCTTCGAGGAGATCGATTCGGAACCCATCGCCTCCGTGTTGCGCGGATTTTCTGCGCCGGTGCGGTTCGAAATGGACCGCAGCAGGGAGTCCCTGGCATTTCTGATGGCGCATGACGAGGATGCCGTGAATCGCTGGGATGCGGGTCAACAACTCGCGCTCGAACTTCTCGTCGAGACGGTCGAGACGCTGCGGCGGGGTGGAACGCCGAAGCTCGATTCCGGTTTCGCTGTGGCCTGGGGTCGACTCCTGGCCGACGACGAACTCGACCCTTCGTTGCGAGCACTCGCGCTGACTTTGCCGGACGAACGGGTGATCGCGCAAGAACTCGACGTCGTCGAGCCGGACTCCATTCACGCTGCACGAGAGTTTCTCGGCAAGGCGCTTGCCGATGTGCATCGAGAGAAGCTCTGGTCCAGCTACCACGCTTTGGCCTCTTCGGGTCCCTACCGTCACGAGTCCGCGGCGATCTCTCGACGCCGGCTCCGCAACGGAATCCTTCGATCCCTGGCCTGGGCGGGCGACGAAGAGTCGATCGAAGCGGCCTGGTCCCAATACCTAAGCGCCGACAACATGACCGACGCGCAGGCGGCCTTCATCGTTTTGTCGGATCAGCGCCACGCTCGACGCGATGACGTGACGCATGCCTTCTACGAGCGTTGGCACGACGATCCCCTGGTGATCGACAAATGGTTCGCAATTCAGGCCGGCTCGTCGCGCCTCGATACCTTGGGCCGTGTCAGGGATCTGGCGGAGCATGCGGACTTCAATATCGGGAACCCCAATCGCGTGCGGTCCCTGGTCGGTGCATTTTGCTCGGGGAATCAGGTACGCTTTCACGCCTCGACCGGAGAGGGTTACGTGTTCCTGGCGGACTTCGTCTTGGCGCTCAATGACTCGAATCCCCAGGTTGCGTCGAGGATGGTTTCGATCTTCAACGATTGGCGGCGGTATGACTCGGAACGCCAGACGTTGATGCAGGCGCAGCTCGAGCGAATCGCCTCGAGTGGTTCGCTCTCGAAGGACGTCTACGAGATTGTGAGTCGCGCTCTGTCTCGCTGAGTGTGAGGCGGAACGATCGATGCGGATCCGAGTCGCCTCGATCGGATGGGGATTCGTCCGTGGGTTGGCTTCGGGAACGGAGCCCAAATGAAAGGAAGTGATGTCGATTCTGTGGGATTTCTCTGCAAGGAATATCGAGGGCAACGAGCGGAAACTGTCTGATTTCAAAGATCAGGTCTGCCTCATCGTGAATGTCGCGTCGGAGTGCGGACTCACGCCGCAATACGACGGTCTTCAGCGGCTCTATACGCAGTATCGCGATCACGGATTCGAGATCCTGGGATTTCCCTGCAATCAATTCGGCGGCCAGGAGCCGGGTAGCGAAGAGCAGATCCAGACGTTCTGCCGAACGAATTATGACGTCGAGTTTTCGATGTTCAGCAAGATCGAGGTGAACGGCGACGCTCGGCATCCGCTCTACGATTGGCTTTGCGGCGAGGCGAGCGGTCCGGATGGAGCTGGAGACATCGCCTGGAATTTCGCAAAGTTCTTGATCGGCAAGGACGGCCGACTCGTCGCGCGATTTGCGCCGGCTGTCGAACCCTGCTCCAAGGACATCACTTCGGCGATGGATGGGGCGCTCACGAAGTCATGATCGGCCTGAAGCCCGGACAGCCGATTCTCACGGTCAAGGAACTCGGCCGGAAATTTGGGGATCGGACGATCCTGAAGGGGGCTTCGTTCAGCCTGCAACCGGGAGATCGAGTCGGCGTACTCGGCGTCAACGGGGTCGGAAAATCGACCTTGATGCGAATCCTGGCTCAACGGGATACCGGCTTCGAAGGCCATCTCCACATCGCGCGCGGCGCGACCGTGGGGTACGTGTCCCAGGAACCCGAACTGGATCTGGACAAGAGCGTGCGCGAGAACGTCGAGCAGGCGGTCGCGAAAATTCGGGCGCTACAGGCCGAATACGAGGCCATCTTGAAGTCCTGGGAAGATCCCGAGGTGATCGAGGACGAAGGGAAAATGAGTGCGCTGTTGGAAGAGCAGGGCCGACTTCAAGAAGAACTCGAGCATTTGGACGCGATGGATCCCGCTGCGCTCGACAACCAGATCCAGATCGCGATGGATGCACTCCGGCTTCCGCCGGGCGACCGTGATGTCCAATCGCTGTCCGGCGGAGAACGCAGGCGCGTCTCGTTGTGCAAGGAACTTCTGGCGCACCCGGACGTGCTGATCCTGGACGAGCCCACGAATCATCTCGATGCCGACACGATTGCCTGGCTCGAGACCTACCTTGCGGGGTATTCGGGGACCTGTGCCCTCGTCACCCATGATCGTTATTTCCTGGACCGTGTCGCCAATCGGATGCTCGAGGTCTATCACGGAGAGATCCGATCCTACGAGGGCAACTACTCGGATTTCCTGGCCGCCAAGGAGAAGCAGCAGGAGATCCAGGATCGCACCGACGTCAATCTCCTCAAGGCGGTCGCTCGCGAGCTCGAATGGATTCGCTCGACACCCCAGGCGCGGCGCACCAAATCGAAGTCTCGTATCGCGGCGTATGACGAACTGGTCGAGAAGGCGAGTCGGATCATTCCGAGTGAGGAACTCGATCTGCGTATC
>SMVA01075517.1_pt1 | contig 14056 bp, 13 predicted proteins | sample 2456451 | NCBI WGS metagenome assembly SMVA01 (sample SAMN11095933, study PRJNA526329) | marine sediment metagenome | biome: Marine sediment; feature: Surficial sediment; material: Deep marine sediment; isolation source: Hadal surficial sediment | place: Pacific Ocean | collected 2014-05 | depth...
ATCGTAGGAGAAATCGAGGTGAGAGAAACAACCGACGGCGTTTTCGCTTATACAAAGCTAAGCGCCGCCAGTGGTTATAAATCTGGTGCCCAGAAGAGGACTTGAACCTCCACTACCTTGCGATAACCAGCACCTGAAGCTGGCGCGTCTACCAATTCCGCCACCTGGGCATTTCACTTTCTAAATTTAACTAGCCAATCAGATTTTCTATCTTACCGCCAAACCTGCGTACAATTGCGACGAATCGTAACTACAGCGCGACGCGCACTTTAATCAAAGCGTATGCGACCTGTCAACGGCAGACCTCTCCGGAGTACCGGCACGTGCCAAAAAAGAACTACAAACACCCCATTCCGAGCCGAAACAAGCTCATCGAGTTTCTGGAAGAAGCTGGCAAACCTCTGAAAATAGAGGCAATAATGTCTGGGTTTTCGCTTAAGGGCCAGCGCATGCGCGCACTGCTCGTGGAGACGCTAACGGGCATGGTTCGCGCGGGTCAGATCATCGAGAATCGTCGCCGCGAGTACTGCCTGACGCAGAAGCTCGAACTCACAACAGGTCGCGTCAGCGGCCACAAAGACGGTTTCGGTTTCGTGATACCGGATGACGGCTCGGAGGACGTCTATTTGTCCGCCCGCGAGATGCGTTCTCTGTTCCATGGAGACAGGGTCGCGGTCAAGGTCGTCGGCGAGGATCGGCGCGGCAAACCCGAGGGTGTGCTGGTTGAGGTATTGGAACGCGGCACTCGTGAAGTGGCGGGAAAATTTGTACGCGAACGCGGTATCGGTGTTGTCATACCGGACAACGCGAAAATTGCGCATCGCATTCTCATCGGCAAAGGCGAGTCCGGAGGTGCGCGACCGGGGCAGATCGTCGTCGCACAAATTCTAGATTACCCGACGCACATGGAACAGCCGACGGGCCGTATCGTGCAGGTCATCGGATCGCCTGAACAAAAGGGTATTGCGACCGATATCGCGATCCAGTCACACGGCATACCCACAGGCTGGCCAAAGCCCGTGCGGGAGCAGGTCAAGAAGATCGGTGACAGCGTGCCTGCAGCGGCGAAAAAAGCTCGCGTTGACCTTCGCGATGTCGACCTGCTTACGATCGATGGCGCCGACGCACGAGATTTCGACGATGCCGTGTTTTGCGAGCCGTCCGGGAAAGGGTGGCGCTTACTCGTCGCGATTGCCGATGTCGCGCACTACGTAGAGGTCAAGTCGCCGCTGGACAAGGAAGCAATCGTTCGCGGTACGTCGGTTTATTTTCCCGATCGCGTCGTACCGATGTTGCCGGAAGCACTATCGAACGGGCTGTGCTCGCTTAATCCCGAGGTCGACCGGCTTTGCATGGTCTGTGACATACGCGTGAGCCAGGACGGCAAAGTGACAAGCGCCACGTTCGTCGAGGCGGTCATGCGTTCGAAAGCGCGTTTGACGTACAGCCAGGTGAACGACTTTCTCACCGGAAATGACAAGGCAATTCCAAAGGCAGCTCACGGCCCGGTTCGAAACTTACACGCACTTTATAAGGCCTTTGCCAAGGCACGCAGGCGGCGCGGCGCCCTCGAACTGGATCTGCCGCAGATCAAGTTCGAATTGAACAAGGACGGTGAAATTGACCGCATTCGTGTCGAGTCGCGAAATGATGCGCACCGCCTGATCGAGGAATGCATGATCGCGGCAAACGTAGAGGCCGCGAAATTCCTCAAAAAGAATCGCATTCAGGGGCTGTACCGTGTGCATCCCAAACCCGACCCGGATAGGTTCGATGAACTGCGTCTCTATCTTGTGTCGCTGGGTATCAAGGTTCCGCATCCTGATCACATCGAGCCACGCCAGTTCAACAACTTGCTGCAGAAGGTGAAGGACCGGCCGGACAGCGCTGCGATTTCGATGCAGATGCTCAGAAGCCTGACGCATGCCGAATACACACCGGACAATATTGGTCACTTTGGCCTGGCGCTGGACTCGTATGCCCATTTCACGTCACCTATTCGACGTTATCCCGACTTGCTCGTGCATCGCGCCATTCGCCATATAATTCGTGGCGGCAAACCGGGTCGCTACGATTACGATCGGCAAGCAATGATCCGCTTAGGCGCCATCACGTCGGCCCATGAACGTCGGGCAGAGGAAGCGACACGCGATGTCGAGGCCTGGCTCAAGTGCCAGTACATGGTTGATCGCCAGGGCGAGGTCTACGACGGGGTTGTCACGGGCGTCACCAATTTTGGTTTGTTCGTGCAACTGAAGGAATTGATGGTCGACGGCCTCGTGCATGTTACAAGTCTGCCAAATGACTACTATCATTACGACGCTGGCCGGCAACAAATGGTCGGCGAGCGCACAGGACGAACGTTCGCGCTGGGTGAGGCCTTGCGTGTGCGCGTGCAACGGGTCGACATGGAAACACGCCGTATCGATTTTCGACTGGCCGACCTGGCGCATGAGGCGCCGCATGAACAACCCCGGCGCAGTAAACGAGGAGGACGGTCGAAGGTGAGAAGACGATGAGCAAATCGCGCTACGTCACGGGCTTGAGAGCAGTTGAGCAATTGCTGACCAGTAGCAATGCCGAGGTAAATCGAATTTTCGCTGAATACCGCAGTGCGAATCCGCGTGTTGAGGAAGTGCTGGTCAAGGCCAGGGAAGCGGGCATTGATATTCAATCAGCCAACAGGGCGCGGCTGCAACAGATGAGCGGCGAGGCGCGCCATCAGGGCATTGTCGCCGAGATCCGCCGCACGACCGTGCTGGATGAAGCCGGCTTGCGCTCCATGATCGAAGAGAAGCTGTCGGCGGGCAAAGTGCCGTTGCTGTTGATGCTGGATGGCGTGCAGGACCCCCACAACCTCGGTGCTTGCATGCGCACGGCCGATGCGGCGGGTGTCGATGCGATCATCGTGCCGCGTCACGGTGCGGCGGGTCTGAGTCCAACCGTCAGCAAAGTCGCCGCGGGTGCGGCCGAGCATTTGCCGTTCGCGCTGGTTGCCAATCTGGGAAGGGTGCTTGATTGGCTGGCAGACTATGGCGTGAAACGTGTGGCGACCAGCGATCAGGCTGAGAAAAACCTCTACGAGGAGGATTTGACGGGCCCCGCTGTTTTCGTCATGGGACGGGAGGAAACCGGCGTCAGTAAACGCATTGCGCGCCGTTGCGACCTGTTTATCCGCCTGCCCATGCTGGGCGAGGTCGCCAGCCTGAACGTCTCGGTTGCGACCGGAATTTGCCTGTTCGAGGCTCGCCGCCAGCGCGGCTGACGATCAGCGCAATTTATCCCCCAAATTCAATGTCTTTTGCTTGCGTATGCATCCATGGATGGTTAGGATGCGCGTCCCCGTCCTAATGCTCGGGGAGGGTCGGCGAAAGCCTTTGGCCCTTGACCTCTTGCTACACCGGAATGCCGGGTAGCTGTAATCCGTAAGGCAGCTTGTAATTGTGACAAGCTAACCGTCGGATTCTCATCCAAAAGGGATACAATGAGACACTACGAAATTGTGTTTCTGGTCCACCCGGACCAGAGCGAACAAGTACCTGCAATGGTAGAACGCTATCAGGGCATGGTCACCGCTTCCGGCGGTTCGGTACATCGCACCGAAGACTGGGGACGACGTCAGTTGGCCCATCCCATCAACAAGATTCACAAAGCCCATTACATTCTGCTGAACGTTGAATGTGACTTGGATGTGATCGAAGAGATTAAGAGCGCGTTTCGATTTAACGATGCCGTGCTGCGCAACCTCATAATGTCACGCGACGACGCGGTTACGGAGGCTTCGCCGATGGCTGTGGCTGTTGCCGAGGAGAAGGCGAAAGAGCGCGAAGCACAACAGCGTCGCGACGCGAAAGCCGCCGCCGAGGCTGCGATGCGTGCTACGGAGTCGAAAAAAGCTGAGGAAGCTGCAGCCGAGGAAGCGCTTGCCGCAGACGAAGCGCCCGCGGCTGAAGAGGCTCCGGCCGCTGAAGAAGCTCCGGCTGCTGAAGAGGCACCTGCTGCTGAGACCAGCGAAGAAGAAAGCAAAGACGAAGTTGCAGTGGCAGATGTTGCCGCTGACAGTGGCGATGATGAAGCAGCTGATAGTGGCGATGATGAAGCAGCTGACGAAGCTGCAGCTAAGAGCGCCTGAGGAGATTATTGATGAGCAGATATTCACGCAGACGCAAATACTGTCGTTTCACAGCTGAAGGCATTACCGAGATTGATTACAAGGATCTCGCCCTGCTGAAGGCTTACGTCACTGAGACCGGAAAAATCGTACCGAGCCGTATCACTGGCACCAAAGCGCATTACCAGCGTCAGTTGGCCACTGCGGTCAAACGCGCCCGGTTCCTGGCGTTATTGCCGTACACCGACCGCCACTAGGCGGCAGGGCTAAGACTTGCAGGCGGTTGCCGCATGGCTGGTTGCCCGTCCGTTAAATTCGGCACTGGCGCTGGCGGCGACAATTTCGCTGGCCTACCTGAGTTTCCTGAGCGGTGTCATCATGGTGCTGCTCGTGCTTCGCAAGGGACCGAAAGCAGCGCTGGTTGATGCCGCTATTGCAGGGGGATTGCTGGCCGCGATCGGACTGGTTCAGCAAGCGCCATTGGTCGCAGTGCTGTCAGCTGCAACGATAATGTGGTTGCCGGCAATGTTGCTCGGGGTCCTGTTGATCTCGACACGGTCGCTGACGTTGACATTGCAAGTGTCGGTCATTGTCGCTGTTTCAGCGATTATCGGGTTTTACCTGGTTGCCGGTGATCTGGCAGACTTCTGGAGAGTCATTCTGCTGGAGTTTGTCGAAGTGTCGAGGCAACTTGGAATGACGGAGCAGGCCGAACTGCTCGAAGGGCAGATTGATGCCGTCGCCAGCCAGATGACGACGATTGCCGCGCTCAGCATTTGGGTAGTTCAAAGCATTAATTGCATTCTCGGCTATCTTTTATACCGGGAACTGCCTGGTGAGACAGTCGATTGCGGACGGTTTAGCGATCTGAGCTTTGGTCGCGTCATTGCCAGCGTAATGGCTATTGCGTCGATAGCGGCAGTATTTAGCGACGGGATCCTGATTCAGAACATTGCGTTTGTTCTGTTTCTGGTTTTTTGGCTGCAAGGATTGGCAGTCGTGCACTGGATGCACGGCGCAGGAAAATTGCCCGTATTTGCCGTCATCGCCGTTTACGTGTTGATGCCATTTTTAAACATTATTCTGTTGATGGCGCTGGCCGTTGTTGGCTACATCGACACCTGGTTCCGGTTGCGCCGGCCCAGGGCAACAGTAAGTTGAATCATAAGCAGGGTTAAACAATGAACGTTATTTTATTGGAAAATGTAGAAAATCTCGGCGCCATCGGCGACCTCGTCAAGGTCAAGGCCGGCTTTGGCCGCAATTTCCTGTTGCCGCAGGGTAAGGCAGCGCTGGCAACGCCGGAGAACGTCAAGGCGATCGACGCGCGGCGCGCAGAGTTGGAAAAGAACGCAGCCGAAGATCTGGGAAACGCGAAAAAACGCGCCGATGTTCTCAACGGCATGGAGCTTGTTATTTCGGCAAATGCCGGCAGCGAAGACAAACTGTTTGGCTCTGTAGGCCCAATCGATATAACAGAAGCATTTGCAGCAGTGCAGGTTGAAGTGCAGCGCAGCGAAGTCCGCATGCCGGATGGCCCGATCCACGAGCTGGGTGAATTCCAGATCGGTGTGCATCTGCATCCGGAAGTGAATGCCGAGGTGACCGTTAAGGTCGTTGCGGCGGACTAATTCAGGCTCACGCCTGTGGCAATGTGGTACGGTTTAGGCGGGCAATAAAACCGGTCTGGGGATACTGATGGTTCGAGCACTTGGGGAAGGGATGGACACCGGCGGTATCGAGCAGCGCGTCAAGGTGCCACCCAACTCTGTAGAAGCCGAACAGTCTTTGATCGGCGGCTTGATGCTCAACAAAGCAGCCTGGGACAAGATCGCCGATGTCGTCACGGCAGAAGATTTTTACCGCAACGACCATCGCCTGATATTTACGGCCATCGCAGAGCTTGTAGAAGCAGGCGATCCCTGCGATGCCGTCACGATATCCGAGTATCTGGACCGGCGCAGTGAGCTGGACAAAGCAGGTGGTCTTGAGTACCTGGCGGCGCTTGCCAATGAAACCCCCGGGGCGGCGAACGCGCGTGCCTACGCGAAGATCGTTCGCGAACGATCAATGTTGCGATCGCTGATCAATGCAGGCAACGAAATCGCGGGTAGCGCGTTCGGCAGCGATGGGCGTACTGCAACAGCTTTGGTTGACGAGGCGGAGCGCCTCGTATTCGAGATTGCGGAGAAGGGCGCGCGTATTGGCTCGGGTTTTCGCTCACTTAAGCAAATTCTTCCTGAGGCCGTCGATCGCATTGATCTGCTGCACCAATCCGACGGGGATATCACAGGCATCTCGACGGGTTACAAGGAATTCGACAAACTCACAGCGGGCCTGCAGGGCGGTGAGCTCATTATCATCGCGGGTCGGCCCTCGATGGGTAAGACCACATTAGCGTTGAACATTGCCGAGAACGCTGCGATCGGCGGCAAAGTGCCCACGGCCGTGTTCTCGATGGAAATGCCGTCGCAACAACTCGCATTTCGTATGATTTCATCGCTGGGCCGCGTTGATCAAACGCATCTGCGAACAGGTCGATTCCCGGATGAAGACTGGTCGCGCATTAATACCGCCGTCCAGCTCATGTCTGACGCCCCTTTGTTTATCGATGATTCGGCGGGTCTCTCGCCAACGGAAATCCGCGCGCGTGCGCGCCGGCTGCATCGTGAGCACGGTCTCGGGCTGATCGTGATTGATTACCTGCAACTCATGCAGGTACCGGGCAACAAGGAAAACCGGGCAACTGAGATTTCAGAAATATCACGATCCTTAAAAGCATTAGCCAAAGAACTCAACGTACCGGTGATCGCATTGTCGCAGCTCAATCGAAGCGTCGAGCAACGCACAGACAAACGCCCGGTCATGTCCGATTTAAGGGAATCGGGTGCCATCGAGCAGGATGCTGATCTGATCATCTTCATCCACCGCGAAGAGGTTTATAACAAGGACACTCCGCGCAAGGGCATCGCCGATATAACGATCGCCAAACAACGCAACGGTCCAATTGGTGAGTTTCTGCTGACGTTTGTCGGTCGTTATACGAAGTTCGAGAACTGGGTGCCCGATACTTACGGCGAGGAGCCGTATCAGTGAGCTTCGGAGCACGGGCACTGATTCGGCTCGGGGCTCTTGAACACAATCTAGGTGTTATTCATCGTGCCGTTCCCGGTGCGAAAGTCATGGCGGTCATCAAGGCCAATGCATATGGGCACGGCAAGATCGCCGTTGCCAAATACCTCTCGAACGTGGATTCCTTTGCGGTTGCCCGACTGCAGGAGGCGCTGGAATTACGCGAGGCTGGTGTCGAAAAACCGATCGTATTGCTGGCAGGTGTGTGCTCGGAAGAGGACTTGCACCAATCCACGGAGCAGGGCTTTGAAGTCGTCGTGCACTGTCACGAACAACTCGAAATGCTCAAGGCATGTGACGGCGCTGCGGCGACTGTGTGGCTTAAGATCGATACCGGAATGAATCGTCTTGGATTTCACCCGAACGAGGCAGCGGAAGTTCTGTCGATGCTCGGCAACATGAGCTCGGTTGCCGAGCTGCGCTTGATGACGCATCTCGCTACGGCCGACGAAGTCGGCAATGAGCTCACGCAAGGGCAGCTAGACCGTTTTGCATCTGTCATCCGCGGATTTGACGGTGCCGTCAGTATCGCCAATTCACCGGCGACGCTGGCTTGGCCAGGCATGGCCAATGCGCATGAACACTTCGGTTTTTCAGGCGACCACTGGGTCCGGACAGGCCTCGCATTATTTGGCGTGTCGCCGTACGCTGATCGCAGTGCGGCCGATCTTGACTTGCAACCCGTAATGCAATTCGAGGCACGTTTGATCGCGACAAAACCTCTGCTTGCGGGCGCACGCGTTGGCTACCAGGGGCGCTACACGAACGAGACTGACACAACACTGGGAATTATTTCAGCAGGCTACGGCGACGGCTATTCGCGTCATTTTCGTGACGGAACGCCGGTGTTACTTAATGGGCGCAGAGTGCCACTGATCGGCAATGTCTCCATGGACATGATCGCGGTTGATCTTGGACTCGATGCGAACGACCAGGTTGGCGATATCGCAATCTTGTGGGGTAATGGACTGGCCATCGAGGAACTCGCGCCGTGGGCCAATGCGATTCCCTATGAGTTGATTTGTGGTGTTATGAACCGCGAGGCGAGCGAGCTGGTTATTTAGGACATGAAAAAGCCCATCTTCACACCGGCCAGCTGTACGACATCATTGTCGGTCAATTTCCGCGCCTTATCGCCGATTGGCTTGCCGTTAACCAACGGATAGTCGTTTTCCTCGCCGGACTCAACGTGGACGATGTAATAGCCTTCGGCACGCCGTGTGATCGCTGCGACCTGAACACCCGGACGACCCAAGGTAGTCAGCGCCTTGGTCAGTTCGAGTTCCCGGCCGGCAAATGCGCCACTCAATACCTGTAGCTTCGCCATTGGCAGAGCGCTTGGTGCATTGCTCGCATCGATACCGGTTGCGGTTGCTGTATGAGAAACGGGGGAGCGTTTCGGCGTTGAAGAGTCGCTGAGCGCTGCAGCCTCGTCATCATCAAGTTTGACGCCGGCATCGTCATCAACGGTCGGCGGCGAGCTTGCCTTGGCTGCTTCATCAGCCGCCCTCTCGGCTCTCGCCAGTTGGTCAGCATTTTGCTGGCCCGCTGGAATAACCATGGTTTTCTCGAACTCGTCTTGCTCTGTTTCGAACGCATGATGATCGGAGAATCGTAATTGGTGATGACCAATCGTAATGACGTCGCCATGTTGCAACGCATGTTTCTTAATCAGCTTGCCATTGACGTAAGTGCCATTGGTGCTGTTCAGATCTTCGAGAAACGAATCGTTAAGTATGTTGATAATCAGGGAGTGGTGACCACTGACGGCGGGGTTGTCAATACGCACATCATTGTCAGGGAGGCGTCCGATCGTATAACGCTCCTTGCTCATGTTGTATTCGGCCAGGACTTGATTGTCCAAGCTCAAGATTAGTCGTGCCATGTTTCCCCAACCATTCGTATTTCTGTTATTCAGATTTAGCGGAACAAGCCAGCAATTCTCTTGAACAGGCTCTGTTTCGCAGCGAAGGAATCCAGTACCTGAGCCAACATAACTGACACGTTATCGCGCCCGCCGTGGTTGTTTGCCAGCTCCACCAGCTGCTGACTAACGACGTCAAGACTAGCATTAAACGTACTGATAGTTAAGTGAATATCCTCATCTTCGACCATGTCGGGGAGACCGTCTGAGCACAACAAATAGAAGTCTCCGGGCAGTACTTCGTGCTCGTGAACTTCGACTTCAACGGTCGGTTCAACGCCAAGCGCGCGGGTCACATAGTTCCGGTTTGTTGAGCGTTGGGCCTCTTCCGCCGAGTAGAAACCACGGTCGACGAGTTCTTGCAAAAGTGAGTGATCCAGCGTGACTTGCTCAAACTGACCGTCTCTCAGGCGGTACGCGCGCGAATCACCGACATGTGCGATTGAAACCTTGTTGTCATAGAACATGCAGGCGACGATCGTCGTTCCCATGCCTTCGCAATGCGTCTGACTTTGAGCGGTTTGATAGATGATTTTGTTGGCGCGATAAACGGCGTCGCGAAGAATTATGGATTGCCGCATGAGCCCGCTGTGAGGGTCGATCTCATCGCGGTCTTCTCGTGCGGCGGCCTCTGTTGCCAGTTCACTGACAATCTGTACGGCGATACCGCTCGCGACTTCACCGGCGTTGTAACCACCCATCCCGTCAGCAAGCACCATGAGGCCGATGTCACCGTCGGAGCCGATCGCGTCTTCGTTGTGCTCACGAACTCGACCAGTATCGGTTAGCTCAGCGAATTCGATTTTTCCACGCAAACTCATCATTCTTATTCAACCGTTCTGAATGAATGCACTAGGAATATCGAGCGCAGTTTCTTAAAGCGATGGCCATCTCGGCCCCGCATGAAAAACGATTCTCAGGCCGCTTGGCCAGGGCTTTCGCCAGAACCGCATCTATGCTCGGCGGTATCCCTTTACGTCGATTCGCGATGGGAGCCGCTTCTTCTGTTGTAATTTTCGTCATCAGCACCGCAATATTAGTCGCCTGGAACGGCACCTCGCCGATCAGGAGTTCATACAGGGTAACACCAAGCGAAAATAAGTCCGAGAGTCCGGTCAGTTTTTCCGCGCTGAGCTGTTCCGGCGACATGTACATTGGCGTGCCGAGAATAATACCGGTTTTTGTCCTGTTGTTGTCCGTCAGTCTCGCAACCCCGAAATCGCTGATCTTGAGTGAGCCATCCTTGGGATTGTAGAGCAGGTTCGCTGGCTTGATATCTCTGTGAATGACGCCCTGGTTATGTGCGTAGTCGAGAGCTTCGGCCGTCGAGGCGCACAATTCAAGCGCCCGTTTCGGTGCCAACAATCGCTTCGGATCCGTAAAGTCTCTTAAGGGTGTGCCCGGTACGTATTCCATTGCAATATAGGCCAGGCCCTTGTCCTCACCTGCATCGAATACTGTGACGATGTTGGGATGTGCAAGACGCCCGGCAGACTCTGCTTCTCGATAAAACCGCAGCCGTGCTTCCTTCAGTTCTTCGTCTTCGAACTCTTTTTCTATCGGTATTGCCTTGATCGCGACTGCGCGATTGATGCGCGGGTCCTTGCCAAGATACACAGCTCCCATCGCGCCACGGCCAATGCGTTTTTCGATCACATAGCGACCGAGGCGCCGTGGAGTACCGGCCGCGCGTTTGGGTGTGCTCTGACCCGTGGGTACGCCGGCGTGAGTGCGCTTCATCCATTCGAGTACGGCTTCGGCGCGCTCAGGTTTCGCCTGCGTCTCAAATGCCAGCGACAATTTGTACATCACTGTCGCAAGTATTTCCGAAGGAGGGCAGCGTCGAAACTCAGCAAAAGCGGGTTCGAGTCTGCTGGCTGAAAGAAAATCGGAGCCACGCTTGAAGGCGTCTCTGGACTCCTTCTTCTCGTCGCCGACGAGCCAGATACTGAGTATCGCGACACCGATGAATATGAGACCGGGGCGTCCAAGGTCGAGTCGCGTACGCAGCACCAACAAGAGCATGGTCTCGAAGAGTATTAATCCCGTTACGACCGCGATCGTTAGTACGGCAATGTCACGTCGATTTCGATCGGGCATGAACAGCACTGCGACAATTGCCAGCAACACCGGTGCGAGCCACTCCATTGCTTTGGCCCACGCGGGCGCGAGAATTGACTTGCCGTTTTCAACGTTGGCGAGCAGCGCCGCGGTAATTTCAGAATGTGTAACAAATTGGCCGGAAGGCAGTTTTGCCTGTGCACCCGCCAATGCCGGTTCCGAATCGACAAATACCGTAAAGCCAACAAGATTACGGCTGTTGATGTGTCCATCGATCAGATTATTGACGTTGAGTCGACGCAATTCGCGGTAATTGGACAGGTAAATCGCATCGTCGGCGCTGGACACACGAAAGCTTGCCACGCTGTCGTCGTTTTCAAACGCGATCGCTAACGGCAATGATGGCGACATTACGCCGTCATTGAGTTGCCACAGATCAGAGCGGCGCAAGACGCCATCGGAGTCTGGCCGCAGCTCTACAAATCCATTGTGCCGTGCGAATTCCGCAAATCGATGCCGGGTCGGAACGAAAACGGGAATACCGGAATTCAGCGACGTTACCCACGCGGGCAGCGGATCGGAGGCACCGACAGCGGGTGGGTTGGGTAAGATGATTCGCTTTACATCGGCCTGGCGCAATCGATTTATGACGAGTTCGTATTGCTCCAGGAGCTCTGCTTCGGGAACCCTGGATGGGTCGATACTGAAGATGACGGCGTCGTCGAGTGCCTCATTCGGCAGGAAAGACGCCACCTGGTCGTAGAGAAAACGGTCCACAGCGGAAAATAGCTCGGCGAACGGCCCATACGTCAGCAATAGCAATACGCTTGCGAAGCTGAGCGCGATCAAGCGGTTCCGTTTCTGCGGTGTACTTTTGTCCAAGATGCGGGGCCCTCGTCGATAAGAGCAAAATTCTAACGAAACATGAGCTTGGGAAATGAGAATGAGTTGGCATTTTTATGTAATAAAGGCATTGAATGCGCTGCTATTATTGGGCTTCGTGGACCGGGTCAGGTCGATTCCTGCCCCGATGCGCTGGTACGGAACAATAATATTATGATAAATCCTTAAAAAACAAAGAGTTAAGATTGTATGGCAACACCCCGAGCGAAAACCGCTTATCTTTGCAGGGATTGCGGCGCACACAGTGTCAAATGGGCCGGCCAGTGTCCCGAATGTTCGGCCTGGAATACCTTGTCCGAGACACTCATCGCGGCATCCACAGCAACCTCCGGTGGCACGGCCGCGTCCGATCTGGACAGCATTCTCGATGATTTGGATGAGCGTTATTCAACCGGTTTCACGGAATTTGATCGCGTGCTTGGCGGTGGGCTGCTCCCCGGTGCTGTGGTCCTGCTTGGCGGAGATCCGGGCGTTGGCAAGTCAACCTTGCTGCAACAGGTGTCTGCCGGGTTGCCCGATGACCTGGTGGTTTGCTATGCAACGGGTGAAGAGTCCCTGCGACAAATCGGGCAACGGTCACAGCGATTAGGCCTGCAACAACCGTCGTTGAAGTTACTGGCTGAGGTGTCGCTTGAACATGTGCTGGAACAGGCAATTCAGGTTTCGGCACGTGTGCTGGTGATCGATTCCATTCAGACAATGGTGAGTGCGCGAATACCGTCGGCGCCGGGTTCGGTGGTGCAGCTTCGAGAATGCGTCGGTCGAATCGTACAGTTTGCGAAGCAACATGATGTGTCTGTTTTTATTATCGGTCACGTGACGAAAGAGGGCGCAATTGCGGGTCCGCGCGCCGTCGAGCATATGGTCGATACTGTGTTGTATTTTGAGAACGATCCATCGAGTCGGTACACGATGATTCGCTCGGTTAAAAACCGCTTCGGCGCAAGCGGAGAGATTGCAGTTTTTGCCATGACCGAGAGAGGATTTCGCGAAGTCAGTAATCCGTCGGCTATTTTTCTTTCGCGCGAATCGGTAACCGAGCCGGGTACTGTCGTTTCGGTCGCGTGGGAAGGTAGTCGGCCGCTACTTGTCGAACTCCAGGCGCTGGTGACCGATACCAGCAGCAGTTATCCGAAGCGACTCGCGCAGGGTGTGGACAATAATCGACTCGCGCTCCTGCTCGCGGTGCTGCAACGTCATGGGGATATCGCACTTGCTGCGGAAGATGTGTTCGTGAATGTTGTCGGCGGTCTGCGCATAAGCGAAACGTCGGCGGACTTGCCGACCATGTTGGCAATTGTGTCGAGCTTTCGTGACAGGTCGATGCGCGAACGCTTGATTAGTTTCGGTGAGGTTGGTCTTGCCGGCGAAGTGCGGCCCGTTCGCTACGGTGAGGAACGCATCTCAGCGGCAGCCAAGCAGGGTTTCTCAGTCGCAATCGTGCCACATGCAAATGTTCCGAAAAATACACCCAAGGGTATCGAGGTAATCGGCGTGCGGCGCTTGCAGGAAGCGCTGGCCGCAGCGTTCTAGTCGTCTTCGATAGCCGCGGATTCCGCTACTTTTGGGCGGATTCGGACCGAGTGGATACGTGTGTTGTCCGATTCAATTATTTCGATCTGGTAGCTGTCGATCACGAGGCGCGTCGATGCTTTCGGAATATTCTCGAGTTGCTCCACGATTAAACCGTTGATTGTTTTTGGCCCGTCGGTTGGAAAATCCCAATTCTGCGCGCGATTAAGCTCACGAATGTTGGCTGCCCCATTGACGAGCCATGTATCGGTGCCATCGCGCACTGCGTCATCGTCGCCATCTGCAGGGTCGGTTGTAAACTCGCCGACGATTTCTTCGAGAATATCTTCCAGCGTTACAATTCCCTGGATGTCGCCGTATTCGTCGACAACCATCGCGATACGCAGGCGCCG
>SMVA01272676.1_pt1 | contig 14052 bp, 15 predicted proteins | sample 2456451 | NCBI WGS metagenome assembly SMVA01 (sample SAMN11095933, study PRJNA526329) | marine sediment metagenome | biome: Marine sediment; feature: Surficial sediment; material: Deep marine sediment; isolation source: Hadal surficial sediment | place: Pacific Ocean | collected 2014-05 | depth...
CCCTCGAAATTTTTCGCTTTTATCCTCATTGGCTGCTTGCAAGCCCCAAGGCACTATGCTAGGTAATCCGCGCGTTTAAAGGTGCAAGAAAACAGGGAATCGGCAGGAAAAGTCTGTGTCTTCCAATCATGTAAAAGCTTCGGGACTTGAGGGCCGCTATGCAATGGCTCTTTTTGCCCTTGCTCTCGAGGAAAAATCCCTCGATGCCTCTGCCAAGGATTTAGCAAGTTTGGCCCGTATGACTGAGGAAAGTGAAGCCTTTGCCAACCTCTTGAAAAATCCAGTTCTTGATCAAAACACCCAGCAAAAAACCATTTCCGCTATTGCAAAAAAAGCCAAGTTGCAAAAACTGACAGCAAAATTTTTGGGAACTTTGGTTACCAACAGACGGCTGAATTATTTGCAGAAAATTTCTGCCTCTTTTTTAAAACTGGTCGCCGATCACAAAGGCGAAGTAACCGCAGAAATCACTTCTGCCCAGAAGCTGACTAAAACCCAGGCCGACGCTTTAAAGAAAAAACTGAAAAAAACCCTCGGCCAGGATATTTCTTTTGACGTTACCGTGGACGAAACCTTGTTAGGAGGCCTTAGGGTCAAGGTAGGTTCCCGGGTCATTGACTCATCGCTTAAAACAAAACTCGAAAACCTTACTCTTCAAATGAAAGGTGTTTAGAAATGGACATCCGTGCGGCAGAAATTTCAAAAATCCTGAAAGACCAAATCAAAGGCTTTGGCTCAGAAGCTGAAGTATCAGAAGTCGGCCAGGTTCTATCGGTAGGTGACGGCATCGCCCGTGTTTATGGCCTGGATAATGTGCAGGCCGGTGAGCTGGTGGAATTTCCCGGCGGCATCAAGGGCATGGCTCTCAACCTTGAGGAAGACAATGTCGGAATTGTGATTTTTGGCGAAGACCGGAATATTAAGGAAGGCGATGTTGTAAAGCGGACCGGTACAATTGTTGACGTTCCGGTTGGTAAAGAACTTTTGGGCCGGGTGGTTGACGCGCTTGGTAATCCAATCGATGGCAAGGGCCCGCTTAGGGCCAAAAAACGCCAGCGAATTGAAGTCAAAGCCCCTGGGATTATCCCGCGTAAATCGGTTCATGAACCGATGCAAACAGGCCTGAAGGCCATCGACAGCCTGGTTCCTATCGGCCGCGGCCAGCGTGAACTAATCATTGGCGATCGTCAAACCGGTAAAACCGCGGTTGCGATCGACGCCATCATCAACCAGAAAGAAATCAATTCAGGCGACGACGAAACGAAAAAGCTTTACTGCATTTATGTTGCTATTGGGCAAAAGCGCTCAACGGTTGCCCAGATAGTAAAATCGCTGGAAGAAGCCGGCGCCCTGGAATACAGCATCATTGTTTCCGCCACCGCGTCAGAACCGGCGCCACTACAGTTTTTGGCGCCTTATACCGGTTGTGCCATGGCGGAATATTTCCGCGACAATGGTATGCATGCGTTGATCATTTATGATGATCTTTCAAAGCACGCGGTGGCTTACCGCCAGATGTCGCTGTTGCTGCGCCGCCCGCCGGGACGCGAAGCCTATCCGGGTGATGTTTTCTATCTTCATTCCCGCCTGCTGGAACGTGCCGCCAAGATGAACGATGACCATGGCGCGGGTTCAATGACGGCATTGCCGATTATTGAAACCCAGGCCGGGGATGTATCCGCTTATATTCCAACCAATGTAATTTCCATTACCGACGGCCAGATATTCCTTGAAACCGAACTGTTTTACCAAGGCATTCGTCCAGCCATTAACGTTGGCCTATCGGTTTCCCGTGTTGGTTCAGCCGCCCAGACCAAGGCAATGAAACAGGTTTCCGGTTCAATCAAACTGGAATTGGCCCAGTACCGGGAAATGGCGGCGTTTGCCCAATTCGGTTCTGATCTGGATGCGGCCACACAAAGACTTTTGAACCGCGGCGCGCGGCTCACCGAGCTTTTGAAACAAGACCAGTATTCACCAATGCCGATGGAAGAACAGGTTGTTTCCATCTTCGCCGGAGTGAAGGGTTACCTTGATGATATTAAGGCCGCGGATGTAACGCGTTTCGAATCGGCTTTTATGACCGAGGTTCGCAACAAGCACAAAGACGTGTTGGATAGCATTGCCAAGGAACAAGAAATTACCGATGAAACCGACAAAAAACTTCACAAGATTTTGGAAAAATTTTCCAAGGCGTTTGCTTAAAGTTTAAATTTTTAGGGAATTCGGGAAAGGCACATGGCCAACCTTAAAGATCTCAAGAACCGGATCAACAGCGTTGCTTCAACGCAAAAGATCACCAAAGCCATGAAAATGGTGGCGGCTTCCAAGTTGCGCCGGGCGCAAGAGGCGGCAGAAGCTGCCCGCCCCTATGCCGAGCGCATGGAAAATGTTCTTTCTGGCCTTGCTGACAGTGTAAAAGGGGTTGCCGGGGCGCCAAAGTTGCTGGTTGGCACCGGCACTGACAAAACCCATCTGGTGATTGTTGCCACCTCTGAACGCGGCCTGTGCGGCGGTTTCAACACTTCAATCGTGAAAGCCGCCCGCCTCAAGATCCAGGAGCTGACCAAAGCTGGAAAAACTGTCAAAATTTTATGCATCGGGAGGAAAGGCTTTACCCAACTACAACGGGTTTACGGTGAAAAAATTATCGAAGTTGTCGATTTGAGCGAAGTTAAAAACCTTAGGTTTTCGGACGTTTCTCCCATTGCAGATAAAGTCCTTGGAATGTTTGATGCCAGCGAGTTTGATTTCGTCACGCTTTTTTACGCCCGCTTCAAATCAGCCCTGACCCAGATTGTTACCGAACAGCAGTTGATCCCGGCTGCTTTTGAGGAAAAAGAGGGCGAAGCAAAAGGCGAAGGTTTGAAAGGGTCTATTTACGAATATGAACCCGAAGAAAAGGAAATTTTAAGCACGCTGCTGCCGCGTAATGTTGCAGTCCAGTTATTCAGGGCATTGTTGGAAAATGCTGCCAGCGAACAAGGTGCCCGGATGACCGCCATGGACAGCGCAACCCGCAACGCTGGGGATATGATTGACCGCCTGACCCTGCAATACAACAGAACCCGCCAGGCGGCGATTACCAATGAATTGATTGAAATTATTTCAGGTGCCGAAGCCCTGTAGGCCCGCACCTGGGTTGAGAAAAAACACTTAAGGAATGGATAGAAGAATGGCTAATAGCAAAAACACCGGAAGCATTACCCAGATAATCGGCGCCGTTGTCGACGTACATTTTGAAGGCGACCTGCCGGCGATCCTGAATGCGCTTGAAACCACAAACCAGGGCAACCGGCTGGTTCTGGAAGTGGCTCTACATTTAGGGGAGGGTACGGTCCGGACCATTGCCATGGATTCAACCGAAGGCTTGGTGCGTGGCGGTGAGGTAACCGATACTGGCGCTGCAATCACCGTGCCGGTTGGCCCCGAAACCCTGGGCCGGATTATCAACGTTATCGGTGAGCCGATAGATGAACTGGGGCCCTTGAAAACAAAGAAAAAAGCCCCTATTCATGCCCCAGCTCCTCCATTTGTTGACCAATCAACCGAACAGGAAATCCTGGTCACCGGTATCAAAGTTGTTGACCTTTTGGCGCCTTACGCCAGGGGCGGCAAGATTGGTCTTTTCGGTGGGGCCGGAGTTGGCAAAACCGTTATTATCATGGAGCTGATTAACAACATTGCCAAAAGCCACGGCGGCTATTCTGTGTTCGCAGGGGTTGGCGAGCGCACCCGCGAGGGCAATGACCTTTACCACGAAATGATAGAATCAGGTGTTATCAACCTCAAGGGCGAGTCCAAAGCAGCACTGGTTTATGGCCAGATGAACGAACCTCCTGGCGCGCGTGCAAGGGTTGGCTTGACCGGCGTAACACTGGCCGAATATTTCCGCGATGAAGAAGGCCAGGATGTGCTTTTCTTCATGGATAACATTTTCCGCTTTACCCAGGCCGGCTCAGAAGTTTCCGCCCTGTTGGGCCGTATTCCGTCAGCTGTTGGCTATCAACCGACGCTTTCAACCGAAATGGGCAACTTGCAGGAGCGCATCACCTCTACCAAAAAAGGCTCGATAACTTCGGTGCAGGCGATTTATGTTCCGGCTGATGATTTAACAGATCCAGCGCCGGCCACCTCATTCTCACATCTGGATGCGACCACAGTGCTTAGCCGCCAGATTGCTGAACTTGGGATTTACCCGGCTGTGGATCCGCTTGATTCCACCAGCCGGATGCTTGATCCTCGGATTGTCGGCGAAGAACACTATAAAGTAGCTCGATCGGTTCAAGAAGTTTTGCAGCGTTATAAATCCCTGCAAGACATCATCGCAATTCTTGGAATGGATGAATTATCCGAAGAAGACAAAATGACCGTAACAAGGGCGCGCAAAATTCAGCGGTTCCTTTCGCAGCCTTTCCATGTGGCAGAAGTGTTTACCGGGGTGCCGGGTACGTTTGTCCCGCTGGAAGATTCAATCAAAGGCTTCAAGGCAATTGTTGCCGGTGAATATGATCACCTGCCCGAGGCCGCCTTCTATATGGTTGGCACCATTGAAGAAGCAGTGACCAAGGCAGAAAAAATGGCTACTGAGGCAGCTTAGGAAAAATTAGGCATGGCCAAGGATCAAGAAAATACCTTTCATTTCGAGTTAGTCTCGCCAGAGCGCCTGTTGATGGACATGGCGGTCAGTGCCGTGCGAGTGCCTGGCGCTGAAGGTGATTTCATGGTTTTGCCCAACCATGCCCCGGTGATGTCGACCATTCGGCCCGGCGTTCTGGATGTTTATGAAGGGGAAGGCAAGACCCCTGAGCAGGTCTTTGTCCGCGGAGGTTTTGCAGAAGTTACCCCTGGAACCCTTGTCATACTTGCTGAAGAGGCAGTGCTTGTCAAAGAGCTGAGCAAATCGAACCTGAAACAGAAAATTACCGATGCCCGGGAAGATTTAGAAGACGCCAAAACAGATGAAGACAAAAGGAAGGCCCAAGAAGCAATTGCGCGTTTGACCGAACTTTTAACCGCCGTCAATTAAGCCGCTTAACTATTCAAATAAGCCGAAAACTCTTTGATTACCGCGTGATAAAGTTCTCTTTTAAAGGGAACAATAAGCGCTGGCAGGTCGCGGCTTTCTACCCATTTCCAGGCGATGAATTCCGGGTGATGGGTATCAAGATCAATATCGGCGTTGTCCCCAAGAAACCGCATTAAAAACCATTTCTGTTTTTGACCGCGATACCTCCCACCCCAAACCTTGCCGACAAGGTTTGATGGCAGGTCATAAGTTAACCAGCCCTTGGTGCTGGCAATTACTTTTGCATTATTTGTCCCGATTTCTTCCTTGAGTTCCCTGAAGGCGCAATCTTCCGGGTTTTCACCTTCATCAATACCGCCTTGGGGCATTTGCCAAGCCTCCATCGTGGTATCAATTCGCTGGCCGACAAACACTTTATTGTCTGGATTCAAAAGCATAACCCCGGTGCAGGGCCGGTAGGGAAGTTTGGTAAAAGCCATGGTTTTAAATTTACTCGGCTGCCTCCAAAAGTGCCTGACGTTGGCCCATTTCAATAACACCGGTCAAAAGATCAAGAGCATAATTCAGCTGATAATCTTCGAAATTCCCATCTTCATCAACTACCGGGGCAGGCCTTATCAGGGCTTGTGCGACCGGGGTTTCTTCATTACTGGCAGTGTCGCCATTTTCATTGGGAATATGGCCCGAGAGGTCACGTTCACGTTGGAAGTTCACCGGGTTACCTTCGGAATCAAAAATTGGCTGTTCGACAATAATATCGGGTTTGATGCCAAGGGTCTGTATCGATCGCCCGGACGGAGTGTAATACCGCGCAGTGGTAATACGGACCGCACGGTCATCGGCTAGGGGGTAAACCGTTTGCACCAGACCTTTGCCAAAACTTTCAATCCCAAGAATAGTAGCCCGTTTATGATCTTGCAGAGCGCCAGCAACAATTTCCGAGGCCGAAGCCGAACCGGCATTGATCAAAACAATAAGGGGAAGCCCGCCTGTATCGTCGCCCCGGGTGGCATTCCACCGGGCATTTTCTGACTTCTGGCGTCCACGGATTGAGACAACTTCGCCCCGTTCGAGAAAAACATCAGAGACCTCAATAGCCTGATCCAGAAGCCCACCAGGATTGTTTCTTAGGTCAAGGATATACCCCTTTAAATTATCTCCAGCCTCACGCTTAATGTCACGAATGGCCTTCTTCAAATCCTGGGTAAGTTTTTCATTGTTAAAAGTGTTTAGACGCAAATAACCGATTTCACCCCGCTCAATACGATGTCGCACCGCGCTTATTGAAATAACCTCTCGGGTCAGCTTTACATCAAAGGTTTTGTTTTCGCTGGGCCGGACGATCGTTATAGTCACTTCAGTCCCAACGATGCCCCGAAGGTTTTCAACCGCTTCATTCTGGTCCATATCGCTTAGAGACTCGCCTTCAATATGGGTTATGAAATCCCCGGTTTGTATTCCTGCCCGCGAAGCTGGGGTATCATCCATAGGCGCGATTACCTTCAAGGCCCCGTTTTCGCCTAAAACCTCAATGCCAAGCCCACCGTATTCACCACGGGTTTGAATCTGGTTTTCGCGAAAAATACTAGCGTCCATGTATCCCGAGTGTGGATCCAGGTCGTTCAACATGCCGCGGATGGCGGCTTCCAGAAGCTGGCGTTCATCAACCTCTTCGACATAGGTGTCTTTGACCAACTCCAACACCTTGGCAAGAAGATCAAGTTCACGGTAGGTTTCATCAGAGGTGGTTTCTCCTTCGGAAAACGCCGTCAAAAGAAAGAAGATGCTTACTATTCCCGCTATCGAATTTTTCATTTTTTTATCCTTTCACTACTTTTTTAGCCAGGGCAGTGGATTAATAGGCACCCCGTCTTTTCTAATTTCCAGGTAAAGTTCAGGGGCTGGGCCCATGGCATTTCCAGTGGCTGAAGCCAATCTGGTTTGGGCCATCATGCCAACCGGTTCACCAGCCAAAACCCACTGGCCGACAATTGTATCAATTTTGTTCAAGCCAGCCAGAAGAGTATGATAGCCATCTCCATGGGCAATGATCAAGAGGTTGCCATATGTCCTGAATTTCCCGGCAAAAATAACCCGGCCATCAAATGGCGCAATAACCCGCGCCCCGGTGCGCGATTGAATGCTGATTCCCTTGGCAGTGCCAACAGCAATTTTGGAGCCAAAACGTCTGATAACATTTCCCCGGGCAGGGTAGGGCAATGCCCCCTTTGCTTTTGCAAACGAAGCCCCTTCGGGGATAGGGGGCGTGGGCAAAAGGGATGGCCCTGCCCTTTTCAACTCCTCTTCTAGTTTGTCGATCAGGGAGCGCATATCCTTGGCGCTTTTCGCAAGAGTTTTCCTGCGCGCTTCTTCTTGGCCGGCACCTTCCAAAAAACCAGAATAAAGGGTTAGCTTTTCTTTTTGTAACCTTTCCAGGTTTTTGGTCTGCCCTAGCAGGTTAGCCAGGGCAACGCGGTGGTTATCCTGCTCGCTTAGGAGGGTCTCTTTCATTTGATTGAGTTCTGCTAAGTCCTGGCGCATAAGCTCTGTCTTTTTTTCGATTTCAGGGAGCGCCGTGGTTAGCAGGGAGGCGCTCCGCACAGTATCTACCGCCTCCGCCGGTCGCATAATTATATATTCTGGCGGACGCTGGCTTAGGCGCTGAAGTGCCGCCAAAGTATGTGCCATATTTCTATTCTGTAGTCGGACATCATCCTTTTTAGCGGCGATCTGGTTTGTCAGGACGGACATATTTTCTTCAAGAGTTGTCAGGGCAGTTTCCTGTTCTTGTATTTGTCGAGCCACCACAACCAGTTGCCGGCTAATTTTTTGCCCTTCTTTGGCGGCTTCACTGGCCTTTTTCTTTAATTCCTCGCTTCGGCTTTGGCTGGCTTCAATTTTTTTCTCCAGGTCTTTCAGCTCTGTTTGTTCGGCCTCCTGGCCCTGGGAAAATGGCACGTCAAAAATAACAGGCACCATCAAAAGGCCAATCAACAACTTTAGGAAATGAAATTGATTTAGATTTTTCATTCTATCCCTTTCCTGAACCTTTTATCAGGGTATGTCCGGTCATGGCTTCTGGTTGAACCAACCCCAGGAGATCAAGAATTGTTGGCGCGATATCAGCCAGCGAACCATTTTTTAAAGTTCCTTTTCTTGACGAACCAACTAGGATTACCGGCACATCGCATGTGGTGTGTGCCGTGTGGGGGACATCGGTTATGGGGTCTATCATTTGCTCTATATTGCCATGATCAGCACTCATAAGCAAAACACCACCCTTTTTCAGCAATGTTTCTTCAATTTTTCCTAGGCACGTATCAACCACCTCAACCGCTTTGATGGCAGCCTTCAATTTGCCGGTATGACCAACCATATCCGGGTTGGCAAAATTAATGACAATAAAACCAAACTTTTCTGCCATGATTTCTGCGATCAAACGTTCCGTAACTTCCGGGGCAGACATTTCTGGTTTCAGGTCATAAGTAGCGACCTTGGGGGAGGGAACCAAAATTCGTTCTTCACCGGTAAGGATTTTTTCTTCGCCGCCGTTAAAGAAAAAAGTGACATGGGCATATTTTTCCGTCTCTGCTATCCGCAACTGTTTTAAGCCCGCCTTGGAAATCAATTCGCCCAGTCCGTCCTTGACCTCAACAGGTGGAAAAAGCGGTTTCATGTTTGCGTTTAGCTCGGTTGAATATTCAACCATACCGACCCTTTCGCAAAAATCCGGAACACGCCCGCGATCAAATCCATCAAAAGCAGGATCGACCAGTGTGGCCAAGATTTCACGTGCCCGGTCGGCCCTGAAATTAGCCATAAAAAGGGCATCACCATCTTTCATGCCCTGATAATCACCAATCACAGAGGGTGTTACAAATTCGTCAGTTTCACCCCGACCATAGGCGGCTTCAATTGCCGCTGTTGCATTCTTTTGAGCCGACCCTTCAGCGCGGGCAACGGCCTGGTATGCTTTTTCCACCCGGTCCCAGCGGTGATCGCGATCCATGGCAAAATACCGTCCTGTGACGCTGGCAATGCTGATCAAATCATTGTTGACAAAGTGTTTTTCGAATGCCCTGATGAAATCAAGCCCACTCTGTGGCGGGGTATCCCGGCCATCAAGGAAAGCGTGTATTAGAACTGGAATTCCGGCGCCTGAAACAATTGCCGCAATCTCTTGCATGTGGTCTTGGTGACTGTGTACCCCGCCTGGTGACATCAATCCCATTAAGTGGAGGGCACCCCCAGATTTTTTAAGGGATTCAATAAGTTTTTTCAGCGTAGGGTTTTTTTGAAAACTACCATTTTTTATTGCTTCATTAATGCGCGGCAGGTCCTGTTTGACAACCCGTCCAGCGCCGATATTCATATGGCCGACTTCGGAATTTCCCATTTGACCCTCGGGCAGGCCAACCGCGGTGCCAGAGGTTTTTAAAAACGCCCGGGGATAAGATTTCCACCAACGGTCATATGTCGGTGTATTGGCAAGCGCAATAGCGTTATAGGGGCCCGGTTTGGCATGCCCCCAGCCATCGAGAATACACAAAACAACAGGTCTTGGGGTTTTATGCAAAGTTTTTGGCATATTTTATAATAAGGCCTGACTTAGTTTGTATTGGATTCGAAATACCTCGAAGCCATCTATATGTATAGGATATTTCAAAAATAACTGCTATTTGGGGCAAGATAAAGGCTCTTCATTTGTGATAAGGATGGCCACTTAAAATGGCATGGCTACGATAAAGTTGTTCCAATAGCATCACCCGTGCCAGTTGATGCGGCCAGGTCATGGCACCAAAAGACAGCTTCTTTGTAGAGACCTCGTATACGGCTTGGCTCAGGCCATCAGCACCCCCAATAATGAAGGCTATATGTGAGTGGCCTGCCAACTGCCATTTTTGAATAGCTTTGGCAAACATAGAACTGGAATAAACTTCTCCGCTCTTATCAAGCGCAACCACCAAAACATTTTCAGGGAGGGCTTTTAATATCTTTTGACCCTCGCTATCCATCCGTTCTTGTCCGGAAAGTGGTTTTTTTTCTTCAACTTCAATAATGCTTATGCGCCAGGGCAGGCGTTTAATATATTCCAAAGCAAGGATCGCTTCAGGCTTCCCTTTGGCTTTGCCAACTGCAAGGATGGTAATTTTCATTTCGGAAAATCTATTCGGTAGGGTTTATTCCGTTTAATCAATGTCGGCTGTCCACATTTTTTCAAGGTTATAATAGGAACGAACCTCCGGGCGAAACAAATGGACAATCACATCGGCTGCGTCAATCAACACCCAATCCGCCTGGCCCATGCCTTCGACCGGCATTTTTCCAAAATTATCCTCTCTCAATTTCCTTAAAAGATGATCGGCCAGCGCCCCAACATGGCGCCCGGACGATCCGCTTGCGACAATCATATAATCAGCAATAGAACTTTTCCCGTCCAGGTCTATGACCACAACATCTATCGCTTTATCATTTTCAAGGGAGTTTAAAATGGCACCCAACAGAACATCGGAAGCCAAGGATTTATCCGAAACCTTTGCGGGTTGCGGGGTTTTTGTAGAACTCAAATGCATCTCCTTTTCTTTGCTGGGCGGTTCTTTCAGCTCGCTTTCGCGCGTAACCTGGTGCCTGAAATATCCTGGCCCTCAATACCTATATAACCCCAAGCCGGGGGTTCTGTCACGACCAAGCTTTTAAATTTTTCTTCCATAACCCGATATTTTTTATAATGTGTGGCCGCTTTACCGCCGAGTGCGGCAGCTTCATACCCCGGCCTACTAAAGACACCTAGGGGGATTGAAGTCATTATTTTTTCCCAGGATTTCCATTTATGCAACTCCCCAAGGCAATCTGCTCCCATGAGCCATATGAAGTGGGTTTGAGGATACTGGGCCTTTAAAAAACCCAGGGTATCCACAGTAAACTCAAAACCCAAGGGACCTTCCAGGTTCATGACAAGAATATTTTTTTCCTTGGAAACTTTTTCCGCCCCAGCCAGCCGGGTCTTAAGGGGGGCAAGACTATCTTCTGATTTCAGGGGGTTTTGCGGAGCCACCAGCCACCACACCTGGTCGAGACCAAGGCGTTCAAGGGCTGCTATGCTTATAAACCGGTGGCCTTGGTGGGCGGGGTTAAAGGAACCCCCCAAAAGCCCAATTCGCATTCCAGAGACCGTTGTGGGGGAGGGAGAATTATAAGGGTTTTCGGCCATAGGTTTAAAACGGCGCCCATTTTTTTTCATCGACTGGAGGCGCCTTTTCTCCCGTGGAGTCGGGTGTTTTGATGCCAATATCAAGAAAATCCCAAGCCGCGTTCAAGGTCTCTTTCAGGTTTGCCCCTGAAACTGCTGAGATCGGAAATATCTTATTTTTTGTAATTTTTTTCAAGGCTTTCACTTTTTTCTCTATCTCTGTTTTACTTAGCGCGTCACATTTATTCAAAAGTAAAATTTCAGGTTTCTCTGAAAGGTCAGCGCCGTAGTTTTTCAATTCGTTCCGGATTGTTTTGTAGTTCTTAACAATATTTTTTTCAGTGCCATCAATAAGATGCAACAACACGCGAGTACGTTCGACATGCCCTAAAAACCGGTCACCCAGGCCAACCCCTTCATGGGCGCCTTCTATCATTCCAGGAATATCAGCGACAACAAATTCACGGGTGCCAACCCTAACCAGTCCCAATTGCGGTGTCAGTGTCGTGAAAGGGTAATCGGCAATCTTTGGTTTAGCGTTGGAAACCCGGGATAAAAATGTTGATTTTCCAGCATTTGGCAAACCAACAAGGCCAACATCGGCGATAAGTTTTAACTTCAGCCAAATGTACATTTCAGTTAAAGGGCCGCCCGGGACGGTTTTTCTGGGGGCACGGTTAGTAGATGATTTAAAGTGTGTATTTCCCAGCCCACCCTTGCCGCCCTCAGCCAAAATGACTTCCTGGCCTACCTCGGTGAGGTCGGCCAAAAGAATTTCCCCGGTTTCATCAAAAACCTGGGTGCCGGGTGGAACTTTAATGGTCAGGTCTTCTCCGGCCGGGCCGGTTTTGTTTTTACCCATCCCGTGACCACCACGTTTGGCCTTCAGGTGTTGTTTGTAACGATAATCTATAAGGGTATTAAGGCCATCGACCGCTTTTATATAAACGTGACCGCCACGGCCGCCATCGCCCCCATCGGGGCCACCGAATTCAACAAAAGCTTCACGTCGGAAACTCATGCAGCCATTGCCGCCAGCCCCCGATAGAATAAATATTTTTGCTTGATCTAAAAATTTCATAATTCAGTCTCTAGTCGAACCTTAAGGTCAAATGCCCGCGTCCAAAACAAAAAAAGGGAATGGCCCGCCATCCCCTTTTCCAATCCTTGTTCGGCAAATTTAATTAATGGGATCAACACTCACATACGAGCGATCACCCTTGCCCTTGGAAAACCTGATATGACCCTGAACCAATGCAAACAGGGTATGGTCTTTGCCCATGCCGACGTTTTCGCCTGGGTAAACTTTGGTGCCGCGCTGGCGAATAATAATGTTACCGGGGATGACAGCTTCGCCACCGTATTTTTTGACACCTAACCTGCGACCTTCAGAATCGCGGCCATTGCGGGAGGAGCCACCTGCTTTTTTATGTGCCATTAGCTTTTCTCCTTACCTTTGGCGGCCGTCTTCTTTTTGGCCACCTTTTTGGGAAGTGCCTTTTTAGGTGCTGCCTTTGTTTTTGGGGCGGCGGGCTTTTTTATCGGCGCTTTTTTACCCGTTTTAGCTTTAGTTTCTTTTGCTTCAGTTTTTGCTGCGGGTGCTTTTTTTACCGGGGCCTTAGGGGTTTCTTTTTTGGCCTCTTGCTTGGCTGGGGCCTTGGTGCCACCTATTGAAATAATGCGTAAAACTGTTAATTCCTGGCGGTGGCCTTTGGTGCGGCGATAATTTTTACGACGATTTTTTTTGAAAACAATGATCTTGTCGTCTTTTTTCTGTTCAAGAATTTCTGCAGTGACAGAAGTGCTGGCAAGGATAGGCGTGCCTACCTTGGAGGCCTTGTCATCGCCCATCATTAGAACCTGATCAAGGACAACGCTATCACCTGCTTTGCCGGGAAGCTTTTCAACCTTGATTACGTCGTTTGCGGCCACTTTATATTGTTTGCCACCGGTTTTGATTACCGCGTACATCTTTTTCACCGAATCCTTAATAATTTAGCCGTCTTCCGGCCTGGAGCCTGAAGTGGGCGCAATATAGCGCTTCAGGGCATAGTGTCAATGGTTTTTGCACTTCTCTTCTTTAGTAGTTTTCATAGGATTTGTCGCCTTGTGGAAACGGCAGGTTTCCGCTAATGTTCGCGCACCCAAAGCCCTGTTGGAGAGATGCCGGAGTGGTCGAACGGGGCGGTCTCGAAAACCGTTGAGCGCTATGCGTTCCGAGGGTTCGAATCCCTCTCTCTCCGCCACTTTTATCGGAAACCCGCAGAAAACATTAAAAAGGCCCCTAAACGGGCAGGCGTTCTTCAGATTCTGGTACACAAACTGGTACACAGGAGAACACCATGAAAAAAGTCAGGAATGGCCATTTTCTCTACCTGAGAGGCAAAAACTACTACTTCAGAAAAAGAATATTTTGCCGATTGCTTGACGGATTCGGAGTGAAGGAGATAAAAGTCTCCCTACGTACCGGAGACAGGGCAATCGCAACAAAACGTTGCCTGCAAATTTCCCTTGAACTGGTCAGATTGGAGGAGTGGACAAAGAAAGAAATGGATGCGAATGCCGAAGCCAGGGAAAGGATTTCGAGGGAATATTTCAGAAGATGCCTTGATCAGTGCAGGGCAGTAGTACCTGATGTAATTGACGCAGACCCGGTGGTGCTTGGGTCAGAACTTGAATCCTGGGAAAACGAACACAATAGCCTTCTTCGCTCAAGGGCAACAGGTGAAGTAGCCCCACCCCCTGATTACGGGATCCTGAAAAAACTGCAGGAGGATGGCGCCAGATTTTCCGAGAAAAATGACCGGGATCTTTTTCTCAATGCCGATATCGA
>SMVA01075084.1_pt1 | contig 14051 bp, 14 predicted proteins | sample 2456451 | NCBI WGS metagenome assembly SMVA01 (sample SAMN11095933, study PRJNA526329) | marine sediment metagenome | biome: Marine sediment; feature: Surficial sediment; material: Deep marine sediment; isolation source: Hadal surficial sediment | place: Pacific Ocean | collected 2014-05 | depth...
GCTCCATCGTTCGGACGGCAAGCTGGAATCCCCAGGTAGACGCGTCGAAGTCCCGCTTATCCAGCGTAAAATCTTCCATTGCTCGGCCTAAGACGCCGCCGCCGGCATGGGCACGCACGTATCCGACGCTGATGCCCATTTGAACAGCCGGTGGGGCGAAGAGGAAACCCTGGCCACTATTTTGAGCAGAGATCCCAGAGGGGAGAAGAGGCAGAGTGGCCGCAAGCAGGAAAAACCACACTCGAACTCGACTCCTGCTACCGATCAAGATGTGCCTCCCCTTTATCGTCCCGCTTCCGACACTAGCCGACGCCGCGATTAACGCAAGAGGCATGCCGGGTTCAGGAGAGAGGTTTTTGGCCGAATTCTCCGCCAACCGACCGACTTCCGGCACCGTACGGGGACATGGAGTGTCACCAACTTGGGACATTGGAATTCTGGACGCCGATTCGAAGACAAGGGGACCATTTGCACCGCACAGTTCTGTCTCGGCACGAGTTCAGGGTGTGTGTCTTGCGGGTCTTGGGCTTGGGCCCCCGTGCTTTTAGTTTCTGACCTGATGTGATCAGCTTTTGACTGAAGTGATCGGCGGGGGGCAGTTGAGATGTTCTCGGTCTGACCTGAGACGCCACAATACCAGTATAAAGGACGGATATGAAGCGCATGAACTCCAAGCTTGCCGGACGCCTTCTGGCTTTCTTCGCGATTTCCCTGGTGGTGGGATGCTCCGGCCGTGCGGCTACAGAAGACACCGAAGTAGATCTCGGGGCCGCCGTGTCTCGACCGGCCGCACCACCGTCCGGCGCCGCCACGGCGACCGCGGGGCGCCCGGCAGACCTTACTGATGCCATGGTCCAGGAGGGCGCGCGGATCTACTCGGGCGTGGGCATCTGTGCGGCGTGCCATGGGGCGGACGCCAAGGGGGCCATCGGGCCGGACCTGACCGACGATGAATGGCTCATCGGAGACGGTGAGTTCGAGCAGTTGGTCGCCCAGATCTTAACGGGAGTCTCGGCTGCCGAAGCCACCAACGAGTTGGGGGCCATCATGCCTCCGAAGGGTGGAGCAGCCATCACGGACGCTCAAGTCAGGGCAGTGGCGGCCTACGTGTGGACGTTGAGCCACTGAGCCACGGGCTAGCTGTACTTCTTCAACAGCTTCCTACCGCCCCAACGAAGCCGTAAGAGAATCGTGACGGTCGGCCCGGTCCTGAAGCTGATCGCTCACGTCCAGAGCGCGGCCGACCCCTCGAGCCCCGGGGATCGGAAGGTCCCTGATGATCTCATTCTTTTGCCGGCGGGTCAGAGTATCGGCGGCGTTGGTAGCGCTGGCGTCGCCACCGAGAGAGCAACCAACGGAAAGAATGGTCAGAGCCGCCAAGGCGGCCGTCGATATCGTCTTGTACATGGTACCTCCAACGCACGTCACCTCACAGGTCGACGGCGCGGAGTTGCAGGATCAAGGCAGGTCCCGCGGCCGCACGAACTCTTTCAGGGTTCCGCATCCGCCTATAGTGTCTTTCCAACGATCGACACTCAGCTCGATAATTGCCAGTCCCGTGGTTGGGAACTTGGCCCTCATGAGGTCCATTCTCTCCGGTAGGCCGTCCCCAGAAAGGGCAGCGGCCAGCATACCCGTCCCGGGGTTGTGGCCCACCAGGAGCATCACCTCGACTGTATCGGGCACAGACGTGACGAAATCGAGCATCTCGCTCGGAGCCGCCAAGTAGAGATCCTCGTGGAACTCGATAGCGGGCTCCACCTCCAATTCGGAAAGCACGGCGTCCAACGTCTGCCTCGTCCTCGTGGCCGTAGAGCAAAGCACCAGATCAGGCAGATAACCCGCCCCGCGCATATATGCCCCGATCCGGGGAGCGGCGGCTCGGCCCCGATCGCTGAGCGGGCGGTCGTGGTCGGGGAGTGAGGCGTCATCCCAGGACGACTTCGCGTGGCGAAGGAGAAAAAGTGTCTTCATGATCACTAACCTAATTACCGATTATTGACGAATTCTTAAACATTTGACGGCGATTGCGGTAGTATACGCGTGTTCTCTTGTGGAGCGACATCCCCTCGCAAGTATGGAGTTGAAGGTGGCGAAGGCGGCCGGAAAAAATCTCGCCGCGATCGGGCCACGATCCCGGAAGCGCTTCATCAACCGGGAGTTGTCCTGGTTGGCGTTCAACGAGCGAGTGCTCGAAGAAGCGATGAACGAACGGCACCCGGTCCTCGAGCGCCTTCGGTTCCTATCCATCTCCGGGACCAACCTGGACGAATTCTTCATGGTCCGGGTGGCAGGCCTTCGAGCCCAACTCAGGGCCGGTGTAACGTCGCTGAGCCAGGACGGCCGAAGGCCGAGTCGGCAGTTCCGTCAGGTCAACAACCGGGCGATGGAGCTCATGGTGCGGCAGCAGGAGATCTGGCAGTTGCTGAGGAAGGAGTTGGCCGAAAACGGCATCGCGGTGCTCCACCCGTCGGATCTCGACGAGAAGGCCCAGGCTTGGCTCGACGATCACTTCACGCACGAGATTTTCCCGGTGCTGACGCCGCTTGCCGCCGACCCGGCGCACCCGTTCCCGTTCATCCCCAACGGCGGCACGAGCCTGGCGCTTTCGTTGCGGAGGGCGGACGGGGTTTCGATGTCGGCCCTTCTGCCTTTGCCGAACCAGATGCCGCGCTTCATCCGCCTGCCTGGAAGACCGAAAAAACCCACGTTCGTGACGGTCGAGGACGTGATCTGTCGGCACCTCGATTCGCTGTTCCCCGGCTACGAGGTGGAGGAAGCCGAACATTTCAGGATTCTCCGCGACTCGGACGTGGAAATCGAAGAGAAGGCGGAAGATCTGCTGCTCGAGTTCGAGTCCCTCGTCAAACGCCGCAAGAGAGGGTCGGCGATATCGCTCCGAGTGTCGTCGTTCATGTCCAAGGAGATGAGGGACTCCATCATCAAGGAGTTACACATCCAAGAGGAGAACGTCTTCCAGGCGAGTGGCCTCGTGGGGATCGGCGACTTGAGTGAGTTGATCGTAGCGGAACGGCCGGACCTCCTTTTCGAGCCCTTCACGCCGCGGTTCCCCGATCGGATCCGCGACTTCGACGGTGACCACTTCGCCGCCATCCGAGCGAATGATCTGCTGGTTCATCACCCGTACGAGAGCTTCGACGTGGTCGTCCAGTTCATACGCCAAGCGGCGCGTGATCCGGACGTCGTGGCCATCAAGCAGACGTTGTACCGCACGAGTGACGACTCGCCGATCGTCGGGGACTTGGTCGAAGCGGCCGAGTCCGGCAAGAACGTGACAGCGTTGATCGAGCTCAAGGCGCGTTTCGACGAAGAGGCGAATATCCGGCAGGCGCGTAAGATGGAGGCAGCAGGGGTTCACGTCGTGTACGGCGTGATCCACCTGAAGACGCACGGTAAGATGTCCTTGGTCGTTCGGCGCGAAGAGGGGTCGTTACGCTCATACGCACACTTCGGTACCGGTAATTATCACCCGGACAACGCCCGGGTGTACACTGACCTTTCCTACTTCACTTGCGATCCGGAGCTGTGCCGAGACGCCGCCCGTGTCTTCAATTTCACGACCGGGTACGGCCACCCCGACCAGCTGGACAAGTTGGTCGTTGCTCCGTTCCGTCTCAGGGATACCCTGATCCGACTCATCGACGACGAAATCGAGCATGCTGAGGCCGGCCGGCCGGCGACCATCTGGGCCAAACTCAACGCGATCGCGGACGGCAAAATCATCGATGCACTGTACAGGGCCTCCGGGGCGGGAGTCCAGATCCGTCTGGTGGTGAGGGGGATCTGCTGCCTGCGGCCGGGTATTCCGGGGCTATCGGAGAACATCGAGGTCAAGAGCGTGGTAGGGCGCTTCTTGGAGCACAGCCGGATCGTTTGCTTTGGTGGCGGGCGTCCGCTGCCGTCCCCTGCAGCGAAGGTCTACCTCTCGTCCGCCGACTGGATGCCCCGCAACCTCGATCGCAGGATCGAGCTCCTGGTCCCGATCGAGAATCCGACCGTTCACCGGCAAGTCCTGGACGAGATCATGGTAGCGACCCTCCGGGACAACGTACAAAGCTGGTACCTCCAGCCGGATCGGACATACGTGCGTGGCGAGGCGGGCGATGATCCGTTCGAAGCGCACCGCTACTTCATGTCCAGCCCGAGTCTCTCCGGCCGGGGGAGTAACCCGAAGGAGTCAGCCCGGGACCGATCGGTCCCGGATCGATCAGCCCCGGAACAGCCCCGGATCACCCCCAAAACGCGGATTTGAGCCGACCCCACAAGCCGAGCGATTCACCCGAGCCCGAGCAGGTAGCGGGGTCTTCGCGTGTGTTGTACTCACCGGCCGTCGTCGCGATCTCACTGAACGTTCCCGTCACCAAGTCATCCAGTGACCCGGAACCATAACTGATGAGGAGACGGTCCTCGGACGCGACCAGTTCATTGTGTACCGATGTCAGCGCTCGGCCATTCAGGATGTAGGTAAACCGACCTTCCTCTCCGTCGAAGATCCAGGTTCCGTCAGTCAGCATCAGGTACCCTTCACCGAGTCCGATCCCCAGGTTGCTCGTGAGATGCCCCCAAGTCGTTCCCAGATGGTGGATGTGGACGACGTCGTGGTTACCCTCGTGCATGTGAATGCGCGCTTGGGGCGTCACCTCACCATCGACAGAATAGCAACTTGAAACCTCTTCCATGTATCGCCGGTCCGAGAGATCTATGCGCTCGCCATCGACGTAAATGGCCCAGTTGGCGTGAAAGTGGGTCGCCTCCGGCGGAGGAACCAACAGGAAGCGCGCGGTTCCGAGGCCGAAAGCGCCGAGCGCCATCCCTACCCACAATCCTTTTGGCATTAGCTTCTCCCCTGTCGCCCCCCAGACTGCGGGTGGGCAGAAGGCTGTTCAACAGCCTTGAGCGTAATATATACGACACGGGACGATGCCCGGAGGCCACGATTACCAGCATCCCATCAGCATGAACTGGAGCACCACGAGCAGCGGGGAGGCCCGTCGCGAGCTTTCACGTGCGATCTCTGCCCAGCTCACGCGTGCGAGCGAGGCCCTGGACGTGGGCAAGGACTTGGCCTCGACCGTGCACGAGGCGCGCCGGGCGATCAAGCGCGCGCGCGCACTCCTCAGGATGGCCGACCCGTGGCCGAAGAGCTCGCCCGCCGACTCCACGTTGCGCGACGCGAGTCGGGTTCTCGCCGTTCTCAGGGACGCCGATGTGCGAGTCCTGACCGCCCAAAACGTCCGTGATGGCTCTCCCTCCTCTGGGCCGAGCCCGGTCCCGCCACACCTGCTCGAATCTCTGGAAGAGGAGAGGCGGCGACGCTTCGCCGAGTGGGGCTCAGCCGAGGGGCCGCTCCAGGCGGCCGGTGTACTCTTGAGGTCCGCAATCGTGGAGGTCCGGGACACCCGAGCACTTGGGGAGTTTGCCGACCCGGAACAGAACGGGTCGGGCGACACGGAAGAAGCCGGGTCGGGCGGCCCGGCGGAGACGGCATCGGGTGGCATAGGAGAAACGGCGTCGGGCGGCATGGAGTTGCTGCGGCTCGGGCTCGGTGCTTCGTACGCGGCGGTGCTGATGCGATCCGATCCGGCAGCCGATGAACCGGGTGAAGGACCCGCGGACGAACGGTCTCACAAGCTCCGAAAGCGGGTCAAGGATCTACGCTATCAGCTCGAATTCCTGGACACCGGCCAACCGAAACTCGGCCGGCTGGTGAGGGATCTCCACCATCTCACCGATCTCCTCGGTGATAGAAACGACCTCGTCACGCTCACGCGCTACGCTGCTTCCGCTGACGTTCTGAGCGAGTCCGAGCATGCGGCGTTGATTGCCCACATCGAGGGAGGAAAGCGGTCGCTCCGGTCAGAGGCGGCGGCGCTGAGCGCTCGATTATTCAAGGAGGAACCGGACTCCTTCGTACGGCGCATCGAGGCGTGGTTGGCCCCAGGTCAGGGCCCACCTCTGAGCCAGAATCAGGGCCGAACTCAGGGCCCGCCTCAGGGATAGAGACGCCGCGCGGTCCAGCCCCCTTCCCCACCTGCCCTGGTATACTCCATCCGATCGTGCAGCCGGTTCAAACGTCCCTGCCAGAATTCGATGCGCTCGGGGACGAGGCGGTACCCCCCCCAAAACGGAGGGGAGGGAACGTCCTGGCCCTTGAAACGCTGCTCGATCTCTTCGGCACGTATCTCTAGAGCCGAACGATCCGGCAGTTGCTCACTCTGCCGCGACACCCACGCTCCAATCTGGCTTCCCCGAGCCCGTGTGTGAAAGTACGCGGCAGACGCCTTGGCGCTGACGCGCTCCACCGATCCCTCCACCCGGACCTGTCTCTGGAGCACCGCCCAATACAGCAGGAGCGAGGCCTTTGGATTCTCGTCCATCTCCCTGGCCTTTCGGCTCCCGTAGTTCGTGAAGAAGACGAATCCGTCCACGGCGAAGCTCTTGAGAAGGACCATCCGAGACGAAGGAACACCCTCCCGGCTGGCCGTAGCGAGGGAAGCCGACTCCGGAAGGAGGATTCCCGATTCTTTCGCCTGTTCGAACCACTCGCCGAACAGTTCAATGGGGTCGCGGTCGGACGTCGCTTCGGGCAGCCCCTGGGTCACCCCCTGGCCCAGCGTGACAACGGACTTGATTGCTGACTTGATCGACATGGATGAACGGTAGCGCCGACAGGAATCACACGGTAGACGCCAGGCGCCGGGCCTCCCGAAAACTGATGAGGCGTCTGGAGTCCTCGTCCCAGAGGGCAAGCCTCAAGGTTTTGAGCCCATCCCAGATGGTGATCCGGGTCACGTGCTGGAGCTGAGGATTCTCGTCCAGGCACTGCTGGAGCCGGTAGTTCGGAATTCGAGCGCTCAGGTGGTGGATGTGATGGATGCCGATGCTCGCGGTGACCCACTGCAGAGGCTTGGGGAGCACGAGATAAGAACTGCCCTCGAGACCCGCCTCGAAGTACGACCAGTCGGTGTGCTCCTTCCAATAGGTATCCTCGAATTGGTGTTGTACGTAGAAGAGCCACACGCCGACCGTTCCCGTGACCATGAGCACAGGCAGGTGAACCAGCATCGCCGCTTTGAGGCCGATGGTCAGGCCTGCCAACACCAGGAGCGCCGCAAGCGCCGCATTCGTCTTCCAGACGCTCGCCCACTCTCGCTTCCATCGCCTCGGAATATCCCAGGGAAAACGGTGCTTGAGGGCAAAAACGAAAAATCCGCCCAAACCCAGAAGCACGAACGGATGTCGGTAGAGACGATAACGCAGGCGCCCGAGAAACGTCTTTTCGTGGTACTCCGAGACGGTGATGGTGTCGACGTCACCGAGTCCGCGGAAACCCAGATCACCGGAATGCGCGTGGTGATAGGCGTGTGTCTTACGCCAATATCGGTATGGCGTAAGAGTCGCAACACCGAGCCAGAATCCAACGAAGTCCGCAACTTTTTGAGACTTGAAAAACGATCCGTGCCCGCAGTCGTGCTGGATCAGGAAGAGGCGCATGACAAAACCGGCGGTCGGTACGGCAAGGATCAGGGTGAGCCAATAGCCGACCGAAAGGGCGCGGTAAGCGGCATACCAAAAGATGAAAAGCGGTACCACCGAAGTGAGGATTTGCGTCAGGCTGCGCCGAAGATCCGCTCCGCCATACGGCCCCAGGATCGCGCGCCATTTCTGCGAAATCCGTTCCTCCGGGATCCCCTGGTCCGGGGTCTCTGCGTTCGGGGTCTCCTCCTCCCGGGCTTGTCCCCCAGGAGCCTGGCCGTCGGAGACGGGATCGATGAAGATCTGATGGTCGGAGATCAGATTGCTGTAGAACGGCCCTGCCCGTTTCTGGTCCCCGGCGAGTTCCTCGGCGAGCTCCTCCCGCGGGCCCTCGACGCCACCCATCAGAACCCGACCCCGAGAGCTGCCGGAAGCGTGGCTACCGAATCCAGAACGAGATCGGGTTGCGGCATACCGGGGGCGGCTGCCCCCTCTTGGAAGCGGCCGGTTTTCACCAGGATCGCCGCAGCGTCACAGGCGTGAGCCCCCACCACGTCCGTCCCCGGATCGTCTCCCACCACAGCCAGGTTGATCAGTTCCACTCCCATCGACTCCGCGGCGCCCTGAAAGAACATCGGGCTCGGCTTACCCGCCAGCGTGGCCTCCCTCCCCGTCGCATATTCGAGCGCTGCAACGAACGAGCCGGCGTCCAACGCCAACCCTTCGCCCGTGTCCCAGTACCGATTTCGTTGTAAGGCCACGAACTCTGCACCCTCCATGATGTGACGAAACGCCGAGTTGAGGCGATCGAAGTCCCAGGCCTCGCCGAGATCCCCCACCACGACCGCCTGAGGAGACGTCTCATTGATCTTGAAGTGCCCAAAGTCGGCCTGAGCATCCTCCGCGACGCAGAGAGACAAGTTCCAGAGGCCTTTCTGTTCGAGCCAAGTCGCGGCAGAGAGAGCCGCGGTGAAGACCTCCCCAACCTCCAGTTCGAGCCCCATTTCTTGCAGGCGACTCACGAGGGTCGTTCGCGACATGCGGGTCGTGTTGGTGCCAAACCTCAAGGGAAGACCGCCACGCCGCAGCGCGTCCACGGCGTCAGCCGCTCCCGGGACCAGCCGGTCACCGACGAAGATCGTGCCGTCCAAATCGAGCAAGACGCCTTCGATGCCTTCGAGCAGTTCCGACATTCCGTGTCCCGTGTAGGTGGCGCCAGGCTACCCGCCCCCGGCAAGCGCAAGTTAGACAAGAAATAAATCGAGGTCCATGGTGTAGCTTGATCGACGTCTTCGAAGCCGAGTCAGATCGTCCCGCTGTACTCCTTCAACGGCCTTCGGCGCTTTGGTGAGGGGAGACATCCTCCCTTTCCTCCTCAACTTCAGTGCCCTGCGAGGACCGCCCGGCGGCACCCCGGATTTCGGTAAGAATGCCGTCGAGCCGTTGTTCCGCCATAGCGATCTCCGCCTTGACATCTTCTTCTTTCCGGACGCCCCGCTCAAGATCGACGTTCAGCCAGTTGAGCCGCCGAACCAAATCGAGAAGCTGTATGACCTGGGACCGGAGGTCACCGAATTGTCGGTGGCGGGACGTGTCGTCCGGCAGGGCGCGAAGCAATTTGGGGATCCCCAACCCGTCCGCCCCGTAGATGATCGGAACAAGGAGGAACGCGGCAACCAACAATCTGAGCCAAGGGTTCATTTCGACGTACATCGCCGCCGCCCCCAAACCAAGAGCGGAAAAGAGCACCAATATATGCCGCAGCTTGTAAGTCATGGACCTCCCGTGACCTCCGTGGGGCTCCCGTGTCAGTGTTTCTCGCCGCTGATTCCAGCGAATAATCCACACGTACGGGAACTCTCTACGTTACTTGGGGATAACGCGTCACGCCAGAAATGAGTCCCGTGTACTGCCAGAGCCCAAGAAGAGGTCCGACTATGAAGATGCCTTTGCCCGCCGCTGCCTTGGTCATTCTGCTTTCCCTCGGAAGCAATGGATGCTCCAGTCTCAGCAATACACAGAGTGGAGCGCTGATCGGGGCGGGCGCTGGAGGCGCGCTGGGCGCGGTGATAGGTAACGCGGCGGGTTCAACGGCCAAAGGTGCGATCATCGGCGCGGTGGTGGGCGGTGCCGCCGGTGCGATCATCGGAAGCCGGATGAACGATAGGGCCGAGACGCTGGAGAGCGAGCTCGACAACGCCACGATCGAGCGCGTAGGAGAAGGGATTCTGGTGACTTTCGACTCCGGCATCCTCTTCGGCTTCGATTCGTCTGACCTACAGGCGGCGGCACGTAACAACCTCAGTGACCTGGCTCGAGTGCTGGCCGAGGACGCGGACGATTATGAGTTACTCGTGGCCGGACACACCGACGATTCAGGGTCTGCGGCCTACAACCAAGCGCTCTCGGAGCGGCGAGCCGCGGCAGCTTCGGACTTTCTGGCCACCCAGGGGATCTCCGGCGCCCGGATCCGCATCCAGGGCCTCGGCGAGATGGAGCCCGTGGCTTCCAACGAGACCTCAGCGGGTCAGGAGGCCAACCGGCGCGTCGAGGTCGCGATTTTCGCGAGCGCCGAATACCGCAATGAGGCGATCAGGCAAGCACGGGACTGAGGAGGTCATCATAACCAGCGGAGCCAATATCGAGCTCGTCTTTTTCGAGGGGTGCCCGAACGTGAGCCTCGCTCGCGAAAATCTCCGTGCGGCGCTCCAGGGGGAAGGTAAAGACACGACATGGACGGAGTGGGACCTTCTCGCCGACTCGACCCCGAAGCACTTCCATGAGCACGGATCTCCGACAATCCTCATCGATGGCCGCGACGTGACGGGTGACCCCACCGGTAGCGCGGCCATGTCATGTCGAGCGGACGGCGTTCCGTCGACCGCCCTGATCATGGAAAAGCTCAGATAAGGGCGCCGCTACAAGGGAGCCGCTACGCGGAGCGGCTACCTTAGCTCTATCTCGCTCCGGCCGGCTCCAGCCGGACCACAGCGGAGGGCTGAGCACGGCCGTCGATCGCTACGTAGATGTATCCATCCGGGCTCTGTCGGATATCCCGTATGCGACCAAGGCCTTGGAGGAGCGTCTCCTCCCGGACTACGCGCTGCCCGTCCATCGTGAGACGAGCCATTTGCTGGCCGGCCAGGCCCCCGGCGAAAATACTCCCCTTCCACGCCGGGAAGAGGTCTCCGGTATAGATCATCAGGCCGGACGTGGCGATCGACGGAACCCAGAAATGTGTCGGGGATTCGATGTCGTCGCGCCTCGTCCCTTCATGAATCGCCAGGCCGCTCCCGTAGTTCACGCCGAACCCGATCACGGGCCAACCGTAGTTCAGGCCTGGAAGGATTCGGTTGAGCTCATCCCCACCTTGAGGTCCGTGCTCGGTGACCCAGATGTCGCCCGTCTCCGGATGGATGGCCAGGCCTTGGGGGTTCCGGTGTCCGTAGCTCCAGATCTCGGGACGTGCGTCGCCCTGACCGACGAAAGGATTGTCCGTGGGCACACTGCCGTCGTCATTGAGACGATTGACGGTCCCGTGGTGGTTCGTGATGTCCTGGGCTGGGTGGGCCTCCAGGTCTCCACGGGACGGCGCCTGACGTTCTCCCACCGTGACGAAGAGGTAGCCATCGGCATCGAATGCGATCCGAGATCCGTAGTGGCCCGGCCGGCCCTGGGTCTGGGCAACGAAGATGTCTTCGAAATCCACGAGCCGGTCGTTCACGAAACGCCCCCGCCCGAGCGCGGTGGTCGCCTCCGTACCGTCTCCGATCGGCTTGGAATAGGTCAGGTAGATGAACTGATTAGACTCGAAATCGGGGTGAGGAACCACGTCCATGAGTCCACCCTGACCCTGGTCCAGAACCTCCGGGACCCCCTCGATAGGCGCCATACGCAGGACCCCGTTTCGGACGAGACGAAGCCGGCCGGACTTCTCCGTGATCAGGATGTCCCCTCCGGGGAGGAATGCAATGCTCCAGGGGCCGATCAGGCCGTCGGCCACCGTGACGACCCGATAGTCGTGGTTGGCCGAGCGAAGGACCGGCGCCTGGCCCAGAACGGGCGTTACGACGGACAAGAGAAGCCCTAGGGCGATGAATATTCTTGCGGGTGTCCGGACCATCTCGATCTCCTGGATTCTTTGAGCGGTAAGTCCCTGGTGCGTACCGACCGAGCACTGAAGAGCACTACGTCAGGATCGAATCTCGAAGGCTGTTGTGAAGCCTTCTTACGATTGGGATATAGCTAGTTCGGGCGTACCACGGAAAGACCCCGGGGGAGGGAAAGGCTCCGGAGGAAGGGCTCTTACGCGTCCGCCTCACTCTCGGTGCGACTCCGCATCACCCTTCGTATCCCATAGATCACGACGCAGGCTGCCGCCACCGCGAGCCCAATCTTGAGCCCGAGTACTAACATCCCAATGATCCAGGCGATCACGGGGGCCATGAGAATCTGGAGAATCTTCCACAGGATGGCCGCGACGACTCCCGTAAGCGCTATAGGAGCGAGAGACTTCATCATATCGTCTTTTCCTCTCGTCTTTTCCTAGAAAATCTGACAGCCCGCGTGTCTTGTACGTTCCGTCCGTCAGCCAGATCGAACAGGCTCGAGGCGTGCACGACCTTTGTATGAGTCTTACGAACGGAACCCATCGCTTGTTTCATGCGGCCCGATCATCACGGGCCAAACACCGCCTGTGACGATAGAGCCGAAGGTACACATCCGTGCCACGACCGTGTTGCGACCCCTACTCAATTACTGTTAATGTGCCGAAGCCATACGCCCATATCGAACCCACACACGATCCCGAAGCCACCCGCACCCGGTCCCGGCGACAGGACCTCACGGCCGAGCCCGGACGCCGACACTTCAAGAACCAAGTGAGACGATCATGAGACGGACCATTCTTACTGCGTCGACCTTCATCGCAGTTTCGTTCCTTTCCCTGTGCATCGCAACCGGAACGTCTGCGCAGGAGTTTTCTACCAGCGCTCTCCTCCGAGCCCCGACCGTCGGATGGCTCACCAACGGGGGGAATCTGTTCAACCAGAATTACTCCCCCTTGGACCAGATCAACCGTGAGAACGTGGGAGAGCTCAAAGGTGTCTGGCAGACTCGGCTAAGGGGTTCAGGTGCGGGTCCGCGTTATTCGGGCGAAGCGCAACCGATCGTGCACGACGGAGTCATTTATATGATCACGGGGGCCGACGATGTGTTCGCCCTCAGCGTAGAGACCGGCGCAATCCTTTGGAGTTATGAAGCGCACCTCGAGCAGACCATCTCCACGATCTGCTGCGGATGGCTCAGTCGTGGTGTCGCGCTGGGAGACGGCCGGGTTTACGTAGGCCAACTGGACGGAAAACTGTTGGCGCTCGACCAGAACACAGGTGAGATCCTCTGGTCTGTTCAAGCCGAACGGTGGCAGGACGGATACGTGATCACCAGTGCACCCCTCTATTACGATGGTCTGATCATCACAGGCTTTGCGGGCGCCGAGTACGCCCAGCGGGGGCGGGTGAAAGCGTACGACGCTAACAGCGGGGCGCTGGTGTGGACGTTCTACACGGTCCCGGCGCCCGGTGAGTTCGGGTCCGACACCTGGCCCGACGACAGCAGCGTATGGCGGTACGGCGGCGGCTCGGTCTGGCAAACTCCTGCGTCCGATCCGGAGCTCGGGCTCATCTACTTCACGACGGGCAACGCGGGGCCCGACTTGAATGGTGCGGGTCGGCCCGGCGACAACTTGTTCACCTCGTCCGTCGTGGCGATCGACGCGTTGACCGGAGAGTACCGGTGGCACTACCAGATGGTGCATCACGACATCTGGGACTACGACATGCCGACCCCGGTCATCCTGTTCGATAGAGAGATCGACGGGCGGGCGCGGAAGGGGCTCGCGGCGACGGGCAAGACAGGCTGGGTCTATCTCCTGGACCGCGAAACCGGGGAGCCGCTCATCGGTATCGAGGAGCGTCCAGTACCCCAGGAGCCCGCACAGGCTACGGCCGCGACACAGCCGTATCCCATCGGCGACGCCTATATTCCCCAGTCGATCGACTTTCCGCCGGAGGGATACGACCTGGTGAACGGTGGTCGTATCTTCACACCCTTCCTCACCCAGGGTGTTGTCATGAAGCCCTCCTTCACGGGCGGCGCCAACTGGGCTCCCAGCTCGTACGACGTTGAAACGGGGCTGTACTACGTCTGTGCCACGGATCAGATCGCCATGTTCCGGGGCGGTCCGAGCTTCAACGCAGAGCCCGAGCCCGGTGGCAGATTCTGGGGAGGGATCTTCGGCGGTGTAGCCGCTCCGGGGACCGGCATCTTCGCGGCCATCGACGTGACGACGAACCGACTGGCTTGGAGCCAGCGTTGGCCGGACCGGTGCTACAGCGGTTCGGTGACCACCGGGGGCGGGCTGGTATTCGTCGGACGTAACGACGGACGGCTGACGGCGCTCGACGCCTCGAACGGCCGACGCCTTTGGCAATTCCAGACGGGTGCCGGCATGAATGCCCCGGTGAGCGTGTTCGAGCACGAAGGGCAGCAATACA
>SMVA01186320.1_pt1 | contig 14046 bp, 14 predicted proteins | sample 2456451 | NCBI WGS metagenome assembly SMVA01 (sample SAMN11095933, study PRJNA526329) | marine sediment metagenome | biome: Marine sediment; feature: Surficial sediment; material: Deep marine sediment; isolation source: Hadal surficial sediment | place: Pacific Ocean | collected 2014-05 | depth...
CAGATTGTCTGGAAACAACCCGTCCTGGCGGATCGGCGCCTGCCGATTGAACCTGTGTTGCCGGTTGACTGCAAAATCACTCACGAAAACGTACCGGAGAGGACCAGCAACGCGCTGATCCGACGCTGGGAGGTGGCTTGCGATCTTCACAGCGGCTCCGTTCACATCAATGGTCTGACGAGAACCCTGACAGATGTGATGGTCCGCGTTTCGTATCTGAACGGCGACATCCGGACAGAACTTTTGCGCGCAGACAAACCAACCCTGAATCTCGCCGATCCCACACCGCCAATCTCAAGCTATCTACAGTTCGGCGTCGAGCATCTGCTCTCCGGCATCGACCACGTCCTCTTCGTCATCGGACTCGTGCTCTTCATTCGCAATCCCCTGATGTTGTTGAAGACAATCACGGCGTTTACCGTTGCTCACAGCATCACACTGGCGCTATCGGTAGTGGAACTGGTTCGTATCCCGCAGCAGCCGGTGGAAGCCGTTATCGCGTTGTCAATTATTTTTCTTGCACGCGAACTCTGCGTACCACCGGAGCGGCGCTCTGCAATTACGCAATTGCGGCCCTGGTTGATGGCATTCGTATTCGGCCTGCTGCACGGATTCGGATTCGCCGGAGCGCTCATGGACATCGGGCTCCCGCAGGAACAACTCGCGTTGTCGCTTTTCCTGTTCAACGTCGGCATCGAAATCGGCCAGCTCTGCATCATCACCGTCATGCTCAGCGGTGCCTGGCTGCTGAAAAAGTCGGGCGCGTTCAGCTCTGAGCGATGGGTTCCTGCGTTCACCTACGCAATGGGCGGAATGGCTACCTTCTGGACGCTCGATCGAATGCTGCTGGTATTGTGAGGATTGTCCCGATGAAAGTTGTACCCACCGGCACCTTGACGTATAACCTCCTCCGCAAAACATTCGCAGGAAACGGACATGTCTAAATCAACTATCACATGCAGCCTGTGGCTGTTGGTCCTCTTCACACTTGCTGCATGCGAGCAGACCAACGACGTGGCGCGGCCGAGCGTTCCCTACGAAGAAGAACTGCGCCTTGCGTTGGAGACTGCGCAAACGGGTGACGTAATCACGATCCCCCCGGGGGTTCACACGTTCACTCGCAGCCTCACTCTTAACACCGATGGCGTCACGATCCGCGGCGCCGGCATGGACAAATCCGTGCTGTCATTCGCCGGTCAGATTGCGGGCGCCGAAGGTCTGCTGGTGAATGCGAGCGACTTCACAATCGAGGACCTCGCCATCGAAGACACGAAGGGCGATGCACTGAAGATCAACGAAGGCAGCAACATCATCATCCGCCGGGTCCGCACGGAATGGACGCGCGGACCGCATACCGAAAACGGCGCTTACGGTATTTACCCGGTACAGACCCAGAACGTGCTGGTGGAAGGCTCGATCGCGATTGCGGCATCCGATGCGGGAATCTACATCGGACAATCGAGAAATGTCGTGGTTCGAGATAACCGGGCAGAGTTCAATGTGGCGGGTATCGAAATCGAAAACACCGTTTACGCAGACGTTTACAACAATGTTGCCACCAACAATACCGGCGGAATTCTCGTCTTTAACATGCCCGATCTGCAACAAGCCGGTCACAGCACCCGAGTATTCAACAACAAGATTTTCGACAACAATACCGCTAACTTTGCGCCACCCGGTGGTGCAGTAGCGGGCGTGCCGGCGGGCACTGGCATTCTGATCAACGCCAACGACAAAGTTGAGATATTCGACAACGAAATTTCCAATAACCAGACGGCCAACGTTCTGATCAGCAGTTATTTCAGTGCCGGTTACTCGAGCGATCGCGAAACCGCGGCGAGCTTCGACCCGTATCCCGAATCAATCTACATCTATGGCAATACGTTCATCGGAGGCGGCAACGCCCCAGACCGGACAGAGCTCGAGACCATTCGAACCGCCCTGTTCGGCGCCGACGGCAGCCTGCCGGACATCGTCTGGGATGGCTATGTGAATCCGGCGGTATCACCCGAAGGTGGCGTAATTTGCGTGGACAACGCCGATGCGATCGTCCTCAACATCGACGCTCCGAACGACAATCAAAACGTCTCCACCGACATGACCGCCCATCTGTGCAGCCATCCGAAGCTCGGCGAGGTGACGCTAGCCGCCAGATAGTCTACGAAGTGGAATCAGGATGATTCGCAAGCTCTGTTTACTTTCAGCATTGGTGGCTCTACTCGGGTGTGACGAGAACGAGCCCGGCGTGCAATATTTCGGCCCCGCCGCGTACCCCGAACGTCTGTCGCAGTGGAACCTGCTGAAAATGACGGACGATGCGCTTATTTTCAGCGATGAAGCCGTCATCTATGACCTCAACACCCCGTTGTTTTCTGACTATGCCCAGAAACTGCGAATCGTCTGGTTACCGCCCGGACAATCGGCGCAGTACGTCGACTACGAGGCATTCGAATTCCCCGTCGGCACCATTGTCAGCAAAACGTTTTTTTATCCCGTAGCGGCGGAATCCGGTTTCGTCAAAACCTCGTACGAATGGCCGCAGAGTGGGAACTCTTTACCGATTCGCGACCTCAACATTCTCGAAACCCGGCTTCTCGTCAAACAGGCCGATGGCTGGGATGCGTTGCCTTACGTCTGGCGTGGCGATGACGCCTATCTGAAGATCGCCGGAGACTACATTCCTCTGCAAGTCGACCACGAAACAGGCGTGGTTGAAGATCTGCCTTACTTCGTGCCAACCCGCAATGAATGCGCCGCCTGCCACGCGACCAACCACTCCACAGGCAAACTTCTGCCGATCGGGCTCAAGGCCCGCCATCTGAATCGCGAATTTCGCAGCGCATCGAATCAGCTGCAGCATTGGCAGGAGTTGGGCATTCTCCGGGGTCTGCCGGAAAATCCGCCTGCTCTCACGCAGTGGAATGACACTGCCGCGACGCTCGAAGACAGGGCGCGAGCCTATCTCGACGTCAACTGCGGCCACTGTCACAACGCGAACGGCGCCGCCGATACGTCCGGCCTTTTCCTCGACGCGGCGACCACTGCAATGCGTAAACTCGGCACCTGCAAACCACCGATTGCCGCGGGTCGCGGCAGCGGCGGTCACAAATACTCTATCGTGCCCGGCAAGCCGGACGAGTCGATTCTGGTCTACCGAATGGCAACCAGCGATCCCGCAACGCGGATGCCGGAACTGGGACGCTCCCTCGTCCACCTCGCTGCAACGAACCTGTTGACCGACTGGATAATCGGCCTGCCGGGTGAATGCATCGAAGGGTGAGCGTACTTAGCGTTCATTCGACCTATTCATCTGCCGGGGCGAAACGATACACAAACTTCCGGATGAGCAGAAAGTTATTGATGGTTGCCAGTGCGCTACCGATCATCAGCGCGATCAGGGGATAGGCCACAAAGGGGCCGGAGATAATCAATGCTGAGTAGGTGCCCAGGTTGATTCCGGCGCCTATCGACTGTATGAAGAAATAGTTGATGAAACGCGAATGCCTGATCGATGCACCGAACGTGAACTCGGCATTTAGGAAGAAAGTCAGGCTGATCGCAACCAGCCAGGCGACGCTGCGACAGACTATCAACGTTGTCTCATCGCGGCCAAAGTCAAAACCGTATAGGAGCATCGACATGGTGCCGATATCTGCGGCAAAACCGGCAGCCCCCACCACCAGGAACCTTGCGAGTTGCTGGTGGACGCGGCGTTCGAGTTGACTGGGGGTTTCGCTGCTACTCATCGTTATCGGACTCTGCAGTACCGCTGGAGCGCTGCGCGTTCTCGGCTTTTCTGGCTCTTCCGCGACCTCTAGCTTCCGCTTTGCGCCCTTTTTTCCGCTCCCGTTGTTCGCGCACAACAAGCAACTCGGGAAAATGACTCTCCACCACGGGCCGCAACAGCTTCTCAAAGGCGATATAGCCCAACAGCAACGCAGCGATTCCGTAGCCGCCCGCGAAGTTCAGCACATAGACGGGCCAGATGAACGCCAGAAACACATTGATGAATGACAGAAAACTGACCCGGAGGGCGTATTCGAAGATCTGCGCTAGCGCGAAATCCGCCACGCTGGAACTGTCGAGAATCTCGCCTGTAAACATCCGCACTTCAATAACGATGAATGCAACAACATAGCCAAGTCCGTAAAAACCGCCACCCCGGGCAGACCATACGCGCACCAGCGCTTCGCGCATCATCGGCCCTATGGACTTTGGCTCGGCGTGAAGACGTTTAGCGGTCTGCACGTAACGCGTCAAGCGGCCGGGCTTCTTTTCCTTCGCGGCCCCTGCGTCCAGTTTGTGGCCTTTTCTGCTCATACTCCCTCATGTCGGCAGTGACAGATTACCTCAAGGGCTGAGTAGCGTGAATGACTCGTACGGGATCCGGAGACGGTGTTACGGCCTGCCAACTGAGACATCGCGATCGAATCTGGCGCGAGGAAATCGGCGATGTGACAAAGAGCACTACCCACGTTTTGCACTACGAATCCACACCGCCGTCAGGGTAAAATGTGCTGCAAAACAACAAGGATGCTACCGTGTGGGAATCACCCATCACCTGTCCGCTCAAGACTGTTGATAAAGACTGGATCGACTACAACGGCCACCTGAACATGGCCTACTACAACGTGCTCTTCGATCAGGCTCTGGACCATGTCTATGATCTGCTTGGCATTGGCGTTGCGTACGCGAGTTCCGGCCAGGGTTCCTGCTTCACACTGGAAGTTCATGTCAATTATCTCAGCGAACTCGTGCTCGACGATCCGGTACAAATAAATTTTCAGTTGTTGGACCACGACGCCAAGCGGCTGCACATATTCGAACAGATGTTCCATGCGGAAACCGGCGAGCTCGCCGCCACCTCAGAGCAGCTGGCACTGCACGTTGACATGACCACGCGCCGTTCGGCACCATTCCCGCAATCTGTCATGCCTGACATCGAGGCACTTGCTTTAGCACACGCAGAGCTGGAGGTGCCGGAATACGTCGGCCGGGTGATCGGTATCCGCAAATCCGGCTGACCACATCCGGCGGCGCGTCCGACAATACCGATAGTCAGCGCCCGGTGATTTCCAATATCGTATGTCCGTGGTGTTCCTGGCCAAACTCATCGCGAGCTCTAACCGATAACGTGTAAACACCAGCTTCGAGATCGTCCGGAAGATCTGCCGTGAAGATGTGTGACGAAGGCGATGCCTGCAGCCAGGATTTCTTCGTCGCTTCATTGCGCGCGAACACTTCGACCATGTAGGGGTCGGCACGCAGGACTCGTTGCATCGGCGCGTACGGCCCATCATCAATCCGGAACTCGACCACCGATTTGGGCCCCCCATCGAACAGGTTGACCACGACTTCCGCCGCCGGTACCTGGTCCACATTGAAGCGTCCGTCGAACAACTCACCCGCGCGAAAATCCCGCATTCCATCGGCACTCAGTCCATGGTGCGCGACGTCAAACAGAATCCGCAGTTGAAAATCCTCGCTGTAACCGGCTGCCTTGTAGCGGATGACGAGATCCGTGCCATCGACTTCGAGAATGTGATAACCGTTTGGGGTGCCGTCGCGTTGATCGGTTGTCGGTATGCCACGCACATCAAATGGACCGCTCCACCAGGACCCGGAGACAGTCGATAGGACATGATGGTGGAATTCACCCGGTCCCTGGAAGCCGTCATCGCGGTCGAAATACAGATGCTCCGTGGTGTGGGTGTGACCGGCGACGGCATAGAGATTCGGCCGGCCGGACAGGAGCTTGAACAGATCCCGACGATCCGCCGTGGTCACTCCAGGCGTATCGGCAACGTAGGTTTCGAGCGGTGAGTGCATCCCGATGAAGATGAGCGTGTCACGCGAGACGTGGATGAGTTCTTTTTCCAGCCAGGCGAGCTGGCGCTTGCCGAAGTTGGCAATGTAACCACCGTTGCCTCTGACATCGCCCGGATCCGTCTCGCCATTCCCCTGGTACTCGATGTTGTCGAGCACGACGAATAATGCTTCGCCGTATTCAAAGGCGTAGTACGGCGGTCCGAAGTAACGCTTGAAGGTCTCGAGCGAGTACCTGTCGTTCGCCGCATCAAGGTTGAGTTCGTGATTACCCGGCACGTTGTACCAGGGTATCCCGATCTGACCAATGATGGCATTGAGGCGTGGGAATACTGACATGTCATCGAACGTGATGTCACCCATCGTCATGCCGAAGCGGGCGTTGGTCCCGATCAACTCGGCGACGACGTCGTCGCGAATGAAGTCGACCTCCGCATCGGTCTGTGGCTGCGTGTCCGCCAGCAGGATCGCTTCGAACTGTGTGGGTTCCTCGCGTGCCTGCAACGGGAAATTGATCGCATCCGGCAGTGGTCCCGTTGGCTCGATGCCTATATAACGCATCCCCGCCGGTGAGCCGTTGGGCTGGTGAATGTAGTAGAACTGCGGCAATTGATCATCATTCACCGGTGTCGCATAGTCGCGCGGCTTGGTAATGAACACGATGGCTTCATCGGCGATATCGATTCGATACGCACCCTGCTCATCGCTGACAACAACGTCGACGCCATCGGAAACCCTTACGCCACTGATGCCGGGTTCTCCCGCATCCAGTTTGCCATTGCCATTGAGATCTTCGAATACCTTGCCCCGGGCCGTGTCCGCACCTGCCGGAACGGACAATGCGAGACACATAACTGCTACAGCGATGTCGCGCAGATTCCACGCGCGGGTGTTTGGTCGATTCTGGCCATTCATGGATTTATTTTCCTTGCGCATCTTCCGAGTTACTGTAATGAAAAAGGGGAGCAGATCGCTCCCCTTCCTGTTGCACCGCGGCAGCGTGTTTTTCAACACGCTGCTAGTAGCCTTCCAGCTCGCCGTAGCGGTTGCGATGAAAATTCACGTCGCCGAAAGTTTGTTCGGTCACCGCCGCTCGCTTGATGAAGAACCCGATGTCGAACTCATCCGTCATCCCGATGCCGCCGTGCATCTGAATGCCTTCACGGGATACGAGATTAAACGTCTCGCCGACTTTTGCCTTGGTGAGACTGGCAAGCTTTGCGATCTCTTGCGCACTTCTGTTCTCATCGAGCGCGGTCAGCGCTTCGAGCACGCAGGATTTGGACAGCTCAACCTCGCAGAACATATCCGCTGCTCGATGCTTTAAGGCCTGGAATGAACCGATGGGCACACCAAACTGTTCGCGCTCTTTGAGATACTGAATCGTCCGTTCAAAACACTCCTGAGTGCTGCCGAGCATCTCGGCGGCGATGCCGATCCGTGAAATATCCAGCCCCGGATCGAGCACATCCGCGCCTTTAGCCACCTCGCCAATAACAGCGGCGGCTTCAACGTGTACGTTTTTGAGCGAAATGTTGGCCGCATTGCGGGAATCCGTCATTTTCGTGGGTGTGACGGTAACGCCGGCAGCCTCGCGATCCACGAGCAGGAGCGTGAGGCCATCGCGCTCACCGGCGTTGCCCGATGAACGGGCTACAACGATCAGCTTATCGGCCACATTGCCATCGAGCACGAAGGTTTTCTTGCCGTTCAACTCAAAGCCACCATCTTTGGCGCTCGCAGTCGTCGCCACCCCGTAGGGGTTGTGCCGATGTGATTCTTCCAGCGCCAATGCCAGAAGCAACTGACCACTCGCGATTAAAGGCAGCAACTCACTCTTCTGCGCATCGTTGCCACCAAGGTTGATCAGCGTGCCTCCGATCCAGACCGTCGCAAAAAGCGGGCTTGCCGTGAGCGTGCGGCCGGTTTCTTCGGTCACCACGCCGAGTCCTTTGTAACCAAATGCGAGCCCACCGTGCTCTTCGGGCCATGGAATGCCCGCCCATCCCAGTTCCACCATGGATTTCCACGTATCCCGATCGAATCCATCCGGATTTTCCTCATCTCTGAGCTTTCTCAATTGAGCGATCGGCGCACTGTTCGAGCAGAAATCTTTGGCGCTGTCTTTGAGCATGTTCTGCTCTTCGTTCAGGATCATCGGCATTTTTGGCTCCCCCAGAGAACCCGACAACAAAGCCCGCAATTGTACGTCTTAACCGGGTAAGCGTTCAAACCGGACGCGGATCACATCTTATCCGCAATCCCACGGATTCACTGGCGTACACGGATTTACTTGAGACTTACATTCGATACATGACCCTTGCTGCAGCGAGATGGCTAGCCCCATACACTGACTCCACATGAGTTAAACGAGCGCAGGCTTATGGCTGTACGGTTAGCAGTTTTCATCATGACAATCTTGCTGAGTTGCTGGGTTCCCGGTATCCAGGCCTACGCTGGCACCACCACAGCACCCGCGGAGTCGACGTCGACTAATTCTGCAGTCAATCCGGCTGAGGATTTCCAGATCTCGCCCGGGACTAACACGATTGCGGTCGCCAACGCGCAACCGCACACGAGTTCCGTGCAGGATCTGTCTATTTTCGGGGTGATCTCGCTGGGCATCATGGGCCTGATCTGGGTCCGTCGACACACGACCGAACTGTAAATCCACGCCAGACTCTATCCGCGCAAGAGGCCTCCTCTGAGAAGGAGGTTTCCCTTTGCGGTCACTTCTGTTGAAGTCGCCACATGCGTCTCCAACTCTCGCAAATTAATCTCTCGCAAATTAAACCCTTGCAAAAACTCATCCACAAGACACTGCCGGAAGCCCGCATAGAACCCATCATGCTGCCCGGGTGCGGCGGCATCGCATTGGCTCTGATCAACGCCGACTTTCCGCCGGAACCACTCGCCGGTGACATCCTGCAGGCCGTCATTCGTGACCCAGCCTACTGGGCCTTCTGCTGGGGCAGCGGCCTGGCGCTGGCACAGTTTCTGCACCGCCATCCCGAATGGACACGGCGGCGTTCGGTGGTGGACCTGGGTTGCGGCTCCGGCGTGGTGGCGATCGCGGCGGCGGCAACGGGTGCCACCCGGGTGATCGCCTGCGACAACAGTCCCGATGCATTGATCGCCACCAGGGCCAACGCCGCATTGAACGGCGCCACGATCGAAACCTGTGCACGACTCGAAAATCTGCCACGGGACAACGATCTGCTCCTCATGGCAGACGTTCTTTACGACGCGAGCAACTTCACACTCCTGCAAAGAGCGGGTGAATACGCAACACAAGTTATCGTCGCCGATTCCAGGATCACCGAACTACCGGATCCCAGCTACCGCGAACTCAGCAGATTTGACGCCAGCACCTACCCGAATCTCGGCGAGTTCGACGAATTCAGAACCGTGCGGCTATTTCACCGCGCGTAGCATCCGTATCCCCGGCCGCGCCGTGATCGGACTTTCAGGGGGCCAGTTCACTTGATTGCATTTGCAGCAGTGCCTCCTGTGGGAAGTACTTCCTGGCCAATGCCCGCTCCGTTACCGTCAGGGGATCATCCAGCCAGGCAGCCGCGTCAGCCGAGTCGTTGAACGACAACGCAACGATATGATCCCACTCCTGGCTCCCACCAAAGGGGTCCGCTGCGGTATTCCAGACAACCTCACCGGCGTAGCTGGCCGTAGTTCGCAGCACACTTTCGATTGCGGATTTAGCGGCATCTTCATAACCCTCGCGATATCGCAGCAACCACACCAGCAGGTAGTGCGTCGCCGCCAGGTCCATCGGTTCACTCACAGTGCCGAGCAACAAAGTGCGCTGACTTCCAAGCAGACTCCGAAACTCGGCCGCGGTCATCATCTGCACCACGTCTGCGCCTCTGGCAAAGCCCAGAACGTGCATACTGCGCCATTCATCCGCCTGCTTGCCGGTGCGCAATTGCATCAGCTCCCCACGCCACAACAGCTCGCCTTCTTCTTCGCCTGCGAGATCGTTGAGCGTGCTGAAGTACGAACCGGCCGAATCATCCAGGGTCGCGAAGTGGATGAGGTAGTACGGCTGATTGCGGCGCGAATCATCGATTGCGAGCGACGCGATATCCGGGCCAAACCACCACACTCCCAGAGCTGACACACCGGTCAGCGCCACCAGGAAGATCAGAAAGCTTGCCAACGATCGACTCAAATTTCAGGCATCACAGCAAGACGAAAGTGACGAATCTTAGCGCAATCCCCGACAACTCGCCTCGCTGCGGGGTTTTGCGGTACATTGATCGACTGTCGGGATACTTTCCTCACGATCTGCTCAGGAGGCAAATCATGTACCAGGACATTGAATATACGGTTGAGGACCCAATTGCCGTCATTACGATGAACCGGCCGGATAGGCTCAACGCATTTACCAACCGGATGCTCGCAGAAATTCGCCACGCACTGGCCGCAGCCGAGCAGGATAACAACGTCGTAGGCATCGTCTTAACGGGCGCCGGAAGGGGCTTCTGCGCCGGCATGGATATGGGTAGCCTCGATAATCTGGCAGCGGGCAGCGGTGAACGCGAAGATCTCTCCGCCCTGGAAGCCAACCCGGGTGATCCGGCAATGGGCGCGGATTTTCAAGTCACGTTCTCTTACCTGCTGTCGATTCGCAAACCGCTGATCGCGGCCGTCAACGGCGCCTGTGCAGGCCTCGGCTTCGTCTTCGCACTGCTTGCCGACATGCGTTTCATCGAACGTCAGGCTAAATTCTCCACGGCATTTTCCCAGCGGGGTCTGATTGCGGAACACGGGGCGAGTTGGCTGCTGCCGCGGCTGATCGGCTCCGGCCGCGCACTCGACATCCTCTGGAGTGCTCGAAAATTCGATGGGGAAGAAGCGGACCGGCTTGGCCTGGCGGAGCGGTTGTGTGAAACCGGCACATCGCTGGCCGAAGCGAGCAACTTCATCACAGAGCTCGCGGCAAGCGCCTCGCCAACATCACTGAAAGTCATGAAAGCACAAGTGTATCGACATCTGAACGCATCGCTGGGCGAAGCCATGCAGGAAACCAACGCGTGGATGGCGGAAAGCCTGGTTCGCGATGACTTCCGGGAAGGCGTGCGATCGTTCATCGAAAAACGCCCGCCGGAATTTGCCCGGCTCAGCGTGGAGAAATGATCGCTGCAACAATCAAGTTGGCGGATGTCACGCCGGCCTGCCTGAGGAGACACCCATGAGTGAAATCATCGCCACGGATCAAACGTCCTATGACTGGCCGGAACTGATCAACTCGCTGAACCGGCTCCTGCGACTCAGAACCACGCCCATAGGCATGAAACTGTTTGCCACGCGCGAAGAGATGGAGGCAGTCCCACGGGTTCGCCGGCCGGCCGACATCCACACAACCGATCAGATCGTCGGGATGGCCTGCCGCAACGGCTGGACGGTGGGCATCACAGTCGAGGATCTCGTTGGCGCGCAATGCAGCACCGTCATCGGCCTATCACCCAGAAGCGAAGAGTGGCTCACCGGCGACCGGATGCAGGGGGTCTGGTATGAAAATTCGACAGACGCCGCAGACCACCAGGCCGCGATGGATGTCGTGCCTTACGGCAAGTACGAAGCCATGGTGGTCAGCCCCCTCACGAGCGGCCGCTTGAACCCACCGGACATCTGTCTGATCTATGCGACACCGGCGCAGATGATTCTGTTCATCAACGGCCTGCAATGGACGGGCTACAAAAAGCTCGAATGGGGCTGTGTCGGCGAATCCGCGTGTGCTGATTCCTGGGGTCGTGCGCTGACCACTGGCGAGCCGAGTTTGTCCATCCCATGTTTTGCCGAGCGTCGCTACGGCGGCGTCATGGAAGACGAGTTGCTCATCGCGCTGCCACCGCATTTCCTGCCAAAGATCATCGCCGGACTGGAACATCTGTCCCGTAATGGTCTGCGCTATCCAATAGCACCCTACGGCGTGAACAACGATGCGCGCGCAGGAATGGGGGTGAGCTACAGCTGATGCTCAATGCCTGGGAGCGACCTGCATACCGACTGGAGCAAACCTGGAGCAAAGATGGACCTCTACGAAACGATGAGCACTCTGCGCGCCGTACGCCGGCTCCGCAGTGACCCGATACCCGACGCTGTACTCGAACGTGTCCTGACAGCCGCGACATGGGCGCCCACGGGTGGCAATCATCAACCGTGGCGCATAGTCGCGGTTCGTGATCCAGATAAAAAACAGGCTCTCGAAGATCTTTACCGACCCTACTGGGAAGCTTATGTCCCGAAGTACGAACAACACATGGCAACCATGAATACTGGCGCCCGGGAAAAATCAGCTCGCGGGCTGGCAGCTGGCACCTATTTGTCACAACACATGCACGAAGCACCGGTAATCGCGGTTTTCTGTTTCAATCCTGAAAAAATGACCATCACCGATGAGTCGCAGGATCGGCCCAGCGTTGTTGGTGGCGGATCCGTCTACCCGGCCGTGCAAAATCTTCTTCTAGCGTGCCGCAGCGAAGGACTGGGTTGTGTGTTGACTACATTGTTATGTATGGAAGAAAACGCGGTGAAAGCGCTCCTCGAAATCCCGGACGACTGGTACACGTGCGCGCATGTCCCGATCGGTTACCCGGTAGCCGGCGGACATGGACCGATCAACCGACGTCGTGTCGCTGATATGGTCTACTACGACACATGGCCCCGTTCGGCGGAATGATGAGCATGATCAAACGCTATTCAGCGCGCCTGCTCTACAGCACGCTGGCTGCCTGTTGCACCGTCTCTGCCTGTGCAAACGCCGACGACTACCTCTTCGTCGATGGTGAGCTGATCACAATGACGAACGAAGAAGCGCTGCGAGCCGATCTGCGCGTGCGCGATGGTCGCATTGCAGAAATTGGCGGGTCTCTACCGCGTGGTAACGCTACGGTGATCGACCTGGCCGGCGGCTACCTGATACCGGGACTCAGTGAGATGCACGCCCACGTGCCGGCTCCCGCTGCGGGCCAGGAATACCGTGACGACGTACTTTTTCTGTATGTCGCCAATGGCGTGACCACCATCCGCGGCATGCTCGGCAATCCTGCTCATCTCACATTGCGCGACGCTCTCAACGAAGGGCTGGTTCTCGGCCCGCGCCTGATTACCTCCGGTCCCTCGTTCAACGGCAACAGCGTCTCGAGCCCGGCACAGGCGCAAGAAATGGTGCGCGCGCAACATGCGGCTGGTTACGATTTTCTGAAAATTCACCCCGGCCTGACTCTGGCCGAATACGATGCAATGGCTGCGGTTGCGCGGGAACTGGACATGGTGTTCGCCGGGCATGTGCCCATGGAAGTTGGTCTCCTGCACGCGCTCGAATCGGGCCAGGCCACAATCGACCACCTCGATGGATACGTCCAGGCTCTTGTGAAAGATCTGTCTGCGGATGAAGGCGGTCTGTTTGTACCGGGTGTCCTGCCGCGTGTCGACGAGCAGCGAATTGAGGTGGTGGTTGCCGCAACGTATGCGGCGGACGCCTGGGTCGTGCCCACCCAGACGCTGCTCGAAAATTTTGCAGCCGCGGGCAATTTGCAGGCCATCATCGAGCGGCCACAGAACGACTATCTGCCGCGAAGCCTGTTTGCCAGGTATCAGCGCGCACTCAGCCCAAGCAACGGTTCCGTCGATGCAGACACAGCCGCTGCGTTTCTGGCATTGCGTGCACGTCTCATAAGAGAATTGCACGCAAGCGGCGTCGGCATCCTGCTCGGATCCGACGCCCCGCAGATATTCAATGTGCCCGGATTCTCTGTGCACCGGGAACTCGCATCGATGGTTGCAGCCGGGCTCAGTCCCTTCGCAGCACTCGAGACTGGCACCACGAATCCGGCCAGCTACTTCGAGATGCAGGCCCAGTTCGGTAAGCTCGAAGTCGGTCTCAGCGCGGACTTAATATGGCTGGGCGGGAATCCGCTGGTGGATATCGCCAACACAAAGACGATCAAGGGGGTCATGGTTCGCGGCCATTGGCTGAACCGCGATGCGCTGGACCGTGGCCTGGCAAAAATCCGCTCACGTCATCGAGAATGACCACCACAGCTTTCTACGTGTTCGCGTCGGCAACAGGTCGATGATTTCGATCAAGCAGTAACCGATTCGGAGCTCCAGATGTTCGGCGGGCTCCAGCGATACGCGCGATCGGCCACTTTCGATGGGGACAACTGACGAGTTTCGACCCCAGGCTATTCTGGATGC
>SMVA01288864.1_pt1 | contig 14044 bp, 11 predicted proteins | sample 2456451 | NCBI WGS metagenome assembly SMVA01 (sample SAMN11095933, study PRJNA526329) | marine sediment metagenome | biome: Marine sediment; feature: Surficial sediment; material: Deep marine sediment; isolation source: Hadal surficial sediment | place: Pacific Ocean | collected 2014-05 | depth...
ATGGCTGTTGGTTTCGGATATCTCATCGGAAATTCCGAATAATACACGCGGCACAGCAGTCTATCCTTAATTGACACCTGGCTTAAGTTGCTACTCCGGAGACATTCCGGCAAGCATTCACCCTAAATGCGGCCAATTGTCGGGTACCGAAAAAGAACGCGGTTCGGTCCAACCCGGTTATTTTGCCGACATTATAGCAACACGATGACAATCCTCTTAAGAATATCCAATCATTGAAGAGGGTCAGGTTTGTTATAAAGGACGGAAAGATTCATAAATTCAAAATCAATTACTAGCTGAAGAGAGGATTGCACCTTGAGGTGGGCGCCCGTTCAAATATTATTGGCAGATGATATCCGAATACACAACTAATTACATGGTATGGTTTTCCGGAATTATGAGTTTGAGTCCTTCCTGGCGTACTTAATTCATCGTTCAAAAATTGATTAAGGTCTTCTTAAACGAAGGCCTCTGTTGTTTCAACATGTTGGTTACCGGCAGCCAAAATTTCCTTTGCTGATGAAATTGATCAACTCAGTATCTTTTAAGCTGGAAAAGCAGCATTTAAAAACTACCGATGAGAGGAGAATAAAAGCATGAGAAAAATTATCTTAACCGTTTGCTTTATTTTCGCCTGGGTTGGGGCCTTCAAAGCCCACGACCTTTTTCTGAAACTCGATACGTTTTTCCTTAAACCCAACACAAATGCCTCGATCGTGCTCTTCAATGGCACATTTGAAAAGAGCGAAAACAGCATCACCCGCGACCGCATGGTGGATGTTAGTATTGTTGGTCCTGAGCGCCAGAGGAGCCACCCGGACACATCACACTGGAGAGATGTAGACACCCAAACAGTGCTTGATATCCAAACCGGGGAGGCCGGCACTTATGTTGTAGGCGTTTCAACTGCAGCGAGAATGATTGAGCTATCGGCCAAAGATTTTAACGACTACCTCAAACACGACGGCGTTCTTGACATTCTGGATCAGCGCAGGCTAAAGAATGAGTTGACGCAAGACGCCACCGAACGCTATTCCAAACACGTAAAAGCGATTATCCAGGTGGGGCAGAAACATAGCGGCGCGTTTTCAGCAAGACTGGAATATCCAGCCGAGCTGATACCCCTGCAGAACCCGTATGACTTGAAACGAGGCGAAAACCTTGAAGTCCTATTTTTAAAGGATGGTAAACCAATTGCGAATCAACCCATTTATGCCAGCTATAAAGGTTTTCATCGGCATGATGATGCAGGAGGGCATGCTGAAGCCATTCAACTACGCACTAACGAAAATGGCGTTGCCAAATTCCAACTCGCAGCGTCAGGACAATGGTATATTCGGCTCATTCATATGCAAGAAGTAGAAGACGATGAAGCAGATTATGAATCCAACTGGGCAACCTTGACTTTTGAAGTTCAATAGGTTCAGGCCCTTCAGGTTCGTTGAATGGAGACCTTTTTTATTGATTAATTTCCTAAATCACGCCCAAGTTTGCTGGCAGATTCGATTTGCCAATTTTTTTTAGCAGGTTTTTCAGTTTTTTAAAACGCATTTAAGTTTCCCGACAGTATTTAGTTAGATATCTTAATTGATGACAATAATTTTAGTAGCGATCTGAACCGTTCCATTTAAAGCTGCGATTTGTCTTAAATGAAAAGATCTGGTCAAGAAGTAAAAAAAGTAGCTGCGGAACAGCGGTTAATTCACAAACAGGAATTCAGAATTACCGTTAGAAACTTTTTGTCCCACCTTAACAGAATTGCCGGTATGGTCATGGATGATTTGCGACGTTCGGGCGGCCTCTCCTGGCGGCAAAGCCTGAGAGCCTGGCGGTATGGCTTCAGACGCATCAACTTTCGTATCTACGGATTAGATCGATCAGGTAACCCGGCCGACTACCTTTCGTACTATCAAGCGCTGAAGCAGATGCCGATTAACGACAGATTCAGCGAGATAATCAGAAATAAATTAACCTTTCCTCTGATGATGAGACATTACGGCATGCCGACGCCTGAAATTAAGGGAGTGATTCGGGATGGCCTCTTCTATCCCTTGAATCCGGCCGCCAAATTAGATCCATTGAAATTCCTCAAGGAGTCGTGTCCGGTTGGAGAACGGCTGGTTATTAAACCTATTTGGGGTTGGCACGGTACGGGTTTTATTTCAGTAACACACACCCGCAACGGCTACCAGATTCATGGCGAAGATATCTCAATGCATGCGCTTGCCAATATAGTAGGTAATCTCAAATATTATATCGTCACTGAATTTGTGACCCAGGGAGAACACGGTACCCGGCTATACCCGGATACGACCAATACAATACGCCTGATGACTTTCTGGGATACCGAGAAGTCAGAGCCCTTTATCGCCAGAGTTGTGCAAAGGATCGGGACATCGAGATCATTTCCTGTTGACAACTTCAAGGCTAGTGGAAAGGGCGGCATGAGTGCATTGGTTGATCGCGAGAGCGGTGAGCTGGGTCCGGCCGCGAGGGTGGATGTTAAAGGTTATGTAACCTGGTATACTGAGCATCCGGAGAGTCACGCACAGATCAAGGGAGCTGTCGTTCCGGACTGGATTAAGCTTCGTGAGAGCATCCTAAGCTACGCGCATAGGTTTGCTTTTATGCCCTGCATAGGTTGGGATGTTGTGCCAACGCACTCCGGTTTTACTATTATTGAGGGAAATTCTAATCCAGGCATGCCGGTTATGCAGGTTCACGGTCCCATGCTCACAGATCCACGAATCGAGCGCTTCTACAGGTATCACAGTGTCATTTCATGACAGGCTGCATCCTACCGCAATGTTATTTCTTAGAACTTAAATTCCCGCTTATTTCTGCAAACCAGTGGTTTGTGATTTACTTTTACACTGATTAGAACTTTTTTATAAAAAACGTGATGTAATGATGGTCCTGAGAAGCGAGATATTGACTCGCGAGGTAACGAATTACTGGGAGGGTATTGCTAATATCTGGCAGGAGAAACGGCCACAGAAGCTGTGGCGCTGCCATAGCGACCAGGTGAATATTGAACTGCTTTCAGGGTGGTTGCCCGCAATGGAACATAAACATGTGCTCAAGACCGACTTGTTTGATGAGGCCTGCAGTGAAGGAATCATTTCCTCGTTGAGCTTGCCAGTCAAAACCACTTTTGGAATCGATGTATCTTTCTCAACAGCTCAGTCAGCTAGAAAAAACAACCCCAATTTACAGACACTCAAAGCGGATACCAGATCCCTGCCAATCGCTGACCACTCATTTGATGTTATTATTTCCAATTCTACCCTGGACCATTTTAAATCATCTAATGAAATTCTCAAAAGCCTGAAGGAGCTCGAACGCATTCTTCGACCCGGGGGGCAACTTTTACTGACCCTTGATAATGGCTTAAACCCGTTTGTTGCATTAAGAAATGCGCTGCCTTTTAAGCTACTTAATTCCCTTGGCATTGTGCCCTATTATGTCGGAAAAACTTTTAGGCCGGCTCGCTTGTATCGGGCGCTTAAAAAATTGAATTTTGAAGTGGTGCAAGTGACGGGTGTTATGCACTTTCCTCGTTTTATTGCGGTGTTGATTGCCAGGGTTCTTGAAAAGTATTCAAACCAATTTGTGCATGAGAAATTTTTACGATATTTAATGGCCTTTGAACGCCTTTCGAAATTACCCACCAGATTGCTGACCGGTCAGTTCGTGGCAATAAAGGCGATTAAAAAGGCCTGATTAACCATAGCGTACAATTATGATCGAACTACTGAATAAACTCTATGGAAATGCCATAGTTTTTTCAAATCTGAGAGCGCAACATCGAATTCCTTATTTTTCAGAAAAGAAGTTGCATGAGCTTCGCGACAGACGGCTTCGAAGAATTGTGCAATATGCCGCTAAAACGGTGCCTTATTACCGCGACTTTTTTCAAAGAGAGGGGATTAACTCCGGGCAAATAAAGACGGTCGCAGATCTTGATAGACTACCCCTGGTAGATAAGCAGGAGCTTAGAAAAGATCCCTCCCGGTTCCTTTCGAATTCAGCCCTGGGGAAGAATTCTATTGCCTTCCTAACCAGTGGTTCTACTGGACTGCCATTGAATATCCACCACGATTCAAACTCCTTGTTAGCCAACATCGCCTTTGGTGAGAGACAGCGGGAAGTAATAACCGGCATCTGCGGCCGAAAGGTCGGTTACAGAGAAGCTCTTATCAGTTACAATGGATGCGTGTCAACGAAAGTCTGGGATTTTTATGAGAAGAAAACCTATATTCCGGTTCGACCTCAGCGACTCCTGATTCCTATCTCAAAGACGATAGAGGCTGTCGTGCAGGAGCTTAATCGTTTCCGTCCCAATGTACTCATAGGATATGGTTCTTATTTAGAAGCGTTTTTTAAAACAATTTATTCGATGGAAGTAAATATTCAACTGCCTCAAGTACTGCTCTACGGGGGTGATGCAATGACGAACGCTGGCAGAGATTTCATCGAAGAGAAATTTGGCGTGCCGGTTCTTTCAACATACCAGGCCATGGAGTGCTTTAAGATAGGGTTTTTCTGTGAAAATAGAGAAAACTTTCATTTGCATGAAGACCTTTGCCATGTTAAAATTGTGAACGCTGATGGAGAAGAAGTGGCTGATGACGAAAAGGGTGAGGTGGTAATTTCCAATCTGGTTAATCGAGGGACCGTTCTTCTCAACTACCGTCTCGGAGATATTGCATCTATTTCAAACCGCAAATGTTCTTGTGGGCGTACGCTATCATTGTTGTCCGAAATTGAGGGTCGTGTGGAGGATATTATCATTCTACCAGACGGACAGTTTGTACACCCAAGGGTAGTATGGAGTATCTTTAAGCATAAGAATGAAGTTTTGCAATACCAGCTCATCCAGCACGAGTTGATGCTCTTTGAGTTGAAACTTGTTACCGGCGGGCAGGAAACTGTGAATGGCTTTTTAAACGAACTGCTTACGGACTTGCGGGAAGTGTTAGGCGAGTCATCGACCATTGAAGCTGAATTTTACAACGAGTTGCCACGACAAAATAGAGGCAAATTCAGATCAGTCATGTCATATTGTAAATCCAATGTAATTTGATAAACATGCAGGTGCACCATTGAAAGTAGCTACTAGTGAAAAAATATTAAACAAATTTGTAGAAACTAAAGTGACCAAAGAGGCCCGGGTTAATTTGTCTAAACGAATGATACAAATAATCAGAGATGACGGCATCAAGAGCCTCTGGTTCAAAATTTTAGGTGAGATTGGTTACCGTCGTTTGATTCTCGTAACATTGCATCTCGATGAGCCAACAGAAAGAGCGAAGACGCGATTGCCGGTAGAATTCTCCATGCTTCATGAAACAGACTTGGACAAATATCTTCATTTTCGCCCTGATCAAACCGCGTCTGAAATTAACAACCGCTTTATTGCTGGACACTTGTGCTTTGTTGGCAGATATGAAGGCAGCATCGTTTATGCGTGTTGGGCTGCCCGACAAGTCGCTCGAATTGACTATCTCTCATTAGATCTTGGGCTTGCAGCTGATGAAATCTACACCTATGATACTTTTACCCTGCCTGGATTCAGGGGTAAAAACGTCTTTCCTGCGGGCATAGAATATACATTAAGATATTTCCGTAAAGCTGGTTTTCGGAAGTACGTCGGGTGCGTTCTGCCTGAGAACCGACCCGCAGTACACACGCTGTCAAAGTCAGGTTATTTACGTTTCGGGATGATTGGATATATAGGATTGGGGCGCTCGAAATGGAAATTCCGTCGTCACTTCAAGACTTCTTCTTCGTTAATTTAGAAGAGTTTATCATTATTTTTCTTTTTTGGCCGATGCTCTAACGAGGAACCCAACTCCCTTTACGGGCACCATGCACACCTCTTACTCTTCAGGTTACCGACGACGGTGGTTGCCTTTTTAAATCTTCCCAAAAAAAAATTGCAACCATTTATGTTAACAACCCGTCTAAGAATATAGAGATTCAATTTTAGATCTTTCCTCCTCAGAGGCGATTATGCCAGATTTTTCGCAAAAGCATGGTCGCCTTTTAATTTTTATTTGAAGGCGTCATTTCAAAAATTAACTTGCGAATTAAAGTGACGTCTTTTATATTTACCAATAACCCCAAGATTTTTTCATTTTTCTAAATCATTTTAAGGGAGGTCACCAAAAATGCATGGAATTCCTTGCAAAAAAGAAACTTCTAGCTTTAGTTAATCTAAAACTTTCGACAATACGCTGTTTTTTTAGAAGGAGGTACTTATGCAAACTTTTACCCAGTTGAGTCGCTATTTACGCACGCCCTTATTAGGGGCAGTTTTTTTATTATTATTTTTCACGCAAAGTAGGACGCAAACGAAACCTATTGAAGGAATTCGTGAGAATACTCCAAAAGTTCACGCCCTTATGAATGCAAGAATTGTACAGGCCTCTGGCCGGGTGATTGAAAAGGGCACTGTCGTCTTGAGAGATGGAACGATTGAGGCAGTTGGGGCAGGTGTTCAGCCACCCGCAGATGCCCGCGTTTGGGACTACGAAGGGTTGACTATCTATCCTGGCCTCATCGAATCTTATTCTCATCTGGGCTTGACAAAAGAGAAGAAGAAATCTAGCCAAACAAGTCCGGAGGGTGGCAGTCAAAAGACTAAAACCGGCGCTAAACATTGGAATCAATATGTCACTCCCGAAGGTGATATTCTCGCCAAATTCAAACCCAAAGAGGATGACTTAAAAAAGCTGCGCTCTTTAGGTTTTACGGCGGCAGTGATTGCACCTAATAAAGGTGTTTTTAGCGGAGCAAGTGTTTTAATGAGCCTCGATAAGGGCTCTGTAAACGACCTGTTGCTCAAGAGAGACGTCGCTCAAAATATCATGTTCAAGCGGCCGGGGAGCCGCAGATTCGGTGGCGGGTACCCTAATTCACAAATGGGAGTTATTGCCCTTATTCGACAAACTTTGTTGGATGCAGACTGGTATCGAAAAGCCCAACTGGCATATTCTCTAAAACCAAATGGACAGAAGCGCCCGGAAGCAAATGAAGCACTTGCGGCCTTGGAAAAGGTAGTGCTGGGGAAACAGCAGGTTCTTATTAATATCGAAGATGATCTTAATTTTCTGCGGGCGGCCAAAATTGTAAAAAAATTCAACTTAAAGGCCATCATTTTAGGGAGTGGACATGAATATCGTCAGCTTGAATTGGTGAAGGCATCGGGATTGCCTGTGATTTTGCCGGTTAATTTTCCCGAGGCCCCTGAGGTTGAGTCGCCTGAGGATGCCCTGGATGTTAGTCTGCAGAAATTAAGTCATTGGGAAGCGGCTCCCAGCAATCCTGCGAGGCTTTTGAAAGCAAATGTTCGAGTGGCTTTAACGACCGCGAAGCTAAAGAAACAGGAGGATTTTTACAAGAAAATCCGTTCGGCTATAAAAAGTGGCCTCTCTGAATCGGACGCTTTGACTGCCTTGACCATGACGCCCGCTGCATTGGTGGGCATGCAGTCGATGCTCGGTTCAGTTGATGCAGGTAAGCTCGGTCATCTGGTTGTTACGGACGGCGATCTTTTTAAGGAAAAAACCAAGATTCTGGAGGTCTGGATCGACGGGAATCGCCACGAAATCAAAAAAAGACCGGAAGTTGATCCGCGTGGAAAGTGGCAAATTACAATGAACATACCCGACGGTGAGCCTATAAAACGGGAGCTCGAGCTGAAGGGCGAACCGGAAAAACTAACTGGGTCGCTAACACAAGATAGCACCAGCATAAAATTGACCAAGGCAAAGACATCGTTCAAGCGTCTGACCCTAACCTTTCCTGGAAAGGATTTGGGGTTTGAGGGTGTAGTTCGTATGTCCGGCGTTGTTGAAAAAGGCAAGCTTTCCGGACATGGTGAACTTCCGGATGGTCGAAGATTTTCATGGCTGGCCGACTCCAGAGAGCCACTTGAACCCACATCTGAAAAGACCAAAAAGGAGTCAACTAAATCAGAACGACCTTCGTTTATACCCGTTTCTCCCCCGGGAGCATTCGGGCGACTGGCGCCTCCGGAGCAACCAAAAACCATTTTGGTTCAGGGGGCCACTATCTGGACCAGTGGTCCGCAAGGCAATATTGAAAACGGTGATATGCTGGTGACCAACGGTAAAATTTCAAAAGTAGGTACGGGGCTGCAAGCACCTTCCGGCGCCATGGTAATTGACGCCAAAGGTAAACATGTGACCCCCGGGCTTATCGATGCTCACTCTCACTCGGGGTTGAGTTCTATAAACGAAGGTTCACAAGCAGTCACAGCTGAAGTTAGTGTTGGCGATGTTATTAATAGTTATGACATTGCTTTGTATCGTGAGTTGGCCGGCGGTTTAACCGCAGCGAATCAGTTGCATGGTTCCGCAAATCCCATTGGCGGTAAAAATTCCGTCATAAAACTTCGTTGGGGTTCTTCGCCGGATGACTTGAGAATCAAAGATGCGATTCCCGGAATTAAATTTGCGCTTGGTGAAAACGTTAAACGCTCAAGGTCATCTAATAATAAACGTTATCCGGATACGCGCATGGGAGTCGAACAGATTATCCGCGATCGCTTCGAGGCTGCTTTGGATTATGAAAGAAAATGGCTAAAATTCAGCGCACTGAAGAAAAAGAAAGGCATCATTCCACCTCGGCGTGACCTGGAGCTTGATACTTTACTGGAAATCATTCATGGCAAACGCCTGGTTCACAGCCATTCCTACCGCCAGGATGAAATTCTCATGTTGGTGCGGGTTGCCGAAGATTTCGGCTTTAAGATTGGCACGTTTCAACATGTGCTCGAGGGGTACAAGGTCGCTGAAGTATTGGCGAAGCACGGCGCCGGGGCGTCTACATTCAGTGACTGGTGGGCTTACAAATTTGAAGTTTACGATGCTATTCCATACAACGGCGCTTTGATGCACAATGCCGGCGTAGTGGTTTCGTTTAATTCCGACAGCGGTGAATTGGCGCGGCGACTGAACCTCGAAGCAGCAAAGGCAGTTAAGTACGGCGGCGTCTCCGAAGAAGAAGCCTTAAAATTCGTAACTTTAAATCCGGCAAAACAACTGCGCATCGATCATCGCGTCGGGTCCCTGGAAGTCGGCAAAGACGCCGATTTCGTCATCTGGAGCGGTAGTCCCCTTTCGACTTATTCAATATGCGAGCAGACCTGGATCGAAGGCCGGAAATACTTTGACCTTGAAGAAGATATGAAAATGCGTGAGCGGGTCGTTAATGAGCGGGCGCGGATTATTCAAAAAGTGTTAGCCGCCAATGAGAAAGGCAAGTCGAAGAAAAAAAAATCAGAAGATAAACCGACGCATTAAAATATTTTCTAATAAATTTTTGATCAAATTGGAGTACTAAAAATGAGACAAATAGTAAATCTAAAATCAGGCGCCCTTTACTTGATTAGCGCCTTTATCCTCTCTCTATTTGCACTTACTGTCATCGCTTCAGATCAGGTGCCGGGTAAACCGCAAGATCATCCCATAGCATTGGTAGGCTGCAAGATTCATACGGTCAGCGGCGCAACCATTGAAAATGGCACAGTTCTTTTTATTGACGGTAAAATTACGGGATTAGGAACTCAGGTAGATTTGCCGGAGGGCACTGAACGGATTAACGCCAAAGGTAAGCATGTTTATCCGGGGCTTATTACTGCAAACACACGACTGGGACTGGTAGAGATTAACGCCGTGCGTGCGACTCGGGATTTCGCCGAACTTGGCGATGTTAACCCGAATATTCGTGCCGAGGTTTCCATAAATCCCGACAGTGAATTGCTGCCGGTTGCCCGCGCAAACGGAATCACGATGGCGCATACCATTCCAAGTGGCGGACTGATCGCCGGCACCTCGGCGCTTATTACACTTGATGGGTGGACCTGGGAGGATTTGACTTACAAAGCACCGGTCGGGCTTTATATCGACTGGCCTTTTATGGGTATCCGCAAGGGCCGTTTTGTTATTAAGAGTGAAAAGGAGCAATTAAAAGAACGGGATGAAAGGCTGGCGAAAATCAGGGATACGTTTGCCCAAGCCCGGGCTTATATGAAGGCAAAAGAAGCAGAAGGTCAAAAGGGTACGCCGTACCACGGCTCAGACCTGCGGTTGGATGCGATGATACCGGTTTTGAAGAAAGAAATGCCCATCCTTTTGCATGCACGGGGAATCAAACAAATTCAAGCGGCTCTGGATTGGGCAATTGACGAAGACCTCAAAATAATTCTCTTAAGCGGTCAGGACGTTCGATTTGTTACGAGCTTGCTTAAAGAAAATAATATTCCGGTTATTTATGAAGGAACTTTAACGACACCGTCACGCCGTTGGGAACCTTACGACACGCCGTTTAGAACGCCGCTTAACTTGTTTGAAGCCGGAGTGACTTTTTGTATCTCAGGTTCCGGAAGAACTTTTGAAGCGGCTCACGAACGGAATCTGCCTTATCAGGCTGCAATGGCCGCAGCTTATGGACTACCAAAAGAGGAAGCGTTGAAAGCAGTGACGCTTTACCCGGCTCAGATTCTTGGCGTGGGTGATCGAGTCGGCTCCATCGAAATAGGTAAAGACGCAACACTGATTGTGACCAACGGCGACCCCTTGGAAATTATGACCAACGTTGAGATGGAATTTATTCAAGGCCGAAAGATTGATCTGAGCAGCCGTCACACAGAGTTGTATGAAAAGTACAAAACCAAGTACGAAAGAATCGAATTGACAAACGGAAAAGTTACTTCAAAATAGCATCGAATACCGAAATTATTTGAGATGAAAATTTTTGCGCACCGGGGCTCTTCACTTATCTGGCCGGAAAATACGATGCTGGCGTTCGATAATGCTGATAATGCTGGCGCGACTGGATTCGAAACGGACTTAAGATTATCGAAAGATGGTGAGATCGTTCTTTCTCACGATGACAATTTAGGGCGTTTCGGACAAGCAGATAAAACAATTAGCGAATTAACTGAAGAAGAAATTACTGCAATTGAAATTTGTTCCATTGATGGCCAGTTCAAAGATAAATTGATTTCTCTTAAGACCCTGCTGCAGAAGTATCCTCAAAAGGATTATATTTTTGATTGCAAGTTTTCCGGTCAGCTGCTTTTTGTGAGATTAAAAGAGCTTTTGTCTGAGATAAAATTTCATGATCGGTTTTGGTTTCTTAATTGGAGCGGGAAAGGTGGCAAGCACGTGCGCAATTTTTTTCCTCAACAGGCGAGTTTTCCACGGGTTGCCCGAACCGGCATTTGGGGAGGGTTAAGTATTTTTGGTTTAGGTCATTTGTCTGAACCAAAAAATAGCATTCTGGCGCTGCCTGTTTATTTTAACCATTTTCCGGTTTTTTCAGGTAGGCAAATTGCTTCAATTGCCAGGCGAAAAAAAACTTTTGTTGGATATTTAGTTAATTCGGAAAAGGAGTTTCGCCAATGTGAAACGAAGGCAGTTGAGATTGTTTTAACAGACCGTCCGGATTTAATCACAAAGCTCTTGTAGGGAACGGCACGCCCGTTCCCTACAAATATAGATTCTATTTTTTAACCTCTCGAATATATTTGACGTGCACCCATCCCATCTGACCATTGCCTAATTTTATTTTCCTCCAGTTTCCTCTTCTTTCAAAACCCTGAAATTTTTGCCCGTATTTAATCTGGGCCATTTTTCGATATTTTGTTCCAGGACCGGTACGCACATTTAACACTTTAGCCGTTATAATAATTTTCTTGCCTGTAGTCCTGACCAAATCGGAAACGCTGGGTCGCTTCGCTCTTGACTTTGTTTTCGAACGGTTCGGCCTGCCGTATCTCATGTTGGACTTTTCCCCGAGCGAAAAGACCAGAGAAACCCGGTGTATTACATCATTGAATATTCTGTCGTTTGTGTACCCGTAATTTAGCTCCATAAGGTGACGGGAAACGGGTACTACAATTCCTGCTCCGCCGGTTATCTGTCCATCATTCCAACCCATCCTGAGTGGCAGGGAATTCACCGGCCGAATTTCGGCGCCTATATGATACTGCGGAGATTCGTCGGTGGTTTTGCTGATGTCCGCAGCTAAAATAACACCGTCAAATATTTTCCAGGCTGTGCCAAATCTTAGGGTCATGGGAATGCCTTCAGTGAGGCCGCCTTCCCAACGGTAATCTGTGCCAATATCCTGTAGTAAAAGTCCCAGGGAAAGTCTGTCGGTCGGCTGAAACAGAATTGAACCGTCAAATCCGAGACCGTTAGCTGTAAGACTTCCGAGCTCGTTTCTAATAAATTTAGCGCTGCCACCAATTGAGAAATTATGAGTCACCGACGTTCCAATTGAAAAGAAAAAGGCGTTCTGCGTGTTATTAAAAAGAAAGTCCGGTTCCGTGCTGTTAGAGGTTCTTGCTTCCAAATTCTCGACTCTAAAGCCGACCCAACTGACGGCAAAAGTCATAAATCTTTTTAATGGCAAAGCAGCGCTGAAATAATTGAATGTCCGTTCAAACGGCAGGTTGACATTCATGAATTCAAACTGGAAATTATGAATTTGGGCCAGCCCGGAGGGGTTCCAATATGCCGCTGAAGGGTCATTAGCAATCCCTGAAAATGCCCCGCCCATGCCCAGCGCACGCGCGCCGACCCCCATCCTTAAAAAGACACCAGCGGCTCCGGTAGCCTGTTGAACCAGGGCCTTGTCGAGAGTGACCTGGGAGAATGAATTGTTAAAAAAGGTTCCGATTAGAAGTAAAGTTGCGAAACACACTCTGATTGGTTTTGTCCTTTGATGCATGATATCGTTCCTTCTGTTGTACTATTTATCGCGTTACTGCTATTTTGATAATTTTTTGTTGCCGATTTGTGCGGATATTACAAAAATAAACCCCATTGGCCACCAGTCTCCCATTAGAATTTCTGCCATCCCAGGTATCGCCGGTATGTTCACCGGCAGGTCTAAATTCGTTATCAATAAGCCTGGTAACAAAGTCTGCATTGGAATCCATGATTTCGATAGTCACTTCGGCAGAATTTTGGAGCTCAAATCGAATGACAGTTTCTTCAATAGGGACTTTAAATGGGTTCGGGTAATTATAGGCCTGGCCAATTAGTGTTAGAGCATTATTCGTTTCGGTGTCACTCTCTTCATCCTCGGATACACTTTCTGAAATAACTATCTCGACTTCAACAGAGAAATTGCTTTCATTGCCTGAGAAATCAAGAGCTGTCACAGCAAAATAATATTGTTGACCTTCTTCCATACCGGTGAGACGGTGCCAGGTGACATTGCCAACGTAAATCTGACTCTGATAATTTCCCGGACTTTTGCCGTAGTAGATTTTATATCCGGCTAAATCCGGCTCTGAATTCGGATCCCATGAAACCGTAGCATTGCCGGCCATTAAAAGTGGGACAAATAAGATTAACGTTAAATTCATATATTTTAAAAACCCTTTTTTTTTCATGAGCAATTTACCTTGGTTAATAAAAGTTTCCTACGATAAAAGCATTTTATTAATTGCTTCTAGAATTTTCCTAGGCCTGCAGGGCTTTTCAAGGACTAGTGTGTTGGCATTCTTTAGTGAAAGGTAATGTGCGGTTAAGAAGATTACTTTTATATCCGGATGTATATGTCTGAATTTTGTTACTACAGTCTGTCCGTCGATGTCTGGCAGTTTGAAATCAGCTAGAACGATATCGAAGCTACTTTTGTTGAATTTTTCAATTGCTTCTTTGCCGGTGATTGCAACCTCGGAGTCAAATCCGAAGTCCAGGAGGTACTCTCCTAACACCAGGGCTGTTTCACGGTTGTCTTCTATAATTAAAATTTTTCTCTTCATTTGCTTGTGAAATTTAAAAGAAAGAAAGCGGAGGTGAAAGCGTATCCTGAAGACAAAATGATTTCACGTCCCCTGGCATAGCTGAACGAAGAATAACCTTAAACCACTTGCATTTCCTTCTTTTCTGCCTCCGTTTGGATTTCCGGTTCTTCATTGCCGGCCGTATCGTGTTCTTCAAACCCGTCGAGATAAATACTTTTGTCCGATTCTGATTTCTCGGCAGCTAGATCA
>SMVA01435839.1_pt1 | contig 14042 bp, 12 predicted proteins | sample 2456451 | NCBI WGS metagenome assembly SMVA01 (sample SAMN11095933, study PRJNA526329) | marine sediment metagenome | biome: Marine sediment; feature: Surficial sediment; material: Deep marine sediment; isolation source: Hadal surficial sediment | place: Pacific Ocean | collected 2014-05 | depth...
AGATGTGGAACAACCTCGGACAATACTGAATCGTGAAAATCAAAACAGTCCCGGGGTGTGTAATCAAATCGCCCCATTGCATCAAACATATAATCCCTGAAGTTATCATGATCCGCATTTGTTGCAATATTATGTCTCAGCCCGATTAAATCTGAAAACAGGTTATCGAGCTTATCTTTGTCCTCAAGTCTTCTGTTGGAAATCTTTTTGTAGATCTTTTCTCTAAATTTACGATCAGGTGATTGAAGATAAACAGCAGCTTGTTGAAGGGTTAGTTCTTTGCCGTTTTCCTCTATCAACATCGCGCCATTTATCTGCCCGTATTCCTGAGCTTTGGATTGAACCTGAGTATTCAGCGGAATATTTTCCTCCCTGAAAATACTCACCTCCATTTTCATCCCCCTTATCATAACTGCGTACCCGGCATCATCAATTTGACCGGTATATTGAGATTGCAATACCTTTTTATTCAATTTATCACTGTAAGGCGCCGCCTTAGGACTAATCTCTTTAATAAAAAATTGATACGCTTCAACAGATTCCTTGTCAGAGGTATCACAGGTCATTTTTATATACCTCCATGCCAAATCTTCTGACAATATAGATTCAAGTTCGGAATGATCTTCAAACCAGCTCTTCAAATCCTGTATTGAAGATAATTCCCTGTTTAATAAATCTTTAAAAAATGGCTCGATTTTCTCCCAGATTGTAACTTTAAATTCTTCTGGTAGAAACTTACGTTCAGGTCTTTTTATTTCCATTTATCCAACTCGTAATTTAACATCATCCGTTAACGGATGACCCACACAGATCAGAACGTATTTATCGTCTTTTTCTGATTGAGATAGTCCTTCATCTTCATCCATTTTTATTTCCCCGCTTTCCAATCTGCACCTGCACGCAGTACATAAACCGCTTTGGCATGAAAAAGGAAGATCAATATCATTGTCAAGTGCAGTTTGGAGAATGGTACTGTCAGGTTTTACTGTGAATACAAATTCTTCATCATCATACACAACCGTTACTTCACGTGCTGTAATTTCCTTCTTGTCGTCATCGGGCTTATTCATTATTCCCGCAACAAAGCTCTCGCTGAAAATCTTATCAGAAGGTATTTGGTGGTCCTTCAGAAGTGTTCTTACATTATTCATCATACCTTCAGGGCCACACATCAAAAAAGTAGTATTTTCAATGCCCCAATCCGGAATCCGCTCAAACAGTTTTTCCAGCATTTCCTTATTCAGTAATCCTGATGGTCCCTGCCAGTTCATCGGTGCATCATCCAAAATATGTATCAAATGAAGTCTTCCTTCAAATGTATCCGCCATTTTTTCAAAAGCATCCTTAAAAATAATGGAGTCGATATTTCTGTTCGCATAGATCAGGCTGACAATAGAATCCGCCTCGGTGAACAACAAAGATTTGACAATTGACATCAATGGGGTAATTCCGCTTCCACCACCAAAAATTACAAGATGACGTTTATTATCAGCATTATATTCGGTTGTGAAATTTCCCATCGGTTGCATCACGCGCATCACGTCACCAGCTTTCACCTTATCGTTTAAATAATTGGACATTAATCCGTCCTTAACACGTTTTACCGTTACCCCCAAGTCTTTATCAGCGGCCGGCGAAGTATAAAGTGAGTAAGATCTGCGTACTTCCTTCCCATCAATTGGAGCTATTAATGTTAAAAATTGACCAGATTCATATTCAATCTCTGTTTCGGGGTGATTGTATACGATTGATATTGCATCATTTGTTTCTTTGATTACTTCCTTCACAGTTAAATTATAATAAACGGGAGCATTACTCCCTTCACTTTCCTTTCTTTTTTTCTTTTTAAAAAAACTAAATGCCATATCTTAAAATCGTCATTTTTGTGGTGCAAATCTAATGAATAAACCCCAAGAATGGTTGTGTGACTTTTCGCTATACCGGCATATTTTTTTGTATTTTTGCACCCTCAAAGCACGGTGCATGACAATACAATCATTGACTTCCATTTCTCCAATTGACGGCAGGTATCAAAACCAGACTTCCATATTAAAACCTTATTTTTCGGAATTCGGATTGATTAATTATCGAGTTCTTGTGGAAGTTGAATACTTTATTGCGCTTTGCGAATTACCGCTACCTCAGCTTAAAGGATTTGATAAATCCAACTACGCAAAATTAAAAGCCATTTATGAGAAATTTGAAGAAAAGGATGCATTAAACATTAAAGAGAAGGAAAAAATCACCAATCATGATGTAAAGGCAGTAGAGTATTTTGTTAAAGAGGCTTTTGATAAAATTGGTTTATCTGAATTCCGGGAGTTCGTCCACTTTGGACTTACATCACAGGACATCAACAATACTGCTATACCATTATCCATCAAAGACGCCCTAGATCAGCATATTTATTTCAACATTGAGGAAGTTATGCGATTAATTCATGAAATGTCTACCAAATGGGAACACATACCAATGTTGGCCCGAACACATGGCCAGCCTGCATCGCCCACACGATTAGGAAAAGAAATGATGGTTTTTCATGCACGCCTCGATGGTCAGCTGGTATTATTAAAAAGTTCAATTATAGCAGCCAAATTTGGGGGAGCCACAGGTAATTTTAATGCACATTATGCAACCTACCCAACCATAGACTGGCATGGATTTGGAGACTATTTTGTGGAGCAGATTCTTGGGCTTAAAAGATCTTTCCCTACGACACAAATAGAACATTACGATCACCTTGCATCATTGTTTGATGCAATGAAAAGAATCAATGTGATTCTAATCGATTTTTCGAGAGATATTTGGCAATATATCAGTATGAATTACTTCAATCAAAAAATTAAGGAGAATGAAGTAGGATCCTCTGCAATGCCCCATAAAGTAAATCCCATAGACTTTGAGAATGCTGAAGGTAATCTTGGAATTGCAAATGCAATCCTGGAACATTTATCATCGAAACTCCCAGTATCGAGGCTCCAGAGAGATTTGACTGATTCTACTGTATTGCGAAATATTGGAGTTCCTTTCTCCCATATGTTGATTGCCATCAATTCTCTAAAGAAAGGGATTTCTAAGCTTGAATTAAATGAAGCTGAAATCTCCGCGGATCTGGAAAATAATTGGGCGGTGGTTGCTGAAGGGATACAGAGTATCCTGAGACGAGAAAATTATCCCAGTCCCTATGAAGCATTAAAAAAATTAACAAGGACTCATGATAAAATTACTGAAGAAAACCTGGGAGAATTTATAGAAACACTGAATGTTACTGATTCCGTAAAATCCGAACTCCGGCAATTATCGCCGCGCACTTATACCGGAAAATAATCTAGCCAACAAAATCTCCGGTTAATTTTCTGCATTCTTTTTTCTTTTTATTGAGTTTAATCCCATAAAAGGGTCCGTTTTTAAAGATTAGTGCAAATTTAATTCCAAAATTATGGAGGTTTCTGCCAAATTCGTTACGGTTTAGTCGTTGACCTTTCGGTTGGATCAAGTATTCAAATCCCATAGAATGTTGGATATCCAAAAAACATTTATTACCGTACAATATCCCACTGGTATTATTTTTTACAATAAACAGCAATTTTTTCTCTTTGGGTGCTTCTTTTTTCTTCTTGATTTCCTGATTAAAATCTATGGCCGCTGTTTTATCCTGACCGTACGTTAACATGGGAGTAAAAAAAAGAGTCAAAAAACAAAAGGCAAGCAAATATCTCTGCAGCTTCATCAGCGGTTACAAGATACAATATCAAGAAACAACTTAAAAGTTACTTACCTTGTTGGATGTCATTCACCAGGAGTTGGGTATTTTCAAAATCATAAAGAGTCTGATACCTCAGCTGAAAATAAGATATCCAAAAATCTCGAAGAGACTGGATATAATTTTGTTTAGCAGAATCTTTGGAAGCCAGAGATTGGTTTAAATCCGTTATTGAAATTTTTCCAATCAGGTACAATTGGTAAGATATATTATAAGCTCTTTGGGCTATTTCATCTGATCTTTTCCGAGTTGCTACTTGTTGGCGCAACATGGTAAAATTTCTGACGTCAGTGATGACTTCCTGCTCGAAATTTAATTTATCCTGCTCCACCTGATACTCCGTTAGCTTTAGATTTGCAATTGCAGTCTTTTTTCGGGATTTCGCCCTGCCCCAATCTATTAATGGAACATCCATCTCCAATCGTATCAATTGAGATCGAATTGGGTCTTGGTATACATTCCCAATACTTTCTCCACTCTGGCTAATTCCGTATTGTGCAAACAGGTCGAATTGAACCCCTGTTGTTCCTTTTGCCCTTGCCAGGTTCTCCTCTGCTTCAAGCACTCTTCTTGTAAAAGAAACAGGATCCGATTTGTTTTTGAGCGCTTCATTAAGAGCTACATTCTCGTCAACATCAAATTCAGGAATCTCATCCGGTAATTCAAGTACTATTTGAGCATCTGAGGGTATTCCGACAAATGATTTTAGTCTTAAAGCAGCATTTTGCAAATCAACCTCGGACTGAGCAACTGCCAGGTTGCTATTCACAAGGTTTAGTTCAAGTTGCAAAAGTTCGTTTTCACCAATTTTCCCCAGCTGATACCGGCCTTGTGCTATTTTATAGATCGTGTCATTGTTTGCAACATTTATTTGTGAAATTTGTGAAGAAATCTGGGCAAGCATCAGGTCAAAATAAAGCCGGGTTGCATTAATTGATATTTGTTCCAGTTCTTCGAAATATCCTTTTTGAGACTCTTCATATTCTAAAGGGTTAATTTTACGATTCCAGTACAGTTGGTTGAATTGAAGAATCGGTTGTACCAAACCAATAGCAATTGGCTGGCCCTGATATTGAGTGAAATCAGTTTCAAAATCATGAAATTGCTGAATACTCGAAGAGGCAAAGATTGTCCCTCCCGTTTTACCAATCGACTGGCTTAATCCAAGCCTTAAGTCGACATTACTTTGCCTAACTTTTCGATATTCAATTCTACCATCTTCCTGTGTAATAGGAATATAATTTTGTTGGTAATTTGGAAGTGTTCCTGATAGTGCCAGCTGAGGACTATAATCACTCAAATACGTCTTGTACTGCCAGTAATTATTCTCTTTCCTGGTTTCCGCCCTAAGCCATGCCGGTGAAGCAGTACGAGATAATTGAACAATTTCAAACAGACGATAAGTATCCTCCTGGCCAAAAGTGGGTATTGCCCAAACAACCAATAACAATGTAATTATTATCTTATTATTCATATCTTAATGAAGTGATAGGATCCTGCTCAGCTGCTCTTTTAGCAGGCGCAATTCCAAATATTAAACCAACAGTTGCTGCCACACCAAAGGATAGAAAAATTGATGACATGGATATCACAGTTGGGATATCCGCAGCTTTTGACACAATCGTTGCCATCAATATTCCAAGTACAACCCCGATAAGTCCTCCTGAAACACTGATCATGACCGCTTCAAATAAAAACTGAGAAACTATATCTTGCTTTTTTGCCCCAACCGACAACCTTAATCCAATCTCTTTGATTCTTTCCAGTACAGATGCCAACATGATGTTCATAATTCCAATACCACCCACCAGTAACGAAATCCCGGCTATGGCACCCAATACAATATTGAAGATTTCCTTGGTTCGTTGCTGTTGCTTCAGCAATAATTCCGGAATGGTTATCTCAAAGTCAACAACATTGAAATGTCTCCGTGTCAAATAACGTGATAATACGTCAGCTATCGGAGTTAGGAGCTCTGTCTCATTCACCTGGATAACCAATCTGTCTAACTGGTGGTAATTCTCTCTCGGACCTGTTTCTTCATTTCCAGAACCACCTACACCACCAATAATCATAAATCTACCTCTGCTGGCAACATTACCTTGCTGGATTTTACCAGGTGTTACAATGTCTCGGTTGATGTATCGGACCAATACAGTTTGAAGTGGAGCGTATACATCCATATTATAGTCTCGAATTCCAAGATTGGATATGCTTTTTTGCGAGATTAGCCGGGCTTCCAATACGCCAATTACTTTTAACCATTGATTCCCGACTTTAATTGATTTGCCGATGGGGTCTTCTGTGGGGAAAAATTTTGATTTAATTGTCTGGCCAATAATACAAACAGGATCACCCAGTTTCATATGTGTTTCGTTGAACATCCTCCCTGATGAGAGCTTGAAATTAGTAAGCTCAAAATATGACGGTAGCACCCCAACGATCTTAGATGATCTTCTTACGCCATTTTTAATAAGATATGTCTCCAATAAGATCTCAGGGCTGATTTTGGCGATACCCGGTATAGTTTTCACAATACCATTAACATCCCGTAAAGTTAATCCAGGAGAATATTTTTCTTTTATGTTGGCAGCATCAGAGGATTCATTCAAAACTTCCTCTGTTTGCTCGACGATAGGTTGAATAATTATATTATTCACCCCTACTAATCTTATCTGTTCAAGAATCTCTTCTTGTGCTCCATTGCCAATGGCCAACATAGCGATAACAGCCGCTACCCCAAATATGATTCCCAAAGCAGTCAATATAGTCCTGATTGTATTTGCCAGAACTGCATCGAATGCGATATACATGTTCGCCATGTATCGCTCAATAATTACTTTATTCAAGATTTTTTGTTTGTGTGTAATAAAAGGTTTTACCTGTCAACTTTCTTCGCGCCTGAAGAACTACTCCTATCCCCTCCGCGTCTATTTTTCATTCTTTGCTCCATGGCCGCATCAACTTTTATTACCCGCCCATCCGGAAGTGTAATCGTTTTTTCTTCAGGAATTGCAACTTCCTCTATGACTTCCGGCTGGCTTCGCTTACCATCCATTTCTGGAATTAATTCAATACTCTCTTCCAATGCTGAAGCAGGGATTGAGAGGTATAACCGGTCATCAGAATTTAACCCTGCAATGATAACTGCATCATTTGTATTGGTCTCTCCAACCATCACTTCCTGCTTTATAATATTTAATCCTACACGTTTATAGACAAAATTGATCGAATCATTTTCAGTATGCAACGTTTCAAGAGGTACAAATATTGTTGAATCAACTATTTGAGTGACAATTTTGTTGGAAGTGGTCATTGCCGGTCTTAATAAATCGTCAGTTCCGAATACCTGAATTGTTACTAAGAATACTTTCGCATCAGAATTTGGCCGTTGCTCCCCGACGTTGGCAACTTTAGTTACTGTGCCTTTTAGTCTTTTTTCCGGAAACGCATCTAATCCAATATCAACAGATTGCCCGGGTTTGATTTTTCGAATATCAACCTCATTTACATAGGTTTTAGAAATCATTACTGACAAATCGGGAAGTTCGGCTACTACGGGATCCCATGCACTAATAGTGGACCCTTCTTTCATTGCTTTTCCATCCCATCCTTTTCTGTAGATTACCATTCCGTCTTCAGGCGCGATCACAGTAAATTTGTTCATGACTTCCAGCATGCCGCTAAAATCTCTCTGCTCCTTCAGAAGGTTGGCATTTACTTCTGCCATTCTTGCAACATTTTGTCTTTCTTTGATAAAATAATTTTCATTTGCCTGCTTCAACCCTCTCTTTGCCTTTTCAAGATTCATTTCAGCTTGTCGCTTATTTGCAGGAGGTTCATACTGTGATTGATCAACTTCAATTTCTCTTTCAGTAACAGCATATGCAAGATTCACAAGTTCGTCTCTTGATTGACGCATCTGTAAAGTGGTGTCCAATTGGGTTTGTATAAAAAGCGACATCTTTTTGTCTACTTCCAACTGTGCATCCTGGATTTTACTCTGTAATTCAGATTTGTCAAGATTAGCAACCCAATCTCCTTTTTTTACCACGGTTCCTTCTTCAATTATATCATTAATGGCTACATTGAATAATCTAAAATCTCTCAACCGTGATGGCCCTAATATTTTTGTTGAATTTTTCGCTTCCAGCTCTCCGGTAGTTTCTATATCCACTTGGAAACGTCCTGTCTTGACATTGACCAGAAGACTAGCTACTTCTGTACCTTTGTTACCCTTTACAGCAAAATATCCAATGAATACTATGAGAATTGCACTTACGATTACTATCAGTCGCTTCTTCATCTAATGCGTATTTTTTTTATCCTTTATTTTGAACTACAAAGTTAATTAAAGAAGTCCATCTTTTAATTCCATAGAAACAACTTAATGTCCGATAAAATAAAAGATGGGCTCTTGATTTTTTACTATTAATTTGGTATTAATTCATGTTTTTTTTCACGTCCACTTCGGTTAAAGCTTTATCAATCGTGATTTTTCCTTGACTATAATTCTGCAACACGCTTGCAGGAACTGTCAGAACAATAGATTTTGGAATAGAACAACCCTTGCACCGGGTGATGGTGATATTTAATGATAACACTTCATTCGCATCCAGTGAAGAAATAGTCCTGCCGTAATTAAGCATATTTCGCTTCATATCCTTTTCAAATTTTGGATACATATCTATGATAAGTTCTTTTCTTTCCTCAGAGGTCACATCAGAACGACCCACACTTGGCATTCTATACAAATTCCGTTCTGAATAAGACGAGTATGTTTTCATATAAAAAATAGCTCCATAATTATCCATACGTTCATACCTGGGCGTATTGGACATAAAAAATGTTTCAGATAAATCAGTACTGTACAATCTTTTCATAATACTGGCAAATAATTCCAAATCCTGGATTTTTTCTTTTGGCTTTGACTTTTCAAATAAAATTCGTTTTTCAAATTCTGATTTAGAAATTTTTCCGGATTTGTATGCGGAAATATCCTTAAACTGAACTTCTGCAAAGTATCCTCCGGTATTATTAGAAGCAGATGATCTAATGTCACTGTAATCACTAAAAGCCAAATAAAATACGTCAGAAGAATTATTTTTATTCTGAATTTTTATTCGATCGTCAGGCTTTAACTGTCCTATTAGATTTGCGTAATCAGTCAAAAATATTCTAATATTCTCTTTAGCTTTTTCAAAATTTGCTTCTCTCACACTATCTGAATTAAACTCAGATAAAGAAATCACCTCTGGGGTTACTGAGGGATTTCTCCCGAAGGATCTCCCGACAACTACCTGCGTGGATACTGAGAACGCATAATTATTTGGAATTGTAAAAATTACTCCATAGCCTTCCAGATAGTTGGCATCAACACTATTACCCCAAAAAATTCCATCGTTCCCTTGATTGAATAAAGTCTGGAGGATATTCTTGGAGACTTCAAGGTCTCTATCCATTTTATTTGTATCAATCCCCTGGGCGTTTGCTCCATATGCCACTAGCATTGCAAATACAAATCCCACTCCCAAATTTCCTTGTTTTATTCGTTTCATAACCTAATTATTTTGCGTATTAACTTTATTTAATATTGTAGCCAACACTAGATTTGTTTCCTGTGTTGTCAGCTCCTGATTATCTTTAAGTGTCTTTAAACTATACTGAATACTCCTCAGATCTTCTTCACGTTGTTCTTCTAAAAATTCTGAAAACTCAACAAGTAATCCTTCAATCAGACGTTGTTGATTTGTATTAGACTGAGCCATGTATTGCTCCAGAAAATTCAAATTGTCCTGTTGCAACTGGATGGCAAAATCAGTTAGCTGTTGTGTGTTTTGAGTATTTGATTGATTGATGCTTTCATCATCTGTTAACAAGCTGGCAAACCGTGTATCAACACTATTCTCGACGCCATTAAGCCGCGAAGAAAAGCTCGATCTGGAATCATTCATTTGATCAATCAAAACATTAAATTGTGCTTGAGTTATATACTGATCTTTGTAGCTATTCTCCTGCACTGATTTTCCAAATGAAACACTCAAATATCCGTCTTCAGTAGATATCGACGTATTAGTAAAGTAACCAAGCAACAACACCAATGATATACTCGCTGCAAGTCCGATTGCGGGTTTGAGAATTCCATTACCAATTATCCGTGTGGCCATCCAGACGGATCCTGAACCACCTGTAGAAAACATAAAAGGATCCACCAATTCCTTATCTGATATTGATATTTGGTTTCTGGTTCCTTGAAGTTCATTCAACTCTTGTTGAAGAGTTGGATTTTTTGAAAGTAACTTCTCAAACTTTTCTTTCTCATCTGCAGACATTTCGCTATACAGATATTCCATCATCAATTCTTGATCGCTTCTAGTTTCCATATGCATTTTCTTTATAGATATTTCTCTTTTCCAATTGCTTTTTCATGGCCTTCAGACCATAATATAATCTTGACTTAGCTGTACTTTCTGTAATATTCAGAGACCCCGCAATTTCTCTGAATTTCAATCCCTCATATTCTTTCATGATCACAATCACTCTTTGTTCTTCCGGGATTTCGTGTAAACATTTCATTACCATATCTTCCATTTCTTTTTCTTCTACCACCTGATCAGGGTTGTAAAACCCATCATCTGTATGATGATTCAATTGTAACATTTTATCTTCTTCATCGTTGTCTTTCTGGAAAATTGACAACCATGACCTTCTTTTCATCTTTCTATCCTCTTCGTAGCACTTATTCAGTGCAATCCTGTAAACCCATGACCTGAAACTTGAGGGATCCTTTAGTTTTTTGATCGCCTTATGCACAGATATAAATGTGCTCTGAGTTACCTCCATTGCCATATCATGATCTCCAAAATATTTATAACTGAAATTATAAATACGTTTGTACCATAAATTCATTAGTTGGCTAAATGCTCGTTCATTGCCTTTAATAGCATTTGGGATAAGTAAATCCGTGTGTTTTAAAGCAAAATCTTCCAGTGTTTCAGCCAGCATAAGTTGAGGTCTTCATTTGTAGGACGACATCTGGTCAAAAAAAGTTTTAAATGGATCAAAAATTCTTTCCATTGGGCTTTAATTTATATTTGTACCTCCTATATGAAATCGATAATACAGTTTGCTTTACGGAGGATTCCCCGTCGGTATTTACAACGCTTCAGCCATATAACTTTACGTATTTTACAGGTATTCTATCTGGGAAATAAAGTTGAATGCCCCGTTTGTGAACGATCTTATAGAAAATTTTTACCTTATGGAAGGCTCAAATCCAGGGAAAATGCACTTTGCCCGAATTGTCTGAGCCTTGAACGACATCGATTGTTATGGCTATTTTTAAAAAACCAAACCAACCTTTTTACCGGAGAAAATAAAATGCTTCACATTGCTCCGGAATTATGCTTTATCGATAGGTTTGAAGCCATTGAAGGATTAGAATATATAACCGGTGATATTGAATCCCCTCTTGCAAAAGTAAAAATGGATATTCACAAAATACCCTTTGATGACAATACCTTCAGCATATCTATGTGTAATCATGTGATGGAACATGTAGAAAATGACATTTTAGCAATGAAGGAAATTTATCGGGTATTAAAACCCGGCGGCTGGGCAATTATTCAAATTCCATTTTTTACACCCATTCTTGATATTACTTATGAAGATGACTCGATCACTTCTCCTGTTGATCGTGAAAAAGCATTCGGCCAGAATGATCATGTTCGGATGTATGGTAAAGATTATGGTCGAAGACTTGAAAAAGCCGGATTCGAGGTCCATGAAGACCTGTTTATTAAGACGCTGTCAAATGATGAAATTACTCGATTTGCACTCCCGGAAAATGAAGTAATCTACTTCGTAAAGAAAGTTTAACCTGAAATAAATTTTTTAATGCCCTCAGTGATTAGCCCGGTTCCGTAAGCCAATAATTGAATATAGGAAGCAATTACACTTAGAAGTCCTACATAAATACTTCCACATTCTTTGGAAGCATGTAAAAATATCAGGATAATGAAGGCTGTATTTGCCCAGGCTCCAAAATAGAAAAGCTCCAGGTTTATTAACGGGGTAAAAAGCCAGAATACAAGTGCAAAAAGAAATCCTGCCGGCAAAAGATGAATTACCTTAATTTCACTTGGGTAAAAACGTGACACATTAATTCTAGCACAGCCAAAAAATCTCAATTGTTTAAAAAATTGGATGAATGAAGTACGACGCTTATGGTAAACAAATGCTTCCTCAATAAGTCCAACTTTAAAACCTGATTCAATAATTCGAATGGAAAATTCAATATCTTCTCCCATCCTGGTGATTTTATAGCCATCTGTAGATTGAAAAACATTACTTGAAATTCCCATATTAAAACTCCTTGGATGGAAATGACCCGCATGCTTTTTATTTCCACGGATTCCACCGGTAGTAAAAACACTTGTCATTGAGTAACTAATTGCCTTTTGGATTGGTGTAAAACTATCCATAGATTGATCAGGACCCCCAAAAGCATCAAACCTATTCTTTTCTATTGAATATCTTACATTGTCTAAATAATCTGCAGGCAATATGCAATCAGAATCAAATACAAGAAAATAATCCCCTTTTGCCCTTTCAAAACCAAAGTTCCTGCTAAATCCCTGACCCGAATTTTCTTTGAATAAATACTGAATGTTTAGCCGGCCGGCATATGATTTCACAATCTCCTCACAGGTAATTGATGACCCATCTTCAACAATGATCACTTCATAAAACGGTTCCGTTTGATTTACAAAACTTTGGAGAAGTTCATTAATTTCTTCCGGCCGGTTATAAACAGGAATTATTGCTGAAAAGCGAATCATTTTTTAATCAGGATCTCTCAGAAATCAAATACTCTTTCTTACTCACCTGCTGCTGAATTATCAATTCTCCCAGAAATCCCGCTAGAAATAATTGCACACCAATGACAATTGCAACCAAAGCAAGAAAAAACAGCGGTTGTTCTATTATCTCTCTTTTAACCGGTATTTTTTGAAAGTAAATAGCATTGAGTTTATCCCAGATGATCTTCAACGTAAATCCCAATCCAAACAAAAATGAAATGGATCCAAGGGTCCCAAAAAAATGCATGGGTCTCTTTTTAAACCTGTAAACAAATGAAATGGACAATAAATCAAGAAATCCAAACATAAATCTCTCAAGCCCATACTTTGTTTTGCCATACTTCCGTCGGTGATGTTCCACTACTTTTTCCCCAATTTTTTTAAACCCGCTAAATTTCGATATCACAGGAATGTAGCGATGCATTTCACCATAAATGTGAATACTTTTAACAACATCCTTTCTGTAGGCTTTTAATCCACAATTAAAATCATGAAGTGAAATACCCGATAACACACGAGTTACTAAATTGAAAAATTTAGAAGGAATTCTTTTACTGAAGGGATCGTGCCTCTTTTTTTTCCAACCTGAAATCATATCGAACTTATCAGTTTGAATCAGTTGATAGAGTCCTGGTATTTCCTCAGGACTGTCCTGCAGGTCAGCATCCATTGTAATTATTACTTCTCCCGAGCAACTATCAAATCCAGCATCAAGAGCTGCAGATTTTCCATAATTCCTATTGAACCTGATTCCTTTGATGGTACTGCTCGATGAAGATAAATTTACAATAACATTCCATGTATTATCGTCACTTCCGTCATCAATAAAAAGTACTTCATAACGAAAGCCGTGTGATTCCATCACACGGCTTATCCATTTCGAAAGTTCTTCTAATGATTCTTCTTCGTTGTAGGCTGGAACTACAACAGAAACATCCAGCTTTTCATCCATACTAAACGTCCATCTCCGGATTGGAGTTTTTGGTAATAGCGGAAACAATCAATGCAATGATAAACCCGAAGAAAGCTGCAACAGCAAGACCCACGAAAAATCCAATCGCCGGGTGTTGTAAACTTTCCATAAATCCTAGTGCTGTCTCTATCTGTGTATCACTCATACCCTGCTCGACCAATTTGTCTTCCATTTTCTCCATCAATTTAGCCGTGAAATCAGGATCGATTATTGTCGTGTAAAGCAGCTGAAATAATCCCGAAACCAGACCACTAACCACCGATAAAAAAATACCGATACCTAATCCCTGGCTATACGACATATAACCATTGCCTTCATTTTTAAATTCTTTGTGGGCTAAAACCATAACGACGATCAAAGGAATGACACCAAACCAAGTCCACCAATTCTCGGTTAAAAGATCACCCATAACACCAAGCATAAATAAGGCGATGGAAATTATTCC
>SMVA01107451.1_pt1 | contig 14041 bp, 11 predicted proteins | sample 2456451 | NCBI WGS metagenome assembly SMVA01 (sample SAMN11095933, study PRJNA526329) | marine sediment metagenome | biome: Marine sediment; feature: Surficial sediment; material: Deep marine sediment; isolation source: Hadal surficial sediment | place: Pacific Ocean | collected 2014-05 | depth...
CCGAGGCGGCCAGCGGCGTGTGGCGCTTCCGCCGCCAGATTCGCCTACCTCCGGGCCCCGTGCCCACCCTCGGCGAGGGCTGCGGGCGCTGGCTGCGCCCGCCCGGCGGACCCCGCATCGCGCTGGCCCACCTCGAGCCCACTCTCTCCTTCAAGGATCGGGGCGTCGCCGTGCTGCTCGCCTGGGCTGCGCTGGCCGCCACGCCACCGCTCATCGAAGATTCTTCCGGCAACGCCGGCGGCTCGTTCGCCGCCTACGCCGCGGCCGCCGGACTCCCCTGCCGCATCTATGTCCCCTCATCCGCGCCGGCCGGAAAGACGGCGGCGCTGCGAGCTTTCGGTGCCGAGGTCGTCGAGGTCGAGGGCCCCCGGGGCAACGCCACCGAGGCGGCGTTGGCCGATCCCGACGGTACCTATTGCAGCCACGCCTGGAACCCCATGTTCCTGGAGGGAACCAAGACGATGGCGCTGCAGTGGTGGCAGGAGCACGGCGGCGTGCTGCCACGCCGTGTGTACGTGCCGGTGGGACAAGGCTCCATCGCTCTCGGCCTGTACCACGGCTTCACCGAGATCCGCGCCGGGGTCCCCGAGTTCCGCGTTCCCGAGATTGTCGCCGTGCAGCACCGCACCGCCGCACCCCTGTGGCAGGCCATCGAGGCGCCACGTGCCGACAAGGAACCCGATCGCGCCCCCGCCCCGGAGCCTGCCGACCATCCTTCGCTCGCCGACGGCATCGCCATCGACAAACCGGTGCGACAGGAGGCGCTGGTGCGCGCCATCAAGGACACCGGGGGGCGCGTCATCGTTGTCGGCAATGAGGAAATCCGCGACGCCCAGCAGCGCCTCGCCGGCGTCGGTGTGTGGGCTGAACCCACCGGCGCTGTGGCGATGGCCGGGCACATGCAGGCGGGCGACGGAAGCGACGCACTGGTGGTGGTAACCGGCCACGGCCTGAAGACGACACCGTGAGCCTCACCCTGCGGTGTTCCGGCGCCTTGCTTGCCGGGGGCGCCAGCTCGCGCATGGGATGTCCGAAGGCGGACATCGAGTTCGGCGGCATGACGCTGGCGCAACGCGCCGCTGCAACCCTGCAAGCACTCACCGCCGAGGTCGTCCAGGTCGGGGGTGAGCCCATCGCCGCGCTCGACCTTCCTCACTTCCCGGACCGTAGACAGGGCGCCGGACCGCTGGCCGGCGTCGAGACGGCACTAGCCCGCGTCGAGGTGCCGCTCGTCGTGCTGGCAGTGGATTTGCCGCTCGTGCCGCCCGAGTTGCTGGAGGAAGCGTTGCGCTCCGTCGAACACGGCGCCGAAATCTGCGCCCCGCAGTGGAGTGGGCGGTGGCATCCGCTGTGCGCGGTGTATTCGCCAGGGGTACTTGCCCACATCGAGGCCCGCCTGGATGCGGGCGACTACGGGCTGCAGGGGTTGCTGGAGGAACTCGGAACTGCGCTGCCGGAGGAAGTACTAACGGGTCTCGGGGATCCCGCCGCGATGCTGCACAACATCAATACTCGGGAAGATCTGGAGAGAGCCCGGGCTTTCTTGGCCTGAGCAGGTCTCGGTGCCAGCGGCGAGATTGATGGCCAAGATTTCCCCCACGTAGTAAGTGTCCAGCCTACGGAAGATGGTACCCGGTCTTGACTAAAGTTTTGATTTGCCTAAAAATGAAACCTGGTACGTCAAAATTGGTATTTCCTTCTGAACTGAAACGAGAAACACGATGAACGAATATTCTCCTGTCGGGAGAACGAGCGGCAAGAATGGCCGGCGGCTGTCTGGAAGAGCACTCGCGTTGGTGCGCGCGGTAGGGACACTGGCGGCAGTCGCCGTGGTTGGGCTGCTCGTTCCCCTGGTCGCCCGTTCGCACATCGTCAGGGAAGAGCCCTGGCACCCGGCACCGGCAGCCTATCTACGCACCATCTTCTACCTGAACCTCGAGCCTCTGGATTGGCCGGCGGTAGCCATGGAGATGGAAACGATCCAGGATCCCGATTGGCCGCAGCGCTCGGTGTACGAAGTCATGGCTCCGGCCTCAGCGCACAGCGCCACCGACCACGAAGCCGAGATCCGGCACGCCATAGCGGCGCAGGACGCCACCGCATACTACGCCGCCTCGACCCGCGCACTCTCCCAGCTGACGCGGCACTGGCTGGGCGAGGCCGAAGACGCACTGCAGCGCCCCGGCGAAGCCCTCGAGCCGCTGCGGCAAGCTCAACGCATGTACCGAGCCTTCGCGGGCTTCATCGATGAGACCGATCCCTCGGCGTCGCACGACCTGGGCATCGCCTGGCTCGAGATGTCGTCGAGTGTGGGCAGCGTCGGCGTGGGCACGGCGCCGGGGACCGCATCGGCGTTGGACCGATTCGTGGCCGCGCGCCGGGAGGTCGAAGACTATCTGATCGCCAACTACGAGGCCCCGAGCTTCTCGCCCCGGAGCCCGTTCGTCCCGGTCCCCGAGCGGATTGCGGCGCTGGGTTCCTTCGAGGTGTCGCCATGGCTGCCTCCGGGCACCGACATGAACGATCAGGACCCCCTGCCCCGGCTGGTGCTCAACTTCGAGAGCCACGGTGTCGACGAGAGAGACCTGTTTCTGGTGGCCTACGGCGACATGCTCTTCGATTCACCGGAGATCTTCGGCGATCCGGCGCGCAGCCTCGGGTTGAGCTGCGCGCGTTGCCATAATCGCAGCGATATCAACAACCGATTTTTCATACCGGGCATCAGCGCCCGGCCCGGTTCGGCCGATGTCGACGGGCATTTCTTCAATCCACGATTTAACGACCGGCGCAGCGATTCGCTGGACATCCCGAGCCTGCGGGGAATCCGGTTCACCGGCCCCTACGGACGCGACGGCCGTTTCGGCAGCCTGCGTGACTTTACCCGCAACGTCGTGGTCAACGAGTTCGCCGGCCCCGAGCCGACGGCGATGATGCTCGACGCACTGATCGCCTACATGTTCGAATTCGACTGGCTGCCGTCGCCCTACCTGAACCGCGACGGGTCGCTCAACGAACAGGCCTCAGTGGCCGCCCGGCGTGGCGAGGAGATCTTCACGCGCCCGCTTGCCGGGCTCGGCAACCAGTCCTGCAGCACCTGCCACATCCCGAGCTCCAATTTCGTAGACGGCCTGCGGCGCGACATCGGATACGGCGGATCAAGCCCGACGGCGCGCGACGCCTTCTTTGACACCCCGACGCTGATCAACGTTGCGCACACGGCTCCCTACATGCACGACGGCTCGTTGGAGACACTAGGCGATGTCGTGGAGTGGTTCGATGCCGAGTTCGGTCTCTCGTTTTCGGAGGGTGACAAGCAGGACCTGACCGCCTACCTGGAGGCGGTCGGCACGGGAGAGGATCCCTATGAAATCTTCGACGAGGAGAACACGCCGTTCCGTCTCTTTTTCGATGAGCTATCGACGTTCATCAGTACTCTCGATACGCTGATCCCGGCGCGCGACAAGTTTCATGCCGAGTTGCTGATCAACACTGTCGCCACCGATATGCGGCTCGATGCCAGCGCCCTACAGGACCGTTCGCAAGCGCCGGTAGTCTACGCCCTCGCCGGGAGGCTCGTCGAGATCGGCGACGCCATCGGCGCCAACGACTGGAGGCAGGCCGCTGCGCTTTGGGAACAGTACAAGATCGCCGAGGCGGAACATGGCCCCGCGCTTCGCTGAGCAACCGACGAGAAAAGAGCTGAGCTACCGATGAGAAACGATGTGATGAAAGCAAGGCAACACAGAATCCCCCGCCGGGCTGGCAGTCTGTTGGTCGGGGCGTTGCTCGCCGCAAGCCTCCTGGCAGCGACCCCGCCGTCCGTGTCTCCGGTTTCCGCCACACCGGCCAGAGCCGCCGGACCGGCCGGACAGCGGGCACCCGAGGCACCCCCCGCATCGCTTACGCTGGCCTTCATACCGCAGGAAAACCCCGAGAAGCTCCTCGGTGATATTTCGAAGATCGCCGAGTATCTTGCAGACGAACTGGGCGTCGACGTCGAGGGCTTCGTTACCATCGACCACGCGGCAGCGGTCGAGGCGCTGCGCCACGGCGATGCCGATATCTCGTTCATGGGCGCCTTGCCCTACGTGCTGGCGCACCAGCAGATCGGCGCCCAAGTGGTCCTGGCGGAGGTCTACCGTGGCAGCCCGACCTACACGTCGAGGATCTTCGTGCGCAAGGACAGCGGCATCCGTACGCTCGCTGATCTTCGTGGCAAGAGCATCGCCTTTGCCGACCCGATCTCCGAATCCGGGTACCTTTACCCTCTCGACATGTTCGCCGAGGCGGGCTTCCTGGAGCGCGGCGCCGATCCGAAGTCGTTCTTCAGCAACTACTACTTCGCCGGCGGCTATCAACAGGCGATCCAAGCCGTTGCCCACGGCTACGTCGACGCCGCGGGGGCCAGCCAGTTTGCCGACCTCTTGCTGACCGCGGAACAACTCCCCGACGTCACCTGGATTGCAGAATCGACACCGATTCCGTCGCACGCGGTGATCGCGCGACGGGACGTTGATGCGGAGCTCTTGCAAGGGTTCGTCCGCGCCATGTTGCAGCTCAACGAGCCCGAGTATCGGAGCTACCTCGCCTACGTGTACGGCCCCGATGGTTACATAGAGACCACGCACGAGGCCTTCGAGCTGGTCGAGGAGCTGGCGCGTGCCTACGGCTATCTGCGCTAGTCGCTCCGCGGTCCCCTGCATCGTCTCGCCCCGCGGCGCTTGGTGAGCGTCGTCGAACTGCGCGGCGTCACGGTCCGCTACCCCGGCCAAACGCGACCCGCTTTGGACATCGATGCGCTCCGCATCGACGCAGGCGACCGTGTCGCGCTGATCGGGCCGAGTGGTTGCGGAAAAACGACTCTGCTCCGTCTCATCAATGGGTACCTGGAAGCACAATCCGGCGAGCTTGACGTCCTCGACACCGTCTATACGGATGTCTCGCGGGCGCGTCGGCGAGCACGAGCGCTTCGCACCCGGGTGGGCTTCGTCTTCCAGAACTTCAACCTCGTCGAGCGGGCCACGGTGTTCGACAACGTCCTCTGGGGCCGACTCGGCCGCGTACATCCGTGGCGCAGCCTCTTCGGCAACTTCTCGCCCGCCGACAAAGAAATCGCCCTGCAAGCGATCGAAGAGGTGGATCTGCTCGACCAACTAGGGCAACGAGCCGACACGCTCAGCGGCGGCCAGCAGCAACGGGTCGGGGTGGCCAGGGTACTGGCCCAGGAAGCCGAGATCGTGCTTGCCGATGAACCGGTCAGTAGCCTCGACCCCTCGTTGGCCGACGAGGTTCTCAGTTTGCTCGCCGAGGTGAGTACAAAACACCAGGTCACACTGTTGATGAGCCTGCACCAACCCGAGCTGGCGGCCCGCCACGCCAACCGCGTCGTCGGCATGCGCCGCGGCCGCGTCGTCTGGCAGGGAACCGCCGCAGAACTGGACACCGCCGCCATCGAGACAATCTATGACCGGGCGGCCTGATCCCGACCGGGCAACCTATCCACGACCGACGCCCAGGCAGAGCCTGCAACGAAGTGCCGGGCTCGCCGCCCTCGTCGTCGTGTTGGCTTGGGCGTGGACGGGAACGATCGAAATCGAGCGCCTCGGCCGGGCCCTGCCGCGGCTCTTGGATTTCGTCGGGCGGCTGATACCGCCGGATGTTTCCGTGGCGCCGAGCGTAATCCGCGCCGCCCTCGAGACCATTCAGATCGCCCTGCTGGGCACGGCCATCAGCGCCGTGGTCTCGTTGCCGCTGGGCCTCGCCGCGGCGGTCAACCTATCGCCGGCATGGCTGCACCTGCCAACCAAATGGCTGCTCGTGGTGCTGCGCGGGATCCCGATGCTGTTGCTGGCTCTGATGTTCGTCAGTGCCGTTGGACTGGGCCCGTTTCCCGGTGTGCTCGCCGTGGCTGCGCACTCTACAGGAATGCTCGGGAAGTTCTACGCGGAGGCGTTCGAGAACGCACGAAGCGGGGTCCTCGAAGCGCTTGATTCAACCGGGGCAACGTGGCTGCAGGTGGTGAGATTCGGTGTGCTTCCGCAGGTCGCTCCGGATCTCGGTCGCGACACCCTATTCCGTTTTGAGCTCAACCTGCGCGAGTCGCTGGTCTTGGGCCTGGTGGGCGCCGGCGGTATCGGGCTCGCCGTGCAGCTCTACATCCGTTCGTTCCAGTACGCCAGGGTCGGAACGGTCACCATCGTCGTGCTGGTTATGGTGGTTGCGGTCGAGCAGGCCAGCGTGGCCATTCGAAAGAAGCTTCGGTGATGCGCGGGCGCCACCAGACCCCACGGTTCCCGTAACGGCACCCCCGGGAGGTTTTCAGCACCCTGCGAACAGCGCGTTGAAAGAAATCAGCTCATCAAGCGCGCCGTCCAGTCTCCGACGAAGTGGGTGAGGACGACCACCAGCGCCGCGATGCCGAGGTGCTCCGAGATGACCTTGCCAGCGTGTATGTGCTGCTCTCTCGCCAGCAAGAAGCTGATCAGTGTGAGTACTATCGCTCCCCAGGCGATGCTCGCGACGATGGCGTAGGAAAGCTTCAAGATCACCAGAGGAAGAAGAAAGCTCGCAGCCATGGCGAATTTGGTCCCTAGGGTGGCGGCCGTAGAGACCCAGATCTCCCTCGGTGTGTGCTGGTTTTCGGATTCCTCGTGGATGTGCATTCCAAGGGCGTCTGAGAGAGCGTCGGCAACCGCGATGGTCAATACTCCGCCGATGATCGCGGCCCTTGAATGAGTTCCGGAGTGGAGACCGACAATGAGACCAAGTGTGGTCAGAATGCCCGAGGTCAAACCGAAACTCGCCCCGGTTCGAAACGCCTCGCTGAAGTTCATGTCGGCTGCACCCGGACGGAGGAAAAGCAGCGTCAGCCTAGCTGCTGGTGGGATTTGGTGCCAGCTTGGAAATGGGTTCAAAAACAGGAGGGCCGACCTTCCGGCCGGCCCTCCTTGACCTCGATTGCGGCAGAACCGCGGGCGCTCAGAAACCGCCCATGCCGCCCATGCCACCCATGCCGCCCATGCCGCCCATGTCACCGCCCGGCATCGCCGGAGCGGTTTCCTTCACCGGGATCTCGGAGATGAGCGCCTCTGTGGTAATTAACAGGCCGGCAACCGACGCGGCGTTCTGCAAGGCCGCGCGCGTGACCTTGGCGGGGTCGATGATACCGGCCTTTATCAGGTCTTCGTACTCGCCAGTCTCGACGTTGAGCCCAAACGCGCCCTTGCCGCGGAGCACCTTCTGCACCACGACCGAACCCTCCAGCCCGGCGTTGTCCGACAGAGTGCGCAGCGGGCCTTCGAGCGCTCGGTGCACGATGGCGGCGCCAACCGCCTCTTCGCCCTCGAGTTTGAGCTTGTCGATGGCCTTGCGAGCACGCAGAAAAGCCACGCCACCGCCCGCAACGACGCCCTCCTCGACCGCAGCGCGAGTGGCGTGCATGGCATCCTCGACGCGAGCCTTCTTTTCCTTCATCTCGGTCTCGGTCGCAGCGCCGACGCTGATCACGGCAACCCCGCCGGCCAACTTGGCGAGGCGCTCTTCGAGCTTCTCGCGGTCGTAGTCGGAGCTCGTGTTCTCGATCTGGGCACGAATCTCATCGATGCGGCCCTTGATGTCGGCGGCCTTGCCGGCACCCTCGACGATGATCGTGTTGTCCTTGTCGATAGTCACCTTCTTGGCGCGGCCGAGATCCTCGAGCTTGACGTTCTCCAGCTTGATGCCGAGATCCTCCGTGATGCAGGTGCCGCCGGTGAGTATGGCGAGGTCCTGCAACATGGCCTTGCGGCGGTCACCGTAGCCGGGCGCCTTCACCGCCGCACCGGTCAACGTGCCGCGCATCTTGTTGACCACCATCGTCGCCAGCGCCTCGCCCTCGACGTCCTCGGCGATCATCAGCAAAGGCTTGCCGGCTTGCGCCACCTGCTCGAGCAGCGGCAGTAGATCCTGCAGCGCGCTGATCTTCTTCTCGTGGATGAGGATCAGCACGTCTTCGAGGTGGACCTCCATGGTCTCGGGATCGGTCACGAAATAGGGCGACAGGTAGCCACGATCGAACTGCATGCCCTCGACGACCTCGAGCGAGGAGTCGGTCGAGCGCGCTTCCTCGACGGTGATGACGCCGTCACGACCGACGATTTCCATGGCCTCGGCAATCATCTCGCCGATTTCGGGGTCGCCGTTGGCCGAGATCGTCGCCACTTGTTCGATCTCTTCCTTGCCGGCGACCCGCTTGGAGAGTTTGGCGATCGCGTCAACCACTGCGGTCACCGCCTGATCAATGCCGCGCTTCAGCGCCATCGGGTTGGCGCCGGCAACCACGTTCTTGACGCCCTCGCGGTAGATCACCTCGGCCAGAATGGTCGCCGTCGTGGTGCCGTCACCGGCGACATCGGAGGTCTTGCTGGCGACCTCCCGCACCATGCGCGCGCCCATGTCCTCGTTGCGATCTGGGAGTTCAATTTCCTTGGCCACCGTCACCCCGTCTTTGGTGATGACCGGGCTGCCCCACTTCTTGCCGAGCACGACGTTGCGACCGCGCGGTCCAAGCGTCACCTTTACCGCCTTGGCGAGCTGAGTGACCCCCGCAAGCACCGCGCTTCGCGCCTCCTCGTTGTACAGGATTTGTTTTGCCATGATTGCCTAGCCCTCCACCACGGCGAGAACGTCATCCTCGCGCAGAATCAGGTGATCGACGCCATCGAGCCTTACTTCGGTGCCGCCGTACTTGGAAATCAGAATGCGGTCCCCCGCCTTGATGTCCATGGGAATGCGCTCACCATCGTCGTCGAGCCGACCCGCGCCAACCGCGACAACCTTGGCCTCGAGCGGCTTTTCTTTTGCGGAATCAGGAATGATGATACCGCCGCTAGCTTCTTCCGCCGGCTCCAAGCGCAAGGCCAGAATCCGGTCTCCTAATGGTGTGACGTTTGCCATTGCTGACAGCCTCCGTACAGGATTTTCGGCGACGGCGACTCCGCCTCGCGGGACGAATCCACGCGCGAAGCAACCCCGCTGACCACACGCCGCCTCTTGAAAAACAATCGTTTACGAGACCGCCAGAACGGCGGACCCACGGCCGTGGCACGGCCCGACGACGCTTCCGCGCAACTGCTCGAACAGCCTCGTCCTACCCATGGTAGGTAGCATTAGCAGTCTCGTCAAGCGACTGCTAACCCATATTTCTCAACGGGGCACGGCGGCGCCAGAGACCCGTTGAGAATGCGGCTAGCCAATCGACACCGAACCATCGGTGCACACCTCAACGAGCTCTAGCTGGGGCTCGGCGCGGCCGCGGAACTGATTGACGGTGAGCGTGGCAACGACGTCGATGTGGTCGCCCTGGGCAATGTGCCGGGCGAGGTCCGCACGACCCCAGGCGAGGGCGTCGAGGTGCCGCTCGCCGACCCCGACCCGCAATTTGAGATGCTGCTCCTTGAGCACCCGCGGCTCAGCTTGGACTCGCAGGTCGCGGCACAATAGCCGTGGGCGAGGATTGCCGATGCCGAACGGCGCCAGGCGCTGGAGCTCGCGGGCCAGGCCGAGGGCCGAGTCATCCAGCTCGAGCTCGGCGTCGCAGACCAACTCCGAGGACCGCTGCATCGCCAGCTCCAGCTCCTCACCGCCGGTGGTGGCGAGAGCTTCGCGGAGAGGCTCGACGTTTTCTCGACGTAGTTGCAGCCCCGCCGCTTGCCGGTGACCGCCATACTCCTCCAAGAGGTCGGCGACACTACCCAGCGCCCCGACGATGTTGAAGCCCGAAATCGATCGCGCCGAACCGAAGGCTGTCGAACCTTCGATCGTCAAGACCACAGCCGGGCGGCCCCAGGTCTCGACCAGGCGTGATGCAACGATGCCGATGACGCCGCGGTGCCAGGCCTCCCCGGCAACTACCACGACCGAGGCGTCGTCGGAAGGCTTCTGCTGCAACGCTAGCTGGAGCACCTCCGCCTCAATTTCGCGCCTACGAGCGTTGGTATCGTGCAGTTGCTTGGCGAAGCGACGGGCCTCTCCTGGATCGCGGGTGAGGAACATCTGCACCGCATCTTTGGGGTGACCGAGGCGGCCGGCGGCGTTGATGCGCGGCGCGATGCGGAAGGCGATGTCGGTCGCCGTAACCGGCGCGCGCACGCCGGCGTACTCCATCAGGGCAATCATCCCCGGGTTGACGGCATCCGCCAAGGTCTTGAGCCCGTAGTGGGTCATGACGCGGTTCTCCCCGGTCAGCGGCACCAGATCCGCCACCGTCCCCAAGGCCACCAGCTTGAGCAAGGCGGTACCGCGAAATCCCTTCGGATGCCTCTGCAACACGCCCCGCGCCAGTTTGAATGCAACACCGACCGCCGCGAGGTCACTCTCCGGATATCCGCTGTCCGGCAGACGCGGGTTGAGCACCGCCATCGCCTGCGGCAGCTCCGCGCCGGGCTCGTGATGGTCGGCAATGACCAGGTCGATGCCGTGGTGCCGCGCCCGCTCTGCCGCCGCCAGGGCGGTAATCCCGCAGTCGACGGCAACAACGACCTTGGCACCCATGTCGTGGGTGCGATCGATCCCTTCGGGCTTGAGGCCGTATCCGTCGTCTACGCGGTGCGGCACGAGATAGTCGATGTCCGCCCCCAGGGCGCGCAGCGCTACCACCAGAATCACCGTGCCGGTGATGCCATCGACGTCGTAGTCGCCGTGCACGATGATGCGCTCGCCGGATTCGATTGCCCGCAGCAAACGCTCGACCGCAGGTTCCATCTGCACGAAGTCAAAGGGCGAGTGCAGCTCGTCGAGGCTCGGATGGAGGAACGCCTGCGCCGCGGCGACGCCGTCGATGCCGCGCGCCGCCATGACCCGTGCCGTGGTGGGAAACAGGCCGAGCCCTTCCACCAGGCTCGCAGCTATCGCGGGATCGTGGTCGCGGAGGCGCCAGACCGTTGACGGCAGGGCCTTTACTCCTCGAGCGCTGCGAGCGCGCCCATGCCTCGGAACTTGCGGTAGCGCTTCTCCACCAGCACCTCAGCATCGAGCCCACGCAACTCGTCGAGCTGCCGCTCGAGCGTGGCACCGAGCGTCGAAGCGATGGCCTCCGGGTCGTTGTGCGCACCACCGGCGGGCTCGGGAATGATCTCGTCCACCAGCCCCATCTCGAGAAGGTCAGACGAGGTCAGCTTGAGAGCGTCGGCGGCCTCTTCAGGGTGGTCTGGATCGCGCCAGAGAATCGACGAGCACGATTCTGGGGAGATGACCGAGTAGGTCGAAAACTGCAGGATGTTGACGCGGTCGCCGACCCCGATACCCAGCGCGCCGCCGCTCCCGCCCTCGCCGATAACGGTGACGATAATGGGGACGCGCAACGTAGCCATGGCGCGCAGGTTGGTGGCGATCGACTCGGCGACCCCGCGCGCCTCTGCCGCGGCACCCGGATACGCGCCGGGCGTGTCGATGAAGGTAAAGATGGGGCGCGAGAACTTCTCCGCCATCTTCATGATCCGTAGGGCTTTGCGGTACCCCTCGGGGTGCGGCATGCCGAAGTTGCGCTGCAGCTTGGACTTGGTGGTGCGCCCTTTTTGCTGTCCGACGACGCAGATCGGTTCGCCGTTGAACTCCGCAAACCCCGACACCATGGCGGCATCGTCACCGAACTGTCGATCGCCGTGAAGCTCCAGAAAGCCATTGAACAGCCGTTCGACGTAGTCGAGCGTGTACGGCCGGTTAGCATGCCGAGCCACCAGCGTTACCTGCCAGCGCGACAGGTTCCCGTAGATTTCCTCGCGCTTCTCGTCGAGCTGCTTCTCAAGGTCGGCGAGCTGCGCGTCGCGCTCGGGCGCGGGCGGAAACAAACCCAGCTCGTGAATCTGTTTCTCGAGCTCGGCGATCGGCTTTTCGAAGTCTTCTGCTTTGCGATCCATGGCTTCGAGGGAGCATCCGATGGTGCGCCGGAGGGCACACATGAGATCGCAAAGCGTAGCATGCAGCCTTGCAGCTTGGCTCCACCCCCGGCACGATGTTGTGTAGGTACCAGGGAGCACCGAGGGGGATTCGCGACAAGACATGCGAGAAGCCAAGCATCTGATCATGGCGCTGGTTGTTACCTTGACCCTCCCGGCGGCCGCAGGGGGGGCACAGGAGCGTGTCGGCGCGCTGGCACCGGGAACGCAGGGCACTCCGTTGATCCTGCCCCAGCGTGTCGACATACGCGTTGACGTGCGCCCCGAGCTTCCCACTCTGCTCATAGAGGCCGACCTGACGTTCACGGTCACCGCGGCCACAGAATCGGTACGGGTATTCCTGCGACCCGACATGCGCTTGGACGTCATCGAGGACGCCGACGGCGTCCCGCTCACCTACCGGCGCCAGCGCAGCTTCATTCGTATTGACACTCCCTTGCTCGAGGGCGGCACGCAGATCACCTGGACGTTCCGCTACCGCGCCCCCTTCGAATCCTCGCTGGAAGAGCGCGGCCAAATGTTGCTCACCACGCCCTGGTACCCCCATTTGCGGGTCACACCCGACCCCGAGGAGTTCCAGCGCTACGAGCCCATGGCGATGACGCTCACTGGCTCCCTGCCGCCACCCTGGGTGCTGGTCTCGGCCGGCACCAACCGCCGGACCCGCAACGACGACGGCACCGTCACCTACCGGTGGAGCGACTCGGTGCCCAGCACGCAGATCCCGCTGGCCATCGGGAAGTTTCTGCAACGGGACAAGCTTCTGCGGATCGGCGCCTTGCGTGGATTCTTCGATCTCCGACACCAGTCGGTAATCGAGTCTTACATCGAGTACGTGGGCGCGGCAGCAACATTTTTTAGCGAGCGGATCGGGACGTTGGGCCGGCGTAGCTGGAATCTGGTGGCGCTCGAGTTGCCCGACAACATCAGCGGCGTGACGGTTCCTGGTGTCACCTTTCTCGAGGACCGCGAGATCAGACCCGGTGGAACGTTCCCCTACCGCATACTGGCGCACGAGGTCGCTCACCAGTGGTGGAACCACGACATCGAGATTCCGCGCCCCCGCGACGCCTGGCTGCGCGAAGGGCTGCCGACCTACAGCTCGCTGCTGTTCCTGGAGAACGAATACGGCACCCAGCTAATGCGGCGGGAGCTCGACCGCTCGCGGCGCTTGGCCCTGGCGGTGGACACCGGCGAAGCGCTCGAGATGGGCTTCGAGATGAAAACCCCTGACGCCATCTACGCCTTGAACTATCACAAGGCGGCGGTCGTGCTGCATATGCTGCGCGAGGTGATCGGACTCAACGGGTTCACGCGCCTTTGCCGCGACCTGTATGAGCTGCGCGCCGACGTTACCACCGAGGTGTTCATTGCCATGGCCGAGCGCGTCTACGGCGACGAGCTGTCGTGGTTCTTCGACCCCTGGCTGCGCAGCGCCGCCATCCCCAGCTTCCACCTACGCTACGGCTACCAGCCCACCAACGGAACATCGCGCTACGAGCTGTTCGGCACGATCGAGCAAACCGGTGCGGCGATCCGCTACCCGGTGGTACTGCGGGTCGCGCTGGAGGCGGCACCACCACTGGAGATCGAGGTGTGGATCGAACCCGGTGTCACCGACTTCACCATCGTGCTGCCCTCGCCGCCGCGGGATCTGCAGTTCGATCCTTATGGCGACTTGCTCTACCGCAACCTAACCATCGAACCGCGCGGGCGCCAGCCGTTGGGAAGTACGGACTAACGGCGCACTGAGGGGAAGAAGAAAGCCTTGATGGCGCGGGCCAGAGCCCCTAGCGGGGCGGTTGCTCCGGCCAGGAAGGTGCGCCGCGCGCTGCCCTGGGCACCGCCATCGCGAACGAAGCCCACCGCGTCATCGCGGGAGCGCTCCATCAAGTCGTCGAAGATCGCGGTGAAACGCTGGCGCGGTCCTTGTTCGAGCCTGGCGAAATCGGCAGCGCCGAATACCTCGGCGCGCCAAGCGCTCCAGAACCCCTCGATCCAGGCGACGCGTTCCTCGATGGCGGTTTCGAACGGCAGCGCGGACTCCTGCGCAGAAAGCCAAACGCCGACGGTCTCGCGGGCTTCGGTGGCAAAGTTGCCGGCCAGCG
>SMVA01423987.1_pt1 | contig 14039 bp, 15 predicted proteins | sample 2456451 | NCBI WGS metagenome assembly SMVA01 (sample SAMN11095933, study PRJNA526329) | marine sediment metagenome | biome: Marine sediment; feature: Surficial sediment; material: Deep marine sediment; isolation source: Hadal surficial sediment | place: Pacific Ocean | collected 2014-05 | depth...
GTTCAACTTGATCGGCCGCCTGCAACGTGTATCGGCCGTCTACCACCAGCGCGCCCTTGTCGGCCAGTAACACGGCGGTTCCGGCGGAGCCGGTGAAGCCGGTCAGCCAGGTCAGACGGTCGGCGCGCGCGGGAACGTATTCGCCTTGGTGTTCGTCGGCGCGCGGCACCACGAAACCGTGCAGGCCTCGTTCAGCGAGTTCGCCGCGCAACGCCGCCACGCGGGTGGACGGATCACCGGCGAACGGCCCGCTCTTCCCGGCTGCCTCGTCGCGCAGGGCGTTCAGCGCGTGAGACAGCGCGGCGGACGGTCGCGGGCACACCAGGCGATGCCAGCCGTCGCGGTCGAATCCGGCGGGCGCCGCCAGGACGCCGGCGACCAAATCGCGCAGCTCGGTCACGGAAAGAGCACACCCGTCCGCTTCCAACAGCGCGGCCAGGGCGCCATCGTCGACCGTGGAGTCGCTCGAATTTGAGATTGCCGTAGTGGAGTTGCTGCTGCCGCTCACGCCGAGACCCCAAGACTGTGATTTTTCACAAGCTAGGCCGACAGCGTTGTCCCGACAAGCCCAAGCCTTGCCACGCGTTCAACGCACGGCTGCCTTGCAAAAATTAAGTCAAACGTTCGTTTGATACGTCAGTAAACATGACCTATATTGATGACAGAACCAATTCACGCGCCATCGGCCCCGCGCCGGCGGCGCCGAGGAAGATTAGGACTTCAACCATGAAAATCACCACGCCACCCGTCGCGGCCGGCGAGCGAGCCGCGCGTCTGTCGGTAGCGGCGACGATCCCGGCCCTGGACATGACGATTCTGATCGCGCGTGGCCGCGCGCTTCAAGCGGAAGCCGTGGGCGACGCGATCCGTGGCGCGGTGGGTCGCCTCAAAAGGTTGATCGACCGCGTTTTCCACCGTCTGGCTTGACCAGAATCAGGCTATGCCAGCCATCGATCGCGATTCGCCGGCGCAAGGCCAGGCCTTGCGACCGGTGGCCATTGATCACCGCGCGGTCCTCACTTTCCAGCAGTCCCGATAACACGGCCACGCCGCCCGGCGCGAGATGTCGGGCCAGAGCCGGCGCCATGGCCACGAGCGGCCCGGCGAGAATGTTCGCGACGATCAGATCGAACGGCGCGGTGGCGCGGATCGCGCCCGCCGCGTATCCATCGGCGCGCACGGCGCGGACGAAGGGCGCGACGCGGTTGCGCCGGACATTGTCCCGCGTGACGCGCACCGCGATGGGATCGATGTCCGCCGCAAGGACAGGCACATGCCATAACCGCGCCATCGCCATGGCGATCACACCGGTGCCGCAGCCCATATCCAGCGGCCGGACGAAGCGGCGCGCTTTCGCCAGGCCGTCAAGCGCGATCAGGCAGCCCAGCGTCGTGGCGTGATGGCCGGTGCCGAACGCCTCACCGGCCTCGATGACCAGTTCGACGGTACCCGGCACGCGCGTCGGTGCCACATGCGCGCCGCGCAGCACGAAGCGGCCCGCCCGCACCGCGTCCAGACTTTTCAGGCCCTCGAGCACCCAGTCCGTCGGCGCCAGGGGCGCGACAGTGACTTCGGGAACCGCCACGCCGGCGCGCCGCGCCGCTTCGTCCAGCGCGGCCGCCACCGTTGCCGGCGCGGGGAGCGCCGGGAACAGGCCGGTCAGTCGCCAGGCGCCGGACGCGACCTCGCTGGACAAGGACACGGTGAGTGGCGCCAGGGCGGTCTCGAATTCAGGTACCGCGTCGCGTGGCACCCATAATTCGATTTGCCACATCCCGGTAGCCTGGCTCGGTCCCTCGCTGGCGGTTGGCGTTTTCATCCTTGCGCGACTCTGAAACAATGTCGCCGCGAAAGGAAGCACCGATGTCCGTCACCACCGCCGTCACCGAGATGCTGGGAATCCGCCATCCCATCATTCAAGCGCCCATGGCCAGCGCCACCTCGGCCGAAATCGTTGCCGCCGTGTCGAACGCCGGCGGGCTTGGGTCGCTGGGCGCGGCCTATCTCGCGCCCGACACGCTGCGCGCGGAGATCGGCGAGATTCGCCGCGCCACCGACCGCCCGTTCATGGTCAACCTGTTCGTCCCCGACCGAAGCACGTACGACGGCGCGCGCCTGGACCGCGCCAACGCGGCGCTGCAACCGATTCGCGCGGAACTTGGCGTGTCGCCGCCGAGCGTTTCGCCAAAGGCGAACAAAGCCTTCGCGGAGCAGTTCGAGGTGCTGATCGAGGCCCGCGTTCCGGTGTTCAGTTTTCATTTCGGTATTCCCGAAGGCGACGCGGTCACGCGGGCCAAGGCGGCCGGGATGGTGGTGGCCGGATCCGCCACGACGGTGGCCGACGCGAAGCGGCTGTCCGACGCCGGCGCGGATCTCGTGGTCGCGCAAGGCGTCGAGGCCGGCGGCCACCAGGGCACGTTCGATGTCGAGACCGAGCCGTCGATGATCGGCGTTCACGCGCTGGTGCGCCAAATTAGCGACGTCGTCTCGGTGCCGGTGATCGCGGCGGGCGGGATCATGGACGGCGGTGATATCGCGGCGGTGCTGAAGGCGGGCGCCGGCGCGGCGCAAATGGGGACGGCGTTCCTGGCTTGCCCCGAGTCGGTGGCGCATCCGTGCCACAAGCAGGCGGTGCTGGAGGCCGGCGACGATACCACGCGGCTGACCCGCGCGTTTTCCGGGCGGCCCGCGCGCGGCTTGGTCAACCGATTCATCGACGAGATCGGAGCGCAAGCGGACGCCATTCTACCGTTTCCTTATCAGACGGCCTTGACCGGGCCGATCCGAGCCGCCGCCGCCAAACAGAACCGGCCCGAATTCATGTCGCTCTGGGCCGGCCAAGGTGTCGCGCGGGCGCGGGCGCGGCCGGCCGGAGATCTGGTCGGCGAACTCGCGGCCGAACTCGAACATCATATGGAGGGCGCGACGCCGTGAGCGATTCGGATAAAAAGAACGTGCTGGTGTGGGGCCATATTCATCATGCGGGTCCCGATCTTCTAAACGGACGCAACGACGTTTCGCTGGAAATCGTCGAGGACGTGACCGCGGATATCGGCGACCGGCTGGCGACATTGGACGGCATCATCGTGCGCACCCAGCGCATCGACGCCGCCGTGCTCGAGCGCGCGCCGCGGCTTGCCGTCGTCGCGCGCCATGGCGTGGGTTTCGACGCCGTCGATGTGCCCGCGCTATCCCAACGCGGAATTCCGCTGACCACGGTGGGCGAGGCCAACGCGCTGACCGTCGCCGAGCATACCCTGTTTCTGATGCTCACCCTAGCCAAGCAGGGGTTGGCTTACGACGCGGCCACGCGCGGCGATGACTGGAAACTGCGCGAAACCTTTTCCTGCACCGAGCTGTGGCGCAAGACCGTATTGGTGATCGGCTTCGGGCGGATCGGGAGCCGGGTTTCGCGCTTGTGCCGCGCCTTCGGCATGGACGTGCTGGTGATCGACCCCTATGTGCCGGCGTTTCGTATTGAATCCGAGGGGCATCGGCGGATCGAGGATATGGCGGCGGCGCTGGGCCGCGCCGATTACGTGACGATCCACATACCGCTGAACGAAGAGACCCGGCATCTTGTTGGCGCCACCGAACTGGGTGCCATGAAAAGCTCCGCGTTCCTGATCAACACGGCGCGCGGCCCGGTGGTTGACGAAGTGGCGCTACACCATGCGCTGAAATCGGGGGCGATAAAGGCGGCGGGCCTGGACGTCTTCGACACGGAGCCGCCGGCGGCGGACAATCCATTGTTCAATCTGGACAACGTTGTGCTGAGTCCGCATATCGCCGGCATTTCCAGCGAGTGCGGGGCGCGCATGAGCCTGGTCTGCGCGCAAAACGTGCTCGACGCCTTCGACGGCCGTCTCAAGCCCGATCACGTGGTCAACCAGGAAGTCCTGCGCGGCAATCGGTAAACGCGACGGGCATCCGAAACCGGCAAGGAAAAGCGCCGGACCAATCGGTCCGGCGCCTGTCGCGAACCGCGGGAGGAAGACGGTTCGCCTTGGGTCTGTGTTGTGGCCGCGGGTTTATTTCTCGGCGACGGAAATGTCCCCGGCGACAAGATTGCGACCGTGCTCCAAGTGGTACGTGTTCGGATGCCCGGCGAAGATTCGCGCGTCCTGGTTGCGCGCCACCGTGCCGGCCTTGGTCTTGCCACGCGTCTCGGCGAACAGGTTGCCGTGGCTGGCGAATACCTCCGGGTTATCGGCGTAGCGAGCCACCGTGTTGGGATAGGTTTCGCGTCCCGTGTCCCAATCGTAGTAGCCGCCTTGGGCATAAGCCGCGCCAGCGCCGGCGAGAAGGGTCGCGGTCAGTGCAATCGCGGTGAGGGTCTTCAACATGGTCATGGTCTCCTAAAGTTTTTTGTTTCTGTTGGGCCGTTGCGGAATATATAAGTCAAACGTTCGTTTAAGTCAATCGTTTGAATAATGCGAAGTGCGCCAACCAGCCATGCGCGGGACGCAGGGCCGCGATCACGCCGGTCGGCCTAATTCATGATGCCGGGATTTCGTCCGGATATATCCATGCCGCGCGCGCGACAGACAAAAAACGGCGCCGGACCTGTCCGGCGCCGCTCGTTTTCGGCCCAAGGGCCGTTCGGGTCAGCTTCCGGAGGCGCTGATGCGCGCGACCGCTTCCTCCGTGGTCCACAGCGCGTTGGCCATGAAGCGGAAGTTGATGATCGCGGCGAGATAGCCGTCGCCTTCCGGCAGGATCGCGGCGGCGGTGGCGTCGCGCACCACGGCGACCTCGAAGCCTTGCTCGAGCAGCTCGTGCATATGCGCCTGGACGCACAGATTGGCGGACATGCCGGCCAGGATCACCTTGTCGATACCCCGTTTGCGAAGCTGCAAGGCCAGGTCGTTATGCTCCGGCCCGTAGATCTTGTGCGGCGATACGATGATGGTTTTGCCGTCGTTGATATATTGCTTGTACTGCGGCATGAAGTCGGCGCCGGAGCCTTCGAATCCGGTCAGGTCGTTCGGCGCGACGCGGTCGAACATGCCGATGGCGTGCATCAGCTTTTCGAGCGGGCCGCCGAATTTCCAGTCATGGTCTGTCGGATAATAGTAGTGCGGTGAAATGATGACGGTCATGCCGGCCGCCTTCGCGGCGCCGAGCAGAAGCCCGATATTGTTGACCGTGCCATTGGCTTCCACGCTCTTGCCCACGGCGCCCCACGCGACTCCTGTCGGGTCCAGGAAGTCCTTCTGCGGGTCGGTGATCACCAGCGCGGTGTCGGACAAATCGACCGTGACGTCGGTCTGCGGCAGGAACGGCTCCGCCGGATCGGCGTAGGGATCGTCGGCCGCCTGGGCAACGCCCCAGGCGCCCGCCGCAAGGGCCGCGGCAACGCCGACGCGGCAGGCGAGGCGTAGGCCGCCGCGAATTGGATCGTGGTTCGCAAGAATGTCGGATTTCATCGCATGTACTCCCTGTTCATACCTAGTCAGCAGTTGTCACGTCTGCTTAATCCACAGTGTGGCAGGAGAGGGGAGCCAAAAGGCCGCGACAATGTGCTAAACTGTCTAAAGTCTGTGCCGAATCGTCCAGTGCGCGCCGTCATCGGGTCCGGGGGAGGGACTGATCGGGTGAGCGACCGATGATCCTGTTGGAAAAGCTACTTGACGGCCTCGACGTCGCCGTCGAGCCCTTCGCGATTTGCGAGGTGCGTGGCCGTGTTCGACTCGACCTGGGACGCAGCGACAACGTGTCGATACATTACGTCATGTCGGGCGCGGGTGTGCTGGAGGCTGGCGAGTCTCAAACTCTGCCGGTGGCCCAGGGCACGGTCATGATCGTACCCGCGGGCGTGCGTCACGGGTTGGCCACTTCCGATGCCAAGGATTTGCCGCGCATGACCGCGACCCGCTGCGAACCGGTCGCCGCGGGCCTGGAAAGACTGCGCGCCGGAAACGGTTCGACCTCGGTCGTGATGGCTTGCGGCACGGTGCGCGCGACCTACCGGCAGGCGCACGGATTGTTCGACTATTTGCGCGATCCCATTGTCGAGGATGTATCCGAGGATACGGCCATCGCCGGCGCCTTCGACAGCCTGCTTTCCGAATTGGCCGATCCAAAACCCGGCGGCCGCGCGCTGTGCCAGGCGCTAATGCAACAATGTCTTGTGCTGTTGTTGCGCCGCCATTGCGCCAGCGGCGAATGCCACGTGCCGTGGCTCGCGGCGCTGGAGGACGCGCGACTTGGCGAGGCCTTGACGGCGATGCTGGATTCGCCACAGGCCGCGCATACCCTGGAAAGCCTGGCCACCGTCTCGCGCATGAGCCGCTCGGCCTTCGCGCAACATTTCGCCACGGCGTTGCGCCAAACCCCGATGGAATTCCTCAGACAGGTCCGCTTGCGCCGCGCCGCACACCTTCTGCGCACCACCGACCAGCCGATCAAGACGCTCGCGGCCAGCGTCGGCTATGAAAGCCGCAGCCATTTCTCGCGCTCCTTCAAGGCTTTCCACGGCGTCTCGCCGGCCGACTATAGGACGGGCACAGAGGACGAATCAGCCACCCCAGCGGCGTGAACCGGGCCGCGGTCAGGCGGGCGTCACGAAGTTGTCCATGACTTTCTTGGCGCCGGCTTTCTCGAAATCGATTTCCAGCTTGTTGCCGTTGACCGCGCGAATTAGGCCATAGCCGAATTTCTGGTGGAACACCCGCTCGCCGGTCCGAAAGGTGCCGGGCGGGTGGTCGTGGGTCTCGACCGAAATAGGCCGCGCGTCGATGGCGCGGCTTTCCGCGTAGCGGCGCCAACCGCTGCTGCGTGGCCCAATGTCCGGCCGCGCGAAGTCGCCCTCGTCTGTCTCGGCCAGGCCCGGCTGGACAAGGCCGGCGCCATACGCGCCCAGGTCGCTGCTCCGCGCGACATGTTCGTCGGGAAGTTCGGCGACAAAGCGCGACGGCGGCGAGGAGACCCATTTGCCATAGATTTGGCGGTTCGCGGCGTACAGCACCGCCGCGCGCTTGCGCGCCCGGGTGAGACCGACATAGGCCAGGCGGCGCTCCTCTTCCAACGCTTTCGCCCCGCCCTCCTTGAGCGCGCGCGGGTGCGGAAACAGTTCTTCCTCCCAACCCGGCAGGTAGACGGTGTCGTATTCCAGCCCCTTGGCGCTGTGCAGGGTCATGATGTTGGCCATGTCGCCACCGGCCGTGTCCACCATGTCCATGATCAGGCTGACATGTTCGAGGAATCCGACCAGGTCGTCGAATTCCTCCAGCGCCACCACTAGTTCCTTCAGGTTCTCGAGCCGCCCCGGCGCGTCCGCCGACTTGTCGGTCCGCCACATTTCGGTATAGCCCGACTCGTCCAGCACCGTTTCCGCCAACCGATTCGGCGGCATGGTCTGGGCCATCGCGCGCCAGCGGTCGAAATCGTCGATCAGGCCGGTAAGCGAGACCTTGGCGCGGCCGCGCAGTTCGTCCGAGCCGATCAATTCGCGCGCCGCGTCGGTCAGCGATAGTCCGCGCGGTCGGGCGAGAAGGTTGAGCGTGCGCAGACTGACCGTGCCAATGCCGCGCTTGGGTTTGTTGACGATGCGCTCGAAGGCAAGGTCGTCGGCCGGTTGGCCGATGACCCGCAGATAGGCCACCGCGTCGCGGATTTCCATGCGCTCGTAAAACCGCAAGCCGCCGATCACGCGGTATGGCAGGCCGATCTGGATGAACCGTTCCTCGAAGGCGCGGGTCTGGTGGCTGGCGCGGACCAGGACGGCGACATCGTTCAGCGCTTGGCCGGCGCGTTGGCGCGCCTCGATCTCGTCGCCGACGAGTCGCGCCTCGGCCTCGCCGTCCCACACCCCGTGCACGACGACTTTTTCGCCGCCCTCGGCCCGGGTCCACAAGGTCTTGCCCAGCCGACCCTCGTTATTGGCGATCAGGCCCGACGCCGCGCCCAGGATATGCCCGGTGGAGCGGTAGTTGCGCTCCAGCCGGATCACGCGCGCGCCGGGAAAGTCCTGCTCAAAACGCAGGATGTTGTCCACCTGGGCGCCGCGCCAGGCGTAGATCGACTGATCGTCGTCGCCGACGCAGCAGATGTTGCGATGGCCCTGGGCCAGCAGCCTGAGCCACAGATATTGCGCCACATTGGTGTCCTGATACTCGTCGACCAGGATGTATTTGAAACGCCGTTGATAGTCGCGCAGCACCTCTTCGTCGGTCGTGAAGACGCTGAGACAGTGCAGCAAAAGATCGCCGAAGTCGGCCGCGTTCAACGTGATCAGCCGGTCCTGGTAGGCGCGGTAAAGCGCGACGGCGCGGCCGTTGGCGAATTCGCCCTCTTCGGCGCCCGTGACCTTGTCCGGTGTCAGGCCGCGGTCCTTCCAGCGCTGGATGATCCCGATCAGCACCCGCGCCGGCCATTTCTTCTCGTCGATTTCGGCGGCTTCCATGACCTGCTTGAGCAAGCGCACCTGATCGTCCGTGTCGAGTATGGTGAAATTCGGGTTCAGCCCCACCAACTCGGCGTGGTGGCGCAGCATCCGCGCGGCCACCGAATGAAAGGTGCCCATGAACCAACCCTCGACCGAGCGCCCCATCAGACGCTCGACGCGGTCCTTCATCTCGCGCGCCGCCTTGTTGGTGAAGGTGACGGTCAGCGTTTCGCCGGGAAAGGCGCGTCCGGTGGCCAGGATATGGGTCAGGCGCGACGTCAACACCCGGGTTTTGCCGGTGCCGGCGCCGGCCAGCACCAGGACGGGGCCGTCGAGCGCGTCCACCGCCGCGCCCTGTTCGTCGTTGAGCGCGCTGAGATAGGCGGGCGTGGCGGCGGGCACCGGCGGCGCGACGCCGGCGTCCTCGAAGCCGCTCAGGTCGAAGGGATCGGACATGGCCAGCCCTGAATATAGACGGCGCGGGTCGGCCACGCCACAGTTGGCGGCTTCACGGAGACTCGGATAAAGGCTCGGCGCCGGGACCCAGCGGCTGGCCGTATGAGAATTCGACCATGTTGCCGTCCGGGTCCCTCACGCCGCAGTAGTAGCCGGCCGGGTACGGATCTTGGCGGGGTTCCCAGACCAGTATCCCGGCGGCGCGGGCACGCTTCGCCAGGGCGTCCACGGCGTCGCGACTGTCGAGGGCGAAGCCGAGATGGCTATAGTCGCCCGCCGCCTGGTCGCGTCCCGGGCCGCCCTCCAATAGGACAAAAATAAAATCGCGTTCCTTGCCGGGTTCGGCCAGCCACGCCACGCCCTCGCGGCGGTGAACCTCCACCGTGGCGCACCAGTCGCGATAGAACGCCACGCATGCCTCCAGGTCGCGAACGTGAAGGGCGAGATGGGTCATCACGGGGCGCATCGCCGATTCCCTTGCTTGCCGCGGCTTATGTCAAAACTCCGAATCGGGCACCAAACGGATCAGCGCGCGCGTTTCGCCAATCGGAAGCGCCACGTCGACCGCGCGAAAACGCTCGCTCACCGCGCTGCTCACGGGGAGGGTCTTGCACACGACCACCTCATGGCGGCCCGTGAGGTCGACGCCTCGGCCAAACGGTTTGACCACCGCCTCGATTCAGCCATCGCCAATTATAGCCTTGCCAGACCCGCGTTACCGCGCGGCCTGTTTATACAAGGCAACCGTCATTCCAATAATGAAATTAGTCGCGGCGCGGGATTAGCCGTCGGTGTCGGGAAATGGCGAAAACGGGAATGGCGCGCGGTTGGAATCGAAGGCGAGGAAGGACAGCATTTCGGCGAAATAGGCGTTCAGATTGCGCGTCATCCCCAGCAAATGCGGATTGATTTCGTCATTGATCTTGGTCATTACCGCTTGCACCACCGCCAGGAAGAACAACAGCCACAGCAGCCAGTACGCCACCAATGCGAAACCGATCATGTAGAACGCGCGGCGCCAGCCGGCGCCGGCGTCGAGAACGCGCCCGGTTTCCGCGCCCGGTTTACGTTTTCCCTTGGTGGTCTTTACGGTCGATTTGGCTGGACTCATGACCATGTCCCGCGGCACCCAGATTCCCACTCTAAGATGGGCGGATGCGCGCTGTAGCGCAAGCGCGGCAAAGGGCGGTCCCCGGCGGCCGCGGCGCGAAGACGCGCTCGAACAGCTCAGGCGGTGATGTCGAGCAGCTTGCTTTCCATATCGTCGGCGGCGCGAACCACGGCTGCGTTGGCCCGAAAAACCGTCTTGGCGAGCTTCAACTCCGTCATGTTCTCGGCCAGGTTCTCGACGCCGTTTTCCGCTACGTCCTGCGCCACCTCCGCGGCACTCCGACTGGCCTTTCTCATTCCCTCAAGCGCGGTCACGATCGGTGACGGCAACGGGAAACTGAAGATTTCCATCGGTCTCTCCTTTCGAATCAGGAGCTTACGGCCACGGCAGCAATAGATACGTGATCGCTATCACAAAGCGTCTGATTATCCCAGGCCGCCGAATCAAGCCTTTTTGCGATGATTCAGTCCCATTTCGCGGCTCAGGCCGGCCGGCCTTGGCAGTGTGGCGTGGGCGGCCTTGAGGCGCGCGAGCCGGGCCAGGGTCGCGTCGGGCATGGGCGCCGCGCGGCGTGTTTCGAGGCTGACGTGAAGGGTGACCAATTCGTTGGTCGCGGCCAGATAGCCCTCCGTGTCGTGGAACATTTCGTGCGCGTAATGGATGCGCTTTTCGTCGAAATCAAGCACATGGCTGGCGATCCGCAAGGGATCGCCGAGCTTCACCTCGCGGCTGTAGGCGACGTGCGCCTCAAGGGTGAAGGTCGAGCCGCCACCGCGCTTCATGTGCTCGTAACCCAGGTCGATATGGGCAAGCAGTTCGTCCGTGGCGTGATCGAAGGCTAACAAATAGAACGCCATATTCATGTGTTGGTTGTAATCGATCCAGTCGCGCTGGACCGCCTCGCGGTGCAGAACCAGCGGCGCGGGGACGGGGTCGTCAATATTCATTATGGGCGTTGACATCGGCCACCCTTCGATAACACGTGGGGAGCGGGGCCGCTGACCGGCCCGGCCAGCACGCCTGTGCCGGGTCGCCGCGTCGATGTCAAGGCCGTGGTCCGGCCGGCGCGTGGTCAGGCGACCGGTTCGGCAAAGTCCACTTTTAGAATATTCTGGATCTTGAACTTGAGATTCTGGGCCGTGAACGGCTTGATAATGTAGCTGGACGCGCCGGCTTCCTTCGCCGTAATCACGTCTTTGGTGCTGTCGTTCGACGAGACCATGATGAAGGGCAAATGTTTCAATTCGTCATTCGACCGAATTTCCTTGAGCAGTTCCAGCCCGCCGATCGGCGCCATGTTCCAGTCGGATATGACCAGTCGAAAAGACTCCGAACTTAACTTTTGCAGGGCCTCGGATCCGTTTTCGGCTTCTTCGACCTTTTCGATTCCGATTTGACCCAAAATCTTGCGGATGATTCGCCGGATAGTGCCGGAGTCGTCCACTAAAAGAACGCTGATATGGCTTGCACTCATGTCGATCGCTGATTTCTATTTGTCACGCATTCGTATGATGAGAGTCGGCGCGCGGTCAACATGTTGGTTCCGCGAATTCCAAACCGGATCCGGCCGCCGCGTTGCTTTGCCCGGCAAATCAGCGATATCTTGAGCCACAACAGAAGCCCGGTTGCCCTTCCCAGCGCCACCGAATGCTATTCCTCGTCCCCTACCATCTCGTTAATAAGGATATCATCGCGAGTTGTCGTGGCAAGATTTGCGACGAATTATAATCCTGCCCGGCGCGCCGTTCCGTAGCGCGAGTTAGCAGCGTATGCGTGTATTTGAAAGGCGTCTGAATATCCCCGGTTCCGATCCGACAGGCCGGTCCCGGGAAGTCTTCACGCGTGTCGCCGCGACCTGCGCGCGCCTGCGACGGGCGGAGGACCGCGGTGGCGCGAAAACCGTGGCGTCCCGGTTCGTCGACTCCCAGCGGGCCGCCTTCGGCGACGGTCACGCGGATGTTGGCCGCGGCTACTTGCTCATGGGCCAGCTTGCCCACGCGGACGGCGATGACGATTATGCCCGCCATTGCTGCGAATTGGCGCTTCGTGTCCTGGCGGACGTCCGGTCGGCGCCGGCGCCCGATCTGGCCGCCGCTCGGGCCCTCCACGCGGCATTGCGGAGGCCTGACAAACGCCCGATATCGGTGCATAAAGGCACGTGATCGGCCGAACCGGCCGCGGGTGGGACGAAACAAGGAGAGCCGCCATGAACGGCCAGGTGGTATTGGGCGTCAGTCGCCTCGACCGGGAAAGCCCGTTGATCGACGAGCTCGGGGCGCTGCTCGGCGAACGGCTGTCCACGTCCCAGGCGGTGCGCGAGCGCCATGGCGCGGACGAATCTTTTCACGAACCGTTCAGTCCCGACGCCGTTGCCTTCGCGCGTTCCACGGTCGAAGTCGCCGAGATCGTCAAGCTATGCGCCAAATACAAGGCCCCGGTCATCCCCTATGGCACCGGGACGTCGTTGGAAGGCCATATTGCCGCGCTGTACGGCGGGATCAGCCTCGACCTTTCAGAAATGACGACTATCGTCGAGGTCCACGCCGAGGACCTGGATTGTACGGTCGAGGCCGGGGTGACGCGCAAGCAGCTCAACGAATATCTGCGTGACACGGGTTTGTTTTTCCCGGTCGACCCGGGCGCCGACGCCTCGATCGGTGGCATGGCCGCGACGCGGGCCAGCGGCACCAACGCGGTGCGTTACGGCACCATGCGCGAAACCGTGCTGTCGCTCGAAGTCGTGCTGGCTGACGGGCGCGTGATCCGGACCGCCCGGCGCGGGCGCAAATCGGCCGCCGGCTACGATCTGACGCGCTTGTTCGTGGGTTCCGAGGGCACGCTGGGCGTCATCACGCGGGTGACGGTCCGTCTGTACGGCATTCCCGAGGCGATCAGCGCCGCGGTGTGCTCGTTTCCGGACATCGAAAGCGCGGTCAACACGGTCATCGAGACCATCCAGTCGGGCGTTCCGGTGGCGCGGATCGAGCTGTTGGACGACGTGTCGATGGACGGCATCAACCGGTTCTCCAAACTGAACCATCCGGTGGCCCACACGCTATTCTTTGAATTCCATGGCTCCGAATTGTCCGTGGCGGAACAGGCCGAGACCGTCCAGGCCCTCGCCGCGGAGCATGGCGGCGGCGACTTCCGGTGGGAACGGCGCACCGAGGACCGCAACAAGTTGTGGCAGGCGCGCCACGACGTCTATTACGCCATGATGGCGCTGCGCCCCGGCTGCAAGGGCATGGTGACCGATGTCTGCGTGCCCATATCGCGCTTGGCCGAATGCATTACCGAGAGCAAGAAGGACATCGACGCGTCCGCGATCATCTCCCCCATCGCCGGCCATGTCGGCGACGGCAACTTTCACATCGCCTATCTCATCGATCCGGACAACCAGGACGAAATCGACGAGGCCAAGGCCATGCACGACCGCCTGGTCATGCGCGCCCTTGCCATGGACGGCACCTGCACCGGAGAACACGGCGTGGGCTACGGCAAGATCGATTTCCTCAACGCCGAACTGGGCGAGGGGGTGAGCGTGATGCGCGCCATCAAACAGGCGCTCGATCCCGACAACATCATGAACCCGGGCAAGATCGTACGCATGTAACCGAGACCCGCCCCGCCGCCGCGCCCGCGTTGGCGTAGAGCAGATCGCGGTTGATGGGAATCGCCGTGGGCGATCCCATCAACCGCGTGAATCTGCTCTACTCTATAAGCTAGACCGGATTCACAGGATTGATCGAACCCCAAAAGTGGGTTCGATCAATCCTGATCCGGTCTAGATGCTTACCGCCAGATTACCCAGCCGCTCGGTCATTTTGCGATTCTCGCCGTAGTCGATCGGAACGCCGATCAACGCCGGGCCGTCCTGACTGAATGCTTCCTCCAGCGCGGCCGGTATCTGTCCCGGTCCGTCCAGTGTTTTGCCCCACATGCCGAAGGATTGGGCGAGCAGTTCGAAATCGGGATTGATGAAGGCGAGGTCACTGTGCTGGCCGTCGAACGAGTTCTGCTGCTTCCACTTGATCAGGCCATATTCGCCGTCGATCCAGATCATCACCACGATGTTCTTCTTAA
>SMVA01275198.1_pt1 | contig 14036 bp, 14 predicted proteins | sample 2456451 | NCBI WGS metagenome assembly SMVA01 (sample SAMN11095933, study PRJNA526329) | marine sediment metagenome | biome: Marine sediment; feature: Surficial sediment; material: Deep marine sediment; isolation source: Hadal surficial sediment | place: Pacific Ocean | collected 2014-05 | depth...
GTCATGTCCGGCGCATGCAGCGACGCCCAAATTGGCGGCCTGCTGGTTGCACTGCGTATGAAAGGAGAAACCATCGAGGAAATTGCCGGGGCGGTCGAAGTCATGCGCGAGCTGGTCACACCGGTGCAGTTCCCCGAGGAAATTGCGAGTTGTCTGGTTGATTTAGTCGGCACCGGGGGTGATGGCGCCAACCTCTTTAACGTATCAACCGCTGCCACCTTCGTGGTCGCTGCCGCTGGTGCGAAGGTCGCCAAGCACGGCAATCGCTCGGTCTCCAGCACCAGCGGCAGTTCAGATGTGTTAGAGGCGCTGGCGGTCCCGCTGGATTTGAGTCCCAAGCAAGTGGCCAGAGCCGTGACCGAGGTGGGGATGGGGTTTATGTTCGCACCGGCTCACCACAGCGCCATGCGCCATGCCATTGGCCCCCGTCGCGAATTGGGTATGCGGACCTTGTTTAATATATTGGGGCCATTGACGAACCCCGCCGGGGTGAAACGGCAATTGATTGGGGTATTTTCCCCCGATTTGTGTCTGCCCATTGCCCAGGTACTAAAAATGTTAGGGAGCGAGCACGTGATGGTCGTACACGCCGACGATGGGCTGGATGAAATTTCCATCGCGTCCGATACCCAGGTAGCGGAGTTGCTCGATGGCAGTATTACCGAGTATCGCCTGTCCCCGTCTGATTTTTCTATTCCCAGGGAAGACCTGGCAGGTTTGACGGTGAGCAGCGCCAAAGAATCAGCCGAATTGATTCGCGCTGCGCTCTCCGGCAAAGACTCCGACGATGAGCGCAATCGAAAAGCCGCGGCAATCATCGCTTTGAACGCAGGGGCTTGCATTTATGTCAGTGGCATCGCCGCCACCCAGGCCGATGGCGTCGCGCTGGCCCAGGAGTTGATTGCCACTGGCCAGGCGTTGCAGAAGCTCAAGGAGTTCGTGGAGTTTACCCAATTGATGAAAGCGACGAGTGATTGACACCATGGCGTTCGGCGCTCCGACAATATTGCGAAAAATTCTCGCTCGCAAGCGGGAGGAAGTACGGGCGTGCAGAGCCAAGTGCTCGCTGGGGGAGTTGGACAGTAGAATCACTGAGCAAACCAAAGCGCGAGGCTTTGCAAGAGCGTTACTGGCTCAAGTGGGGCGCGCAGAGCCGGCGGTCATCGCCGAGGTAAAAAAGGCCTCGCCCAGTAAAGGGGTCATTCGTGAAGATTTTCGGCCCGCAGAAATTGCCGCCAGCTACCAAAATGGCGGTGCGACCTGTCTCTCGGTGTTAACCGATATCGATTTTTTCCAGGGCAGCGATGAGTATTTGCAACGCGCCAGGACGGCCTGTGAACTGCCGGTACTGCGCAAGGATTTCACCCTCGATTCCTATCAGGTTATAGAGGCCAGGGCGATCGGCGCCGATGCCATTTTGTTGATTGTCGCCGCGCTAGACGACGGACAGATGCACGAACTGGCTGCAGTCGCCGCAGAGCACCAGCTCGATGTATTGGTGGAGGTTCACGATCGGGCCGAGTTAGACCGCGCTTTGGAGTTGAGCACACCGCTGCTTGGCATCAATAACCGTGATTTGCACACCTTTGAAACCCGCTTGGAAACGACCCTGGAGCTGTTGCCTCACATTCCGGATGATCGGATCGTGATAACCGAAAGCGGCATACACACCGCTGAAGATATAGCGGTAATGCGAGAGCGCGAGGTGCACGCCTTCCTGGTGGGCGAGGCCTTTATGCGCGCCCCCGAGCCCGGGAAAAAGCTGCGGGAATTGTTCTTCTAAAATCGTAGTTTCAGCGCAAGATTGGCTCTAAAGACCCCGCAGCCGGAACTGGCACTGGCCTTACTGGACACGCTACGAGCTCATCCATGAGGGCTCGGCAACGGCCGTCCCTGGCCGTTGACGGTCCACTAAGGCCAGTGCCAGTCCCCGCTGCTCCTATGGAGCCAATCTTGCGCTGAAACTACTAGTTTAGTTGGATGCAGAGCGCTGCTTTATCGGGTGCCGAAGACTACCATCGTTTTTCCAGCAACCGAGACTAAACCCTCTTCTTGCAGGGTTTTAAGCACTCGGCCAGCCATCTCTCTGGAGCAGCCCACGATCTTGCCCAACTCCTGGCGGGTAATTTTGATTTGCATACCCTCAGGGTGGGTCATGGCATCCGGTTCCTTGCACAGATCGAGCAACGTGTGGGCAACACGACCGGCCACGTCAACAAAGGTCAGATCTTTTAGTTTGCGAGTTGTCTGGCGCAAGCGCTCACTCATTTGGTCGGCGATAGCGAACAGGATATCGGGAAACTGACTGCGAATTTGATGGAATCGTTGGTAGGAAATTTCCGCCACTTCGCACTGAGACTTGGCGGCGATCATTGCGCTGCGCGCACCGCGCTCTTTGCCAAACAAACCCATTTCTCCAAAAAAATCCCCCGGATTGAGGTAGGCCACCACCATTTTATGCTCTTCATCCGCCTCGTCCTCAACCATAACCGACACGGAGCCATCGAGGATGAGGTAGAGAAAGTCGCTGGCATCGCCCTCTCGCAAGATCACCGCCTTGGCCTTGTAATCGCGACGTTGGCAGTGACGCAAAAAGCCCTCCACAGTGGGGATGGCCTGCAGTACCTGGGGTTTTATCACCCGATGAGTCCTTTCGTAGTGAGTTTCAATCAATACTAACTCAGAATTCGCCGGGGCAACAGGCTGGCCTGGTCCGCTTGTGCTAAGCTCACCCGCCCCGGCAAAGAACAGGCGATATAAGCTCAATGGAAGCAATGGTTAAGTGGACCGACGGCGCAATGTTCCTCGGTGAATCTGGCAGCGGACACGCTGTGGTAATGGATGGTCCAGAAGATCTGGGCGGACGCAATATGGGTGCCCGGCCAATGGAAATGATGCTCATGGGCGTGGGTGGGTGTGCCATCTATGATGTGATGAGCATGCTGAAAAAGTCCCGGCAGAAGGTGGTGGATTGCAGGGTGGAACTGGATGCCGACCGGGCGGACGCGATACCGGCGGTATTCACTCGCATCAATTTACATTTTGTGGTGACAGGTATTGGCCTGAAGGAGAGCCAGGTAAAACGCGCGGTGGAGTTGTCTGCCGAGAAGTACTGCTCGGCCAGTATTATGCTGGCGGCCGCAGGGGTAGAGATCACCCACAGTCACACCGTAGTGGAGTTCGAATAAAGCGGGACAGATTTATTAAATTCGATAACTACTGTGAGTCATCAATAGCGACAGAACTGACATCACGTCCTTAATTGGGCGGGGGAAATCCTCGCCACCGGCGTTGAGGGCATTCTCCCCGTGCCGTTGCTCATCTTCCAACATGGTTTGTAAAATCAGGCGGGAGCGTCGATCATCTTCCGGCAGTTGTTTGAGGTGATCGCGCAGGTGATTACAGACGCGTTCCTCGGTAGCGGCCACGAAACCCAGGCTCCACTTGTCACCGATGGCCCCGGCGGCGGCGCCCATGGCAAAAGACAGCCCGTACCAGATCGGGTTGAGGCGACTTGTGTGGCTGTTCAACTCTTCCAGACGCTCCTCACACCACACCAGATGATCGATCTCTTCGTCGCAGGCCTGCTGCATCTCCTCCCTGACCTGTGGCAGTTTGGCGGTCAATGCCTGACCCTGATACAGGGCCTGGGCGCAAACCTCGCCGGTGTGGTTGACCCGCATAAGACCCGCCACATGTTTACGCTCAGTCTCGCTCATCGTTGTATCGCGGTGCCCCTGCGCGGGGGAGGGGCGCGTTGCGCGGTGGCCGTTGTCACTCAGGGTGCGCAACAGGCTGTCGGCTTCGGTAATGAAGCGATCGATCAATGAGAAGCGACGGTTACCCATGAAATAGCCTCGGTAATAAAATAGGTCCTATGTGCGGTTCGAGCTAATAGAACTAGACACTCTTTTCATTGTAGCGCTCAACGGCGCGCCAGCCAATGTCGCGGCGCAGGGTCACTCCATCCCAACGGATTTTGTCGGCCGCGCGATAGCAGTCGCGCTGGGCCTGGGCGATGTTGTCCGCCAGGGCGGTGACACACAGCACCCGGCCACCGCTGGTGACGGTCTCAGCGTCTTTCGAGGCGGTGCCAGCGTGAAAAACTTTAATATTATCATCCTGCTGTGCATCCAGGCCCTCGATGACATAGCCCTTGCCATAGTTAGCGGGATATCCGGCGGCTGCTAACACTACGCCAATTGCGCTGCGCTCGTCCCAACGTGTTTCCGCCTGATCCAGCGTGCCATCCAACGCGCTATTACACAGCCCACACAGATCGGATTGCAGCCGCATCATGATCGGCTGGGTCTCCGGATCACCAAGTCGGCAGTTGTATTCAATCACTTTGGGTTCGCCGCTGCTGGAGATCATCAGGCCCGCATACAAAAAGCCCGTATAGTGATTACCCTCTGCCGCCATGCCGCGCACGGTGGGTAAGATGACTTCCTCCATCACCCGCCGGTGTATTACTTCGTCGACCACCGGGGCCGGGGAGTACGCCCCCATGCCGCCGGTATTCGGGCCTGTATCACCTTCGCCGATGCGTTTGTGATCCTGGCTGGTTGCCAGGGGCAGCACATTTTTACCGTCGACGATGACGATGAAACTGGCCTCTTCGCCCTCCAGAAACTCTTCGATGACCACCCGGCAACCGGCTTCACCAAAGGCATTGCCGGACAACATGTCGGCCACGGCGTCCTCTGCCTGCGCCAGGGTTTCGGCGACAATAACACCCTTGCCCGCAGCCAGGCCATCGGCCTTGATCACGATTGGCGCTCCCCGTTCACGCACATAGGCCAGGGCGGGCTCCAGCTCGGTAAAATTGGCGTAGGCGCCCGAGGGAATACTGTGGCGTGCCAGAAAATCCTTGGTAAAGGCTTTGGAGCCCTCCAACTGTGCCGCCCCTCGGCTGGGGCCGAAGCAGCGCAAATTGCGCTGCTGGAAGTAATCGACGATACCCTCTACCAGCGGCGCCTCCGGGCCTACGATGGTCAGCCCCACAGCGTTGTTTTCGGCGAAATCCGCCAGGCCGGTAAAGTCCATGACGTCCAGCTGAATATTCTCGATGTTGGCTTCGCCGGCAGTACCGGCGTTGCCGGGCGCGACAAACACCGTGCCCACATCGTCAGATTGTGCGACCTTCCAGGCCAGGGCATGCTCGCGGCCGCCGCCGCCAATAATCAATACGTTCATGTCGGGCCTGATTTCATGTCGTTGTCCGAGTGTTAGTGGCGGAAGTGCCGCATGCCGGTAAAGACCATGGCCATGCCGTGTTCATCGGCCGCGGCTATCACCTCTTCATCGCGAATAGAGCCGCCGGGTTGGATGACAGCGGCGATGCCGGCTTGACCCGCATTGTCGATGCCGTCGCGGAAGGGAAAGAAAGCGTCCGAGGCCATTACCGAGCCCTTCACTTCGAGGCCCGCATGCTCGGCTTTGATAGCGGCGATTCGGGCGGAGTTTATTCGGCTCATCTGGCCCGCGCCCACACCGATGGTTTGGCCATTTGCGGCATAGACAATGGCGTTGGACTTGACGAATTTGACCACTTTCCAGGCGAACAGCAAATCCGTCAGTTGCTGCGGTGTGGGCTGGACCTTGCTGACAATTGTTATATCTTCCTGTTTGACCATGCCCAGGTCTCGATCCTGTACCAGCAGACCGCCATTTACCCGCTTATAATCCAGCGATAGACCGGCGCTGGTGTCGGTTTTTTCCCAGTCGCCACATACCAGCAGGCGCAAGTTTTTCTTGGCGGCGACCACGGCTACGGCGTCTTCGGTAACGGCCGGGGCGATGATAACTTCGACAAACTGGCGCTCTACAATGACCCTGGCGGTGGCTGCATCCAACTCGCGATTGAACGCAATAATGCCGCCAAAAGCTGACTCCGGATCGGTTGCGAAGGCGAGATCGTAAGCCTCGCCTATGTTTGCCGCCACCGCGACACCGCAGGGGTTGGCGTGTTTTACGATGACACAGGCGGGCGCAGCAAAATTCTTCACACATTCCAGTGCGGCGTCGGTATCGGCCACATTGTTATAGGACAAAGCCTTGCCCTGTAGCTGGCGCGCGGTAGCTATGCCGCCCGGGGTAGGGTTGGCTTCCACATAAAAAGCCGCGCCCTGGTGAGGGTTTTCGCCGTAGCGCATTTCCTGCACCTTGTGAAACTGGGTATTGAAAGTGCGTGGGAAGCTCTCGCTGCCACCCGGTACACGCCTGCCGAAGTAATTGGCAATGGCCCCATCGTAAGCTGCGGTGTGTTCGTAGGCTTTGATCGCCAGGTCAAAACGAGTTTCAAACGAGGTCGCCCCGTCATTCTCGCGCATTTCACTCAGCACTTGTGCATAGTCGGAAGCGTTCACAACAATATTGACGAAGCGGTGATTTTTAGCCGCCGCCCGGACCATTGTAGGTCCGCCAATATCGATGTTCTCCACCGCATCTTCCACGCTACAGTCGGGCTTGGCGACCGTCGCTTCAAAGGGATAGAGGTTGACTACGACCATATCAATGGCATTGATGCCGTGTTCAGCCATCACTGCATCGTCCTGTCCTCTACGAGCCAGGATACCGCCGTGAACCTTGGGGTGCAGGGTTTTTACCCGGCCGTCCATCATTTCCGGAAAACCCGTGTAATCAGCCACCTCGGTTACCGCCAGGCCGTTTTCTTGCAGCAGGCGGAAAGTGCCACCGGTGGAGAGCAATTCCACATCGAGGTCACGCAGTGCGGTGGCGAATTCAACAATTCCGGACTTATCTGAAACGCTGATGAGCGCTCGATTAACTTTAACGAGAGTTGTGTCGTTCATGATGGGGCGGGCGCCTCTAATCCTTGGGTGAGATAAGCTTGTACTGCTTCAGCTTTTTGCGCAGCGTGCCTCGATTGAGGCCCAGCATAATTGAGGCCTTGGTTTGGTTGTTGCGGGTGTAGGCCATGATCTCTTGTAAAAGTGGTGTCTCCACTTCCGCAAGTACCATCTCATAGACATCGGTTGCCATCTGGCCATCCAATTCCTTGAGGTATTGTCGGACGGCGATAGTGACCGATTCGCGCAAGCTATGCCCCGACGAAAATTGATCAGCGGTGTCGCCACTGTTGCCGGCCTGTTTTGTTGTGGTCGACTGGTTGGTGACCTGGGTGGAATCCAGGGTTTCAGCCCTTATCATGCTGCTAGTACCTCTTCTTCTGGGGTTTGAGAAAATGTTTCAATCGCGTCCAACTGTTGTTCGCGGGTCGCCAGGGTATTGAACGCTTTGCGCAACATGGGGTCGAGATGCATGTGTTGCAGATACCACCCCAGGTGTTTACGGGCGATACGTACACCCAAAAAATCGCCATAAAAATGATGCACAGCGCTAATATGGCGCAGGATAATGGCAAACTTCTCGTCGTGTGTGGGCTCGGGAGGCGTGATACCCGATTTCAGGTGCGTGGTGATTTGGCCACATAGCCAGGGTTGGCCCTGCGCCGGCCTGCCAATCATTATCGCCGCAGCACCGGTGTAGCGCAGAACCGCCGCCGCCTGTTTGGGAGAGCCTATGTCACCATTGGCAATCACCGGGAGGTCCACGGCGCTCACAATATTGGCAATCGTGTCGTATTCGGCTGCGCCCCGGAAAGCGCAGGCCCGGGTTCGACCGTGTACCGCCAATGCGCTGATGCCGGCGTCCTCGGCAATGCGGGCAATGGCCACACCATTGCGCGCCTCGGGCGATGCGCCGGTGCGAATTTTTAGCGTTACGGGAACTTCCACCGCATCGACCACGGCTTTTAGGATGGACTGCACCAGAGCCTCGTCCTGCAGCAGGGCAGAACCCGCGGCTTTGCGGCATACCTTCTTGGCGGGACAGCCCATATTGATGTCAATGATCTGGGCGCCGCGGGCGACATTGTATTGCGCCGCCGCGGCCATTTCGGCCGGGTTACTGCCAGCGATTTGAACCGAGCGCAGGCCCGCTTCCCCATCGTGCCTGCCGCGCAACAAAGTCTTGCGGGTATTGCGCAGTTGAGGATTTGAACTAATCATTTCGCCAATCGCCATCCCCGCGCCCAATTCCAGGCATAAGCGCCGAAATGGCAAATCGCTCACGCCGGCCATAGGGGCCAGCACGACGTGATTCGATAGCTTGTAGGGTCCGATCTGGAACATAGGAAGCAGTTTGTAAAATTGCTCGAAAAATGAGGCGGTATGATACTCGACAGACTTTTGTGGGGAAAGCAAAACTGTGCAAAAAAAACATCAATTTTCGCCCGGACACCGTCGGCGCGACTTATATTGGCTTGGACCCGCGCAGGCAAATCCAGCCGTCTTTGTCTCCGGCGATAGTCAGTTCAATTTGTGCGGCGTAATGAGCACACAATTCCTCCGCCTGGCTCTCCAGTAAGCCCGATAGCAACAGGGTGCCCCCGGGCTTTAGCAACGCCAGCAAAGTGTCGGATAGATCGATGAGTGGGTCGGCGAGAATATTGGCTATCACCAGGTCGGCGCTGCTGCTGCCGGCAGTGATATCGACCTGCTCTGGAAAACAGAGGATCAGCGCCACCGGCGCGATGCCATTGTGTTGTGCATTTTCCCGGCTGGCGGCCAGGGCCTGGGCGTCGTTGTCTACTGCCAGTACCTCTGCAGCGCCCAGCACCAGGGCTGCAATGCCGAGAATTCCAGAACCGCATCCATAGTCGACTACCTTGAGTCGACGCAGGGACATGCCGGCAAGTTCGGTCAGGCACAGTGCCGTAGTGGGGTGGGTTCCGGTACCAAAGGCCAGGCCGGGATCCAATAGCAGATTGGTTGCGGAGGGGTCCGGGGGGCTTACCCAACTGGGACAAATCCAGAAGGATTTACCAAACTGCATGGGTTGATAGTGCTGCTCCCACTCTCGTTCCCAGTCCTTGTCCTCGAGTATTTCAAGGCGTTGATTGCTGCCCTCCAGCAGATCCTTGGGAAAGCTGGCCAGTACCGCGGCCATGTCCGTGTCAGCCGGGTAGAGACCCGTCAGGCGAATGTGTCGCCACAGCGGTGTCTCGCCGACGGCGGGTTCGAGCACCGGTTGGTCGGCGCTATCTTCCATGGTAACGGCCACCGAGCCGGTGGCAAGCATGAGGTCTTGCAGCGCTTCAACTTCGTCCGGGCGAGTGTCCACGCGCAGTTGTAGCCAGTCGCTCACGATGTCGCCCCGATCAATCTTCGAGCTTGCTTTCCAGATAGTGAATGCTCACCCCACCTGCCTGGAATGCTTTATCGCGAACCAGTTCTCTATGCAGCGGTGTATTGGTGCGAATGCCCTCCACAATTAATTCGTCCAGCGCCTGTTGCATACGCTTGAGAGCGACCGCACGGTTTTCGCCGTAGCTGATGATTTTAGCGATCAGTGAGTCGTAAAAAGGCGGGACGGTGTACCCGTCGTAAAGATGGGAATCCACCCGGATGCCCGGCCCACCCGGCGCGTGAAAATACTTTATTTTGCCGGGGGAGGGGTAAAAAGTTCTGGGGTCTTCGGCGTTAATTCGACACTCGAAAGAATGCCCCCTGATGGTGACGTCACTTTGTGTAATAGACAGCGGCATGCCGCTGGCGATACGCAGTTGCTCTTTGACAATGTCCACGCCGGTTACCATTTCCGACACCGGATGTTCTACCTGAACCCGGGTGTTCATCTCGATGAAGTAAAAGCCGCCATCTTCGTACAGAAACTCAAACGTGCCGGCGCCGCGATAGCCAATGTCGATACAGGCCTGGACACAGCTCTGCGCAACGTTTTGGCGAATATCCTCGGGAATACCGGGCGCGGGCGCCTCTTCCAGAATTTTTTGATGACGTCTTTGCAAGGAGCAATCTCGGTCCCCAAGATGAATTGCATTGCCCTGGCCATCGGCCAGCACCTGAATTTCAACGTGGCGGGGTTTTTGCAGAAACTTCTCGATGTATACCACGCCGCTGCCAAAAAACGATGCGGCCTCAGTTTGGGTGACCTGTACTGAATTTAACAGGGCCGCTTCGTTGTGCACTACCCGCATGCCGCGCCCGCCGCCGCCTGCCGCCGCTTTAATGATCACCGGGTAGCCGATGTCCCGGGCAATTTGCAGCGTGCGCTCGGTGTCCTGCGTCAAGCCGCCATCGGAGCCGGGTACGGTGGGAACCCCCGCCTTTTTCATGGCCTGGATCGCCGATACTTTATCGCCCATCAGGCGAATGGTCTCGGCGGTCGGACCGATAAACACGAAGCCGCTTTTTTCTACCTGATCGGCGAAATCGGCATTTTCGGCCAGAAAACCGTAGCCGGGGTGAATGGCGTTGGAATTGGTTACCTCCGCCGCGCTGATGATGGCCGGTACATTCAGGTAGCTCTCGGTGGAGGCAGGGGGACCAATGCACACCGCTTCATCCGCCAGGCGAACATGCATAAGGTCGCGATCAGCAGTGGAATGCACGGCGACGGTGCCTATGTCGAGTTCCTTGCAGGCGCGCAGGATGCGAAGTGCTATTTCCCCCCGATTGGCGATGAGCACCTTTTCCAGCTTGGCCATGGTGTGATCCTCTCTAGGCAATAGTGACCAGGGGTTGATCGAATTCTACCGGCTCACCGTTTTCGACCAGGATGGCGGTAATCGTGCCGGCTTTGTCGGCTTCAATCTGATTCATCATTTTCATTGCCTCGACAATACAAACGGTATCGCCAATTTTGACCGCCTGGCCCACTGCGCAAAATGGTTCGGAGGTGGGTGACGGAGACAGGTAAAACGTGCCTACCATGGGAGATTTCACCACATGGTCGCTGCTGGTGGCCGTCTCTGCTGGCGCGGCCTCAGGGGCGGGAGCTGCGGCCAGGGCCGCTGCAGTGGCTGCGGGCGCAGCAATCGGGGCGGGCGCAGGCGGCGCCGCATAGGGGGGTGCAATCACCGGATAGGGAGCAGCCAGGACGGTTTGCGACGCGCCATTGCGACTGATGCGAACAGACTCTTCACCCTCCTTGATTTCAATCTCGTCAATGTCGGACTCTTCCAGCAATTCAATCAGTTTTTTTACCTTGCGAATGTCCATAGTGGCTATCTCTTATCGGTAATGTGGGGTTCAGGCTTGTTCCAGGGAGCGCAGGGCAGCCTGCAAGCCGAGTTCATAACCCTGGGCGCCAAAGCCGCAAATCACGCCCTGGGCTATATCAGAAAAATAAGAATGCTTACGAAACTCTTCCCTGGCGTGGGTATTGGACAGGTGAATTTCGATAAAGGGAATGGCAACGGCGGTCAGGGCATCGCGCAGGGCCACACTGGTGTGAGTGAACGCGGCGGGGTTGAGCAAAATGAAATTCACCCCCTCATGCTTGGCGTCCTGTACCCGTTCAACCAGTTCGTACTCGGCATTGCTCTGCATGCTGAGCAGGTGGTGTCCCCGCTCCAGAGCCAGTTGTTCCAGGGACCGGTTGATGTCGCCCAAGGTGGTGCTGCCGTATATATCCGGCTCACGCTCGCCCAGTAGATTGAGGTTGGGTCCATGTAAAACTAGTATAGTGGCCATGCGATGAATTCTGCCGTAATTTTCTTTGGCTGTCTATGTGTTCGCACATTTTACGGATTTTGACCGCAATTACCCGCTGATTTTAAGAAGTTAGCCTGATTTACTGCGCCTGGTCGGCACCATTAATCTGCGCGAGCCGTTGCCCACCGGCGCTGGCAAGCGCCGCCAGCACGGTCGACTTCGTCAATAACTGGGGCAGGATAATCGGTTCCTGTAGCGGGTTTGCGGGATACATGATGTAAAAGGGAATGCCATTGCGGCCATATTTTGCCAGAAAGTCCGCAATGTCGGCGCTGTAGTGGGTCCAGTCAGCGACCATATAGGCCACGTTGTGCGCCTTGAACGCAGCGGTTACTTCCGCACTGCGCAGTACGGCCTGTTCATTCACGATGCAGGTGATACACCAATCTGCCGTGACATCCACAAACACCGCTCGGCCAGTGCCGCGCAGGTCCGTGAGCTGTTGCTCGGTCCAGGCGACAGCCTGGTTGCCGGTGGAATTGGACGAATCTCCCGGAGCGGAGATTCCGACCCCCAGAGCGCCGATGATACACACCAGTGCGAGACCTTTGCGCCAACCCTGATAGCGCCACAGCCACAGCCCCAGAGCCAGGATGAGGGCGCCGCTTAAGGCCACTGCCATGGTATTGACTCCGGTCTGGCGTCCGGCAACCCACAGCAGCCAGATGGCGGTGGCATAGAGGGGAAAAGCGAGCAGTTGTTTCAGTGTTTCCATCCAGGGGCCGGGCGCGGGCAGTATGTTGCGGGCGCCCGAGCTGTAACTGAGTAGGAGCAGCGGGGCGGCCATGCCGGCCCCCAGCGAGATAAAGATCGCCATGGCCACGTGGGGTGGCTGGGTGAATGCAAACCCCATGGCCGTTCCCATGAAAGGAGCGGTGCAGGGGCTGGCGACGACTACTGCCAAGACACCGGTAAAAAAGCTGCCGCTTAGGCCTGCCCGGTTGGCGAGCCCGCTACCCACACCCATAACACCCTGACCCAGCTCGATAATGCCCGACAGTGACAATCCCATCGCAATGAAAAGATAAGCCAGGGCTATGACAAAGACGGGAGATTGTAGTTGAAACCCCCAACCCAGGGCGTTTCCAGCCTGTTGCAGGGAGATCAAGACGACGGCGACCAGAATAAAACTGAGTACTACACCGCCGGAATACACCCAGCCATGAATGTGGCGATCACGGTCGTCGCTGCGAGCAAAGCTGAGTAGTTTTAGCGACAAAATGGGGAATACGCAGGGCATGAGATTGAGAATGGCGCCACCGACAAACGCCAGCAACATCATATAGAGCAAAGAGGTCGAACCCTGGGAATCAGCCGTCTCGCGCGGCGGGGAATTTCGCGGGGGTGTTGCCTTGCCGGGCGTTACGGCGCCGCTGTCGAAGTCCAGTTGGAAATATTGTTGCTGCGGGGGATAGCACAGACCCGCATCGGCGCATCCCTGGGAGGAGATAGACAAAGTGCTCGCTCTGGAGGTGTCGATGCCTCTTTGCGGGTGCAGGGTAATATCTGCGCTGTGGTAATAGACCCTCACATCGCCAAAGTATTCGTCATGACGTTCAATAGCCGGGGGGAAATCTATACTCAATTCAACCGGCCCCGATGCGTCTTCCAGGGTGAAGGCAAACCGATGTTGATAGAGGTAATAGGCGGGTTCTATTTGCCAGTAGACACGGAGGCTGCGGTCATTTTCAATCTCAATGGCGAGTTGATAGGCTTCCTCCACGGGCAAAAATTCCGGTCCAGATAGTTCTGTGGCGGCCTGTCTTGGCCAGCCTTGGTCGATCGCAGGAACCTGTGCATGGCACAGGACACTGGTCAGTAGTAACAGGCTCGCGAGCAGTGCGCGCATGATGATCCTCTTGTCTTGTCGAATAGTGGCCCCCGCGGGTGCCAGTGGGCGATTGTAGCAGCCCAGGGAGGATGCCCCAATCCTGTCGGAGTAGGTGATAGTGCTATAGTTTATCGCTCCCAAACATTAAGATGCCCAAGACGAGCGATAGTTTCAAAATTGGAGTGGTGAATTGACCAGGATTTGGTGCACAAGCTTTCTGCTGATCATGGCGTCTGTGATGGCGACAGGGACTGCGGGAGGGGTGGCTGAAGTGTCTATCGAAGATGCCTGGGTCAGGGCGATGCCACCTTCACAGCGCAACACCGCCGCGTATATGAACGTGATCAACCGGAGTGAAACCGACTTATACATCCTGGGCGCGAGCTCAACCACCGGTGCCACGGTTGAAATTCACACCACCCGCGAAGTTGATGGCATGGTGCGAATGGAGCGTGTGGAGCGCACGCTGGTCGCACCCGGGCAGACCATACAGTTCGCCCCCGGGGGCATGCATTTAATGATCCTCGGGCTGGAGAAGATGCCGGCGCCGGGGGAACATCTTAGCCTCTGCCTGGAGATTGCTTCCCGGGAGGCCGCGTGTACGGTGGCGGAAGTGCGCCGGGCCGCGCCGTCTGCCCATGACAAAATGCACCACCACTAGCGCA
>SMVA01005322.1_pt1 | contig 14035 bp, 11 predicted proteins | sample 2456451 | NCBI WGS metagenome assembly SMVA01 (sample SAMN11095933, study PRJNA526329) | marine sediment metagenome | biome: Marine sediment; feature: Surficial sediment; material: Deep marine sediment; isolation source: Hadal surficial sediment | place: Pacific Ocean | collected 2014-05 | depth...
CGATGTTTCGGAAGTGGAGGTTGGAGACGACGTGACCCTTACGCTCACCGTCACGCATCCGCGAGAAGGACATTTCGTGCCGCCGCCGGAGACGCTGCTCGAGCCGTTCTCGGTGATCGCGCACTGGCGGGAGGAAGTGTCTCCGGTCGAGACCCGGCTACTCTATCGTGTGGCTGCCTATCAGCTTCCGGGGGATCTCGAGCTGGGCGCTCTGGAGTTGAGCTACCGCGGCGACGATGGCGAGATTGGGGTTCTCGCGACCGACCCCATCCCCATCCGGGTGGTGACATCTTTGACACCGGACATTACCGACATCCACGACATCAAGCGTCAGGTGGTCCTTACGGTCCCAAGAAATTGGAGCTTGCTGTGGTGGCTTCTGGCGGCGCTCCTTCTGGCGGCCATCGCCTACATTATTTATAGAAGATTTCGGAAAGAGCCCGACTCCGAGGCCGCTCCGGTCTGGACCGCGCCTCTGCCGCGCCCGGACGTCGAAGCGGAGGCCGCGCTCGCTCGCCTCGCGGAGAGAAAACTCATCGAGAATCACAGGATCGAGCTCTTTTTCACGGAACTGACGGACATCATGAAGCGTTATGCCGGTAGACGCTTCGACGTGCCTTATTTAGAGCGGACGACCGACGAGATCCTTTCTGACCTGAGGGACCAGCCGGTCACTGGCCTCCGCGACATCCTCGAGGCGGCAGATCTCGTAAAGTTCGCGAAAACGATGCCCGAGCAGGACGAGGCTCGGAGCTCGTTTGCTCTCGCGCGCACGCTCATCCGGACGACCAAGCCGGCGCCAACCCGGCCCCCGTCTTCACCTTCATCGACAAACGAGCCCGTGGAGGCGCCCGCATGACGCGGCTCGCTTACCCATGGCTCGCACTTCTGCTCGCGATCGTGCCGCTGCTCATCTATGTGCGCGTGCGCTTTGGGGCGCGGACCCCCGCGCTCCGCTATTCGGATGTTTCGGGTCTAGCGCGTCTGCCACGCTCGCTCGCAGCCCGGCTCTCGTGGGTCCCTTTCGGGCTCAGGATGCTCGCCTTGGCGCTCTTGATCCTAGCGCTCGCTCGGCCTCAGAGAGGCGCCGCGGGCGAAGAGATCCATGCCGAAGGCGTCGACATCATGCTCGTCATCGATGTGTCGAGCAGCATGCTCGCGGAAGACTTCAAGCCCAACAACCGTTTATCGGTTGGCAAAGACGTCGTCGCCGATTTCATCAAGCGGCGTGATAACGATCGTCTCGGGATGACGGTCTTCGCGCGTCACGCGATCACGAAAACGCCGCTCACTCTCGATCACGACATCCTCTTGGCTCAGCTCGAGGACGTTCAGGTCGGCGCCATTGCCGACGGCACCGCCATCGGCAACGCGATCGCCTCCGCGGTCAACCGGTTGAAAGAATCCGACGCCAAGTCCCGCATCATGATCCTTCTTACCGATGGCGAGAACACCGCGGGCGAAGTGGATCCGATTACGGCGGCCCAACTCGCCAAGACGTTTGGCATCCGTGTCTACGCGGTGGGTGTCGGCAGGGGCGGCGAGGTACCCTACCCGTTCCGCGATCCTCTCTATGGCACCGTCTACCGCAACGTCGAGATCCCGATCGATGAGGAAACGCTCACGGAGATCGCTACCATCACGGGCGCGCAGTTTTTCCGCGCGCGTGATGCGGAATCTCTCGAGGCGGTCTATGACGAAATCGACGCGCTCGAGCGGACAGAGATCCAGCAAATCCAATATGTGCTCTACTCGGAGCTCGCGCCCTACTTCATGATGGCAGCGCTCGGCTTTCTGCTTGCCGAAGCGCTCTTGTCGCGCACTCGGCTCGCGAGCTATCCCTGATGCGGTTCGCTACCCCCGACGCGTTCTACTTGTGGCTGCTTCTGCCGGCCTTCGCGTGGTTTCTCGTCTGGAGCAAGAAGAGACGCCGTAAGGCGATCGAAAAACTCGGCGAGCTGGCGCTTCTCGACCGCCTCTCGCTCCGTGTGAGCGCGACGCGCGATCGCGTTAAGCCGGCTCTCGTGGGCGCGGCGGTATTTTTCCTCGTGCTCGCTCTCGCACGTCCCCAATGGGGGCAGGGCGAGCAGGAAGTCTTCGCGCGCGGCGTGGACGTCTTTCTCGTTCTCGATACGTCGTTCAGCATGGACGCGGTCGATGTGGCTCCGTCGCGGATGGAGCGCGCGCGCTATATCGCGTCGCAACTCATGGATCGGCTGCAAGGGAATCGCCTCGGCCTCGTCGTCTTCTCGGGGACCGCGTTTGTCCAATGTCCTTTGACGCTCGACTACGCCGCGGCGCGCATCTTTCTCGACATCGTAGCCACGGGAATCGTCCCCGAGCCCGGGACGAACATCGTACAAGCGATCGAGGCCGCGAAGCGCGGCTTCGTCTCTCGCAACTCCACACATCGCGTGATCGTCCTGCTAACGGACGGGGAGCAGCAAAGCGGAGACGTGTTGGCCGTCGCCGAAGAGGCGCGCCAAGATGGGATCGTAATCCATGCCGTCGGCGTAGGAACGCCGGGCGGCGAGCCGATTCCCGTGCGGAACGAGCGCGGGGAGGTTTCGGATTACGTGCGTGACGCGGAGGGGCAGCCGGTGTTGAGCCGTCTCGATGAGAAGACGCTTACGGAGCTCGCACTCACGACCGGCGGGGAGTATTTTCGTGTATCGGAGAAGGACGACGAGATCGAAGCCATCGCGTCGCTCGTGATGGCTATGGAAGGCGAGGAGTTGGAGTCGCAGCTCTTCACGCGCTACCGGGAGCGCTACTATTGGCCGCTCACTCTAGCGCTCGCCTTCTTGCTTGCCGATACGCTGCTAGCGAGACGACAACGGGAGGTTGTATGAGACTTTGGAGCTTGAGTTTGTTGGTCGTCGCCCAGCTTCTCGGGCCCGTCGAAGAGGGTAGCAACAAAGAGGGTAACGAGGCCTATGTGGCCGGCGAGCTCGATGACGCGCTCACGAGCTATACCCAGGCGCAGGTCGAGCACCCGGATGCGCGCGAGCTCCACTACAACATCGGAAACGTGCAGTTTCGAAAAGAAGATCTCGACAAAGCGCTCGAGCAGTACAAGATGGCGCTCGACGCAGAGCCCGAGCTCAAGCGGCGCGCGCATTTCAACGTGGGCAATATCCATTACACGCACGAAGAATGGGAAGACGCCGTCGAGTCCTATAGCGACGCGCTACGGGTCGACCCCGATGATATCGACGCGCGGCAGAATCTCGAGCTCGCGCTGCAGAAGCTTTCCCAGCAGCAGCAGCAGCAGCAAGAAGGCGGCGGCGGCGACGCGGACAAGGACAAAGAAGAGGAAGACCAGTCGCACGACAAGAACCAGGAGCAGGACGGGAGCTCGGAAGAGCAAACCGAGGAGGAAAAATCTCCCGAGCCTTCTCCGCAGGAGCAGGATGCCGGCGAACAGAATGTCGAGCCGCGGCCGATGGAAATGAGCCAAGAAGAGGCAGAGCAAATTCTTCAGGCCCTTGCCCAGATGGAGCTGCAGCAACAAATGGAGCAGCAGCAAAAACAGAAGGCGAAGGCGCGGGGAAAAGGGCGCTATTGGTAAGTCAGCATTCAGGATTCGGGATTCAGCATTCAGGACTTTAATGAAGCGTTTTCTTTTGGTTGGCTTGGTCGTTCTTTCGGCGGAGTTGGCTATTGGGCAACAGGTGACGGTCGAGGCTACCGTCAACGCTCGGCGGATTGGGATCGACGACGTATTGGTGCTCACCGTTTCGGTGAGCGGTGGTAGAGGGACGCCGCGATTTCCGAGCATCGACGGGTTTCGCGTCAGCGGACCTTCGACGTCCAGCCGGTTCTCGATTGTGAACGGTCGGACGTCCTCGACGAGCTCGTTCACTTATCAACTGGTGCCGCAGGCGGAGGGGACCTTTACTATCCTGGGCATTCCTGTCGCCGTGGCCGGGCGGACCTACGAGACCGCGCCCATCCGAGTCGAGGTCGTAGCGGGATCGGTCATGCCGCGCCGCCCTCGAAGCCGCGGTTTCGACCCGTTCGGCCGCCAAAGACGCCGCGAGCCCGAGATTTCGGCCGAGGACGTTTTCATCCGGACCGACGTGTCCAAGCGCTCGGTCTATCAGGGCGAGGGCGTGGTCGTCACCTATCGTGTGTACAGCAAGTACATGCCCCACGGCCCAGAGGTCGATGACGACCCTCCCTTGACCGGGTTCTGGGTCGAGGAGGTCGAACTCGGGAATCCGAGCATAGAGCGACAGGTCGTGAACGGACAGGAATACCTGACCTTCCCGATGAAACAGCGTGTCGTCTTCCCCGCGAGAACGGGGGAGCTCACGATCCCGCCTTTGACGTTGTCGATGGCTTTTCGGCTCACCTCCTCGGACCCGTTCGACGCGTTTTTCGCGCGAGCCTCACGGCCCATCGTGTTGCGCTCGAGCGCGGTCACGCTCGATGTGAAGCCGCTTCCGCGGGAGGGGCGCAGCCGCGACTTTAACGGTGCGGTGGGGGCATACGAGCTCGACGCGGTGTTGAGCCACGAGGAAGTCGAAGCGGGGAACCCGGTGACGCTGACACTCGCGCTCCGGGGCCGCGGCAATCTACGCTCGCTCGAGCTTCCCGAGCTTCCGGATACCCCTGGCTTTCGCACTTTCGATCCAAAGATGGACGAGCGGCTGCGCGCAACGGGCGCGGGCTTCGGTGGAGAGAAGACGTGGGAATATGTGCTCGTGCCCGACTCCGCTGGCACAAAAGAAATCGGGCCGTGGAAATTTCAATATTTCGACCCGAGCGTCGGTAAGTATGTCGTTGCCTCCGCGGGGCCGGTGCTGCTGCGTGTGTCCGGCGACGCTCTAGCGACGTCGGCCAACGGATCGATGTCGGCCATGACCACTCGCGGCGAAGTCAAATTGCTGCGCGAAGACATTCGCTATCTCAAAGACGCGCCCGTCACCCTGGGGCTTTTGACCACGCCGTTTTACGGAAGCTTTCTCTTTTATGCGAGCCTGGCTTTTCCTGTGTTTTGGAACGTTGGCTTCGTCCTCTACCTCAAAAGGAAAGAGCGAGAGAAAACACACTCGACGCTCTTCCGCAGCCGTCGTGCGCACGGAATGGCTCGAGGACGGCTGAAGAGTGCTTCGAAGCTCGCGTCGAAAGGCTCGAAGGATTTCTACGAAGAAATCGCGGCGGCTCTCTATCGCTATATCGGTGACAAGAAATCGGTGAGTCCTTCGGGGCTCACGACGGAGAGCATCGATGAGCATCTCGAAGCGAGCGGGGTCGATGACCATCTCCGAACCCGGTTTGCTGCCGTGCTCGGGGCCTGCGAAGAGGCACGCTTCACGCCGGGCGAGCGGACGAGCGAGGAGATGAGGGCGCTCCTCAGGCGTACCGAGGAGCTCATCGTTTCCATGGAGCGGCAGTTCTGAGATGCTCTGGCTTTCTGTCCTTTTGCTTCAAGTCGCGATCGAATCTCCGCAAGAGGCTTTTGCGCGCGCAGAGGCGCATTACCAAGAGCAACGCTTCGACGACGCCATCGCGGCCTACGAAGCGATGCGTGCACAGTCGCTAGAAGACGGCGTTCTCTACTACAACCTCGGCAATGCCTACTTCAAGGCAGGGAAAATTGGCCTCGCAGTTCTGAACTACGAGCGTGCCCTCGCGCTCATGCCTAGCGACGAAGAAACGAGAACCAACTTGACCTTTGCCAACGAGCTGATCGCGGACGACGTCGCGTCCGCGCCTCTACCGCTCGTGATCCACTGGCTCGTCCAGCTCTACCAGCGCGTGCGTCCGGACACCCTCGCGCGGGTCTTGAGTTTTTCTTTCATGCTGGCCGGTGCGCTGTTGACGATCGTGCTCTACGATGCGTGGCCGAGCTGGCGCAGCGCGGCCACCTCCGTACTCGTCCTCGGTGGACTGACGGCGCTCTTATCGGGAGTGACCCTCGCGACAAAGCTGAACCAGGCAGCGAATCGCGTCGAGGCCATCGTGCTCACGGAGAACGCCTATGTGCGCAGTGGTCCGGGCGAAGGCAGTCCGCGCCTCGCGGAAGTACACGAAGGCCTCAAGGTTGGCGTAATAGGGGAGCGTGAAGACTGGTTCCAAGTCACCCTCGCAAACGGCCTCGCGGGCTGGATCCGCCGCAGCGAGCTGGAAAAGATCTAAGCCCCCACCGCCCGAGTACTAGTCCGCTTGCGTTTCGAAACTCGATCGACATCAAGAAAAACGTGACGCAAGGCGCAAAGATTAGGTTTGCGCGGCGAGTTTAGGATCGGATGGCAATCGTGCGGTCGTCGCTTTTCGGAGACATGCCTCTTCGGCGTGGCTCGGGGCTCGTATAGCCGAGCTCTTCGGGGGACTTTCCGGCCCAATCGCTTTGTCGGCCTTCGATCCGGATTTCCCCGGCGCCAGGATCGACGGTCACCGTCGACCAGACGGGATCTTTGTAGGGCGCGGTGAACTCGAGCATGGGTCTTCGTGCGTGGATCCGTTTCGGATAGGCAAAGTTCTGACACGCCTCGCCGACCCAAAAATAAGACATCGAGTTCACTTGCACGTAAGGGATGGCATTGATCTCGGCGGCGTAGTTCAAGTGATGGTGCCCGCTGAAGCAGGCTAGAACGCGCTGCCAACCTGCTCTCCGGTTGGCCGCTTCGAGAAGCGCGCGCACGCGGTCTCCGTTGTCGAGACCTTCCGCGTTCTCGGCGCTTTGGTGCGACAGCACGATGACCGATTCGTCGGAGCCGATGAGCTCGTTCTCGAGCCAAGCGAGTTGCGCTTCGCCGATATGGAGCGGGTAGTCCGTTCCCCAATCGGCCGGCCGGTCGTTGCCGTCGAGCACGAGGAAGCGGATGCCGCCTTCGACGAAGGCGTAGTAGTTGCTCTCGATCCCCCAGAACGCTTTCGTCTCGTTTTGCGAATAGCCGTTTTTAGTCAAGTTCTCCGAGTCCGTGTCGTGGTTGCCGAGCACGTGGTGGTGCTTGCCACGGAACGAGTGGAACAGGTCGAGGAAGCTCTGGTTCGCCGGACTGGGTATGCAGAAATCTCCGAGCTGCGCGATGAAGCGCGCGCCGCGATCCTCCATCGCACGAACGAAGGTCTGGAGCCTTTCGGGGGCGTCGTGCATGACGTCTTGGTGCACGTCGGCGCAGAGCCCGAAAGTCATCGGCTCGAGCCGCGCCGCGACGCTCCGGGATGGACGGAGCGCGAGCACAGCGGCGCTCGACGCGTGCTGTAGGAACTCGCGGCGGTTCCACCTCTTGCCGTTTCGATCTGTGCGCGACGATTCCACTCGCCCTCCAATGTGGCTATTCTAGCGGCGTCGGTAGCATGCTCGGAAGCTTTTTCGAAAGGAGAGGAGATGGCGAAAAGTCCAAGTGAGCAGAGCCTGGCGCGCATGGAAAAGCTCGTCGACAACTACACGACGAAATCGGGCACCGCCACGCATCCCGACAAGACGATTACCGAGGCGGTCGTGCTCGGTCTCGCCCGGCATGTCGACGAGTTGGGAAGGCCGCTATGCCCGTGCCGTTTCTACCCCGACAAGCAAGAAGAGATCAAGCATCGGACATGGCTGTGCCCGTGCGACGACATGCAGATCTACAAATACTGTCATGTCCTAGAAACGCTCTCTCAAAGATATTCATCCCTGAGTCGATGCGCGAGCCGACCTTGTGCGGCATCGAGCGCTGCGTGAAGCGCTATCGGGATCCATAAGGATCCGCTTCCGACGTAGAACAAGGCTAGCAACAGGCCCAAGAAAACAATCTTGAACGCTTGTTTTTGCCCTTGATAAATGTGGCCCATGCCGAAGACGATGCTCGAGAGCGTAACGGCCCCCGCGATCCCGACCTGGATCTCGAGATACCAGATCAAATAACCGCGGAAGAGAATTTCCTCACAGGTGCCCGCGGTGAGCGAAAGCGCCGTGAACAGACGGAGCTCGGTCGGGCTCGTGGGTAGAATCGGTGCGATGGCGCGAAGCTGCTCGACGAGCCGCGCACGTGCTTTGTCGTGCTCGAGGGCTGCCCGGATCTGTGTGCGCCAGAGCTGAGCGAGCCCGGTTGCGAGGACGAGTGCGATGAAGAACGCTGCACCCGCGGGCACACCGAGGCCGAGCGCGTCGAGGCTCCGGCCGGAGCGAAACCATATCGAGAGCGCCAGAATCGTTAGGCCCCACTGCCGAAGGATGGTGCGTCGATATTGGCGGCTTCGGACGCCTGACTCTCCCGTCTCGAGCGCGCGCTTGAACCTCGGATAGTTGTACCGAGCATAAGCAGGGAGCAGCACGGCGAACGCGAAGACGATGAGATGGTCTGCGGTCGCGATCACGTGACGGCCGTCTTGTACCACAAAATCGCGACCTTCAAGCCACCACGAACTTGGGGAGGGGGTTCTTCTCCCGGGGGCCGTAGGATTCTGCCCGCACCCCGCGTTCGTCTGCGGCGCATAGGTTTTAGCAAACGTTGAACGCACAATCACTTACAGACGTGGGAACACTTACTCAAAGTTGGCACGCCTGTTGCGATCTAGTGGGCGAGATTACGTCCGATCGACCACCCAGGAGACCCACCAATGTCCACGATTATCGACAAACTTCTCAATCGAGACACCGAAGCGAAGCCCTCCGCCCAAGAGCTCCGTCAAATTGCCACCCTCGCCCACGCCGAAAGCGAGCGTCTCGCAGCTCTTGTCGAGCGGGCTCGGAGCGAGCTCGAGCAAGAGGCCGGAATCCAGGCCTCCCTTGTCGAAGTCGAAGCGCGGGTCACGACCGCCGATGGTAGTTTGAGAGCCTTCGAGCAGCGCGTTTCCGCAAGTCAGGAGCTCTCGGAAGCCACCGGGGAGCTCGAAGGACGGATCCGAACGCTCGACCAGATCGTGACGACGGCGGATGCCCGCATCCGACAGGTGGAGGCGCGGAACGGAAAGTTGAACGAAGCGCGGGCGAATATCGAGAAGCTCATCTCGTCTGGCATTGAAGCCGAGGCGAAGCTCGCGAGCTTCAAGAATCACGCTCAAGAGACCGCTGGCATTCAAGGAGACATCCAGAGGATAAAAGGTGGTCTCGACGAGCTCGACGGGCAGTTCGGTCTGATCCGAGACGACTACGATCGCCTCAAGGATGTTGTCTCGTCCGTTCGCCAAGAGTCCACCAATATCGACGACAAGGCGCGTTTCGTCACTGCCCAACTCGAGCGCGCTGAAGCCGCTACCCGTCAGGTCGAAGAAGTCGTCAAGAGCCTCACGAACTCTCACTCGCTCTCGAAGCAAACCCACGAGCAACTGCGCCAGCTCAATGCCTTGGCGCAACACGTCAATCAGAAACTGCGCTCTTTGGGCGCCACCAAGGAGCTCGTTGACCGCGCCAATGCGCAAATGAACGAAGTGAACGAGGTGGTTTGGGACGTCGACCGAAAGGTCAAGAAGCTCAACGACCAGAGTCAGTGGCTCAAGGAGATCGAAGGCAGCGTAGAGCGTTTTCAGGATCTTCGACAGCAATTCGCGCAAGATGTCGAAGGTGCGGAGCAGCAGACGGAAAAGTTCGCCGCGGACGGCGAGAGGGTGCGGACGGAGATTACCCATGCGCTTTCGCAAATCCAGCAGCGTCTCGAAAGCGCAGCCCTCCTCAAGGAGGAGGTCGAGGTTGCCAACAAACGGGCGATGGAAGTCTATGAGAGCATTGCCAAGCTCGAGGACCACCTCGGAGCTCTCGCTTCGAAAGACGACCAGATCAAAGAGACGATTGGGCGCGCCGATGAGCTGACCGCTCGACTCGAAGCGCAAAAGCGCGACGTCGACAACATCGAGAACAAGCTCCAACTCTTGCGGAGCTTCGAGGAACGTCTCGAAGGGATGAAGGTGCTCGCGGACAAAGTCTCGAGCCAAGCCGACGCCATTGCCGCGAGCGAACCGATGGTGGCCGAGACGCGGCAGCAGATCCAGGAATTCGGCGAAGCCCGCGTCGCCATTCAACGCGATCTCGAGTCGCTCAATCAAAGTTGCCAAGAAGTGAAGCATGCGGGACGACTCTTGAACGATTTCCGCCAGGCGAGCTTATCGGCGGAAGCCGCTATTCGCGAAATGGCGCCGCGCCTCCAGGCGGTGGACGTGCTTCAAGCGAGACTCGCCAATCTCGATCAGCTATCGGAGAAGCTAGATGTCCGCATGGCGGAGCTCGAGCCCCGAGCGGAGTTCGTATCGAGTGTGGAGTCGAGGCTGAACCGCTTGGGCGAGCTCAGCAGAGCGGTCGATGAACGTCTCGAAGGCCAACTCGCGCGCCAGTCCGAGCTCGAAGCTATGAGAAACTCTCAGGACGGACTTTCGTCGGAGGTCGAAGATCTCAAGAAGCTCGTGAGCTCGTTGAGAGAAGACGAGAGCTTGCCCAGAATGGAGCAGCGCACGATCGAGCTCGAGAGCCGTATCGAAGCGTCTCATGAGAAGCTGCAGGCGTTCGAGCTCACGGAGAAAGCCATGCAGGAGCGCGAGAGGCGCGCGCAGGAGCTTGGATATCGGCTCGACGGCATGACGGACACGCTCGAGCAAAACAGCGAGCGCGTCAGCGTAGTGACTCAGGAGCTCGAGAACCTGAACGAGGGCCGTCGCGAATGGCTCCACGAGGTCCATCGCATCGGCGAGGAGCAGAAATCTCTCTCGACGCAGTCGAACGCAACCATCGAGCAACTCGACAAGATCCGCGTTCTAACCGACGCTCTCGACGACAAGCAGCGCCAATTGTCGGAATCGGAGCGGCGTATCGAACATTACGAAGATCGGCTCGATACGCTCGAGGGACTGCTCGGCAACGTCAATGGCAAGATCGATGAAATCGAGCAGCGGCAGGAATCGGTCGACCAGGTGCGCCAGCAAGTCGATAGCCTCTTTGAGGCGACGGAGAAGACTCGAAACGACGTGATGGAGGTTCTCGAAGCGCGTCAGGACATCCTCGAGACGAAGAAAACCCTCGAGCTGTTACTGCGCGAGGCTTCTGTGCTCGGGTCCAAATATAACCGCCTCGAAGAGCGCCGCGGAGCCATCGATCAGGCCGAAGCAAAGATGGACCATCTCACCACCGTCATTGTGGACATCGAGGCGAACCTGGAGAATCTCAAAGAGCAGCGGACGGTCATCGAGCACGTCGCCGAGAAGCTCGCCCGGCTCGACTTTGCCCTACAACGCGCGGAGGCCGCGACCCGTGAGCTTCGCGAAGAACGCGCGCTAGCCGCCCGAATCTACAAGAACATCCAGCAAAAAGGTCCAAAGGTCCCAGGCAAGCCTGCAACGTCCGAGACCAAAGCGGCGCCAACTCCGCACAACGGCAGCTAGGACAGTTGGGCCCAAAAAACTAGCGACAAAAGCATTTCCTCTATTCTGCTCTGTGGCCGCGGATGGTTCCGCGGATGAGGATACTGGTGGCTTCGCCGTTCTCGAGCACGAATTCTACCGGGGTGCCATCATCGCGATAGAAGAACTTCGTTTCTGATTCTGCCAAGATCTCGCGAGGCACGCTCGACAAGCCGCCTCGGGCAGCGCGCAGCTTGCCGTCGACATAGCTGATGATGATGGCGCCGTCGAGATCTTCGAGCTGGTAGATTCCGGCCAAGGCCTCGTATTGTGCTGGCTCGAGCGCTTTGGTGCGTTTGGTCTCGAGCTCCATCTCCGCCCATCCATAGGCGTTCGCGATTGTGAGCAGGGTATCGAAAGCAAGCCTTCCGCCGCTATCAGAGTTCGTCATGACCACCGCGCCGGAGCCGCCGTCGATGAAGGCAGTGAACTGCGAGCGGAAGCCTGCGTTCGAGCCCCCGTGGCCGAAGCGTTTTCCATCGCCTTGGATCACAGGGCCGAGGCCCCAGTTGTTCATGCCGGGCTCGAGCATTTCGCGGGCCATCGACTGAGACAGAATCTTGCCTTCGCCGCGAGAGCTTTCTTGTATCTCGAGAAAGAATTTCACGAGGTCTGTGGGCGTCGTCCAAAGGCCGGCTGCCGCCATTTCCGGGTAGACGTGCCAATCGCCCTCGACGCGCATCCCACGGGCACGATGACCCGCCGCTGCCTGAGCGTGGAAGCGCTCGGGTAGTGGCTGTTCGAACGTGCTGTCTGACATGCCGAGAGGCGCGAGCACCGTTTCTTCCATCAGCACGGGAAAAGGCTTGTCGGTGACGTCCGTCATGACTTTTTGCAGGATGGTGTAACCGCCGCCCGAATAGCGCCAGCCTTCGCCGGGGTTTTCCATGACTCGAATGGCGTCCGTGTTGCCTTCACCTTTGAGAACTTCGAGAGTTGTTGGTACGGTCTCGCTCTGCGCATAGCCCGGAAAACCCGAAACGTTGGTTCCCGCGGTATGGGTGAGCAAGCTGCGGAGCGTCACTTTGCGCTCAGCGGTGAACGCGTTTTCGGGGAGCTTCCAACCTTTCAAGTCCTTGTTCACGTTAGTGTCGAGGTCGAGCACACCGTCCTCGACGAGCTTCAACGCTGCCATCGCTGCCACGGGTTTGCTGAGCGAAGCGGCTTGGAACAGCGTTTCCGGCGTCGCGGGGCTGTTCTTGTCCTTGTCAGCGAGGCCGTAAGCCCGTGCCCAAGCAAGCTTGCCGTCGATCGCCACGGCGATGGTGATGCCGGGGACATTCTCCGCCTTCATCCGTTCGGCGAGCGAGCTCGTTTCCAGAGCCTCCCCTTCGATGGCGAATCGCGGGAGAATGGCAGATTCGATTTGCCCGATCCGATCGTTGTCGGTCGTGCAGGCGACGACGGCCAGCAACAAAACGAAGAAGACACGCTTCATGTGGCCTCCAGGATATCGATCGTCGTTTGGACGTCGAGGTCTTTTCTCAAGCTGTGAAACACGCTGCAATATTTTTCGAACGATAAGTCAACGGCCCGTTGCGCCTTGTCCCGCGGCACATCGCCCTGGATCTCGAAGTGCATCCGCACCCGCTGGAAGTAGCGTGGCGGCTCTTCCGCGCGTTCACCTTCAATGGAGATGCGCAATCCGGTGAACCCGGTGCGCATTTTTTCGAGAATCATGACGACGTCGATGCCCATGCAAGCGCAGAGCGATGACAAAAGGCTGTCCATGGGGGAGAACCCGTCTTTCCTGTTACCGTCGAGCGTCGTTTCGAGACCGTTGTCGCTCTTGGCTTTGAACCGCTGACCCGAGATCCATTCGAGCTCGATGCGTCGGTCGCTTTTCGTCATGGTGCTCCCAGCACGAGGCATGCGTTCGTGCCGCCGAATCCAAAAGAGTTCGAGAGAGCAAGGCGGATGTTGGCTTCCATGGGCTCGAGAACGGGCTGATAGTCTTCGAGCTCGGGGTCGAGAGGTGTTGCGTTCACCGATGGCGCGATCCACCCACCGCGGATCATCGCCATGGTGAAAATGGCCTCGATGGCGCCCGCGGCGCTTACCGGGTGCCCCGTATAGCCTTTGGTGGACGAGTAGTAAGGTTTCCGCTCCGCGAACACCCGGCGCATGGCGCGTATTTCGCATATATCTCCGAGAGGCGTGGATGTACCGTGCGTGTTGACATAGTCGATCTCCGTGGCTTCGACCCCTGCATGGTTGAGCGCGTGCGTCATGGCGGCCTCGGCGCCTTCCGGAGATGGCGCCACCATCTCGCCCGTACCATCGGAGCTCATCCCGTAGCCTTTCAGCACGCCGAGGATCGGCGCGCCTCGTTTTTCCGCAACGTCCCGCGCCTCGAGCACGACCATGCCCGCGCCTTCCGAGAAGATGAACCCGGCGCGATCCTTCGCGTAGGGACGCGAGGCCCGCTCGGGCTCGTCGTTGTTTTGCCCGTTATAGGCTCGCATCGAATCGAACCCGGCATAGAAATGCGGGTCCGCGACCTCGACACCGCCCGCGAGCGCCGCGTCTACGACGCCGGTCTCGACGAAGCCGGCCGCGAGAAGGATGTTGTAAGCACCTCCGGAGCAGGCCGCGCTCGCGGAAAACGACGGACCCTTGCTGCGAAGTGTGCTCGCGAGGTTCGCCGATACGGTCGAGGCCATGAGCTTCGGGATGACGGTGGCGGATACCCGCCGCATCCCCGACTTCTCGA
>SMVA01140085.1_pt1 | contig 14032 bp, 16 predicted proteins | sample 2456451 | NCBI WGS metagenome assembly SMVA01 (sample SAMN11095933, study PRJNA526329) | marine sediment metagenome | biome: Marine sediment; feature: Surficial sediment; material: Deep marine sediment; isolation source: Hadal surficial sediment | place: Pacific Ocean | collected 2014-05 | depth...
ATAGCAGCCACAAGAACCTATGATATTTTTTTAAACACTATTTCCCCTCTTCCAATTGATACCAGGTTTGTGCTGCACAAGTAATCTAATAGTCAGCATTCCCAGCACTGTCATCGCCAGAGAACCAAACAGGTGAGAAGAAATTATGGCGAAAGCCCAGCTAGATTGCTCACGTAATAACAACATAACGGTTTCGTCGGAGAATGTGAAGAAAGTAGTCAATCCACCCAGAAATCCTGTAATAACAAACAGCCGCACCTCAGGTGGGAGTGTGGTGTTGTAAAAGAAATATTCGGCCGCGATGCCGACAAGATAGCGGCCAACCAGGTTTTCCGCCAGAGTACCAAAGGGAAGCACGGAAAAACAGAATTAAACATCATGCAGAATTCCCATCGCAGCCATGCTACTAATGCCGCGCCCACCCCCATTGCAGTTAACGCATGATACCTACCCATCCATCATCCGAAATTTACTACTAATGTACGAGAATACAGCTAACGATGAGTTTCAGCCATTGTGTGGAAATATTCGCATAAGTATGCGATACGAAAACATATCTGGATTGTTAGATAACTCTAAAAATTCGTCTCTAATCCTCACCCACCCGTAGCATTTCGGCCGCGTGCTTGCGGGTAGTTTCGGTTATTTCCACGCCACCTAGCATGCGGGCAATTTCTTCGATACGTTCTTGATTCTTAAGTACAGTAATACGACTCAAAATATTTCCGCCATTGGCTCGATCACTTGATTTAACAACCTGCCATTGCTGATCTCCTGCCGAGGCAACTTGCGCCAGATGTGTAACACACATCACTTGACGTTCTGCACCCAATTTTTTTAATAATCCACCAACAATCTCCGCAACACGCCCACCGATACCTGCATCCACTTCATCGAATATCAGCGTCGGTGCCACGCCAACCTTACTGGTGATAACCTGTATCGCCAAGCTAATGCGCGATAGCTCGCCGCCAGAGACAACCTTTGCTAAGGGGCGTAGCGGCAATCCCTGGTGGGGGGAAACCTGGAATTCAATTTGTTCCATACCGTGGGCATTGCCTTGTTCCAGAGATATTTGTATCACGGCAAACTTCCCACCCTCCATTGCTAGAGTCTGCATCGCAGCAGTAACTTGCTGAGTAAGCTTCCTGGCCGCTCCATCTCTCACCACACTCAATTTTTTTGCAAGCTTTAAATATACGTCTCTCGCTATTGCCTCCTCCTTCGCCATCGCCTCACCATTGCCACCTTGGCTGAATTCTTCCAACCGCTCCTTCACTGTTTTCAACAAATTCGGTAATTCATCCGGAACAACGCGATACTTTCTGGCGGCAGCGTGAACCACGGACAACCGCTCTTCCATTTCCTGTAGGCGCTGCGGATCGAGATCAAGGCGCTGCTGATAATGCCCTAATTCGTAAACTACTTCCTGCAGCTGGATCTGTGCCGACTCTAGCATGTCTAGCATGCCTTTGAGATTGGTATCGTATTGAAGCAACCCATTCAGACGCGAAGTCACAAAATTGATTTGCGTCAGGGAAGCCGACTCACCCTCTGACATAATCTCTAGGCACGCCTGCACAGTCTCTAGTAAGCTTGCAGAATGCGATAGACGGCTGTGATCAGTTTGAAGGGTCTGCCATTCATCAGGTGAAAAATTCAAAGTGGAGAGTTCGCGATTTTGTAACTCCAACTGTTCGTGCTCGCTCACAAATGCGGCAGTATTCTGCTCCCAAGTCATGCGACGCTGCAGCAAACTTTGCCAACGACGATAGCCTGTGGCTACTGCCTGCGCCAACTCGCGACTACCTGAAAACGAATCAAGTAAATCACGTTGAGCTTCACTGTGCAATAAAGATTGATGCTCTTGCTGTCCGTAAATATCCACCAGTTTCTTCCCCGCCGTTCGTAATTGCTGCAAGGTAGCGGGGCGACCATTAATAAAACCGCGGGAACGCCCACCAATTTCTATTACCCGACGCATTAGGCACACACTGTCGTCATCACCGTGGCCTTCTAGATCATTTTTGCGCAACCAGTCTACTAATTCTGGTGATTTACTCACGTCGAACTCTGCACTGATTTCGGCACGCTTACAGCCATTACGCACCTCCCCCACATCACCACGCTCACCCAATGCAAGTGAGAGTGCATCGATCAAGATCGACTTCCCCGCTCCAGTTTCTCCGGTAAGAACGGTGAAACCAGGGACGAACTCCATTTCCATCCGATCAATGATGACAAAATCCTGAATATTCAAAAACCTTAACATGATGGTAGGTTAACAGTTCTTTTTTAGGGAAATCCACTCCAACCAAGCTTTTCTCGCAACATACGGTAGTAGCTATGATTGGAAGAATGCAGAAATCTCACCGAGTGGGGAGAGCGCCATATTACAACTTTATCCCTCTCATCCAAGTCAAAATGAGAGTGACTGTCAGAATGAACACGCGCACCTTCAGTGCGATGCATCAATACTTCCACCGTGGCGTCGGACCCCACCACGATGGGCCGGTTGCTCAGGGTATAGGGACTAACCGGTACCAGCGCAATCAGGTTGAGACTAGGATGCAAAATCGGGCCACCCGATGACAACGCATATGCTGTTGAACCAGTAGGAGTAGCTATAATCAGGCCATCTGAACGTAAAGAGTATACATATTCTCCATCGATGCGTACTTCGAATTCAATCATACCGCCACCAATCCCTCGGTTTACTGCTACATCGTTGAACGCTAGGGCACTAAACAAACTAGCTTCGTTGCGTATCACCTCAGCTGATAGCAACATGCGCCGCTCGGTAACATACTTGCCATCGAGAATGGAACCAAGGGTTTCTAGCATGGTGTCGATAGAAAGGTCGGTGAGAAACCCAAGCCGACCCTGGTTGATGCCTACTAGCGGCACATCGAAAGGTGCAAGCCTACGTGCAATATTAAGCATGGTGCCGTCACCCCCCAGAACGATGGCTAGATCAGCCCGCGCACCGATCTCGTCGAGAGTAAGGATGGGGTATTCTTTCCCTGCAACATGTTGGGCAGTAAGACAGTCCAGCACTACACCAAGATTGCGACTTTCCATATATTGTCCCAGTCGCAGTAGTGGCGTCATGATTTCTGGATTATCGTGCTTGCCAATCAAAGCTATGGTTTTGAATAGAGAACTCATCACTGGACTAAACCTAAAAAACCATTGAACTGAATTGTAGTGGTGTCGTTTTCATGATTAAACCATATTGGACAACAAGTGACAAAGGATTCCAGATTCCGCCGAGTCACACTTGCTTTGCTAATTCCTAGGTCCAAAATCCTTTGTCCTAGTGTAGAATGATCGTATGCTTAATCAGCGTGCCCAAATCTTACTCAAAACACTGGTTGAACGTTATATCAGTGAAGGTCAGCCTGTAGGCTCTCGCGCACTCTCTAAGTTCTCCAGACTGAATCTGAGCCCTGCTACCATACGCAACGTGATGGCTGGCCTTGAGAAAATGGGTTTTGTCACTAGTCCTCACACTTCCTCTGGACGTATCCCTACTCCGCGAGGCTACCGTTTATTTGTGGACACACTACTGGTTGTAAAACCTCTGGACTCAATCGAGATCCATCATCTGGAAAATCAGTTGCCTCCGAATAATCCGTCACGCTTGATCAATTTAGCTTCACAGTTGTTGTCTGAATTGACGCGTTTTGTGGGCGTAGTTGCCACTCCCAAGCGTAGCAACACAGTATTTCGCTATATCGAATTTATGACTCTGTCTGAGAAACGCATTCTACTCATCATTGTCACGCCTGAGGGTGATGTGCAAAACCGAGTACTCTCCACTGACAGAGTCTACAGCCGATCAGAATTAGTTGAAGCGACAAACTTCATCAACCAGAATTATGCTGGCTGCACTTTCAAGGAAATCCGCAGCCGTCTTCGGAAAGAGCTAAAAATATTGCATCACGATATGACCAGCCTCATGACCGCAGCTATCGAGGCCAGCAACGAGGCAATCAATGAGTGTGGTGAGACCATGGTAGTAGCAGGTGAACGCAGGCTGCTTGATGTAGATGATCTATCAAGCAACATGGACAGCTTGAAGAAGCTATTCGCCCTATTCGAGCGAAAAACCGCATTACTGCAATTACTAGAATTTAGCCGCCAGGCACAAGGCGTACAGATATTCATTGGTGGAGAATCGGGCGCGATAACACTGGATGAATTCAGCGTTGTCACTGCGCCCTACGAGGTAGATGGAGAAATTGTCGGCACTGTTGGCGTGATCGGCCCCACACGTATGGCCTACGAACGTGTCATTCCGATTGTAGATGCAACCGCCAAGCTGCTCTCCAACGCGCTGTCGCACCATTGATTAGTTGGACGCGATCCACCACGCTATACCCGTCGTTGATCTAGGAAAGACAGTCTAATTGCCGCAGCAGAAATAAAAACTAGACAAATGTCCCCCGAACCTATTTATCAGCATGGCTCTTCTAGCAGGGTTGGTATCCTGTTAGTCAATCTTGGCACCCCAGATGCGCCTACTCCTCGAGCGCTGAGGCCGTACCTTAAGGAATTCCTGAGAAATTCTCGGGTAATTGAAATTTCACGATGGCTCTGGTGGCCAGTCCTTAACGGTTTCATTCTTAACACCCGTCCAAAGAAATCGGCAGAAAAGTATGCGCTAATCTGGACACCAGAAGGTTCACCGCTGAAAGTTCACACTGAACGCCAGACCAGATTGCTGCTGGGCTTCATTGGAGAACGCATTAAGCCAGTACCGTTGGTAGAGTACGCCATGAGTATTGGCAATCCCTCTATTTCCGAGGTTCTAGCGCGCATGAAACAACATGGTTGTGAGTGCATTCTGGTGTTGCCACTCTATCCCCAGTACGCTGCCAGCAGCACCGCTGTAGCATTCGATGCAGTGTTCGAACAGTTAAGAAAAATGCGCAATACTCCGGCCATCCGCACAGTTAAACATTATCACGATCATCCTGGCTATATTAATGCTCTAGCACAAAATGTGCGAGATTACTGGATAAAGACCGGAAAACCAGACAAACTGGTCATGAGCTTTCACGGTGTACCACGCTTCACACTGGACAAGGGAGACCCCTATCACTGCGAATGCCAGAAAACTGGGAGGCTGTTGGCCGAGGTACTAAGTCTGGATACAGGCCAATTCCAGATTTGCTTTCAGTCTCGCTTTGGTAATACGGAATGGTTGAAACCCTATACTACGGAAATACTAGAACAACTCGGCAAACAGAACGCTAGACGCATAGATGTTGTTTGCCCTGGCTTTGTCTCTGACTGTCTCGAAACACTGGAAGAAATCGCTATCGAAGGCAGAACCACTTTTGTTCAAGCTGGAGGTCAAGAGTTTCATTACATTCCCTGCCTTAATGAACGCGATGACTGGATACACGCATTAGCCGATATCGCTCTCACTAATTTACAAGGGTGGCTTGGCTTTGAAAAATCAGAAGAGGAAGCTGAACAATCACGACAGCGGGGCCTAAAAATGGGAGCCAAGGAGTAACAAAAGAAACAGCTAGCGAAAAAAGTATAAAAAATACCCTTCACCGAGTTGTTCTACTCAATTTTATCGTGATTTTTACTCTTTCCGCTGTTCTCAAGCCAGCTTCGTATAAGTTGAACAATTCCTGGAACGATAGAAATCAAAACAATGCCAAGGATGAAAAAAGAAAGATTATTCTTCACTATAGGCACATTGCCAAAGAAGTAACCACCGAATATGAAGAAATTGATCCAGAAAAAGCTACCGAACGCGCTATATGTCATGAAACGCGCATAAGCCATTCTTCCAATACCTGCAACAAAGGGGGCAAAAGTACGAATGATGGGTAGGAAACGTGCAAAAATAATAGTCTTTGCGCCATGTTTTTTATAAAATCTGTTGGTCCTTTCCAGGTGCTTACGGTTTAATACGCGCGAATCTGTGCGGGTGAATATCCTGGGACCTAAATAACGCCCAATCCAGTAATTGGTATTGTCACCAGAGAATGCAGCAAGTATGAGAAGTATTACCAGAAACTGAACATCCATCACACCATTTGCTGCGATTGCACCTGCCACAAATAGCAACGAATCCCCAGGTAGAAAGGGCATTATCACCAATCCGGTCTCACAGAAAATAATCAAAAATAGGATGAGATAAATCCAATTTTCATAATTCTGGATCAGCCAGATAAGATAGCGGTCCAAATGCAGGACAATATCGATGAATTCGGTAAGGAGTTCCAAGACGACCTAATAAGATGAGACCTGGTAAATCGGTGGCTAAAATTAAGGTAATGCTTCCGCTTCTTTATCTTTCTTTTCTACCCTGACAAGATCCTCACGCGAAACGCCTAACAGCATGACGATGGGACTCGCCACCAGAACCGCGGAATAAATGCCAAACAGGATTCCGATAGTAAGCGCCAAAGCAAAGTAATGCAGTGCCTCACCACCAAAGAATAGCATTGAGCATACCGCCATCTGGGTGCAGCCGTGGGTAATAATGGTGCGCGACATGGTGCGAGTAATTGCGTTGTTTATAACTTGCGCCACTGGGGCTTTGCGCATCTTACGAAAATTTTCACGTATACGATCGAACACCACTACCGATTCATTCACTGAGTAACCCAGAATCGCTAGTACCGCGGCCAGCACTGTGAGCGAGAATTCCCATTGAAAAAAAGCAAAGAAACCAAGAATGATTACCACGTCATGTAGATTAGCAATGATCGCAGCAACACCAAACTTCCATTCGAAGCGAAACGCCAAGTAAGCGATGATACCTAGGGATACTACTAGCAGCGCGAGCGCACCATTTTCTACTAGCTCTTCACCCACTTGCGGACCAACAAACTCCACCCGGCGCATTTCTACTGTGCTGTCGTCTTGACGTAGTGCCGTCATCACTATCTCGGACAGCTTAGCACTAGATATTTCTGGCTTGGTGGACAGACGTATCAATACGTCTCTAGAGGTACCAAAATTCTGCACGCTGGCATCCGACATCCCAATTTTGGCAAGGGTACCCCGTACTCTGTTAAGGTCAGCAGCCTGAGTATAGCCCACTTCCATCACGGTTCCACCTGTAAAATCGACACCTAGATTTAACCCCTTGGTAACGAGAAAAAATACGGCCACGATGAAGGTTGCCAGTGATATGGTGGTGGTATATTTCCCCCAACTCATGAAGGGAATATCACGTTTGAATCTGAAAAACTCCATCTAGAACCCTTATTCTCTTAAAGAGTAGATTGTTACCCTACTAGCCTTAGGTATCATCGTTTGTCACTCGCTGGCTTCCACACCTGGCCGATAGGAACATGCACTAGTTTTCGACGTTTCCCGTACAGCAGATTAACTATTGCGCGCGAGACCATTACCGCACTAAACATTGAAGTCAGAATACCTAAACACAGCACTACCGCAAACCCTTTCACCGAGCCAGAACCAAAAGCAAAGAGCGCGAGACCGGCAATCAAGGTAGTGATGTTGGCATCCACTATGGTGCCGAATGCACGCTCGTATCCAGCGTTAATTGCTGCCTGTGGCGAAACACCATTTCGCAACTCGTCGCGAATGCGTTCGTTAATCAGCACATTAGCATCGATTGCCATACCCAACGTAAGGGCGATTGCCGCCATACCGGGGAGTGTCAACGTGGCCTGTAAGATTGAGAGAAGGCCGACCAGAAGCAGCAAATTTACACTGAGTGCCGTTACCGAGATAAAACCGAATATCAAATAATAAGCGGTCATGAAAATAGCGATAGCTGCAAAACCAAATAAAACTGAATTAAAGCCACTAGCGATATTTTCTGCGCCGAGACTCGGGCCTACGGTACGCTCTTCAATAATATCCATGGGCGCAGCTAGCGCACCGGCACGCAGCAACAGCGAAATATCTCTGGCTTCTTCTATAGTCATATTCCCAGTAATCTGCACTCGTCCGCCACCTATCTCCTCCCGTATTACCGGTGCGGTAATAACCTCCTTCTGATTCTTCTCAATCAGTAGAATTGCCATGCGCTTACCAACATTATTTCGAGTCAATTGCTTGAAAATACGCGTGCCATTGCTGTCCAGAGTAATGTGCACTGCCGGCTGATTGTTGTTGTCGAAACCAGGTTGCGCGTCAGTAATGCGCTCTCCTGTCAACATTACCCGTTTTTTCACTAACAATGGACCACCACCGCGCTCAGTGTACAGCTCCGAACCAATGTGACCCTGTCCGCGCAATGCCGAACTCACGTCATGCTCCTCATCAACCATACGCAACTCCAGTGTGGCAGTTCGCCCCAGTATGTCCTTAGCTTTTGCGGTATCCTGCACACCAGGTAATTGCACCACGACACGATCAGCACCAGCCTGCTGAATAATAGGCTCCGCCACACCTAGCTCATTAACACGATTGCGTAGAGTAATAATATTCTGCTGCACGGCAGAGTCCTGCATGCGTATTAATGCTTCTTGCTTAAGGACCACTGCAAGATGAAACTCATCTTCCACATCCTGCTCGCGCAGGCTTAAATCGTCATAATTCTTATTAATCACGTCACTCGCCGAAGCGCGCGATTCGGCATCACGAAACTTTACGATAATCTGCGAACCTTCCCTATCTAGTCCCTTATAACGGATTTTCTGCTCGCGCAGGCTAGCTCGCATATCGGCGCTATAGCGATCAAGCGATTTGGAAAGCGCACCTTTCATATCCACCTGCAACAAGAAATGCACCCCACCACGCAGATCAAGCCCCAAATACATTGGCAATGCTCCGATATCAGTCAGCCACTGAGGAGAATCGGAGAGTAAATTTAGTGCAACTACATATCCATTACCAAGTGCCGACTGCAACATATCCTTGGCTCTGAGTTGCGTATCAGTATCTGCAAAACGCACCTTGACGCCACCTGCTTCAAGAAACATTCCTCTGGTGGAAATATTGTCTTTTCTCAGCGTATCTTCCACTCGCGCTAGCAGCACAGCATCGGCCTTAACAGTGGTACGCAAGGGCAAGATCTGGACCGCTGGTGATCTTCCATAAAAATTGGGTAGAGCATAAACTAGCCCGAGTAGAACTGAAACCAAGACAATCAGATATTTCCAGAGTGGGTACTGATTCATGGTTTTAGATAGATGCGAATAGAAAGACGATGTGGGAAGAATTACGTTTTTCCCTTTACGTTTCAGCTTTACTGCTGCTGATTATTCCTTTCCGATACTCTTCAATGTTCCTTTCGGCAACAGGGTTTGAATGGCTGTCTTCTGTATTATAACTTCCACGTTTGGGGAAACTTCCAACATTACGTAACTCCCGGTAAGCTTGGTCACCCGTCCTAGTTCGCCGCCGCTTGTTGCTACCTCATCACCCTTCTGAAGCGATTCAACCATCGATTTTTGTTCCTTTACTCGCTTCGTCTGAGGACGAATTACCACGAAGTAAAATATGGCGATGACCAGTACGATCAACGGCAACTCCATTAACATCCCCCCTCCAGATGGGGCGGAATCCTGAGCATAAGCCTCACTAATCAACATAGCATTCTCCGAAGGAGATTTCAAAGGAGGTGCATTTTAGCATGATGCGACATTAGCTTGAAATTCTTGTACGTATTCCGCAAATCGTCCAGTTTCGATGGCGGAGCGAATTTCGCTCATCAATTGTTGGTAGTAATACAAATTATGCAAAGTATTAAGACGCGAACCAAGAATTTCGTGTATCCGCTGTAGATGATGTAGATAGGCACGAGTAAAGTGGCAGCAGGTGTAACAACCACATCGCTCGTCCAGCGGTGCTGTATCCGTTCGATATTGATTGTTACGTAGCTTGAGTATTCCGTTACGTGTGAATAGCCAGCCGTTACGAGCATTACGTGTTGGCAGCACACAGTCAAACATATCCACACCCTGTGAGACAGCGCTGAGGATGTCAGCCGGAGTTCCAACACCCATAAGATAACGTGGCTTATCGACAGGTAATTGTTGGGCAGTATGTTTGAGAATGCGCTGCATATCACCCTTGGGTTCTCCCACTGACAACCCACCTATGGCATAACCATCAAAGTTTATATCCTGCAACCCAGATAGGGATTGATCACGCAAGCTTTCGTGCATTCCACCCTGAATAATGCCAAATAGTGCGTTGGAGTTTCCTCCATCGTCATCATGAGCTCGCCTTGAACGCTCTGCCCAGCGCAGACTCAGTTCCATGGATGTTCGTGCTATCGATTCATCTGCTGGATAAGGCGTACATTCATCAAATATCATTACGATATCGGAATTTAGTGTTCTCTGAATGCGCATGGACTCTTCCGGTGTGAGAAAACATGTATCGCCATTCACCGGCGATTGAAACTTTACCCCTTGTTCGGTGATTTTTCGCATCCTACCTAGGCTGAAAATTTGAAAACCTCCGGAATCAGTCAATATCGGTCCATCCCAGCCCATGAAGCGGTGCAGGCCACCATGCGCATCAATTACGTCTAGACCGGGTCGCAGCCATAGATGAAAAGTGTTGCCAAGTACGATATGCGCGTTAGTTTCTCGCAATTCTTCTGGTGACAGCGCCTTCACTACACCATAGGTACCCACTGGTATGAAGGCCGGTGTTTCTACCTTGCCATGGGCCAAAGTTAGGGTACCACGGCGAACTATGCCGTCACCAGAGTGCACTTCAAATCTCACGTTTCCCTTTCGATTAGCATAGCGTCACCATAACTGAGAAATCGATAGCACCCATCTACCGCATGCTGATATGCACGACAGATATTTTCCGGGCCACCAAATGCAGATACCAGCATTAGTAGGGTGGAGCGAGGTAAATGAAAATTTGTTAGCAATCGTTCGACTACACACAAGCGGTAACCCGGCGTGACGAAAATATCGGTGTTACCATAGCTAGGTATTAAATCACCACCACCAGCCTCAGCCGCCGCTTCCAATGCTCGCAGCGATGTCGTTCCAACTGCTAGCACTCGTCCGCCAGAAGTCTTTGCAAGTCGGATAGCTTCCACCGTTTCTTCTGGAACATGAAAAATCTCTCTGTGCATTTTGTGATCGATAATGTTTTCTACTTTCACTGGCTGAAATGTACCCGCACCTATATGTAACGTTACATATGTAATTACTACCCCCATTCTTCGCAATCTTGACAGCATGACCTCATCAAAATGTAACCCTGCAGTCGGTGCTGCTACAGCACCATTCTCTCTCGCATAGACCGTCTGGTAACGTATCTCGTCCACCTGTGTCACCTCCCGCGGCATGTAAGGTGGCAACGGTAGGCTGCCGTGACGATCAAGCAGTTCGACAACCGTATCCTCGTGATCAAAACGTAAGGTATAAAAATCATGCTCACGCTCTAATACTGTCACCGGGATCACTCCAGCAAGAATAAGCCTAGAACTAGGCCGAGGGGGGTGGTTTGCACGTATCATCGCAAGCACACAATGCTCATCCAGGACGCGCTCCACCATAACCTCTAACTTTCCACCGCTATCTTTCACACCGAACAAACGTGCTTTAATGACACGTGTGTCATTAAATACCATCACGTCGCCAGACCGCAAATATTGAGGGAGGTCGACAAACATCGCATCCCGCAGTGCATCTCTCCCGCTATCAAGATATAACATTCGACTACCTGTACGTTGTCTGATGGGAAACTGCGCAATGAGTTCTGGTGGAAGAGAAAAATCAAAATCCTGAATCTTCATCCGATACATTATACCGGCGCTCTGCACTTTGACCCACCTAAGTTGCGGCTTCCTAGGTTTTCAGTGATAGTTGAGATCTAGTAGTCGTAAAGAAATGAGAAAAATTATCCGGAAGAATAGTATTTGTGATACATGAAACGCAAAATACGCGTGTACTGCACTATCATTAGCTATCGTATTATGAACCCTGAAATAGAATGGATGAATAACATTGTAGTAATGGGCGCTTTCCTACTAGTAAGTGGAGGAGTGTATGCACAAGAAAATCCACGATTACAAACATTCTGCCCTCACCGTTCACGATCAGTGGTTACACTGAAGCATATTATTCTGTTGATCTTAGTAAATCTTTTAATGACAGGAAATCATCATTCTTCGTAAGCTGCAACAGAAATGATGAGCCGGCAGCAAACTTAGCCTTTTTAAAACATCATACGATACTGAAAATATCAAAGCCAATTTTGCACTAGCCGTAGGCACCTATGCCTGCCAATTATGTGGCAGAATCTGGTTTGTTGAAAAATTTCTATGACGGCAGTGTCGCCATAAAACTTTCAAAAGAAAATAATCTATGGCTTGAGACAGGTGTTTTTTCTTCCCACATTGGATTCGAAAGTGCCGAAGCTAAGAACAACTGAATTTTAACCAGAAGTATCGAAGCTGAAAATAGTCCCTATTATGAATCTGGCACAAAAATTAGCCATACTCAAAAGATGGAAAATGGTTCTTGAGTGCGTTAATTCTGAGTGGTTGGCAACGTATTCAGCCTGTGGATGAGAATACTCTTCCTTTATTTGGTACGCAAATTACTTGTAGCTCCTCCTTAAAAATAACTTTAAATAACCGCACTTTTTTGGTACCGACACGCCTGATTGTATGAGGCTGATTCGCTACTTTGACGATTTCTATGGCATTTTCAGACTGAATAATAAGCTCGCGACAACCATCCGTTTTGATATTTGTATCCAACAAAAAAGGTTCGTCGGCCATGCATACATGGTTCAAACCGATAACCATCTTACGATATACACCGACAGCAATAACTGCTATTACAATAAGTGCGGAATATTATAATGACAAGAATAATGTGATCGTCTCTACTAACTCGCCTAATAACTTTAGGACATGAAGCTTCTAAACCAATTTTGATTGGCGTATCACCAAAAATTACTCTAGAGAGTTGAAGAGAGAACGTTGGTTAGCAAAGATAATATTTTACCAAGCTAAACGGCATCACTACGGATAGCAAGACATCTTTGACGATAGCACTGGCTAAGAGTTACTAATTACATTGGACAAAGTAATTGATAGGGGGTTATCCTCAAATTTTTCTTGGACCGCTATCTGATTGCTCCGGATTGGCATACCAAATCTTATTCCCATACGGTGTACCTCTATTCGTTATTACGACTGTCTGGTTAAGTTACGATTTATTTATATTGTTTGCAGTGTGTGAAGATCCCGCTCAACATGGGAGAAATGATGGGTCATATCTTTAATTAGGTTATGAGCGACCTTTTTGTTCCACCAGTTGATTCTCTCTAAAACATTAATCGCTTTTTCTATAAATGAGTTTTTAAAACCTCAAGGCTATTAAACACTTGGAGATAGAAAGCTAACAATGATTCATCTGGCTCTTCGCGCATTTTTCTTGTTGCCTCATTTATCCCTTTTAAGGGTGTAACTAGATGTTTATAGTCAAGGAGGATCTTGGCTTCGTCCATATTAACTTAATCCATATTTAATCAAATCCTAGAATAATCGAAGAATTGTTGAACAAGCTAAGTGAAAAATCAATTAAAGGTTAATCGAAAATAGAAAAAATCTTGTTTAGCTATATCGTACAAATTAATTTTTTCTACCCTAAAACATCCGTGCAATATTTGTGCCTCAATAAATTATTACATAATATCAACAACTTTATAATGCTCTATCATTGAAAATGTATTTTTCTCTACATATTTTGGTGTTATACCAATAACGATACCCATATTTTACATGGCTCTAAAAAACGAAGCAGTAGGAAAGAGCATCGATTTATTATATTGAGAACATAAGTGCGCGCACCCTATTCCGTTCGAAATTTGTTAACACTGAAACCAACATTCTTACCATAGTCTGAGTTACAATCAATCGTACACTCCACAGATTTTTTATCTTATTTGTAAGCCGCAATATACTGATAAATAATAATCTTCAAAGATTCTAATCAACGGGAAAAAATTTGCCGGGATGGCGGAATTGGTAGACGCACGGGACTCAAAATCCCGCGATGGTGACATCATGGGGGTTCGATTCCCCCTCTCGGTACCA
>SMVA01148190.1_pt1 | contig 14026 bp, 29 predicted proteins | sample 2456451 | NCBI WGS metagenome assembly SMVA01 (sample SAMN11095933, study PRJNA526329) | marine sediment metagenome | biome: Marine sediment; feature: Surficial sediment; material: Deep marine sediment; isolation source: Hadal surficial sediment | place: Pacific Ocean | collected 2014-05 | depth...
ATAGGTGGTTGTATGAAAAACGTGTGAATTTAGGGAATTCCGCAGGCTTCTGGGTGTTTTGCATCTTTTCGGCTGTTTTTCTCACCGCCGCGGCTTTTGTACAATTTCATAATATGACAGAAATTTCAGAGTACGAATATCGATCGTTAATACAAGACGAAGCGCAACACGCAGAACAATACCCAGAATGGAAGGCAATGCTTGAAGACGCGATGGCCGACGGGGTTGTCAATGAGGGTGAAAATGACGATATGCGAAGATTTTTAGTTGAACGTTACGAAGAAAAAGCTCTCATGAAGAAATTAAAAACTAGGGCCGAATTGACAAAAATAATAAATGATTAACGTACTCTATACAATTGTAAACCGGACAATGTCTGGCACAGCATTCATGATATTGTCATGGTATGCTTTCTGTATAGGATTTGTTATATTCGCCATGGCGATGGGCTGGGTATGATTGGCGTACTTAAAGGAATTTGGAAGCACGATCCAGAACTATGGGGGACGAACCTTTGTGTTATCGCTAGTGTAGCAATTGTTCTTACAGCATTCTATTTGTTTTTGTTTATCATATCTATCATAGTCGAATGGCTGATCGTATGATCAACGTAGTCAAAGCAATTATAATATATGATCTAGAGACAACTAAGCTCTGTCTTCAAATTTTCGCAGTTTATTCACTAATCTTATTCATTGGAATCGGTGTATTTTCTGCCGCGATGAATACCTTTAGCTAAATACAACACCAGATAAGATCTGGCTAAACAACAATAATAAAAAATGACACAAACACCAAAAAAAGAAGAAGTAAAAACCGAAACAAAAGCACCAGCAAAGAAACCGAATTTCGGCGGCACACTAACATTGTCTGGTATCAAGAAAAAGAAGAAGTAAATGCCACAATCGCGCAAGCTTTTAATCAAAGATTACGAAGACTTACTAAAAACTCAATTATCAGATGGCAATTGGGATTACGATCCGTATATGCATGGAATGGCTAATGGAATGATTCTGTTTCACAGCATAGCGGTAGATTCTACAGTAACACCGGACTTCATATCCGCACCAACATATTGGAAATCCAGATTCTGGCAGACACTCAAACAATCAAGACATATTTCAGAGAAACTTTGGTTATATTCCCAATGGGTGATGGCATCAATCATAAGTAGTATAACAGGTTTAGAATTTGAATTTAAAGATGTATCGTCTTTAATATCATACCAAGAGGAATAATGGCACAGTATTCACCAGGCGAAACAGATATTATAAAAATAGGATTTTTTAAAAATCTTTGGTTCATAGCCGCCGCGGTTGGATTTGTAATTTTTATTTTAATTGGAGTGCTACTAATGGGAATTGTATATTCAACATCGGGTCTCAGATTTGATCCAGTTAAATTAGGTATGGACGATTTGGGTTTTGAAGATTATTAAATAGAGGAAAAGTAAATGTATGTATCAACAAAAAGATATGACCACGATCGTGGTTATTCAATTGCTTATAGACAATATAAAGCAGACAGCCATTGCCGTTTAATTCACGGTTACAGTTTAGCATTTGACATTGAATTTGAAAGTGAGACACTGGATGTTCGTAACTGGTGTGTAGACTTTGGTTCACTTAGAACCTTTAAGGAATTTCTTGATGATCACTTTGATCATACTATGGTTGTCGCAGAAGACGATCCAGAATTTGACACTTTCAAAATGTTAGAAGATAAAGGATTGTGTAAATTAACAATTGTTAAAAGAACTGGATGTGAAGGACTTGCAAAATATCTATATGATTATCTCAATGAAATTTGGTTGCCAGACAACTATCCAAACAACGTTGACCGCTCAATTCGTTGCCGCAAGGTTCGAGTTTGGGAGACACCATCTAATTCAGCTTGGTACGAAGGAGAATCCGACGGGACAGGTGAATGAGCAAACCACGCTCCAAAAAATATTCTAAAGAAGCTAAGGAAAACGATATGGTTAACATAACCTTTAGTAGTGATCTGGGTGCGTTAGAGGCTTCGGTATTTAATACGGTGATTCCGTCTCCAACTCAATCTGATATTGACATACTGCGAGATGAATTAAAAGCTCAACAAGAACTTATGGACAATCGCCTGGATGCGATCGAAGATCAAATTTTCTTTGTGCGTCGAGATGAGATACTTGAAGAAGATTACAAAGAACTAAAAGCCGCTTGGGCAGCGTACAACACGCTAATGGAAAAACTAAAAACATTTAAGAGACTAAAGGATTCAGCATAATGGCAATAAGCGCAAACCCACTATACCCTACCGGAACATCGTTTACCGATTGCATCAAAGGAGAACGCGAGCTTCGCGAAGAAGCTGAAGCTGGCCTTAGAAGCCGAATAGCTATAATTGAAGATCGGTTATTTATTATAGACGCCGGCAATGTTCAATTGGATATTGCTTACCCGGACCTAGTAAAAGCATACAAAAAGTTCAAAAAAGAAGAATCTAAAATGAAAACCTTTGAGGCACTAAAGAACTCGGCATGATGAAATATACAGTAGATGGAGATCTAGTACCTGCGCACGACATGATCGACAACCTAGAACATTCAATCCGCAGGGAACGCGCACATCACAACAAAGAAATCCATAGCATAGAACAACGACTTTCTATTGTTGAAGATATGCTATGTATATTAAATCGTGATTTAGATTATGAAGACCAATACCCAGAACTGCGAGAAGCATTCGACCAGTATAATAGAATACTCGCAAAATACAGAACATTTAACGTGTTAACAAAAGATGGCGATAACAAGTAAACATCAATTTATGTGGGATCCAATGACTAAGCCAGTTGTTGGATCTTTGTGTATGGACCATTATACGATGCAAATAAAGGTATTTGATGGTACCACTTGGATTTTAATACCGGGCGCTGAAAACCTTGAAGATATAAATTTGTCTGATCTTCAGCAAATGATAAAGAATCGTAAAAATATGTCAGATGGTTGGCTAGAATCAAAGTACACCGATCTTAAAGACCTACGCGAACGATACGAAAAAGAATATGATACTTTACGCGACAAGTATAAAGTATTTGAAATACTCAACCTACCAGGAGTCAATGATGTTCGGTAAGGTGGTCAAAAATTATTTTACTGGCGGAGCTGTTACAGTCTCGGGTGGCAGCGGAGGCACTGGTGGTGCAGTTAGTGCTGGCGCGGGCGGAAATGTGGTTTTAGTAGGCTCTCCAGTTCAAAACGGCGGCTCGATCACTATCAATGGCGGCGGCACAGGAAATCTGCCAGGAAACCAAAATATAACAATTGGACCCACGTCGGCCAAGTACCAAAGCAGTTACGGCCTCAACCAGCTCGACAGCGAGTTTACAATTTTTAGCGAAGACTCTGGTGAATGGATGAGATGGGCACATAAATCTCAAAAAGCGGAATTCAAAATTTGTGGAGAATGGTTTGTGGTTCAACCTAAAGCCATGCCAGACAGACATCCATTGGACTTTGGATCTGCTATAGATTCTACAGGTAAAGAAGATCTGGACGAGATTAGAGTACAATACGAAACACACATAAAGAAAACTCCGTGGCTTCAAAAGTTGCGGAAAGATTATGACGAACTATTAGAAAAGCATAAATTATTCGACGCAATAAGAGGTGACGACGATGCCACAGATTGAAGTATACAATTCCGCGACCAGTAACGAGATAATTTTTAAACCAGACAATGGAGATGTTAGATACAGAGACTTCGGAGCATTAGAACAATGGCAGAACGGCAATTGGTCATATCTAGGAGACCTTAGGGAGCTGTTTGACAGCCTGCCAAGTCTAAAAATGGACCGTGATAGAATGCTGCGATGGATAGAGGAAGAAGAAGCAAAGAAAGATTTTGCTGACGAACTTGAGGGTAAATTCGACGACCTCGCGAAAGCAGGAGAGCACTTGCGACAATTGGAAGCAATGCTTAGAGTAGCACGTAAGACATATGCCTCATTGACAGACGACGTTAAAGAAAGACTGAAAACATTTGAACGCCTAGATACTCCATATCCCGACGATGAACCCGCTTAAAAACATACAAGACGAAAAGAAAGTACCGTATTATCCAACCGAGACCGATACTGAAATATGGTTTGGCATTATCAACCATTACATATTTGACAATCAATTAACTCCATTTGGAAAGATTGTCATTAAACGCATACGAGGTCGCTGGGCTGATGTACTCCATGACGACCCAGTAAAAATCGATCGAATAGAGCTTCATATGCATATGAAATTCACTGATAAATTGCTCTTTGTCAACGCTTTGGCACACGAAATGGTACATAAATGGCAGTTAGAAATCAACCAAGACTCTGGTTGGCACAACAAACATTTCTTCTCTTGGAGACAAAAATTTAACGAGAATGGCTTAAATCTAAGCAGATCTCTCTAGATTCTGAATAAATACTATAATAAATAGGATCTTAATATGCTTTTAACCGTTTTACTTGCCATCAGCGCACTTGCTATATCATCAGTCGCGGCATACTTTAGTGTTATTGGATTAGCTGTAATTTTTGCGGCATCCGCTATACCGATTATTATTATGGGAGCAACTGTTGAGGTCGGCAAGATCTCTGCCGTTGCCTGGATTCATTATAACTGGGGCAGAGTTTCCGGAAAATTAAAATTTATAATGGTGTCTTGTATTATTGTTGCTATGGTTTTAACTAGCGTCGGCGTATTTGGATTTTTATCTAAGGCACACGTTGAACAAACCGCACTAGGTGATGAAGCTGTTGCTCAAGTACAGCGAATCGAAACAGAACTAGTCAGACAGAATTCTGTTATTGCTCGCGGCGGAAATAAGATACGAGAGCTTGAAAGCAGCGGCTCTATCTTAGACAATACTATACAGATTCAAATTGATAATGAACAAATTCGTATAGACGCCACAGCTACACGATTGCAACCAGCAATTAATGAACAGAACTCTATCATTACCAATCAAACAAAATTATATAGAGAACAAATTGACTCTATAGATATTCAGTTGAATAGATTACAGACTTACATAGATCAAGGCGAAATTAAAAAGGCTCAACAACTAATAGGCGAGAAGTCAAAAGGTGGTTGGGGACCATTGACTTCAGAGACAGCAAGGCTATGGCGTCTGGAAAGAAATACTAAGAAAGTTGAATTGTTTGATAAGATAGCAGACATATTACAAAACAACTTAGCTATTATTACAGCACGTCAGGAGATTAGCCGTCTGCGCCAAGCGCAAGAAGTTCAACTTGCCGAATCTAATAAACTTATTAATAGATTACGAGCGAAGCTAGGCAACACTGACGCAACAAACATTGACGAATTAATTGATGAACAGTACCTAAGAATCTCTAATGCAAACAAAGCAATTGAATCTCTAACAAATGAGAAATATGAAATAGAAGCTGAGTTCCGACAATTGGAAGCAGAAGTTGGTCCAATTAAATATATTGCTGAATTTGTATATGGCGAAAAGGCTGACGCAACATTATTAGAGAAAGCAGTAAAATGGATGATTATCCTGTTACTGTTAGTCTTAGACCCATTTGCTGTTACTCTTGTTATGGCAGCCACAGATGGTTACAAATTTAACCGAGATGACAAGAAGCGATTAGGATTAGACGGGAAATTGATGTATGTCGACGACAACGGCAAAGACCATATCATAAAATTAGAAGAAGACTTAGAGGCAGAAGCGAATCGTTACGATGCGTTAATGAGAACGCTCGAAATGCGAAACAAAGAAATGAATGATCTAAGAGTAGAATTAAATGAAGCAGCTAGACAACAAGACGTTGAAGCTGTTAATAAATTAGCAGCGGAATTAGAAGACGCAGAATCTAGTCGTGACGAGCTAATACAAGAATTCCAAGACTATCGAGACACCACAACAAAATTTTCAGACGAAAATGATAAGACAGTAATAAATTTGGTAGTTGAACGAGATAACTTGCAACGTGAATTAAATCAACTGTCGGATGATTTAGACATTGTTCAGAAAGAAATTGAAAAAGTACCATTGCTTGAACTTGAGATAAAGAAATTAACACGAGGAATAGCAAGAGATACGAAGAATGAGGAAATTCTTACTCGACAAAAACATATGATAAATATAACCGCGCCAGGCAATGAAGCCTCGCTCCGTCATAAAATTCACTTACTAAGTAACAGAATAACTTCAATGATAGAATTATCAGATTTTGATATTGAGTCAGCTCAAGAATTAGTCGAAGTCAAACAACAGAAGTTAGATGTAGAACGCAGGTTTGAAGAGCTTAATAAGAAATATGACGACTTGATAAAGTAATCGAGAAATTAAATGACAGCTAGATTTATATCAGCACCGGACAAATTACCAGCAGCTGACCCAGAAGAAATACATACTAAAATTTTAATAGTAGACGCTAATTGGCGTGACATTGAAGCTATTGCTTTTTTGTGCATGACCAGGCAAGTAAAATATGATTTTTATCTATTTGGTCCAACTAGTATTGATTTAAAATGGTTAGATCATGCCGCAGATGAAGCAGAATCTATTTTAATAAACGGAGCCAGCACTGGCCGGCACGTAGACATTAAAGAAAACCTAAGTAAATTGGAGAAATCCATTGTTTTAGGCGAAGGCAATAAATTAAAATTACCAATGGATTTTATTGTTAAACAGCTAGAGGAAGAATGAAATACCCACATTCATCAATTAAAGGCCGGGGCGTAGACGTTTATAACGGCAACTTTGAAAAAGCTTTACGAACATTTCGTAAGAAAATACAAAAGTCTGGACTAATTCAGACTGTTCGTGACAACAGATATTTCGAAAAGCCTAGCGAGACGCGCAGGCTAGCGATGAAGGCGGCAAAACGTAAAAATGTGCTATCTAACAGAGATAATTCGAAAAGATTGTATTAATGAACAATATCTGTTATAATATACAGATAAATAAACTTGCAGAGTGCAGAATAGTCTGGCTCAGCATTATAAAACGTAAAATGCAGAATAATCTGGTTTTACACAGTCTTGCTTAATATAGGAGAAATATAACATGACAACACAACTAATAGAATGGCCTTTCGGCCGCAACGCAGTCGGGTTTGGTACCTTACTTCATACCCTGCAACAAACTTCCAACATGAGTACATATCCACCGTACAACATTTGGCAAGTTGATGAAACAACTTACAGAATTGAAATCGCATTAGCAGGTTTCACTCAGAAAGATCTGGCAATCACTCATGACAAAAACATTTTGTCTATTACAGGCGATGTTACAGTTCTTGAAGGAGACGAAGGAACATCTCCAGAAGTTGCTTTACATAAGGGCATCAGCAATAAGCGTTTTGACCGTTCATTTACTTTAAGTGAATTAATGGAAGTACAAAGTGCTAAAATGAAAAATGGAATGTTGGTTATTACTTGCAAGGAAATTATTCCTGACGCATTGTTACCAAAAACCATTAAAATCTCATAAATAACCCGAGCGGGACGTAAAACTCCCGCTCATCTATGGAAAATACAATGGCAATCGATACAAGTACAGCAGTCAAAACAAGAACAAGAGTGGAACACGAATTGAAAGAACCAAGTTTATTTAAAGTGATTTACGTGAATGATGACGCTACCACAATGGAATTTGTAGTAGAATCTCTTATGACTGTTTTTGGGCATTCCGCAGAAACATCAGAACAAATAACAATGGAAATACACCAGCAAGGAAGTTCAATTGTAGCTGTATTACCATTCGAGTTAGCCGAACAAAAAGGACTAGAAGTTACGACTATGGCTCGCAATCAAGGCTATCCATTACAAATAAGAATAGAAGCCGATTAACTAAAAGGTGATCACATGCCAGCGGCAATGATCGATATAGAAACACTCTCAACAAGACTTGACACAGTCATTTTAACTCTTGGCGGAGTTAAATTTGATCCATATTCTAAAGAGGAACCCTTCGACCCAATATATTTACGTATTGACGTAGATGAACAATTAGCGGCCGGAAGAATATGCGACGATCATACATTAGCTTGGTGGTTAAAACAAGATCCGGAAGTTCGCGAAGAAGCTATTGGTGAAGAAGATCGCATTCCAATGCTAGATGCATTAAAGCAATTTCATGCCTGGGTATTACACACAGATACTATTTGGTCTAATGGCTCAGTATTTGATATCATGATTATGGAGAATTTTTACATGATGAACGAATGGTTTCATCCATGGGAACATTGGAGAATCCGTGATGTCAGAACTGTATTCAATATGGGTATGTCGCCTGGAACAGATCGCGACAACCAACACAATGCGCTCGCTGACGCTGATCAACAAGCACAAGGAGTTCAGAATATATTTGCTGAACTTAAAATAGCAGCACCATGGGAGACTGCAAGGAGAGACGAATGAACGTAATATACGGCGAAGAAAACTTAAAAGACATACAAAAAAAGCACACCACATTAGAACTGGATACTATTCAACACCCCGAATCAGCAGATACAGTAACCGTCTATGCTGTTGCTGGTCCAGACGATATTTCGCTTGAGAACATAATCCGTCTAAAGCAGTTTATTCCGGTACACGAAGCACTAATCAAAAACTATAAACAGCAAAACTGGGATTTTTGCGAACAGGCTATCCAAAAATTACTAGGCAGCATTAACCCGTTTATGGATACTTTTTACATCATTCTTTTAACTCGTATCGTAGAACAACGGTCAAATCCCACAGAAAACTGGTCTCCAGTAGTCAAAATAACTGAAAAATAACTTGACATTCAGGTCAAAAGGCTGTATAATACACGTATAAACAATTAAATCAGGTCAAAATTATGATGTTATTCACAGGATACGCGAGCAAGAAAGAATTAAAAGAGAACATTGGTAAGGAACTAATTTATCAAGAGACCAGCATGTTCGGTGAAGAGTATCTTGCAACAGGTAGCTTCACAGGAGCACATCGCCCAGCAGTAACACACCTTCCAGGTAAAGAATTTTTTGCAACCGTTACTATGAATGACAATTTAATTGTCAAAGTAGTATAATCCATTAATCAACGAGATAAAACATATGTCAACAATTACTAAATTCACCAACAAAACTTGTACTACAATCGAAGACCAAATTGTAGCAATTCTTAACAAATCTGGCCTGGGCGTTGAATTTGAAGGCGCAACTCGCAGTTACGGAACTACTGAAACCACATTCAAAATTGTCGGCACTATCGTTGGCAACAAATCAAACAAAGATCAAGCATTTGATGACGCTTGTTTCGCTCATGACATCGACAAAACTGTAAAAGGACGCAAAGGCGAAATGCTTATTGGATATCGTCCTCGCGCAAGACGTCATCCTTTCATTTATCGGACTGTACGTGGTGCAGAATACATCCTGGACGCTCGCGCTTGGAAAAACAAGCTATAATTTTATAGCCGCTGCAACAAGCAATAAATAAAAGCACCGCCTCGCGGTGCTTTTTACTGAGTGATATATGAAAAAACTGTTTACTTTAGGATGTAGCTTGACCTATAACATGGGCTGGAAGGAGCTTCTGTGCGAGAAATATAATCTCGAATTAGTAAATTCCGCAATGTTCGCAGGGTCTAATGACCTTTCAGTTAGAAGAATCCACAGCCATATTGTTAACAATCATATTAGTAAAGACGATATAATAATATGGCAAATAACTGGTCAATTGCGTCATTCTTTCTCCGTTCCATGTGATCCTGGATGGGCCGCACGTCTAAATGATATAGAAGTGGAAGACGAAGATGCTAGATATTTTATCGAGGCCCCTCGCAACTATTTTACTGGTCAGATACATAAAGATGTTCTATCTAATCATCCAGTAATTACAGCAGCATCTGAATATTTTGATTTCAACAGCTCACTAGAAGAACTAATATCCACAATAATATTGTTGAATAATACTTACAATATCTTAGTAATAATGGGATGGGAAGGCGCATTAAGGGAGGATGGCGAGAATTATTACAAATTTAATAGCTTGCTAGCGTCTAATAAAGTACCACATATTAATGAATCTTACGTAAGCTGGGCTATTCATAACAAGCATCCACTCGCAGAAGATCTTCATCCAACAATGGCAACAAGCGAATTATACGGCGAAACAGTATTGTACCCAACATTAAGGAAATTAGGATGGATTTAAAGTATATTTACACTGTCGGATACGACTTTGACACACGAAATATAACAGAAGCAGACAGTCGCAACGTCATAAAACGACATTATGACTTTCTTAAATGGTGCGAAAATAACACAACTGCGCCATATTTACTAGATCGGCAATATAATCACAATGGGATCGCGGTTAGCTTTGAATCTGAGCAAGATTACCAACATTTTGTTGACTTTTTAGCGACTTATCAGCGTATATTTCTGCATAATTAGCTTGACTTTTTGGTAAAAAGGCTGTATAATGTAGGTATTAAATAGAAATACTGAGAAAAATTATGGGTTGGTCAGATAAAGTAATAGAGTCAAACCGCAACCACCTGAAAGCAGGGTCCTATTCTTCACGTGAATACATTGAGCTGATGAAAATTCTCCATTGTTTGAGTTTTGATGAATTCAGCGAAATGTATAACAGTGATCACGATGGAGACCCGTTCGCAGTACATCGTCAGGAATATCTATCCGATAAGTTCGACGCAATGAAACAAGACTTGTTTCATTGGTTGTGTGAATTGGATTCAATCAACCAAAACAAAGTTTTTGATTACGCTTCAAAAAAAGCAATCATTTACGCATTAAAGAGGAACGTATGAAAATATCAACATTAGTAGTTGTTCGCGTCGTTGACTACAAGACGTTCAAGCAAATAGATGAGTCACAAGGACCTTCTTCTGGTTTTGTAGTTCCGAGAGTTGGGGAATTTATAGAAATATCAGTTAATTCTAAACCCGCACTGTTTGAAGTGAAAGCAGTTGGTCACAAATATACTGAAACAATGCGTAATGTCACTACTCTTTTTGTAGCGCCTGGTGCATTCTGATGATGAACACAGACCGCGATGATAGCGATTTTCAAATAGTGCCCAGTAAATTTAATGGGCGTGGTGGATATTGGATACTTGTGGATTCTCGCGGCAACTGTGAAGTCCGTGAAAAGGGTCTCGCCACTATTCCAGTCACATATGAAGAACTGAAACAAAGAATGGCAGAATTACGAGAATCAGGTAACACAGAGTTAATAAATGACGCGCAATCCATTTTAACTTTTGCTGACATGCGCCGTCTGGAAAAAAGCACATGATTAATCAGCGTCCAATTAAAGAACTAAGAGAATTGCTTGACGAGTATGATCTTGTCTTAACTCAGCCGAAAGATCGGTTCATTATTGAATTTCTTGAATCTGAGTATGTTTGGTATTTTGACAATCTGTCAGAAGTTGATGCTTTTGTCACAGGTATCGAATTTATAGGTGAATTTTGGACATCATGAAGATAGCGTTCGACATCAAATTAATGAAGCCAGCTTGTGTATTAGTTGCCGCAGGAATGGGTGCTGATTCCAGAGTAGCTCAACGCTTCAGCACAGATGATTGGTTACTGTCTCCTACGCCTGATATGGCTGTATACGAAATAACCGAGGATCAATTACAGCAACTAATTGAAAAATAAATTGAAAAATAATATCAACATAGGCGATCTAGTCTATTTCTTATATGCACAGCATTTGCAATCTGGTACTGTGACACGAATCAACAAGAAGACAATCAGCATAGCTTACATGATATGGGGCTGGAACGGGCAAAAAGGCGTAAATGTTGCGCGTAAGAAACTTGTAAAGAAAGATCGTGTTGTTCATGCAAATGATGAATTCACAATAGTATGGGAAATGGATATCGGCGTAGAAGGCAGATATTATATTACGCACGATGAGTTTCCTGAGGAGAATGGACTAGCAAGAAAATGGCACCAGCCATACACATATATAACAAAGTAATTTGAAAAAGAATTAAAATAAAGCTTGACATCGACCTAAAAAGGCTGTATAATACACGTATTAAATTAAATTTTAGTTATCTTATTAAATAGATAAATAACCGTAACAACTAGAGAGAACAATGACTTCACTAACTTCACAATCACAAGTAGCACTATCGGCCGGCGGCGTCCGCCAGGCATGTGCCTCTGTATGGTTTAGTTATGGACCGGATATAAGCCGGGTTCTAGTAGAGGAAAAGAGTATATAAAATAACTCAATTCCACAAATTTACAAGAACCCGCTAAGTGAAAACAAAGCGGGTTTTTTTATGAAGTAAGAATTTTGAAGTAAGGTCTAGCGCAGGTTTCGCAGCTTGGGTGAATACCAGACACGGATACAACGGGGACGCGCCGAAGCACTCTAGTCTGGGACTTTACTACTTAGGTAAGATCAGCATATACGGAAATTTCCGGGTTGATCATTTATAGCGGCGTGATGAGGGGGCCAGTTATATACAAATTTTGGGTCTTGAGCTAGTGCGGTCATTCAGCGCGAGTTTGAAGAACTTGAGAACCTGGTTCGACTCCAGGAAGACCCACCAAATTTAAGATTTAGGAGACCGGGATCCATTAAGCGCCGGGAAGCAGGAGGGAACAAGCCTTATGTGGCGGAAACCAATAGCCGAAACTTAGTAAATTTATATAATAAATTTAACTTATTACATAAATTTAATTATGGTTGTCAGCTAGATATTGGGTAAGCTAGCGCGGTCTGTAAAACCGTAGTCGTTCAATCGGGTCGGGGTTCAATTCCCTGGGCAACCACCAAATTATGGGGGATTAGCTCATCGTAGGGAGAGCGCCTGCCTTGCAAGCAGGAGGTGGTCGGTTCGAGCCCGTCATCCTCCACCAAATTTGTTGCTACCACCTTACAAGGGTGGCTATAGTTTTCTATAAAGGAACTGACTGTGGTAGCAACATCTCAATTTACAATAACCGGGTAACGTAAGTTGTAATAACCGGGTTATGCAACAAATTTAGAGCTCGCTGGTGAAATTGGTATCACACTAGGCGTTGAACCTAGGGTACGGAGATCGTAACTTCGGCGGGCCGCCAATTTTTTATAAATAATATTATGAGAATTTATATAGGTGGGGATAGCTGGGGATGTGGAGAATGGGGAATGCCTGATCCGTTACGGAATTGGAGCGGAACACAGGTCATACTTCATCGAGGTTTAGAACAATATCTATTAGATGATGGGCACAGTGTGACAAACACATCAGGCGGCGGTGACAGCAATATGCGAACATACGATAAGATATTAAACTCTAAAGAGCATGACATATATATTATATTTCAAACGATTTCTCTAAGAGACAACCATGAATGGAATACGATACTAACCTGGAAAAACCTCATTGCCAGAAATAAAAAATTACAAAAAACCTTTTATAAACGTTTAGGATCGCTAGCATCTAATAAGATTTACTTATTGGGCGGACTAGAAAAGGTTGATAAAGATGAAGTTGCGAAATATCCAAATTTAGTTACTGTAGTAGAAAGTATTCCTGAATGGTTAACAAACGGCGATTATATAAACCGTGAAGGTTCTCTGCTTACAGACATAAACAATCTTGGAGACAACTTACCTAAGGACGTAGAGCTTGAATTACTAGACAAACTAATAGAATTAGATAATCAGTGTAAGTCGACTGTATCGTTCAATCGACAATATTTTCAACCTGATGGTTTTCATCCTAACAAAGAGGGACACTATCGGATATATCAAGAATTAAAATTACAACAAATTATAAATTAAATGCGGGTGGTCACCATGGTGGTGGAGCAGCCTTCCAAGCTGTTGCGAAAGCATAGCGAGTTCGATTCTCGTCGCCCGCTCCAAACAATGCATCGGTAGCTAAGTGGACCAAAGCATGCGCCTGCAAAGCGCAAAAGCCGTCAGTTCGAATCTGACTCGATGCTCCAAATTAAAACAATGGGCCAGTGGTGTCAACGGTAACACAAGTGATTCCAAACCATTTACTGGGGGTTCGAATC
>SMVA01354897.1_pt1 | contig 14026 bp, 11 predicted proteins | sample 2456451 | NCBI WGS metagenome assembly SMVA01 (sample SAMN11095933, study PRJNA526329) | marine sediment metagenome | biome: Marine sediment; feature: Surficial sediment; material: Deep marine sediment; isolation source: Hadal surficial sediment | place: Pacific Ocean | collected 2014-05 | depth...
ATTTCAGACGCCAGAAGCCACGGCGAAAAAGTGGTATTTACCAACGGTTGTTTCGACATCATTCACGCTGGACATGTAAGCTATCTGGAACAGGCCAGGCAGTTAGGCGACCGCCTCATTGTGGCGGTGAACAGCGACGCATCGGTGCGGCGCCTCAAGGGTAAGGGCCGCCCAATAAACCCGGTGGACAGACGCATGGCCGTGCTCGCAGGTCTGGAAGCAGTGGATTGGGTAGTGTGCTTTAAGGACGATACTCCGGAGCCTCTGCTACACGCCCTGCAACCGGATGTGGTAGTAAAAGGCGGTGATTACGATAAGAAAGGCGTGGTCGGCTGGGAGATTGTTGAGGCCTACGGCGGTGAGATTGCAGTGCTTGGGTTTACCGAGAATGTTTCCACCACGGCCATTGTGAACAAGATTCAGGGGGACGCTGAGTCATAGGTGGGAGGTTGGTAAGCATTGACTGTGGCTACCCTCAGATGACGCGAGGCGGCCGCATTTCAGGCACAATAAATGTCAGTCGGAATCAAACATGCCTCGGATATGTGCGCGCCAGTTGGAAGGTGGGGTGCCGGTATGTTCGCTGAATGCTTTGGTAAAGTTAGCGAGGTCGGTATAACACAGTCGCTCGGCCAGCCGGGTTATGGAAATGTCAGAATTCGACAATAACTCCATTGCCATGGCGATTCGTACGTCGTGCAGTAGTTCGCGATAACTTGTTTCCAACGCATTGAGCTTGCGCTGTAAGGTCCGTTTCTCAAACGGAAAGAAACGCGTGAGATATTCTTCGCCAACCAATTGCAGTTCCAGATTCTTGCGTATCAGTATTCGCACTTCCTCTGGCAGGTCCCTGGGTCTGGAGCTCTTGATACTGTCGGCAAATTTAAGGAGCTTGTCGTGTCGAACTTCATCGTGTTGGGGCAAACTGATGTTCAGGTCGGAAGAGTGGAACACCACGCCGCAGAAATCGGCTTCAAAGACAACGGGCGCATTAAACACTCGTTTATACGGTACCAGATCCGCTGGTTTGGCAAAGGTGAAGTTCACCATGGTGGGTTGCCATTGGTGGGCGGTAAGAAAGCCCGCAAATCGCCAGAATAAGGTGATAACCAGCTGTTCTATTTGTGTGTAACTGCCGGCGGAATCTTCGATTAGCGAGAAGATGACGTAGCCAACTTCCCCCTCGTTGCGCAATTGCCACAGTGTGGCCTCCGTGTGGAGGCTCATCAGCTTGAACAATTCAGTCAGTGCCTCGCCCAGAGTAGCGGCAGATTGGCTAATCTCCCCCAGCATACCCAGGTAGCTGGAAAGGTCTCGGCGCTTCGCCAGTTCCAGGCCGAAATGGTCACATCCCGTTGCCAGGGCCGATTGACCCAAGACCCTGGCGATGACATGGCTGGACAGGAGTAGGTCCGGGTCGTGTAGTTGCGCCAGGTTCAGCCCCGCGTTGCGAGCTACCTCACGCGGGTTGCCGCCCAGATCAGAAACCAGCTGATCGAAGCCGCGAATTACTGCTGCCCGGGTTGTGTTCGTCACTGTACCTTATCCAGATTGATGTTGACGCATAATGCCAAGTGAAGGGGGGTGTCCGCAAGCTATGCTCACCGAATCCAAAAGCGGGTGGGCCGATGCGAATCATAGATCTGTTTGACCAGGGAGCTGCCTTTAACCCGGAAAATATCGCTTTCAAGGACGCGACGGGCCAGTGCAGTTTTGCAGAGGCGCGTGAGCAGTCTCATTTGATAGCATTAGCACTGTACAGGCGGGACTTTCGCACAGGCACACATATCGGTGTTCTGGTACCCAACGGCAACATCCTTTTTTGTGTATTGCTGGGAATTTTTCGCTTGGGCGCGGTCTGCATACCCATTAATCCACGGCTGATGGCTTCGCGCAACGCGTGCTTTTTAGGCAAATTTGATTGCCAGCTGCTGTTCTATCACAGCCTGTATAAGAGGACAGCCCAAAAAATTGCCAAGAGAAAGTCCTCTGCCACCTCTATAGTTTGCATTGATGAGCGCAGCAACTTCGGGGAATCACTGCAAACGTGGATGCACCATGCCGAACCATATTTTCCACCGGTAGAGTACTCCTGCAGCGACACTTTTATGGTTCTACCCGCCGGTGGCAGCACCGGGCCTGTTAAGGGGCTGGCTTTAAGTCACAGGTCCATCGCATCTTTCTTCACCAGACTTAATGTCCCTATCAACAATTACAACAATTGCCGACATCTGGTGATAGCACCCATGAGCCATTGGACGGGCATTATGGCCTGCCTTTATTTTTCCTGCGGCGGCACCAATATCATCCCTACGAATGTGGACCCCGGTGGCATTCTGCGCGCTATTGCAGGGCACGGCATTACGCACCTGTTTGCACCGTCAACGTTGCTGCATATGATGCTCAGTCACCCCTATGTCGAGCTTCACGACTACAGCTCCTTAGAGCACTTTATTGTCGGTGCGCCGCCTGTCTCGGTGGAGAATCTGCAGCGGGCTGTCGAGATATTCGGTCCGGTCGTGACGGAGAGCGACTTCGGGATGGATGAACAGGCATGACGCAATTTGCCAAAATCAAACGTGTTTATTTTGCTATAAGTTACTCATGGCTCATCCAATGTGATGAGAAAACACGCAGTACCCGTAGGAGGCGAAAAGCCAATGAAGATGGAACAAGTAAGCAACAACTGCTTTGCAGTGCTAAACGAAAAGAATCGGGTCTGCGACGCCAACTCCGGACTCATCAACGTCGGCGGCGGTATGGTCATCGACACGCAGTCAGATCTCCCCCATGCCCGGCAAATGATCGAGATGTTCGGCAAGGTCTGGTCGGCGATGCCGGAACGGGTTGTCAACACACACGAGGATTCGGACCATGTGTTCGGCAATCAACTTTTCCAGGGGGCTGAGATCATCGGCCACAGGAGTTTGCCTGAACGCATGAAAACGGTCGCTGAGCCGACAGAGCTGCAGCATATGATGCAGGCGGCGAGCGACCCGGTTACAGGCCCTCAGTTAAAGGCTATTCACCCAGGTTTGTCTGCTGCGGCCAAGCAGCTCGCGGAAGACTATGACTTTAGCGGCGTCGAGCTTATTCCACCCACAACACTGTTCGACGACCGCCTGGAAATCACCCTCGATGACGTCGAAGTACACATTCTCCATGTCGGGCCCTGCCACGAGGTTGGCGACGCCATTGTCTGGATGCCGCAAGAGCGTGTGCTGTTCGCCGGCGATGTACTGTTCCGTTTGTGCACGCCCATGGGTTGGGTGGGTACATTTGAAAAATGGTTTGAAACACTGGACATGATTACCAATGAGCTCAAACCTGACGTGATCGTGCCGGGACACGGGCCGGTGTGCGGCGTGGAAGGGGTGACAGAAATGAAGGCCTACCTGCAGTACGTGCGGAAGGAGTCGCGCCATTTCTTCGACAATGGCGTTGAGGCCAGCGAAGCCGCGCGCAAGATCGACCTCGGCCCCTACGCGGACTGGCTCTGCCCGGAGCGAATCTATATGAACATCGAACGGGCTTATCGCGAGTTTCGCGGCGAGCCATTCGATCAACCGTGGGAGCAGGAAAAGACCTTCGACGAGATCTATGGTGTAGCCCTGGCGCGGGGCCTTGTGCCAACTTTTTGATAATCACATTGAGTGGGAAAGACCGTCATGAAGCTCATCCGATTCGCCCCAGATAAATCTTCTACTCCATGCTTCGGCTGCGTGATCGCGGGCCATGCAGTGGCATTTTCGGTACTTCAGGCAAGAGCTGGAAAATCCGGTGAGTCTTTGTCTGACAGTCGGGCCTATCTCGCCCACTTACCGGACAGTGAGCAGGCGGCCCGCGCTTTGCTTGAATGGGGTGAGCAGCATTTTCACGAACTCGGCGAGGATGAGCGTTTCGAGATAGATGCCGTGGATCTCAAAGAGCCTATTGAGGTGGCGGCATTATTCGATTTCGGCCTCACGCCGCAACACCTCAAGAATTCTCTGGCGACCTTGATGAAACACGAGCAGGGCGATCCGCGAACGGCACCGATATTGCGGGCCATGGGTAAAAGTCTGCTCGCGGATAAGAGCGACGAGCCGGCGAGCCAACCGGAACCGCTGTTTTACTATAAGGGCAACCTGAACTCTATCGTTGGCGACGGTGAGACCATCCCGTGGCCACTGTACACCGCACGCCTGGATATCGAACCTGAACTCGCCGTGGTGTATGGCAATCCAGAGCAGCCTGTCGCTGGCTTTTGTATTTTTAATGACGTTTCGGCCCGTGACGTGCAAGTACCAGAGCTCATTGGCGCGGGCGGACTCTGCCTGACGAAGGACATGAGTAACGGCAATCAACTCGGTCCCTATCTGGTCACCCTGGACGAGGTGGGGGATCCCTACAACCAGAAGGTTACCGTAACAGTGAATGGCTGCGTCAGATTTACCGGCTCGACATCCGAAATCAGCCACCGGGCAGAGGCCATTTTTGCCTGGATGGAAGTAATCTGCCCAATCAAACCGGGTACTGTCATGGGTTTCGGCACGATACCGGGATGTACAGGATTGGATTTTGATGACTTCCTGAACCCCGGTGATGCGATCGAAATAAGCTTCGAGCGGCTGGGATCGCTGCGCTGCCGGTTTGCAGAGCCCGAGGCTGATCTCTGTCCCGGCCGCTGGCCGGTCAGAGCATCGCTGAAAGAGTATCTTGCTTAGTCCTCTAACCCGAGTCGGGAAAAGATTGGACGGGAAACGATGACGTGACGCTTATTGCCAAATTTTGATCCATCCATTTTGTTATAAATCACTCAAAGGGATAACCACTGTACCCGGGGAATCCCACACCGCGACAGGGAGTGCTTATGCAATGGATTAAATTACCCGTTCGGCGAGCCGGAATTATTGCTCTGATGCTGTCGGCCAGCATGGCCTGGGCCGATGATCGGCCCAACATCGTTATCATTCTGGCGGACGACATGGGTTATGCCGATATGGGCTCTTTTGGCGGTGAGATCAACACGCCGAATCTGGACGCCCTGGCCGCTGAAGGCGTGCGCTTCACGCAGTTTTATACGCACGCCAGCTGTTCGCCCACGCGCTCGGTTATGTTGTCCGGTGTCGATACGCATCTCAATGGGCTCGGCAATATGAGCGAGTGGACCGCCCCAAACCAGAAGGGTGAGCCCGGTTACGAAGGCTATCTCAATGATTCAGTGGTGACCCTCCCCGAGCTTCTTCTGAAGGCCGGCTATCACACCTATATGACCGGCAAGTGGCACCTGGGCAAAGCACCGGATAAAATCCCACGTGCGCGGGGTTTTGAGCGTGATTTTTCCTTGCTGGATGGCGGTGGCAACTACTGGAACATGACCAATGTGACCGCCCTCACGCCGCGACTGGTGTTCACCGAAGACGGCCAGTACCTCAGCGAATTGCCCGAGGACTACTACGCAACGCGCACCTATACCGACAAGATGATTGACTTCATCGAAGCGAACCGCGCCGATGGCAAGCCTTTCTTTGCCTATGTGGCCCATCAGGCACCGCACGACCCCTATCACCTCCCCAAGGAATGGCGGGGGCGGCATGTGGGCGAATACGACAAAGGCTGGGATGCGGTGCGGCGCGAGCGCTTGGCTCGACAAATAGAATTGGGTATCACACCAAAGGGAACGGCGCTGGCTGAACGTATGTGGTTTGTCCCCGACCCGACGCAATTAGCGCCGGCATCGAAGGCGGTACTGGGCATGAAGATGGAGTTGTACGCGGGTATGGTCGAGAACATGGACCATCACGTGGGCCGCCTGCTTGACTACCTGAAGTCCATCGGTGAGTACGAAAACACTGTATTTTTGGTGTTCGGGGACAACGGCGCCGAGGGTACCGACTTGTTTGAGATGATCGCCGGCACACCCGGCACACTCAACTACCTGCACGCGGCAATTAACTGGTCTAATACCGACCCCAAAGCCTGGGGCGAGCCCGGCTCCTTCATCGGTTACGGCCCCATGTGGGCGCAGGTCTCTATGACGCCATTTAGCCAGTTCAAGGGTTGGTTGGCGGAGGGAGGCATTCGCAATGCCCTGATTGTCAGCGGCCCGGTGGTAAACCGCCCCGATGGCAGTATCAACCACGCCGTTGTGCATATCGTGGACATCATGCCAACCCTGCTGGAGGTCGCAGGCACAGAGTATCCGGATAGCTTAGGGGGCACAGAATTACCCGCCATCACCGGAAAATCCTGGCTGCCGCTCCTGGCCGGGAAAACCGACGCCATACGTTCCGAGCAGGACTACCTGGCCTGGGAATTGTTCGGCAATAGAGCGCTGCGGCAAGGCGACTGGAAACTGCGCTGGCAGTGGGAGCCATACGGGACCGGTGATTGGGAACTGTACAACCTCGCCACCGATCCCAGTGAGCGCAGCAATCTCGCTGACCAGGCCCCGGACAAACTCGCAGCCATGTTGAAGTTGTGGGACCAGTATGTGGTGGAGAATAACGTCATCCTACCCAGTCGCTCATTATTTGAAACTCTTGAAAAGCAGTTACCCAAGCGTGTGCCAGATGACCCCGGCTACCCGCCCCTGATTAACAAACGGCAGTTTGTGCCGCCCCCTGAAATGGTAAAGGAGTCTACATAATGAAATTTTCATTGAGTATGAGAACCACCCTGGCGGCGGTGATTTTGATGCTCGCCCTACCGCACTCCGTCTCGGCCCAAGTGCCGGCGCGCTTCTACTGGAAGAACTTGGTCGGCGGTAGCGCTGTGCCGGTTATCTACATGGACATGAGCGGCAACACCAACCCCATGGATCCGGCCAGCTTCGTTGTTCCCGAATCGAGTTTTGAGGCCAGCGTGGCGCTGGGCGGCTATGCGAAGACGTTTACCCTGTTCGACCGTTCTGCGCTGGTGGCGGCCCTGTTGCCGGTAGGCAGAATATCGGGCGGTGCGTCACTGTTTGGGCGCGATTTTACTGAAAGTACCAATGGTTTCGGTGACCCCACCCTCGAGTTCGTCATCAATGTACTTGGGCCGCCGGCCATCAAAAATATTCCCCAGGCGATGCGCTATGAGCCCGGCTTCTCACTGGATTTGCTGGTGGACCTGATCGTCCCCGTGGGTGAATACGATAATGACAAGCTGTTGAATATGGGCCAGAACCGCTGGTACGGACGGGTAGCCGCCCCCATTGTGTGGCAGATTGGTAGCTGGGTTCCCGGGAGACGCACTACTCTGGAGGTGCTGCCGTCAATCTGGCTGTTCGGCGATAACGACGATTTTTTGGGACACAACCTTTCCACCGATCCCAAGTTTCAGGTGGAGGCCCACCTCACTCGCGATTTTCATGAACATCTCTGGGGGTCGGTCGACATCAACTGGATGGGTGGTGGAAAGTCCAGTCTGGAGGGCATGGATGGCGAAGATCTGGATATGGTCGGCGTGGGCTTCACCCTGGGCTACCAGATCAATGAGAACATTCAGCTGACCGCCGGTTACCTGGCCAGTGTCAGCGACAACGACCCGACCGACCTGCAAATGGATGTGTTCAAAGTGTCCCTGGTATTTGGCTGGCACCCCCTGGTAGAGGGGATGAAACGACTGGGTGGAGAGTAGCTCACCAGCGCGATCAGTAGTCATGTTAAATGAAGGTAGCACTGGCCCCGGCACCAATGGTTCTGCTCCTGTGCCATAGAACCCAGCTGGATTGTAAAAAAGAGATTCTAGCCTGAATAGCAGTTTTGGGTTTAAATGGGCTCTCTCTTCTGCAGGAGCCATAAATGCGCTTGATATACAGCGCTCTATTTTATTGCCTGATCCCCGTCATTGTACTGCGCATGCTACTTCGCTCCCGCAGTGCACCGGCCTATAGGCGGCGGCTGGCAGAGCGCCTGGGTTTTTTTGAAGCTGATACCCAGGTTGACGACAGGCCCGCCATTTGGGTACACGCCGTTTCGGTGGGGGAAACCCTGGCGGCAGCACCATTGATTGAAAACCTGCTACAGCGCTACCCCCAGCACCGCATGGTAGTGACCACCACGACACCCACGGGTTCTGAGCGTGTCAGGGTGCTTTTCGGCGATCGCGTTTTCCACGTGTACTCGCCCTGGGATACCCCGGGAGCGGTGCAGCGATTTTTGCGTAAAACCCGTCCCCAGCTATTACTCATTATGGAGACAGAGCTCTGGCCGAATATGTTGCACCATGCCAAGAGGGTGGGCTGTCGCATTGTGCTGGCCAATGCAAGGTTGTCCCAACGCTCTGCTGAGGGTTATGCCCGCTTTGCCGGTCTGACGCGGGGTATGTTGGCGAAGTTGGATATTGTGGCCTGTCAGGCCCGTGCCGATGGCGACCGCTTCCTGGCTTTGGGCCTGGAGCCCACGCAGTTGGATATCACAGGGAGCATAAAATTTGATCTGGAGTTGGGCGATGAATTGCGCGCCAGCGCCGCGGTTCTGCACGACGCATGGGATACGGCTAGTCGCCAGGTAATAGTTGCCGCCAGTACTCATGCCGGCGAGGACGAGCAAATTCTCGCTGCTTTTAAGCAGCTCAGGCAGGTGCAAGCCAATTGTCTGTTGGTTATTGTGCCGCGCCACCCGGAAAGGTTTGATTCTGTCTATAAGCTGTGTGTGGCGGCGGGCTGGAAAGTGCAGCGCAGGTCCGGTGGCGCACAGCCCGGCCCGCGCGATGACATTGTTTTGGGCGATACCATGGGGGAGCTGCTGTTATTGTTAAGCGGCGCTACCGTGGCGGTCATTGGTGGCAGCCTGGTTAATCATGGCGGGCACAATGTGCTTGAGGCTGCGGCCTGGGGCGTCCCGGTGGTCACCGGCCCGTATATGTTTAACTTTTCTGAAATTAGCGATTTACTGGTGGGCGCGGGGGCGATGAGGCGCTTGAGCGACCCCGCTGAACTGGGGAGCTGCCTCGTTGAACTACTGGCAAGCCCACAGCGTCGGCGCGAAATGGGCGAGGCGGGTCGGCGAGTTGTTGCGGACAACCGCGGGGCCAAAGAGCGCCTGCTGGCACTGCTTGACCAACAATTGAGCTCGCTTACTTAGTGCTGGTCGCCGTGGGCGGCGGGGGCGTTTCCAGATAGGAATCGAGGCTATTGATATCCTCTGGGCTCAGCAGCCCGGCCTGCTCTTTCAGGCGCATAATGTCCAGAATGTAGTCGTAGCGCGTGTTGGCGTAGTCGCGCTCCGCGGAGAACAGGGTGTTTTGTGCATTGAGCACATCGACTACGTTGCGCGTGCCCACTTCGTAACCGGCCTGGGTTGCGTCCAGGGCGCTGCGCGATGACACAATGCTCTGCTTGCGCGCCGCGACTCGGGACACATCGCTAATCACTGTCATGTGTAACGAGCGGGTATTAGTGACCACGTTGCGCGTCAGGTTGATGCGGTTTTCCCGGCTGGCGTTGAACTCCTGTGCCGCCCTGCGACGGTTAGAGCTTATGGCGCCGCCTGAGTACAGGGGGAGGTCCAGGCGAATCTGCCAGGTATTGATGTCGGTGTCATTGTCCGGCGAGTTGTCGAATTGTGTTTCGGGCTTGCGGGTGAGGTCGCCTTCGGTGCTGTAATCGGAGTAGGCATAGCTGCCCCTGATAGTGGGTGCGTGGGCCGATTTGTTGGCCTTGGCATTCTGGCGCGAGGCCTCCTCGGCGTAGCGTGCAGCCGCCAGGGTAAAGTTGTTTTCCATGGCAAAATCAACCCACGCTGCCCTGTCCAGAGGATCCGGCATTTTTATTTCGAAATCTTCTTGCAACACGTCGAGGTTGCTGTGGCTCCGGCCGGTTAATATCGTTAATCGCTCCAATGCGACCGAGACGTTGTTTTCGTCGACTATGCGGTCAACCTGGGCGAGGTCGCGGGCGGCCTGTGCCTCGTATACGTCGGTGATGGCGATGAGACCCACCTCGAAACGCTGTTGGGTCTGTTCCAGCTGTCGTTCGAAGGCACGTTCCTGAGCGCTGGAGGCAGACAAATTGTCCTGGGCACGCAGCACCAACAAATAGGCTTCCACCACGCGCACAACCAGATTTTGCTGGTTGGCGGCGAACGTGGCTTCGGCCTGCTTGGTCAATTCTTTGCCGGATTGAAAGCCGAACCATGCGGGCAGGTCGAACAGGGCCTGGTTAAGCGACACCTGGTAGCCGTCTCTGCTCACATCGGTATTGGTAAAGGTCTCGATGACAGTGACATCGCCGGTGAAATCGAAGCCCTCGCCCTCCACGTCCTGGTCTGTGTCGGTGTAGTCATAATTTGCGTTAATCTGGGGCAACAGGCGAGACAGACTGAGCTTTTCAGATTCTAGGCCGGCTAAATATTGCGCTTCCTCAGCCTTCAGCTGGGCGTCGTTCTCCAGGGCAAGTTCGTAGATGTCACGCAGTGACTCGGCGTGCAAGCTAGCGGATGATATTGAGAATGCGAGCGCGATAAGCGCGACACCAGATCTTTTCATGCAAGTTTTCTCCATTGATTATGGTTGAGCCACGGCAGTTTAACAGCCTCTCGGCTTCGGTGCATGCCATACACGCGATAGCAAAAGGTGCAATTTGCCGATAATTTCTGTCATCTTAAGTGCTACACTCAAAGTGTGTCTATGGGTTTACAGGGCGTTCGTCGAGAGCACAGCTGTACTCATCGCAAAACGCCGCGGTAAAAAATGTATACCCTCTGCCACCTAAAGTACTGAAACACGGGAGACAGTGTGCAGCTAGCCCAAAAACGGAAGTATAAAGTGGATTTGACCAGCCTTCACGGCGTGTGTGAGGCTAATTATGCGCGTTTTATGCGGCTGTTTCCGGATTACGAGACCTGCAATACCAGAGAGTTTGCGGTGGGCCAGGCTCGAATACAATTGGACGTGGTAGAGCGCTGTCGCTACACCACCATATTTCGAGTGCGGCAGCAGGGCGGTGACAGCCGCTGGCTGGGAGGCCTGACACTTGAGGTTCGGCTGTATCACGATGCGCGCATGGCCGAAGTGGGTATGTTTCAGTCGCACCGGCGTATTGATGGGCGTTACCAATACCCCAATGCCCAGATGTATCAACAGGACGAAAAATGCCAGCAGAATCAGTTTCTGGCCGATTGGCTGGAGCACTGCCTGCACAATGGTTTGAGTACCACAGTGGCCACTACCGCTCTGGGCTCAATGGGGGGTGAGCGACGCTGACTCCTGCGATGACCTCCGTGCACACACCCACAGAGCACCGAGCTATTCATCTGGACCACCCCGGGGGGGTTGTTCAGCTGGTGCAAATTACCGATTGCCATCTGGGCCATTCCCAAGGTAGCACCTTGCTGGGGATGGACACAGACCACTCCCTGCAGGCGGTTATTAACCTGGTGATGCAAGAGCGCGAGCACACCGATTTCATCCTGGGTACCGGCGACTTGTCAGACCATGGCGCCAATGCTGCCTATGGGCGGCTGTATCAATATTTTGGTCAAATATGTGAGACCAGCTTCTGGTTGCCCGGCAATCATGACACTTGGGGGGATATGTCTGCTGAATCCGGGCCAAACCTGCAGTTGTCGAATGACATCAGCATCGGCAACTGGCAAATATTGATGATGGATACCCAGATTCCCGGCGAGAGTGGCGGCGAGTTGGGTGCCGACCAGCTGGCCCTGTTGGACGATTGCCTGGCGCGCGCCGGCGAGCGGGGCCTGCACACACTCATTTGTCTGCACCACCAACCTGTTGCCATAGGCAGTGCGTGGCTGGACCGCCAGATGGTAGCGGATGCCCCCGAGTTTTTTGCCCTGCTGGACAGGCACAGCTGTGTGCGGGCTGTGCTTTGGGGGCATATTCACCAACAATTTGAGGGGCAGCATAACGGTATTCCCCTGTTGGCTACACCGTCTACCTGCGTACAATTCGCGCCCGGGCTTGCCGACTTCAAAGTGGATGATCAGCCCCCTGGCTACCGCTGGCTGGACCTCCATCCGGATGGCAGTTTAACAACAGGTGTTTCCCGTGTGCAGAATGTTTCTTTTACCGTGGAGCTGGATTCCGACGGATATTTGTAGCGTCACGTACCCCTACTGATGCAAACTACCCTTGCGTAGCGACCATGCAGTTACACCCTCACCTATACAAACCTCGATTATATTTTGGGAAGTGAAAGACAGTAATGAGCCAATATACCGCCGAAGACATTGAAGTCCTCACCGGGCTGGATCCGGTGCGCAAGCGCCCGGGCATGTATACCGACACCACCAGGCCCAATCACCTCGCACAGGAGGTGATAGACAACTCCATAGACGAGGCGCTGGCGGGCCACGCAGATTTGGTTGAGGTTGTTCTGCACAAGGATGGTTCCATCACCGCCACGGATAATGGCCGGGGTATGCCCGTGGATATTCATCCGGAACAAGGCGTAAGCGGTGTGGAAGTTATTCTCACTACCCTGCACGCGGGGGCCAAGTTTTCCAACAAGAACTACGAGTTCAGCGGCGGTCTGCACGGGGTGGGCGTGTCGGTGGTAAATGCCCTCTCCAGCAAGCTGGAGATCACCATTCGGCGCGATGGCGCCGTGCACCAGATGACGTTCGTCGATGGTGAAAAATCCAGCGAGCTGGAAGTGATAGACAGCTGTGGCAAGCGCAATACCGGCACCGCTGTCCGCTTCACCCCCAATCCCAAATATTTTGACTCGGTCAATTTTTCGGTGCCCCGGTTGCGCCATGTGCTGCGCGCCAAAGCGGTATTGTGCCCCGGCCTGAAGGTGCGTTTTAGCGATGAGGCCAAGGGCGAGTCCGAGGAGTGGTATTACGAAGATGGGTTGCGCGACTACCTGATGAGCGCCACCGCCGATGAAATATGTCTGCCCGAGGAGCCCTTCACCGGTAGTTTTGCGGGGGCCAACGAGGGTGTTGAATGGGCCATTCAGTGGTTGCCCGAGGGCGGTGAATTAATTACCGAGAGTTATGTAAACCTGATACCGACCTCCCTGGGTGGCACCCACGTGAATGGGCTGCGCACGGGTTTGCTGGAAGCTCTCCGGGACTTCTGTGAGTTGCGCAACCTGCTACCACGGGGCGTCAAGCTCACACCCGACGATATCTGGGATCGCTGTGTCTATGTGTTGTCATCCAAACTGGCCAACCCACAATTTTCCGGGCAGACCAAAGAGCGCTTGTCCTCGCGCGAGGCGGCGGCCTTTGTCTCCGGGGTTGCCAAAGATGCATTCAGCCTGTGGCTGAATCAGCACACCGAGGAGGCCGAAAAACTGGCGGAGATGTGTATTAACAATGCACAGAGCCGCTTGCGAACCGCCAAGAAAGTCACCCGCAAAAAGGTTACTTCCGGCCCGGCACTTCCCGGCAAGCTAGCGGATTGCTCGGGAGAGGACCCCGCCCAGGGTGAACTGTTCCTGGTGGAGGGTGACTCCGCCGGGGGTTCCGCCAAGCAGGCCAGGGACAGGGGGTTTCAGGCCATCCTGCCCCTGCGCGGCAAAATTCTAAACACCTGGGAAGTGGACTCGCAGGAAATTCTCGCCTCGCAGGAAGTACACAATATCTCCATCGCCATGGGCATAGACCCGGCCAGCGATGACCTGTCTGGCCTGCGCTATCACAAGATTTGTATACTCGCCGATGCCGACTCCGACGGCCTGCACATTGCCACGCTTATCTGCGCTCTGTTCGTGCGCCACTTCCGCCCACTGGTTGCCGCGGGCCATGTGTACGTGGCCATGCCGCCTCTGTATCGTATCGATGTGGGCAAGGAAGTATTTTATGCCCTGGACGAAAGTGAAAAACAGGGTGTGCTGGACCGCATAGAGGCAGAGAAAAAACGCGGTAAGGTCAATGTACAACGCTTCAAGGGTCTGGGCGAGATGAACCCGCTGCAGCTGCGCGAGACCACCATGGACCCGGACACGCGGCGCCTGGTGCGTCTGGTTCTGGACCCCGGTGATAGCACTAACCAAATGCTGGATATGCTGTTGGCCAAGAAGCGCGCCGGTGACCGCAAAGCCTGGCTGGAGGAAAAAGGCGACCTGGCGGGGGCTGCTTAAACC
>SMVA01032054.1_pt1 | contig 14025 bp, 10 predicted proteins | sample 2456451 | NCBI WGS metagenome assembly SMVA01 (sample SAMN11095933, study PRJNA526329) | marine sediment metagenome | biome: Marine sediment; feature: Surficial sediment; material: Deep marine sediment; isolation source: Hadal surficial sediment | place: Pacific Ocean | collected 2014-05 | depth...
ATTAATATCCAGAGCAGCACCGGGATAAACACCACGCTGGCCAGGTTGCCTATGAGCACGATGGACGCCACCTGATGAGGCTGTTGATCAAAGCGTTCCGCAACCAGGAAATTGAGGATTGCCGGGGGCAGCGCGCTGAATAAAAACAGTATCGGTATTTGCTCCGGGGGCAAGGGTATGAGGCGTATTAATAACGTCGCCATTAACAACCCACTCAGCGGGCATACCAACGCACCCAGGGTACCAATTTTCCAGTCCTTGAAATCGATTGAAATCATGCGCACCCCCAGCGAAAACAACATCAGCGGAATCGCAATCTGTCCCAGCATGTGAACCGGCACTCGCAGGGTATCGGGTAGGGTCAAAGGCAGCATGGAAACCCCTATGCCCAGCAGCGTCGCCAGGATCATCGGATTCATCATCACCGCCTTGACCGACCAGCGCTGCGTAATCATTTGCTGCCCCAGCAGAAAATGAAGAAAATTACTCAACGCCAGCAGGATAATCGCGGCCGGAAGCGCGCTGTTACCGAAAGTCAGGAGGATCAGGGGAATGCCCATGTTGCCACAGTTGTTGAACATCATCGGGGGCACAAAGGTTTTCCATTGATAGCCCATGATCCGGGCCACCGGCCAGGCCAGTAGTCCCGAGCCAAGTACTACCGCCAAACCTGCCAGAGCGAGATAGCCATAATCGGCAAGCGCGTAGGTGCTCTGCGACATGGCGTCAAAGATAAGGGCAGGGGTGAACACATCCATATTGATGCGGTTACCGGATGACATGTCGGTGTCCTCACGATAGCGCGCATAAGTATATCCGAGTATTACGATACTGAGGATCGGGAAAATAATCGCAACGATGCGATATATCAAATCTGCCTGTTGCATCCGGGGGAACTAAAAGTGGAGTGAGATATCCTTGTGAACTGCAAGACAGTTCGCAATCGATTCAGCCTGGTCCTGGGTCAGGCGTTCCTGCATGCGCATGCCGATGGTGCTGGCAATGGCTTCGTCGTAAGCGTCGAGATCGGCTGAAAGTTCCTCCGCAGCACGTCGATGCCAGGTGATTTCAACCTGCATTTGCTCATCGGCCTGGGTGATCAGGGAAGCTGCCTGGTCGAGTTTGGGGTTATCGCCGCGCAAGGCTCTCCTGGCCTTGGCAAGCCTGGATTTGACACGGTGCATTTCGGTCAGGCTATCGATTTCCGCTTCCAGCGCCTTGATCGCTTTCATCGCGTCGGTGGCGGGTTGTTCCTGGATGACCTCCAGCAGTGGCAGAATTTGATTTTCGAGTCCATCGAGTTGATCCAGCTGTGAAATCATACGCCGCATGGTGACGATCATTGCGTAACTTTCATCGACATTCCTGCGATATTTTCGTCGCGCTTTTTGCTCTGCTTTTGCCAGGCTTTGGAATTCGGCGCGAGACGCTTGCCAGGATTCCGGTATGCTGGATTGCAAATCATCGCGTTGGCTTTCCAGGACGGCCATACTGGCCACAATTCTGTCGATACCTATTTCATCGACAGGTTCCTCATAGCGCATGCGTTGGCGAGCCTGTTGCAGATCTTCGAGCCTGGATTCCAGTTTACGAATATTCCTGTGAATTCGCCGAACCTCGATATGCAAGGGTCGATATCCAGGTGAATAATCCTCTAACCGGCTCGAGGCAAGTCGTACCGCCTCGGCCAGGGCAAAAGTCTTGCCGGCCTTTTTATAACTTTCGTTGAGGCGGTCCTGGTATTCGTCGGGCAGGTAAGACAGGCTAGCGGTCTTGATGTGTTCGATGCTCGCCTCGATGGTCGACCTGTTCCGGTCATAATCGGCGAAGATATAATTTTCCAGGCAGGCCTGTAGTTTGGGGTTGCTCGGCGGCGGCGCGGTTTCCGATACCAGGTGGGTCTTGGTCGGCAAATAGTTAACCAGGCCGGGGAAGAAGCCGACGATGGTCAGGCCCGCAAGTTGCAACAGGATAAACGCGGCGGCGCCCTTGTAAATATCCAGGGTCTTGACAGTCTTCGGGGCCACGCCACGCAGGTAAAACAGGGCGAAGCCGAAAGGTGGTGTGAGAAAGGAAGTCTGGATATTCAATCCCACCATGACGCCAAACCAGACCGCGGTGACATTGGCGCCGGGGTCGGATAACAGTATAGGCGCGACGATAGGGACCACCACTACCGCGATTTCGAGGAAATCAAGAAAAAATCCGAGAAAGAATATAACCGCCATGACCACGATAAACTGGCTCCAGAACCCGCCCGGCAAACTGGTCAGGTGCTCTCTTACCAGCTCTTCCCCGCCAAATCCGCGGAAGGCGGAAGTCAGCATTGCGGCACCGAGCAGAATGATAAATACCATCGAAGTCGTCTTCGCGGTTTCCATCATCACCCCGCGTAAAGTGTCTTCGATGGTAAATGCCCGCCAGCTCGCCCAGACGATAGCGCCAATCAGCGTGGCCACCGCAATACAGGCCAGGAAGATGCCGAAGGCGTCGGCGCCAGTCTGAATATTCTTGATGTTGAGGTTGAAAAAGTTCAGCAGAATGATGATTGCGATGACCGAAGCAATGGTGATAATGGCCGGGTAATAGGCCTTTGGCTTGCCTTCCATGAGTCGATAGCTGCCCATCACCATGGCGCCGATAGCGCCGATAGCGCCGGCCTGGTTTACCGTGGCAACACCGAGAATAATTGAACCCAGCACGATAAAAATAAGCATTAACGGCGGCACCAGCGCCAGCACTATCTGGATGAAGAACCTATGGTCGTATTTGCCATGGAAAGGCACGGGTGGCGCGTTTTCCGGTTTAATCAACGCTGAAATCAGAATATAGAGCATGTACAGGCCGACCAGGATCATGCCGGGTATGAAGGCGCCCATGAACATATCACCAGCGCTGGCGCTAACCACGTCGAATTCGCCCGGCATGGTGAATTCGCCGGTGGCGAACTTGTACTCGGATTTACGCATGGTAGCGGCCTGGTCAGCCGCGTTGGATAGCTGATCGGCGAGGATGATCAGTACGATCGATGGCGGTATGATCTGTCCCAGCGTCCCCGACGCACAAATGGTGCCGCAGGCAAGCGATTTGGAGTAGTTGTTGCGCAACATGGCCGGCAACGAAATCAAACCCATGGCGATGACGGTGGCGCCGACGATGCCGGTGGTGGCAGCGAGCAGGGCGCCAACGAAAACGACCGAGATGCCCAGTCCGCCCGGAATGGGACCAAACAATTGCGCCATCGCCACCAGTAAATCTTCAGCGATTTTCGAGCGCTGCAACATGATGCCCATGAAGATAAATAACGGGATTGCGATCAAGGTATCGCGTTCGACATCCCAGTACAGACTCCGATAGTTCGTTACCCCGGCGCTAAGCCACTGATTCGGACCGCCGAGCACAAAGTAGGCGTCTACGTCACCTTCAATCATGTATCCGCTAAAAGCGGCAATGGCGACGGTTGCGACAGCCGCACCGGGCAGTGAGAAGGCGACCGGATAGCCCGATGTCAGTGCGAACACCATGATGGCAACCAGCAAAACCAGAAAATAAAGTTCCATTAGCTGCTGCTGCCGGTAATCAATTGCCGGTAACCTGGGGCTTCCTGGTCCGATGAGTCAAGTAACTGCGCAATGTTATAGAGAATGTAGCTGACGAACTGAATGATCATGGAAACCGCAAATATGACGAGGAAACCAGCCATCAGGTATTTGACGTACATGCCATAACCACTCTGGGAGACTTCGAAACTGAGCAGCGGGCTATTCAGGCTGTTACCCCGGCCGCCCATGCCATGCATCAGGATTACCCAGCAGATTGGTATCCCCAGGAAGCAGGTGCCAATGGTGTCAAACCAGGCTTTTTTATAGCGACTAAAGCCGGCATAAATAACGTCGACCCTGACGTGTCCTTCTTCGGCGAGGGTGCTGGCACTGGCGAACAGGAACAGCGCCGCGTACCAGAAACGTACCACGTCACCCATATAGACCTGTTCATAGGAAAACACGAAGCGGGTTATGACGATTAGAAATTCGGCCATTACACACATTAACGCCAACCACGAGAAGCTGATGGTGCGAAAGCGAACGGCGAGAAACAGCGACGCCGCAATCAGAGGGAAGTGAACATAGCTGCCACGAAAAATAGGGCGGCCGAGTTGCACGGTAAGCCAGTCGCCGACAACGAATTCAAGCAAATTCTCGACCCGCAGAAGGGAAATAATCATGTCGACAAAGCCGATCAGAAGCACCGACCAGAAAGAGCAGCGGATGATGTAGGCTGTCAATACGGCAAAACGTATGCTTTCCTGTTGCAGGCTCCGTTGTTGCGTTTTGGCGGTGTAACCGATACAGCCCGATAACACCGACAGGTAACAACCGACCTGGATCCAGCCCTGGGTGATCTGCTGCGCGTCGAGCGGGCTGTTCAGTGCTTCCAGCCCGAACCAGCCGTAGTGAGAGAAAAGCTGGTAGCTGCCCGGCATATCCTGCCAGTACACCAGGTAATTATTGATCAGGTAGAGGAATACCGCGCTCACCATCATATAGGCGCAGGCGCGACTAGCCAGGGCGATGTTGCTTCCAGTCATGATGTTATAAAGAGCGCACAGGAAAGAAAACGGAGCCCGAAGACTCCGTTTTAGCCGGTCTGCTCAGGGTTGCTAGAGTCCGAGTACGCGATTGCGTTGGGCGACATAGGCCTGATCGGAGATCTTGGCCCAGGCGCCTACTTCATTGCGTGACTTGACGAAGCTTTGATGAATTTTCTTCGCCAGTGGGCTGTGCTGTTGTACATCCTCGAAAACTTCTGCGGCGGCTTCACCGAAGGCGTCATAAATATCATCGCTGAAGCTTCTCAGTTTGACACCCTGGTCAGCTATCAGGCTTTTCAGTGCAGCGCCGTTCTTGGCGTTGTATTCTGACATCATAATCGAATTTTCAGTCTCTGCGGCTGCGGTGATGATGGCCTGGTCGGATTTACTCAATCCATCCCAGAATTTCTTGTTTATACCCAACGACAATTGTGAACCCGGTTCATGCATGCCAGGATAATAGTAATATTTGGCGGCTTCATAAAATTTATAAAAGCTATCGTTCCAGGGACCTACCCATTCGGTTGCATCAATTGCACCCGATACCAGGTTTTCATAGATTTGACCACCTGGCAACGAAACGGGCGAGGCTCCCATCTTGGCGATAACATCACCGCCTAGTCCCGGCATACGCATCTTCAGTCCCTTGAAGTCCGCGGCGGAATTTATTTCCTTACGGAACCAGCCACCCATCTGTACCCCGGTATTGCCGCAGGGCAGGCACTTCAAACCATAGCCTGCTGCGATTTCGTCCCATAACTCCTGACCGCCGCCAAACTGAATCCAGGAATTGATTTCAGTGTAGGTCATGCCGAAAGGAACGCCTGTAAAATAGGCCCAGCCAGGGTGCTTGCCTTTCCAGTAGTAATCTGCTGCGTGGTACATTTGAGCGTTACCCGATGCGACTTCATCGAAGGCGTCAAATGCCTTGACACGTTCTCCGGCGGCAAAATAATTAACTTTAATACGTCCGTCGGTCATTGTGGTAAGACGTTTCGCGAAGCGTTGCGCACCAGTGCCAAGACCCGGGAAGTCTCTACCCCAGGTCGCTACCATGGTAATTTCGATTCGTTTTGCCGCCAGCGCGGGGGCTGATACAGCGGTTGCTCCGGTTGCAAGAGCGGCGGCGATGCCACCTTTGATTACATCACGACGTTTCATTACTGATTATCTCCGTTTTTATGAATTATGATTGCTACAGTTCCAGCTTGGATCGCGAGCCTTGTTTGTGGACTCTTATGGATACGCGTTGCATTTTGTGCTTTCTACCTGAATATTTCAAGTTTTAGGCTGCAACAGATTAGCAGACACGGCCTTGCTATGGCGGCTCTTGAGCGCTTCCCAGGTTGCCAGTAATTCCGCGCTGGCGGATGCGCAATGCTCGCTCAGATACTGTTGCGGTATATTGTCGGGATGGAGGACAGCGGGTGGATGACCTTTTGGAAACACGGCACTATGGTTAAAAAACAGGTATCCCCGCAACGCGACATTTCCAGTCAGTAACTTTAGCGCGGTGATTTGATTGTCGATTTCAAACAGTGGATTTGGAAATTTAAAACTTTTTCGATCAACCACCTGGGTCCATTCCGCAATGCGTTCGGCACCATATATATTGCCGCTATAGGGCCGGTAAGAAATCAGTAATATCGCATCCTGTACCAGTGCCAGGCGGTCGATTACGTAGTTTCCATCGAGACCGTCGGGACAGCTAAGGTTGCGTATCTGCTCTCTGCCAACTCGACTCAGGCAGTGTTGAATACGCCATTCTCGCCAGTGCACGACGATGCGTTTGCGGCTGATCAGCCATAACAGGCCGATACCGATTACCATTATAGCGATGAGAAGCACTTCAGATTCCAGCCTTACCTGGCTCAGGATTTGATCGGGGTTCATAGGGTGGAATAATATCCGAACCATCTGAAAATGCCATTGCGGATTGCAAAATTAACTGAAGTCGATAGCATTGCAGGATAATCTATGGGCAACCGCTAAAACGGGAGAGCATCGACATGACCACACCTCTACTATCCGTAAAACAACTATACGACCGTGAAAGCTGTACCTACAGTTACCTGCTGATTGATACGGATACCCGGGAGGGTGCAATAATCGACCCGGTCCTGGAGCAGTTTGACCGCGATATGAATATCATCAACGAGCTGAGTGTGGAGTTGCTCTACACCATCGAAACCCACGCTCATGCCGACCACATCACCTCCTCCGGCAAAATTCGGCAGATTACCGGTGCAAAAATTGTCTATGGAGAGAGCTCGGGCATCAAGGCAATCGATATTCCAGTCAAGGACGGAGAAACCATCCCGCTAGGGCATTACCAGATTCGGGTAATCTCCACACCGGGCCATACCAGCGGATGTACCAGCTACTTTGTCGAAGGCATGCTTTTCTGTGGTGACACCCTGTTGATTCGGGGCTGCGGGCGTACCGATTTCCAGGATGGTGATCCCGGCAATCTCTACGACAGCATTACGCAAAAACTATTTGTTCTCAGCGACGACACCATTGTTTATCCGGGTCACGATTACAATGGTCGCGCTGCGTCCAGCATAGGCGAGGAAAAGGCCTGGAATCCAAGACTGGGCGGGGGGCGCCCACGTCAGGAATTTATAGACCTGATGAATAATCTCAACCTGGATATGCCGAAACGCATTAACGAAGCGGTGCCGGCGAACATGAGTGTGGGTATTAATTTTGATCCCAAGCGCTACCTGTTGCACGACTTCACCATGGATGATTTACACCAGATCTGGCAAACCCTGGCCGACAATAGCCTGATCATCGATAATCGTACGCCCGAGGAATTTGCGCGCGGGCACGTACCCGGAAGTCAAAATATTCCCATGGGCACCGAGAATGAGCAGTTGCAGGCGTTAAACCGGTTTGAACAGATCTATATATATTGCCGTTCGGGACGACGTGCCCAAACCACGACCACAAACCTGAGCTTGCAGGGATTGGATCAAATCACCTGCATCAGCCACAGCGGCATGCCGGACTGGGAGAAGGCGGGCTATGCGGTAGAGAATTGACGGATTCCAGCTTCGATGCCGTAGGGCCGAATTTATTCGGCCTTTCACTGGCGACTGGTCGAACAAATTGGCTCTTTTGAATTTTGTGTGGGTGATGACGTATGGGGAGTGGTCCCATAGGCAGCTAGGGTATCATTTATGACCAGGGGTACATCTGCCATGCAGGGTCGATGTTTGATCTCGCAGAGGACGCGGAGGACGCGGAGGAAAGGCGAGAAGATGGTTCCATTTTCGCCTGGTGAGTCATTCGTTGTAGAGAATGCCTTTGGCTGTTTTTTACCAGAAATATGATTCTGATGAAGCCGAAGCTATAAAGTCGGATACCGAATAACCCAATTCCCTCCCCCGCGCCCTCTGCGTCCTCTGCGCCTCTGCGAGAACATCCCCTGTATCTCCATCTGGATTCTGAATCTGATGAAATCGAAGCATCTTACAGAGCTATTCGGCCAATCTATCAGAGTGGCGACGTGGCCGGTCGGTTAAAGACTTCAATCCAGGTGCGGTATTACCCACTCGAAATTCAAAAGAGCCAATAAATTCGACCCTGCATTGAGATCACTCAAGTTTCGAAATCACCATATACGCGTGGACGTAGTCCATGGCGTGACCCGCGGGATCCTTACGTACCCTGTCCCGGTAAGTTGCATAATAATCTTCGATTATTTCGCGACGTTCATCGACTACTCGATCTTCCGACAAGGCATTGAAAAATATACTTTCGTTCCAGCTTCGAATCGTCGGGATATAGGCATCGGCAAATTTCTCCGCGTCGCCGTGCTCTTTGAAGGCCTCGGCAAATGGGCATTTAACGATACGCGAATCGATGTGCTCGAGGCGTAATCCGGCCTGGTACACTGCCTCATCGCTTTTTTCCAGTGGGGCGCTGAATTCTTCCAGGGTATTGTAATACTGGGGCAGGGTCATGCCTTCGTATTCATCACGGGTGATGCGATTCTGTTCGAGAAAGTCCAGCCAGATAGCGTTGAATGTGTCGAACATGTTAATCCCGCCGGTATTGCCGAGATAACGACCCTGTTCGTCGCGCGCAAAATTGATCAATACCAGTTTACCGCCGGGCTTCAACTCGCGGGCCCGGTGTAGCAGTATCTGCCGCCAGTCACGATGGGCCTGTTGGCGAAATGCATCGAGTTCCTTGCCCTCCGCGCCAATCGCCTGAACATGGTTGGAGATATTACATACCTTGGTGCTAAGCCAGTGCATCGCGGTAGCCGAAAATCCTATATTCAGGCTCGATGAGGGGACGATCTGTTTGTAAAAGGTCGTGCCCGATACCAGGGGGAAAATATGCTCGCGTTTATGCAGATAAGATTCGAACGGGCCGAGGCCATACACATTGGCGACCAGGGCATTGAAATCATTCCGCGGTTGATCGGAATAGACAATGGTTATCGGCGCATTCGGCGCCCGTGCCGATACCCTGTCTATGACCCGGGATATCATGGTTAACGAGGTGCCCGCATCGGCGGTACCCATATCCGACAGGGTAAAACCCTGATCGATGGAATCCTGCGGCAGGCTGTCGATCGCATCCACCACCATCGGCGTGGCCGCGTCGATGACATGTTTGGCGCCGATGGTTGCCAGAGAATACAAACCACCTCCACTCATGGTTATGCCTTCCGAATGCCCGCGTGAACTTGCCATAGCTGCCCCTTGTGTTATTTATCCAACATGGTTAAAACCAGTTTCGCCAGGTTGCCGGCACCCTCTTCATCGCCAAGGTTTTCCCTGACCTGAATCAGAGCAGATTTTATCTGTTCGCGATAGCCGTCATTATCGAGCAATTCGAATAATTCCCGACTCACACTTTCAGCGGTTGCCTCAGCCTGTATTAATTCGCGCACTATGCTCCGGTTTGAAACGATATTGACCAGTCCAATATGCGGTATTTTCACCATGCGACTCAATATCTGGTAGGTCAGCCAGGACATCTTGTATACGATGCACATGGGCACCCGCAGCAACGCAATTTCCAGGGTCACGGTGCCCGAACAGGAAACGATCGCATCGCAGCAAGCAATCAGGTCATAAATATTTTCGCCTCCCGGCAGAAGGTCGATATTACTGTCGGCACAAAGCTGTGAAATATGCTCGAAGTCCAGGCCGGAGGCAACCGGTAGCAGAAACCTGAGTGCGGGATCTTTCAGGCGCATTTCGCGAGTTGACGCCAGCATCAAGGGTAGCAAATTGTCGATTTCACTCTGCCGGCTTCCGGGAAACAGGCCAATGACCCGGTCGCCCACGGCCAGCCCGAGTCTGCTGCGCGTGGTGGCGGGGTCCGATTCCAGTTTAACTTTGCCGACCAGGGGATGACCGACAAAACTGACCGGGATATCGGCGCGTTCGTAGTATTGCTTCTCAAACTTGAATAGAACTGCCATGTGGTCGATGAGACGGCCAATTTTATGAATCCGATGTGGTCGCCAGGCCCAAACCTGCGGGCTGATATAGAACAACACTTTAATCCCCAGACCCTGCGCATGACGCGCCATCTTCAGATTGAACTCCGGGTAATCTACCAGCAGCAGTAGGTCGGGGCGGGATTGTTCGAGCCGGTGCTTGACGATTGCCATGGCATTTTTGATTTCTCCCCAATGTCGCAGCACTTCGACCAGCCCGACCACGGCGATGGCGGAAGAGTCATAGAACAGGTCCACGCCACCACGCAGCATCGCCTTGCTACCCATTCCGGAAAGCTGGATATCCGGCCGCAGCTGTTTTAACTGTCCTACCATTTCGGCGGCGTGAGCATCGCCGGAGGCTTCCCCGGCCAGGATCATGACATGTGCATCAGGCACTTAGTATCGCCTCGCAAACCGATGCAACCTGGCCCTGACTCATCTCCGGATAGATGGGAAATGACAAACAACGCCGGGCGACCGCTTCGGTGATGGGTAATTCCAGTGGTTTACTATCGGCAAATGCCGGTTGCTGGTGCAATGGTATCGGGTAGTAAATTGCGCAGGCAATATTGCGCGCCAGTACCGCTTCGCGTACCGCCTCGCGATCATTGCAAAGCAGTGTGTACTGGTGAAAAACATGATCACGGTCGTCGGGAATTTGCGGAGTTTCGAAACGACTACCCGCAAGCAGCTGATTATAATTCTGTGCGATGCGCAATCGACTGCGATTATATTCGTCGATTCGTTTCAGTTTGATGCGCAGAATGACCGCCTGTAATTCATCCAGCCGACTGTTGTAGCCGATCACCTGGTGATGATATTGCGCACTGCTGCCATGGTTGCGATAGAGTTTGATCTGCTGCGCGATATCCGCGTCGTCGGTGGTGATCATGCCACCATCGCCGTAACAACCGAGGTTCTTGCTGGGAAAGAAGCTGAATGCGGCGGCGCTGCCGATGGTGCCGGTCATTTTCCCCCGGTAACGGCTGCCGAAGGATTGGGCGCAGTCTTCGATAAGCAGCAATTCGAATTCCTCGGCCAGCGCCTGGATTTCATCCATATCGGAGGCCTGCCCAAACAGGTGTACCGGCAGAATAGCCCTGGTTTTATCGGAAATCGCCTGGCGAATCTTTTCCGGGTCGATATTGAACGTATCTGGCTGAATGTCGACAAACACCGGAATGGCGCCAATATAGCGGATTGCTTCGGCGGACGCGATGAAGGTGAATGCCGTGGTGATGATTTCGTCCCCTGTTTTAATCCCTGCCGCGAGCATGGCAAGATGCAGCGCGTCGGTGCCAGACGCGCAGCTGATCGCGTATTTTGCACCCAGGTAATCAGCCGCCTCCTGTTCGAAGGCCTGTACGTTGGGTCCGAGGATGAACCTGGTTTCAGACAGGGCCTGGAGGATGGCGGTATCGATTTCAGGCTGGAGTGACTGGTACTGACCCTTCAGGTCGACCATGGGTATATTCATAGTGATAGTTTAATCTCTGCGTTGATGGCGATAGCGGTTTCGAGGGCGCGTTTTCCATCCTCGCCGTCAACCGTGGGCCGGCTGTGGGTGTTAATCGCACGGATGAAATCGAGCACTTCAAGGTTAAGGGCATCGTTGTCCTCGAACTGGTACCTTTGCTGGGTAATGTCTTTGAAGCCGGCTTCGTTGTCGGTTTCACTCTTGCGGTTAACGCTAAACACCCGGGCCTGGAAATCAATCGATAAATAGGCGTCTTTTTGAAAGATGCGCAATTTTCGCTCGCGTTTCCGGCTGATGCGACTGGCGGTAATATTGGCGACACATTGGTTTTCGAATTCTATGCGGGCGTTGGCAATATCGATAGTATCGGATAGCACCGCAATGCCATTGGCTGAAATCCTTCGAATTGGGCTGTCGATCAGGTCGAGGATGATGTCGATATCGTGGATCATCAGGTCGTGAACCACGCTGACATCGGTGGCGCGCAGGGAGAAGGGTGCGAGCCGTGTCGATTCGAGAAACTGGGGCTGCTGCAGGTGTTCCGCGATGCCCAGCATGACGCTGTTAAAGCGCTCGATATGTCCTACCTGCAATATCAGCTCCTGGTCACGCGCAATCCCGATCAGGGTTTCCGCCTCGGCGACGGTTTCGGTGATGGGTTTTTCGATTAAACAATGAATTCCCGCTTCCAGAAACTCGCCGGCAATTTTATAATGCAGGCTGGTTGGAACGACAATGCTGACGGCTTCGACCAGCGGCAGGATGTCATGGTAGTCGGCGAAGGCTCTGGCGCCATGTTTCTGCGCGATATCGCGAGCGACCTGCAGGTTGCTATCGACCACGGCAAGCAGTACGCAGTCGGCTGCTGCGGCATATTTTTCGGCATGCCATCGGCCGAGATGGCCAACCCCGATAACGGCAACTTTGAGTTTTTGAGACATAAGGACAATAGTGATTTTCCAACGGCGCATTATATATGCATGAATTCCCAATTGCGAAGCTTGTCGCGGGCGTGGACGAGGCCGGTCGTGGGCCCCTGGCAGGACCGGTTGTCGCCGCGGCGGTCATCCTCGACCCGGATCGCCCGATCGAAGGCCTCACCGATTCCAAGAAACTTTCAGCGACCAGGAGAGCCGCGTTGGAACAGCAAATTAAGACCCGGGCCAGGGCCTGGGCCATCGCTGAATCCAGCCAGGAAGAAATCGATGAAATCAACATCCTGCAGGCAAGCCTGTTGGCGATGAGCCGCGCGATACTAGATCTGGATATCAGGCCGGAGTTAATTCTGGTCGATGGCAACCGGTTACCGCATCTCGATGCTTATGACATGCGGGCTATTGTCAAGGGGGACCTGTCGCAACCCTGTATTTCGGCCGCGTCGATACTAGCCAAACAATTTCGCGATCGACAAATGCTGTGTCTCGACCAGCGCTACCCTGAATACCAGTTCGCCAGGCACAAGGGTTATCCAACCAAACTACACCGCCTGTTACTGAAAAAGCATGGCGTTTCGCCGGTGCACAGACGCAGTTTCAAGCCAGTGCGAGACTTGCTGTAGATGGCAAACCAGTTCGTTCATTTGCACCTGCACAGCGAATACTCGCTGCAGGATAGTACGGTCCGATTGAAACCGCTGGTCGAACAGGTGCGCCAGCGGGGCATGGCCGCGGTCGCACTAACCGATCTGAGCAACATGTTTGCGGTGGTAAAACACTACAAGGCCTCGATAGCCGTCGGGGTAAAACCCATATTTGGCGCAGACGTCTGGATTAATCATCATGACCGCACCGAGCCTTTGAGCCGGTTGCTGTTGTTGTGCCAGGATGACCGGGGCTACCTGAATCTGAAACGCCTGGTTTCAAAAGCCTATCTCGAAGGCCAGACCGCCGACCGCCCCTGTATCGATATCGAGTGGCTGCGCGAGGCAAACGAGGGGCTGATCGCATTGTCTGCATGCCTCGAAGGTGATATCGGATTGGCCATCAAAATACAAAACCTGGAACTGGCCGAGTCCTGTTTGCAGCAATGGCGTGATATTTTCGATGGCCGCTTTTTCCTCGAATTGCAGCGTACCGGACGACAACATGAAGAAGCCTATATTGCCCAGTCGCTGAGCTGGTCGCAATCGCTACAGGTGCCGTTGGTGGCCAGCAACGATGTCCGCTTTATCGACGCGGAGGACTTTGATTCACACGAGGTCCGGGTCTGTATCTGTAGCGGCTTTACGCTCGAAGACGAGCGTCGCCCAAAAATATATTCGCGCCAACAATATTTACGCAGCAACGATGAAATGATCGAATTGTTTGCCGATATTCCCGAAGCCATCGAAAACACGGTCGCAATCGCGACCGCCTGTAATCTGCGCCTGGAACTGGGTAAAGCCTACCTGCCGGAATACCCGGTGCCGGAAGGGCATACCACCGACAGTTTTTTTCGGCATGTTGCAGAGCAGGGACTGGAGCAACGCCTTGTTTTTCTCCAACAACA
>SMVA01033982.1_pt1 | contig 14025 bp, 11 predicted proteins | sample 2456451 | NCBI WGS metagenome assembly SMVA01 (sample SAMN11095933, study PRJNA526329) | marine sediment metagenome | biome: Marine sediment; feature: Surficial sediment; material: Deep marine sediment; isolation source: Hadal surficial sediment | place: Pacific Ocean | collected 2014-05 | depth...
CCCGTTAGGAATGACGGTGTCCGCCCTACCGATTAAGCCGCCAGAAATATTCCTGACTACGTTATGGTGCCGGGAATCTGAGAACTTAATCTGAACGGAAGCGGTCCTCCAACCGGGGATTCGGGTCCCAATCGAAACAAAGCCGGTCTGTTCATGGAAGTAATCAAAGTAATCTGGTTGGGAAGCGAGTACACTGAGTGAATTCAGAAACCGGCCCTGAATGTCAGATCTGTACCGCCGTGGCACGTGATCCAGATAACCAACTTCAATCCAGGTTCGCCGACCCAACCGAAGGTCCCCGCCGTAGGTCAAATCCTTTCGAGCAGTTTGATAGCCGGCTCGCCCAGTAAGCACCATGCCGCTTCCTAGATCGAGCCCTAGATCTCCGCCGAGGTGCCATCCTTCGACTTGGTTGTGCCAGGCGGCGGGTTCAAAATTTAGCCGGACGTTTTTGGGCAGAAATGAACCAGATCGACCGCCATCTCGCCGATCGCGATTTCGGCCTTCGGTGCCATCGGATGAACCGGCAGTCATGTTAACGAATCGAGCGAGCAAGCCCCTGGGCTTGAATGATTTTTCGAGTGTCATCGTACTGTCTATCGTCTCATAGGCCGCGCGTTCGTCCACCGTCAATGGAATAGCCAGATCTTCTAGTTTGGCAATCTCCATGGTTGAAATCAGCGTCGAGTCTGCCGCAACGATATCATTCGACTCGTACAGTGAATCCGGTAATTCGACGTTCAACTCAAAATCAGACAGACGGGTAAACTGCTCTATATAGAAGGTGGGGAACGACAATAATCCGCCGAACGAAATGTCCAGCGCTATGCTCGAGCGAAGATCAACGGGAAGCCAGACGTCGGATCCAAACCGTGAAAACTGCTGCCGGTACCGAACAGTCAATTTTTTAATTGGAGGCGGAAAAAGGAACGCCGCGCCCGGTTCAAGCTCCGCCGAAAGAAGTGCATACACGCTATCCAGGACTGCGACAGATCCGATAAAACCGCTTCCCAACTTCGAGCGCGGCCTGACATCGATATCGTATACCAGCTGATCGTCAATTGCTCGCGTTCCCGACAAGGAAAAGATGTAGTAGGAGAGGGCATCTTTATTCGTCACACCCATAATCGTGTGTCCTGCAACCTCTATGTCGTCATCATAAAGGTTATTCATGAATAGAGCGGCGGGCAGAAGCTCGTCGATTTCCATGTTGGCAGTCTGCTTCTGATCGAGACTGATCTCGCGTATTCCCCGCTCCTTGTCCCAAAACGCAAGTGTACTGCTTTCCCAAATGGATACGATTCCCGTATCGTTCTCCATACGAAATCGATTGTACGCCTTGACCTTGTACGTTTCGAAAGATTCGCGCCAGCGCCGCTTTTCTTCGATAACACGGCGCATGATGTTGATGGCTGGATTCTCTCCAGTGATCAAGATTTCAGGTAAGTCAAGACGCGAGGGTGAAAGCGCGAAACGAATCGGATTAGGGGGAGCAGAACGAAATGTTCGAGTGCTGCTCAGATAGCCGATGAATCGGACAATTACGGTCACCGGAAATTCAGAGATGAAGATTGAAAAATCCCCGTCCTCGTTTGCGATCGTTCCCACAAACTGACCTTCGATCTGAATCGTTGCGCCGGGAAGCACGTCGTCTGTGCCTGCGCTCACGACCGAGCCCGAAACTGTCCCCGACCGATCCTGAGTTTGAGCCTTGTCGGCTGTCATGACGATCAGGCCGAGTACGAGAATAAGCCTCCGGATAAACTTTCCCTTCCAGGTTGTGTGATCGGCCGGGTCCTTGTGCGGTAACTTTCGGTTCATTTACTCGGCATAAGATGTTAGCCGGGAGAGAGTCATTTTTAGCTATGGTAAAGACGCGGCGGTGATCTGGCTGCTGGTCCATTTTGATAACATGGTACGAGAACAGAACGCCGTGTTACACCATCGCCGAAAATCCTAAGAGCCCTTCAGCGAGATCAGTTGATTTCCACGATACCGAGAAACGCGATCACGTCGCTGATGAATTTCTCTGGTCTTTGATAGTGAACGCCGTGGCCGGTGTCTTGGTAGATTGAGTGGGTAATCAAGCTGGGGAATTTCTTCTTGAGTTCCCGGATTCCGTCTGTCATTTTATAAAAATCATCATCGCCCACAGGATCAAAGATGAGCGTTGGAACAGAAAGACTGCGAAGGGCAATTTTCGGATCATTTTGCATGGGAAGCAGGCCCACGGATCTGCCCCCTGGCTAGGAATCGATCCTATCGTGACCGCCGCCCAGATCGTGAACAATCTCCAGACGATTGTCAGTCGGAGTCTCAAACTAACCAAAGCGGCTGCCGTCGTGACCGTCGGATCTATTCATGGCGGTGTTCGCTCCAATATCATTCCGGAAGAACTCGAAATGCTCGGAACCATTCGCACATTCGACACCGAAATGCGCCAGAAGCTGCACGAACGTTTTCGAACCATTGTAAACAGTACGGCCACTTCCAACGGGGCTACGGCAGATATCGAACTTCCGTACAGCGCGCACTATCCGGTAACGTATAACGACCCAACACTGACGGAAAAGATGCTCCCAACGCTCGAACGAACTGCCGGGAAGGAAAATCTTGAACTGATCGACGCCATAACAGGTGCAGAAGATTTTTCGTTTTTCGCTAACGAAGTCCCAGGACTCTTCCTGTTTATAGGCGGAAAACCGCTCGACGTGCCTAAGGAAGTCAAGGTCTCTCACCACACGCCCGACTTCTATATCGACGAGTCAGGAATGAAGCTCGGAGTGCGAACACTGCTTAACCTCACCCTCGATTATATGGAGATGGGATCGATTCAGTAGGCCGTTCGAACGCACTGAAATCCCTTCACCGATATGTAATGCTCGGATCAACTTGGGAGTAGAATTCGGTCACAGTGAGGAGAACTTCCATGGATCGGCCTCGTACAGAACCTCCTATTAACCGGTAGCCGACCAATTTTCATGTTTTTTCCTCTTCACATGCATTGCTGCTGTTGCATGGTCGCCTGTTGTTGTCAGGGCGACCGGAGAGGTGTACGCAGGTACAGCAAGCGATGTAGCAATATTTAGTCTACGCTTTTAATGCTGAACCATTCACTTGTGCAGCCCCTCCTGAGATCTTCAGAGAGGGGCTTTTTAGTTCGACCACTTTGTCAAACGTCCATGGCCACACTTACACAGAATCTAACGCGCGACAAGAGGCTCCAAAGACAAAGCGCCCATCCTGCGGTGACCGAAATCGTGAGTCACATTGGCGGGACGCCGCTTATTGAGCTGCCCAGCATCACATTCGGCCTACCGAAACAGATCTCCGTTCTGGCAAAAGCAGAATTCATGAACCCCGGCGGCTCGGTGAAAGCCCGCCCGGCCTGGCGCATCATGCAGGAGGGCATTCGTACGGGTGCGCTGACCCGGGAAAAAATTCTCATTGACGCCACGAGTGGGAACACTGGCATCGCTTACGCCTTGCTTGGTGCAGCGTTGGATCTGCGAATCCTTCTGGTCATGCCTGCCAATGCCTCTGAGTCGCGAAAGCAAATCGTGAAAGCCTTTGGCGCTGAACTTGAACTGAGCGATCCGAAAGAGCTCACGGACGGCGCGCAAAGGCGTGTCCGGGATCTTGTGAGCCGCGACCCCGAACGATACTTTTACGCCGACCAGTACAATAATCCGGCTAACTGGAGGGCACATTACGACACGACGGGCAAGGAGATTCTGACGCAGACCGAAGGGCGCGTTACCCATTTCGTCGCTTCGCTTGGTACGACCGGAACGTTCACAGGAGTTGCACGCCGTCTCAGATTGCACAAACCCGATGTGCGATGTATCGCCGTACAGCCGGACTCGCCCCTGCACGGGATAGAAGGAGTAAAGCACCTCGAGACTGCCCTCCTCGTACCTGGGATCTTCGATGCTCGTCTCGTTGATGAGGAGTTATGCGTCTCGACCGAAGAAGCACAGGCGATGACACGGCGATTGGCCCGTGAGGAGGGCTTGCTCGTCGGAATTTCTTCGGGGGCCAATGTGGTTGCGAGTCTCCGTGTAGCGGAGCGCCTCAGCGAGGGTACTGTCATAACAGTACTCTGTGACGACGGAACACACTATCTCGGCGAATCCTTTTGGGAAGAACCCTCTCCGTAATGCTAACACACAACGACATACTCGACGCCATCCGAAAGCACGGCACGGACACGTATCCAGAGGAGTGTTGCGGTTTCTTGCTTGGGAGTATGACGGCGGACGGCAACTACATTGTGGCAGTAATACCAGTTAGGAACCGACTAGAAACGAATCGTAATCGACGTTTCTCCATTTCAGCAGACGATTTTCAGGATGCGGATCTTGCTGCACGCGAGAAGGGCTGGGACATCGTTGGCTTCTATCATTCTCACCCGGACCATCCGGCCGAACCATCTGCCGCAGACCTTTCTGAAGCGACATTTCCAGGTTACACGTATATCATTGTTTCCGTCATTGATCATCGCCCGCAAGAGGTCACAGCATGGTCTCTTGCGCCGGACCGATCAAGATTCGAAACCGAACCGATTGAAATCATTTCAGAAATACCTGTGACACCATGACAACGAGCAAATACACCCGGACTCCCATCCACATTCCTGCACCGTTGAGATCATACACCGATGGGCAGACCATTATAAAGGTACAGGGGAACTCCGTAGGCGATGCACTCGATGATCTTACCCGGCAATTCCCCGTGCTGAAGCAGCATCTGTTCGACGAAGAGGGTGCGCTCAGATCGTTTGTGAACATCTATCTAAATGACGAGGACATTCGCTATTTGGGGCATATTTCGACCCTGCTTAGCGAGGACGACGAGCTTTCCATTGTACCGTCGATTGCTGGTGGCTGTCCGGAAACCCTCTCGACCGCGGATATCCGCCTGTCACCAGAAGAACTGCGTCGCTACCAGCGCCATCTAATCCTGCCCGAAGTGGGTGTTGAAGGTCAGACCAAGTTGAAGGCTGCCTCGGTGCTGATCGTCGGGGTGGGAGGATTGGGATCACCGCTCGGCCTATATCTTGCGGCTGCCGGAGTAGGTCGAATTGGGCTCGTGGACTTCGATATAGTCGAGGAATCGAATCTACAGCGCCAAGTGCTTCACGGCGTGAACGATGTGGGACGGTCGAAGCTGGCATCGGCTCGTGACCGGATTCGCGACGTCAACGAATTCTTGACGATCGACCTTCATGAGACGCGTCTGACCAGCGAAAACGCGATCGACATCATTTCCGACTACGACCTGGTTGCCGACGGAACGGACAATTTCCCGACGCGCTTTCTGGTGAATGACGCCTGCGTACTTACAGGAACGCCCAACGTCTACGCGTCGATCTTTCGCTTCGACGGTCAAGTATCGGTCTTCGGCATGCCCAATGGTCCTTGCTACCGATGCCTTTATCCCGAACCGCCGCCGCCTGGACTCGTGCCTTCGTGTGCCGAGGGGGGAGTCCTGGGCGTTCTACCAGGCCTTGTCGGAACGCTTCAGGCCAACGAAGTCATCAAATTGATCCTGGGAATTGGAGAGCCGCTTATCGGCAGGCTTCTGCTGATCGATGCTCTGACAACGAAATTTCGTACGCTCATCGTCCGAAAAGACGATGATTGCCCGGTTTGCGGAACACATCCGACGGTCAAGGCGCTTATCGACTACGAGGAGTTCTGCGGCATCGGAGCCGACTCTGGCCTGACAAGTGAGGTCCAATCGGTGCCTGAGATAACCGTTTTCGAGCTCGACGAGCTGAGAAAGAAGCACCGCGCACCGTTTGTCCTCGATGTAAGGAAACCGTTTGAAGCTGAAATCGCCGACCTGGGTGCAGACCAGTTGATTCCGGTTGAAGAGCTTTCTGACCGTCTCGGAGAGATTCGTGCTAAACCAGACAGCGAGATCGTAGTTCATTGCCGTTCAGGAGCGCGTTCGGCGCAGGCAGTGAGCATTTTACTGGAGAACGGATTTGACAAAGCCATAAACCTGAAGGGCGGCATACGAGCTTGGAGAGAGGAAATCGATTCGACCGTGTTGGAGTACTGAGCGGGTCTTCCTGCGCCCCGACAGTCTGTCTCAACCGAACGGAGCACGAGGGATTCAGCTCGGGGCTAATCGAATTGATCACGCCAGTGCTTGTGCGGGCATCCAAGCTTGATGAGGATTCCGAATTATCCTCCAATCGCGTTTACTAGCTTTTCAAGATCATGGGTGTCGTTGGCAATGTTTGGCGAGATGCGGATTCCGTTCAGAGTGGAGGTGTTAAATCCACGCACAACAATTCCATGCTCTTCAAACAGAGACTTTGCTACGTCAGATCCGTTTTTATCTCGAACCTCAACGGCATACAACGCGGCGCTCAGGTTCCAATTCGTTGGTGAGCGCCACGTGAGGTGTTCATTCTCGGCTACGATCTGCTGCATCTTCTGCCAGAGTTGCCAATGGTGCTGCTCGCGATCGTCTTCGTTCATTTGCGTTTGAAAATTCAGGGCGTCGCCAAGAGCGATAACGGCGGGAAGCGCTCGAGTACCGTAGTCCTCGAATATTCGGACCGTGTCTTTCCAGTAATTCTGTCCCCACGTAGCCCACATGGGTCGAAGCTGAGATTGGACTTCTTTTCTGATGTAAGCGAGACCCAGTTCTTTTGGAGATTGAATCCACTTATGTGCGCTGGTCGCGTAGACGTCGATGCCGAGAGCCGTCAAGTTTACAGGTATCATACTCGCCGTTTGAGCTCCGTCGACAACAATCCATCGAACGCCTTTGTCGTGAGCCATCGAACTGATTTGAGCGATGGGATGGCGGAGTCCCACAGTATTGTCCACGTGCGGTAAGACGATAACACGCGTGTTCGGACCGATGGCATCTTCGTATCGAGTCACAATATCCGCCTCACTCTGCCTCCCGATTTCGTCGATCGGAAAATCAAATTGCCGAACTGAATACCCCCGACGTACGGACTGATTGTACCAGCAAACACTCGCACCTGAATGATTCAATGAGCTGAACAAGACTTCGTCTCCTGCACCCAGTGGCAGGCCACCGGCCAGCAGGTTGAAGCATTCTGTCGTGTTATGAGTGATGGCCAGCTCTTCCGGGTCGCAATTGACCAAGGCGGCGGCGAGGCGGCGCACTTCTTCCCGCGGTTCTACCCATGGCTCTGACCACATATATAGCCAGGGGTTGGTTTCGCACAGAGAGAGATATCCGAAGTGGGCTTCCTGAACGATTCGTGGTATGGTCCCGATCGAACCGTGATTCAGGTAGGTAACCGAGGGATCCAGGCTGTACTGGTCATTCCAGTCGGCCTTGCCTACGGCGGATGCTGCCTCGGATGGAGGCCGAGCGACTGAGCGGGCCGCGGCCTCTCGAATCAGCCCGAGCTCCGCAAGTAGCGCGGCAGAAGTAGCTCCTTTTAAAAATCGTCGACGAGAAATGGCCATAAAATTCCAGATATCGGGCTGGGACCGGGTCCCAACAACTTGCTATCACGAGTGATTTTACTTTGAGCGACGAACTAAAGGTAGCAACAGAGCTATTTAGTCGTCTACTTCTACTCGCCCTGGTTCTCTTAGTCCGGTTCCCTCGACTCCCGTGAGTGCATCGCCTAGCTCGGCTCGCTTCACATCTGCCAAACGCGAAAGTCTTTCGACCACATCGGGAAATTGGCCAGCCAGGTCAGTCGACTCGCCGATATCCTTTTCCAGGTCGAACAGTTCAAGTCCGATTTCGGCCGAGTAGTCGTACTTGCCTTGAATTCCATCTTTCCCCAGTTCTCGCCCGTTCATGGTCCGGTATGTGTGAGGGAAATGGAGTTTCCACTTTCCACTGCGAATTGCATGAAGCTCATTTCTTCTGTAATAGAAGTAGTACGCTTCCTGCGGAGATACACTTTCTTCGCCCGTTATCAGGGACCAGATCGATTTGCCGTCGATCGTGTGAGCGGGAAGCTCTGCGTCTATCAAACCAGCCATCGTCGGGAAGATATCGATCGTCATGGCCGGTGTTGACACCTCCGTTCCCTCTGGGATGATTCCTGGCCACCACGCAATAAATGGTACACGAACCCCGCCGTCAAACGCCGTCCCCTTTCCTTCGCGAAGCGGCTTCGCCGATCCAGCGTGATTTCCAAAACTCAACCAAGGGCCGTTGTCAGACGCGAAGATCACAAGCGTATTGTTTTCGACTCCCGCCTCTTTGATGGCCTCGAGCACTCGACCTACCGACCAGTCAATCTCCTTGATCACATCTCCAAAAAGACCAGCTCCGCTGTTCCCTGTTCGTTCTTCAGACACAGACAGCGGAACGTGCGGCATCGGATGAGCGAGATACACGAAGAATGGAGTTGCCTGGGCTACGTTTTGTTCGATGAATTCGACCGCCCGATTGGTAAAGTCGGTTGTGAAACGGGACTGGTCTGTGTTGTAACCAACCGGCTCTTCTCCTTCGATCGTAGGAAGATCTACCCAGGACTTCGGATTCTGGGGATCACCCGGCCACATGTCATTCGAGTATGGAATACCGTAATAGTCATCGAACCCATGCCTTGTGGGAAGAAATTGGGGGTGATGCCCCAGGTGCCATTTCCCATACATTGCTGTGGCATAGCCTTTCGATTTGAAGAGCTCTCCCAGCGTGACTTCGTCGTCGTGAATCCCGTTCGTATTGTTGGGTGAGAGCGCGCCATGGATACCAATTCGATTCGCGTAATTCCCCGTCAGAAGCGATGCTCTCGAGGCGGAGCAGACGGGCTGGCTCACATAAAAATCAGTGAATCGCACCCCTTCTTCGGCCATCTTGTCCAAGTGTGGGGTCGTGTACGCCGTGGCTCCATACGAGCCGATATCGGCATAACCCATATCATCGACAAAGATGATGACGACATTGGGGGATATGTCGGCCATTTTGGTTTCATTGGGGCCTGTACACGAAACGAGAATAGACGCCAGAACGAGAAAAGAAAGGGGGCGGATCAAGGTTTCTTAGTATCCCAAGTCAATTGGTTAATCTATGTAGCTGATACGAGAGGCCGAGCATCTCTTTGCGCTCCGGTGTTCGTGTATCGATATAATACGTCTCTATAGACACGCGATTTTCAGAAGGAACATCCAGGACGATCACAAACTCCTTTTCCCATCCCATGGCAGTCATCACCGGGTCGTTGTCCCTGCCATACATCTTGATACGTCCATTTTCCTCCTTTCCCTTCGCCGAAACCCAATACGTCCCGGTATTGTCGAACGCTATCACGGTGTACTCGATGTGCCGCCGGTCAAATCCGAAAATGTAAATCCCGTGCTGGACTGGATTCCAGTCAAGTCTGAATTCTATCTCAAGAAACCGGTCGCCGAGTCGAAGATGGGCGTTGGCCTTTCCAACAGTTTCATTTCCAACCAAAAAATCCCACTCACCAACAAGAGAGGCGATTAGTTCATGCTCAGGCCCTGGTGTCGTCTGGGCGGGCTCCTGGCCAGACGTCGTCTGGCACGGGAGGAGAAACACGGCGAAGACTACCGCACAGACACGTATGTCGGGGAGAAATCCCCACGATTTGAAGCTTTGGTCGTGCATCATGAAAACCCTTTAAGAATCAGGAATCGAATATTTATCCGGCGGCTCATGCGACTCTCTTTTCGTGGAAGTTGGATATCATTTTTGCCCGGACAATTCAGGGTAGGAAACGGGGCCAACTTGTGCAAGATTAGGCGACCGGTTTTATCAGGCTACCTCGCCAGGTCGTTCCGCCGGTCGTTGAGCCAAAAGTGGCATGGTACAGTCGAGATTCGGGATTATTGATTTTTCGCTAATGGGCATCCGGGAGACAGATGGAGCGTTCGAGGGCTCGCACAAGAAAGTTTACGATTATCGATCCGGCTAGATAGAAATAGAACTTGATGTCTCACAAACAATTACGAAATATTGCTATTGTAGCACATGTGGACCACGGAAAGACGACTCTGGTCGACGGTATGTTGTGGCAAAGTGGCATTTTCCGCGACAATCAGCAGGTCCGAGAGCGGGTCATGGACTCGATGGATCTTGAACGGGAGAAGGGGATCACGATCATGGCCAAGAATACGGCCGTGAGTTACGGAGGCATCAAGATTAACATAGTTGATACACCCGGACACGCAGATTTCGGTGGAGAAGTAGAGAGAACACTGAATATGGTAGATGGAATCATGCTGCTCGTGGATGCGGCCGAGGGGCCATTGCCTCAGACTCGGTTCGTTCTTTCAAAAGCACTGGAATTGGGGTTACCACCAATTGTGGTGATTAACAAAATTGACCGATCGGATGCCCGACCGACTGAGGTGCTCGATGAGATCTACGATCTTTTTATTGACCTGGATGCTTCGGAAGAACAAATCGAGTTTCCCGTGCTTTATGCCGTCGCCACAGAGGGCATCTGCTCCACCGATCTGAACTCCGAATCAGACAGTCTGAGGCCCCTTTTCGATACAATAATCGAGCGAATTCCCGCGCCTTCAGGATCCCCGGACGCATCTCTTCAAGTGATGGTGACCAATATTCAGCCTGACGCTTATCTCGGGCCTCTTGCCGTTGGCCGCGTCGTCAACGGAACACTCCGGAATAAGGCCCAAGTTACGATCTGCCATCGCGATGGATCTATGACCACGTCAACGATTACGTCGCTATTTGATTACGAAGGACTGGACCGGCACGAAATCGACGAGGCCGGGCCTGGGAATATTGTTGCTGTTGCAGGCTTGGGAGGAATTGGGCTCGGTGAAAGCATCGCAGCAGTCGAAAACCCGGAGCCATTGGCGCCACTACAGGTCGACGAGCCCACCATGTCCATGGAATTTCGGATCAATGATTCTCCATTCAGTGGTCGGGAAGGCCAGTATGTCACGTCTCGAAACCTAAGAGATCGTCTATTCAAGGAAGACGAATCGAATATGGCGATTCGAGTAGAAGAAACGGAAACGCCGGATAGTTTCCTTGTATTTGGTCGCGGAGAGCTTCAGATGGCTATTCTGATCGAACAAATGCGCCGCGAAGGATTCGAATTCGCGGTGGGAATGCCCCGCGTACTGATTAGAGAAATCGACGGAAAACGTCACGAACCATACGAACTGGCGCTTATCGACGTGGCAGAAGACTACATGGGTTCGGTCGTCCAGAAACTCAGTATCCGGAAGGGGATCATGACTAAAATGATCAATCACGGTTCAGGGCGGGTCCGACTTGAATTCGAGATCCCAAGTCGGGGGCTCATAGGATATCGAACAGAATTTCTGACAGACACGAAGGGTACTGGAATATTGACCCACTTATTTGACAGATACAGGCCGTGGGCGGGCGAAATCGCCCACCGGGCTTCGGGTGCTCTAATTGCCGACCGCGCCGGCAAGGTTACTGGATACGCGGTGATCAATCTTCAGGAACGGGGCGAATTATTTTTGGCGCCTACTGACCCCGTGTATGGCGGTATGCTGGTTGGGGAGAATAGCCGTGATGCAGATTTGGATGTGAACATCACGAAAGAGAAGAAGCTTACGAACATGCGCGCTGCTTCGGCCGACTCGTTCGAGAAGATTATTCCTCCCCGACGCTTCTCTTTAGAGGAATCGATCGAGTTTATTCGCGAGGATGAATTGATCGAAGTCACTCCTAAATCCATCAGGCTCAGGAAGCGACATCTTGATCCCCATGCGAGGAAAAAGTCAGGTCTGGCTCAACGAACAGAAGTGTAGGCTAGGTAGGGGAAAAGTTCGCAACTCGGTGGCTATGAATAATGTATATATGGGAGCGCCGGAATACCGACTTCCATTGACTCCGCCATCCTTCGTGTTTCAACTGATCCCACGATCACGAGTGACAGGAGTATTCATTCGCACTCGCGCCGTGAAGAAGCACGTCTCGTTGGCTTAGGGGCAAACACACCAAAGCCCTATTCCTGTTGGATGTGCGGCAATCCCCGCAAGTATTGGAATGAGAAATCGGTTCAAGAACGGATGTCCATCTCGGATCATTCGAGTGATTGGTAAGAGAGTCACCTCGAAATTTGCTCGGCGAAGGTGACCCACCAGTGGAAATGAGTTGACAAACGAGAGGCTAAAATGAAAAAGACAGGTTGTTTGGTTGTTTTGGCATCGATTCTGTTCTTAACAGGTCGATTTTCAATCGCTCAGGATTCATGGACGTCGGAACAGTTGCAGGTCCTGGAGGCTATCGAGCGGTTGTCGTCAGCGACGGCACCAGGAGGAGAAGGCGCTGACGCATACGCTGCTTCACTGGCGGAAGACTTCAGTCGGTGGACCGTCGGGAGCAAAGGAACGGCCAACAATATTGAGTGGATTGAAGGGATAAGGGAGTGGTTCGATGATGGCTGGCGGGTATCGGATCGGGAGATTGAATTTCTGGAAATTCGCATCAGGGATGACATCGCATTTGTTCGAAGAATCGTGATGGAGTCTTATGTCGGACCGGCGGCAGAGAAATCAACATCTAAGGCCGCACTGTCTGAGGTATGGGTTCGTGGCACTGACGGTTGGCTCCTGCTCATTGTCAATGTCCACCCGATGGACATTCCCTAATATTTAGGCAGAATATGGTGTCGAACGGTGACCGCATGGCGATCTTCTTCGACTATAATCTATCCAGAAGACACATGAAATCTCTTTTCCAGCTCCTGGCAGTAGGAGTCCTCGGGTTGGTTTCGATCTTTTCCTCCTCCTCCGTTCTTGGACAAGACACGGAATACGAGATAGGCAGCAAAGGGACTCGATATCTCGAATTTGGAGGTGGAGCGTCGAGCTTCAAAATTCTACTCGAAGAGGCGAATCTGGGCGGTCAGGAATTGGAGATCGCGGAGCATTCATTTGCTCCGGGTACAAATATCGGAGGCCATAGTCACAGTTCAATTGAAATCTTCTATGTATTGTCAGGTGAGCTGGAGCACACGGTTAACGGCGAAACCGTACTTCTGACACCCGGAATGATTGGAGTGGTCCGGTCCGGCGATGAGGTGATTCATAAAGTTCCGTCGGTCGACACTCCAGCAAAAGTCTTGATCATGTGGACACCGGCTGGGGAAATCACTCGCATATTTGGAAACGCTAGCGAGCGGTCGATCGAATAGTGTATTGGCTGGCTCCTGCTTCTGTCGCAAACCACAGCGTACCGTCCCGAGCCTCAATCACACCGTAGACGGAATTACTTGCCAACCCGTCATCCGTTTTATATCGGGTCCAGGTATCCCCATCGTACGAGAGCACGCCATTATCATCTGTGATCGCCCAAATGCGGCCATCTTTATCCACGATGGTCGGCCTGATGTCCATCCCCGATAAGTGTTGAGTCCAGTTCAAACCGTCAAACTTATAGGTACCGCTTCCGCGCGTGCCAAACCATACATTTCCATCCTGGTCTTCCAGTATAGAACCGAAGTTGCTTTCCGGAAAATGAACGGACATGGTATCACTTTTAAATTGCGCAAGGCCTCTCCGGCAAGCAAACCAGATATTTCCTGACCGATCTCTTAGCACGGAGTGTACGACTTGATGCGGTAGCCCGTCGGACGGCTTGAAGTGCGTCCAAGTGCTTCCGTCAAACCCACTGGCGCCACCATTCGCACCGAGCCATAGGTGCTCCTCGCTATCCCGGCTGATGGAAAAAACTACCCTGGGTTTAATCGGTCCAAGAGAGTCATGAGGAGTCCACGTATTTCCATCAAGTATGCTGTACCCACCTCTACCTGAAATCCATATTCTACCACTTGTGTCCTCTACGATCGACGAAATACCGTTGGATATTAGGCCATCTCCAGTTGTGTAATACGCCCATGCAGTGCCGTCGAAAACACCGATTCCAGCATTTCGGGTTCCAAACCAGAGTCTATTCTGACTATCCTGGAAAACCGAGCGCACTTCGTTTTCGGGTAGTCCATCTTCAGCTGGCTAAGTCGTCCATTCACCCATTTTCGCCAAATGTGACGTCTCAACTTGCTGACCCATGGCCGCGAATGGGATAAAA
>SMVA01036917.1_pt1 | contig 14018 bp, 13 predicted proteins | sample 2456451 | NCBI WGS metagenome assembly SMVA01 (sample SAMN11095933, study PRJNA526329) | marine sediment metagenome | biome: Marine sediment; feature: Surficial sediment; material: Deep marine sediment; isolation source: Hadal surficial sediment | place: Pacific Ocean | collected 2014-05 | depth...
ATGACCAGTTGGCTGGCACACCAGAATTTGCCCGACGATTTCGCCCTGGGCGAGGAGTGTGAGTTGCGCGAGCCCGGTGAAGAGGGCGGTGTGGTGCGCTGCAAGGGCGTTGACCTGCTCAGCGAAGAGGTGGAAACTCATCTAAACGCCGGTAAGCAGGTTGTGCGCCTGGCCTTGAGCTGGGATGAGCGAGTCTCCCTGGTAATGGCCGAAGACCTGTGCCTGCGGCGGCTGAAATTTTCTGAAGAATTGATGAAGGAAAACGATTCAATTCCCGAGGCCGACAATGCCGCCAGGCTGGATGCCGATTTTGCCCTGATGTCCGAGGCGATTAGCGCCTTACAAGAACGGGTGATCGCAATGTTCGGTGGAGAAGTACAGTAGACAAGGGCGTTACAGCCCCGCGGAGATAAGACCCAAATCATGGCCCAGCGCCCGGATACCCAGAACTATCGCTCGTTATTTTTGAACGGCACGCCCCTGATGGATATGCGGGCCCCGGCAGAATTTTCCCAGGGTGCCTTCCCCGGCGTCCTCAGCCTGCCCCTGATGTCAGATGACGAGCGCGCCGAAGTGGGTATTTGCTATAAAGCGCAGGGCCAGCCGGCGGCCATCGCCCTGGGTAACAAGTTGGTCTCGGGTGGTTTACGTGATCAGCGTATGGCTCAGTGGTCGGAATTTGCCCAGGCTCATCCCCAGGGTTATCTCTATTGCTTTCGCGGTGGTTTGCGCTCCCAGACGGTACAGCAATGGTTGCGCGATACCGGCATAGACTACCCGCTTGTAACAGGGGGCTATAAAGCCATGCGCCGGTTTTTGCTGGACGAGTTGCAACGTTCAATTGAGCTGGCCGATATCGTTCTGATCGCAGGAAAAACCGGTACGGGAAAAACCAGGGTTATTGAACAGCTGTCTCGCAGTGTCGACCTGGAGGGGCTGGCCAATCACCGCGGGTCCTCCTTTGGTCAATTGTTGGAGCCACAGCCCCGCCAGATAGATTTCGAAAACGCCCTCAGTATTGCCTTGATGAAGTTGTTGGCGGGTGGGGAAAAGAGAATATACCTGGAAGATGAAGGCCGCCTGATCGGCAGGCTATACCTTCCCGATATTCTGCAGGCAAAGATGAAGCAGGCACCCATGGTTGTGGTGGAGCAGACAATGGTCCAGCGAGTTGATGTGGTTGTGCATGACTATGTGCTGGATTTGGGCAAGCGCTTTGCCACTACGCACGGCGAGCAGGGCGCGGTACTGCACGCGCAGAAAATGCAGGCCGATCTATTGCGGATACGCAAGCGCCTGGGTGGAGAGCGGCATCAACTGGTGAGTGCCCTGATGAATGCCGCATTTGAGCAGCAGTGGCAAAACGGCGACCTCACCCTGCACCGGGAGTGGGTCGCCGCGTTGTTGGACCAGTATTACGATGCCATGTATGACTACCAGCTGTCCCTGCGTTCCGGCGGCGAACTGTTCAGGGGCACCCGGGAGGAAGTGGTGGCCTGGGCCACCGACTCCGGATAAGACTAGCCCGCCATGGCTGCCATCATTTCCTGTTCGGCGGCCAGTAGCGGTGCCACGGCGGGGTGAGTTTTTACCCGCTCTATGTAGGCCGCCGTTTTGGGGAAGGCCGCGGCATCGAATTCGTAGCCACCGTAGCCGCCGTTAATAAATGGCCCGGCTATTGCCACGTCGGCCGTGCCGATATCACCGAACAGAAAGCCTTCATTGGGTACCTGGGATTCTACATAGTCGAGGCAGCCGGGTATCTCTTCCGCCGCCAAGCGGGCTAGTTTGTCCTCATCGGCTTCACCCATACCCAGCATGGGCTTGACCATGCGTTCGAAGAAGAATGGCGCCAGGGACTCCACCAGTTTGGAATCACCATATTCTTCCAGCCAGCGCGACCGGGCCCTGTCTTCGGGTGAGGTGGGCAGCACGGCTATCGCCGGGTATTTTTCTTCCAGATATTCACAGATCACACTGGAATCGGAGATGGCCAGCTCGCCGTCTTCAAAGGCAGGCACTTTACCCAGTGGGCTGATGAGCAGGTATTCTGGGGGTGCGCTACCGGGCATTATGGTTTCAAGTTCGTATTCAAGGCCCTTAATGGAACAGACTGCCAAAACTTTGCGTACAAATGGAGACAAAACAACGCCGTATATTTTCATGAGAACTCCTTATAAGAAATTGTAAAGCAGCCAACCCGAGGCGGCCAGATATGAAATTAAGGTGGCCATTATACCGATGGGGCGACCGATAAACGGACCCAATCCGGACAGCCCAATATAGTGTAGTACCCTACCGGCGAGTAGGGCGCCGCCCAGACTGTGCAGCCATATTGATGAGGCGCCGGCCAATTCCATTAACACCAGCAGTATAACCAGCAGCGGCACGGTCTCAATGAAGTTGGCCTGGGCCCGCATCATGCGCAGCAATTTTTTATCTCCGCCATCGCCCAGGTCGATTTTGTTGTTAACACGGTACAGACCAACGCGCAGGGTAATTGGCACAAAGAATAGTCCCAACAGGGCCGCGTAAATTGGAGTAATACTCAAAATAGTCGGTACGTCCATGTTGAATCCTCTTGGTATTCGCGGTTGCTTGCAATTTGCAAGTAACTATACGCAAAGCCTTGCATAATGCAAGTAAAATACGAATAATAAACAGATGGACTCTCGTCAACAACGCTCAGCTTGCCCCATTAGCAATACGCTCGATTTACTGGGCGACAAATGGAGCCTGCTCATCATGCGAGATACGCTTTTGCTGGGTAAGCGTCGCTATGGCGATTTCCTGGCATCCCCGGAGGGAATATCCACCAATATACTCGCCGACCGGCTCAAGCGGCTCGAAATCAGCGGTATACTGGAAAAATTCCCCGACCCTTCAGATGGCAAGGCCTCGCTTTATATACCCACGGAGCAAGGCGTAAAACTCCTGCCGGTTTTGATCGAGATTATACGCTGGGGACTGGCAGAGTTCCGCGAATCTGTGGTGCCGGAATTTGTATTGCAACTGTTGGACGAGGGTATAACCCAGTTTATGGATGAAAAATTTCTACTGCTTGATGACGAGCGCAAGGCCCTTGCTTATCTGTGATAACGGCTGATATACAAAAAGAACTGGTGCTGGTGGGCGGCGGGCATACCCATGCCCTGGCGCTGCGTATGCTGGCGATGAAGCCGATTGCCGGTCTGCGTATAACCCTCATCTCTCCCGCCAGCCACACACCGTACTCTGGCATGCTGCCAGGATTGGTGGCCGGGCACTACAGTTTTGAGCAGGCACACATTGATTTGGCCAGGTTGTGCCAGTGGGCGGGTGTACGCTTTATCTGCGGCGAAGTGGATGCGGTGGACCCGAAGTTGCAGTTGTTGTCTCTGCGCGGGAGGCCGGCACTTGGCTACGATGTTCTCAGCATAGATGTCGGTTCTCAGCCGGAACTCAATGCCGTTTCTGGCGTGCGGCAACACGCTGTCCCGGTGAAACCGGTAGCCGATTTATGGCGGCGCTGGAATGCCCTGCGGGACAAAATACAGGCATCCGAACAAGGTGCTGAAACTCGTATTGCGATGGTAGGGGGCGGTGCCGGCAGCGTCGAACTGATAGCGGCCATGGCACAGCAGTTTTGCGGTGCAGACGGTGGGGCGGCGGCTGTCTCCTTTGAATTGTTTTGCGGGGCGTCTGAAATTCTGCAGGGATACAACGCGAGGGCGCGAAGCTCCGCGCAGACGGCCCTGCGGGCCTACGGCATAAACGTACACCGCAACAGCCGGGTAGTGCGTGTAGAGCATGGTGTATTGTATACAGAAGATGGCGGCCATCATGGCTTTGACGAATTGTTTTGGTGCACCGGGGCAGCTGCCACCTCGTGGCTAGCCGCCAGTGGTTTGAGCGTCGATGAGCACGGCTTTCTGGCCACCACCAATACTTTGCAGTGCCTGAACGCCGACAATATTTTTGGCACGGGCGATTGCGCCACACAGGTAGACCAGCCCCGGCCCAAAGCGGGTGTTTATGCGGTGCGCCAGGGGCCAATACTGGCTGAGAATCTATGTAACTATCTGCTTGGCAAACCCCTGCGGCAGCACATTCCGCAACAACGGTTCTTGTCACTTCTTTCGCTGGGCAGCAAAGTTGCCACTGCCGATCGCGGGCCGCTGAGTGCTAGCGGGGCCTGGGTGTGGCGCTGGAAGGACAAAATTGACAGAGAGTTTATGGCCCGGTTTGAACAACTTCCCAGCATGGACGCCGGTATCGCCCCCTACCGTTTGCCCGAGTTGAATTTGAATCAGCCACAGGCGCCCTGCGGAGGTTGCGGCGCCAAGCTGGGAGCCGATACACTTGCCGCGGTGCTGTCGGAACTCGCCCAGCAGTACCCAGGGCACTGTCCCGCCGGCGGGGCCGAGGACGTCGTTTTAATTCCCGCTTCAGATACGGCGGCCATCGTGCAGAGTATCGATACCCTGCGCCAGATTGTGGCCGACCCCTGGATAATGGGTCGCATCGCGGCAAACCATGCCCTGAGTGACCTGTATGCCAGCGGAGCCAGACCGGTGTCCGCCCTGGCGTCAATTATACTGCCATTTGCCGCGCCGGCTATCTCGTCGCGAGACCTGAAACAATTACTGGCCGGTGCGCTATTTGAATTCTCTGCGGTAGATTGTAAATTACTGGGAGGCCATACCACCCAGGGCATGGAGCTCAGTGTGGGTTTTGTGGTGAACGGACATGCCCTGTCGCCCGATGGCAGGTTCCTACCCAAGCGGGGTATGCGCGCGGGCGATTATCTGGTGATGACCAAGCCAATCGGCACTGGCACCGTGTTTGCCAGCCATATGCAAACTGCCGCTGATGGCCGAAATATCCAGTGCGCCATAAACATGATGCTACAAAGTAATGCGGCTGCCGCGGCCCTTGCGGTTGAATTCGAAGTGTCTGCCTGTACCGATGTTACCGGCTTTGGTGTGCTGGGCCATTTGCGCGAAATGCTGCTACCCGGGCAGGGCGCAGAACTACAGCTGTCACAGCTATCAGTGCTGCCAGGTGCCTGCGAGTCGATGACCGCGGGGATCTTCAGCACTATGCAAGAGGCCAATATCCGCGCTACACAGGGAGTAAAAAATGTCGGCATTGAGGTACGCGACGCACGCTATCAACTCTTATTTGACCCGCAAACCAGTGGTGGTTTATTGATGGGAGTGGCTGGCGACCAGGTTGTGCTCCTGTGTGAAAAGCTGGTCGCAGCGGGTTACACGCAGGCCAGTGTTATAGGCAAGGTGTTGGACAATGCCGACGACACCTCCGGCTGTATTGTAGTTTGTTAATAGTCTTAACTGCCCGCCAGATGGTGGCGAATAACCTTTACCAGCTGACCGTCACGCAATCGCTCTGCACCGCGAACCACAACCGGGTCGCCGGCAAATAAATCGCCAGTGATTGCAATATTCGCTCCCCTGCCTGCACCTGCAGTTACCGGTACTTTTACCGCCGTGTTATCCGCTGAAATGGTATAGACAAACACCTGGTTGCTGCGCAGCACCAGGGCATCCCGTGGCACACTCAGGCTCAGCTTACGCTCGCCGTCTGCGAGTTCTACGGTGACAGCCTCGCCGATATGCCAGTTGCCGGACTCCAGCTCTATACGGACCTCCATCATACGCGAACGGGAATCGCCCACCGGAATGACACTGCGAATGGTGGTCAGCAGTTGCCGTTGGTCGGCGTCTACCTGGACCTCTTTACCCGACTGGTTGTAGCGCGCGACTCGCAGCGGTGCATTAACACTGATCTCCAGAGCGTCGGTATCGACCAGGCGCACCAGGGCGGAACCCTGGGTGGTGTATTCACCCACGGTCATTTCCCGGCTCACTACAATACCGGTAAAAGGCGCGCTCACTTTGGTGCGCGCTATATCGTAAAGAGTTCGGTCACGGCTCACCTGGGCAATGGTTCTGTCCTGCACCAGCATTTCATGGCGTGACTCAATCTGGTCCAACTCCGACCTCGCTGTATTGTTCTGTTCGGCCAGGCGCTGCAGTCTTTCAATCTGGCGCTGGCTGTAATCAAGGTCGGCATTAATTCTGGCAATTTCCGCCTGATTGTTGCGCAGTTGCAGTTGTAATAAATGGTCGTCGATAATTGCCACGGGCTGCCCTCGCTGCACTATGTCGCCTACCTCTGCGACCCAGTTTAAGCGTCCGTTAAGCTCCGCTGAAATGCCCGCGTCACGCTTGCTGATCACTGTACCGGGCAGACGCAGCACCGAGTTGGTGCCCTGTTCCGTGACGGTGGAAAGCTCCACCACAGCCTCGGGTGCCTGAGCCAGTGCCATGGTTGCGCCCAGGGAAAACAAAATCGCAAGAGAGGCTGCTGTGAGCTTGCTGTGTAGGGTGTTTGCCAGAGTGTTCATTGTGTTACTCCAATGAGTTTCGGGTAGTTATCAGGCGACCGATTTAAGAGCAGCAGGTATTTTCCTGCCCCCGGTCCCGGTAATAATCGAAGGTACGGTTTCGCCCATGCGCAAAAAACAGGGCAGTAACAGCAGTGTAAAAACAGTGCTAATACACATGCCACCCACAATCACCACTGCCAGCCCCCGGTAAATAACGCTGCCGGCGCCGGGCATTAACAGTAGCGGCAGCATGCCAAAAATACTGGTCAAGGTGCTCATGAATATGGGGCGCAATCGAACTTCCAGTGCCTGCTCTACGGCGTGATGGCGGCTGACACCCTCGCGCTCTGCACTGCGTGTCTGGTGCACCAGTAATATGGCATTGTTCACTACCAGGCCAAGAAGAATGATGAAGCCAATCATAGTGAGCAGGTCCAGCGGCTGAAACGTGAACAGGTTTAACAGGCGAATGGCGACCACGCCGCCCACCATGGCCAGGGGCATGGACAACAACACCAGAAAACTGTCTTTCATGGAGCGAAACAGTGCGGCCATAAGCAGGAACAGCACTACCAGGGCCAGGCCAAAATTACTGCCCATGGACTTGATGGCCCGGGTTAGTTCATTGGCACTGCCGCCGTACAGGATGTTGCCATCGGCGGGCATAGCCGCCTTTAGCTGGGGTTCAACCGTGTCTTTTATTACCGCCAGAACATGCTCAAGAGAGACCTCTTCCGGTGGGCGTACGTCGATGCTAATAGTGCGGCGCCGGTCTATGCGGCGCAGCTGGCTGGGCCCCACTGTGCGTTTTATGTCTACCAGTTCGGCCAGGGGTACCACCGTTCCGGCGGGTGTGGCCATGGGGGTGGAGCCCAATTCCTCGGGCGAGGCCCAGGGCTGTGCTCGCAAAATGATATTCATGCGTTTCTCGCCATCGAAGTGTTCGCCCACATACAGTCCGTTGCCCATGGCCCTGACCAGGGTGCCAATGTCCTGTCTGGCCCAGCCTGCCTCGGCAATTCGCCTGTCGTTGGGTATTAATTGCAACTCTGGTTCGGATTGTTCCAGGTTGGGGTTAACCCTGATATTGGAATTGGGCAGGGCGTCTTTCAATAGGCCCTCGGCCACCGCCGCTGCTTTGGCCAGCGCTTCGCGGTCCCGTGACTGCAGGTGAATGGACACATTCCTGTCACCACCAAAGCCGCCAAACAGATTCCCCTGAGAGGCGAAGTATTGCAGGTCGGGAAGGTCGGCAAATATTTCCTCGTTGATTATTTTTTCCAGTTCTTTTACCCGGGACTGGTCTTTGACTCTCGCGCCCATGCCGCCCCCCGAGCCCCAGGTCAGTATGTAATAGTTCTTCAGGGCGGGCTCGCGCTCGCCGCTCATAAAGGGCGCCATACGCTGGTTGAGGACCTGCAGGTAATCTTCGGCAATGGTTTTCTCGCTGATGCCAGCGGGAAACTGAAAATAGGCATCGACGGCATCCCGCTTTACCGGTGGCAGGTAGTCGAGGTCGGGTAACAACACATAACTGGCGGCCAGCGGCAGGGTGATGAGCGAGCTCGCCAGCAGCCAGCGCTTGGCGGGTGTGCTGGTGATGCGCATTATAAAATTGGTAATGCGGCGCCACAGGTTTTTGTTGTGGTCGACAAACGACACATCCTGCAGCCAGGTTTTTGCCGCCAGCGGCAGCACAGCCATGGCCACAAGCAGGGACACCACCACGGCAATGGCAATGGTGATGGCCAGGTCGCCAAAGAGTTGGCCCTCCACTTCGCGCATGAATATTACCGGCAGGAAGATGGCGACAGTGGTCGCCGTGGAGGCCAGTAATGCGCCCCAGACCTGTTGGGCGCCCTGCAGTGACGCCTCAAAGGTGCTAACACCTTTCTCCCGCAGGCGTACAATGTTCTCCAGTACGACTATCGCCGCATCCAATACCATGCCCACGGCAAAAGCCAGGCCCGCCAGGGAAATAACATTCAGCGTTCTGCCGGTAAGCTTAAGCACGATGAAGGTCGCCAGCAGTGATACTGGTATGGCGATGGCTACCACCAGGGTTGCGCGGAACTGGCGTAGAAACCACCATAGAATACCGACGGCCAACAAAATTCCCAGGACGATATTACTGGTTACCAGATTAATCGCCCTGTAAATGAAGACCGAGGCGTCAAAGGACTGTGCCATAACAAGCCCCCGTTCCGGTACCGGGCCGGCGTTGAGTTCTTCTACAACCGCTTTCACCTTGTTCAGGGTTTGCAGGGCGTTGGCGCCACTCTCTTTGTTGATGCGAATGGAAATTGCGGGGTTGCCGTTCTGGGTGTTAACCAGGTACTGGTTGCCGCGAGTGACTTTTATGTTGGCGATATCGCCCAACTTGATGGGGCGGCCATCGCGCCACTCCAGCACAAAATCTGAAAGTTCTTCCGGTGCATATCGACCGGTAAAGCGCAGTGTGTACTGGCGTCTGCCAACGTCCACAAAGCCGCCGCTGACATCGTTGGCCCGGCCCAGGCGCCTGGCCGTTTCGGTGAGAGGAATACCCAGTTCCGCCGCCTTGTAGGGGTCGAACAATATTTCCAGTTCCTGCTCGGAACCCCGGGTGCCCTGGGAGGCGTCAACGCTGGCAACACCGGGCACCGCTTCTATGGCTGGGCGGATAACGTCTTCAACAAACTGCACGTAGTCGTTTATTTCTCCCGCTGTACCGGGCAGAAGTTGCAGGAAAAAATAGGTGAGCGCCGGGGCATCGCCGTCGCCGCCCCCCAGCATAATGACCGGTTGGGTAGCGTCCCGCGGCAGGGGGTCCAGTCGGTTCATTCTGGAGATAACGTCCATCAGGGCGCGCTGCATGTCTGTGTCCAGCCCAAACTCGAGATTAATCCAGGCACCGCCGGCATTGGCGAAAGCGCCCATTTCCTTGAGACCGGACAAGCCGCGCAGAACTGACTCTATGGGTTCGATAATCTCGGATTCAATTTCCCGCGGTGAGGCTGCCCGCCAGCCGGTTTGAATGGTAATTCGTGGGTTTTCAATATCCGGAAATAGCTGTATAGGAAGTTGGCTAAGGCTGAAAGCACCGAAAAAAAGCACCACCGCTATCGCAACCGCAACGGCGGCGGGGTTTTTCAGGGAATTGGCAGTTATGTTCACGATTAACCCCGTACACAGGTGTCTATTGATACTGGGCGTGAAAATAGCAGTGTCTGGGGTGAATGTAAGGCTTTCTGCGATGAAGCGGCCTGGGGCTGCGGTAGATTACCGCGGGGCACTCAGGCCGTTAGTAGGTGTTTGACCTTGTCGCGATAACTGCGGCTGACTTTTAGCTTCGAGCCGCCTTCGAGCGTCAGCATATACTCGCCGTTGTTCAGCGTTTGGGCACTTTTGATATAGTCGGCGTTGACTATGGTAGAACGGTGTACCCTGAGAAATATGGCGGGGTTTAGCATGGCTTCCAGCTGCTTCATGGTAATGCGCATGATGTGGGTTTTGCCCTCGGCTTGTACGCACATGTAGTCGCCCGCAGCGTCTACCCACTGTATTTGTGCCACCTTGATAAATTGAATTTCACTGCCGTCTTTTATAGTGAGCTTTTCCGGCCAGGCTTTTATCGGCTGAGCGTCTTCGGCCATTTGCTCTATGCTGCTGGCGCTGGCACCGGTCATACCCATTACCAGCTTCACCAACTTTTCCTTGGTGCGCGACGTCTCGGCCTGGCCGCGGTGACTGACTGCGCGTTCTATAGCCTCGTGCAGGCGGTCATCGTCTATGGGCTTCAGCACGTAATCTATGGCGTGTACTTTGAACGCATCTACCGCGTATTCGTCGTAGGCGGTAACAAAAATAATCAGCGGCATATTATCGCCTTGCAGCTGTTTGATAACGTCAAAGCCACTCATGACCGGCATTTGTATGTCCAGAAAGATCAAGTCGGGCGCGTGGGCGGCAATCGCTTCAATGGCCTCATAACCATCGCGGCACTGCGCGACCACGTCGACATTGGGTATGTGCTGCAAGCGAATGGCGAGGCCGCGCCTGGCCAGGCTTTCGTCATCTACTATAATTGTCTTCAGCACGTTCATTGGTCATTCTCCGCACGTGAAAGAGGAATTCTGATACTGACAGTAAGCCCGTGAGGTTCGGTGGTGCTCAGCCTGAAAGACTGCTCGCCCGCGTAAATCTCTTTTAAGCGCTCGCGGCAATTAGACACGCCAACGCCTCCGCCCTTGGGCATGCGGCCGTGTCTCAGGTCCAGCCCGGGGCCGTCATCGGCAACTACCAGCAACAGGTCGCCGCCAAAAATCTTGGCACTGATGCCAATTGAGCCACCATTGACCGATTGGGACACGGCATACTTGATGGCATTCTCAACCAGGGGTTGCAACAATAGACTGGGTAGTAGTGCTGTCTCGGCCTCGGATTCAATGTCGAAGTGCAGGCGTAAGCGCTCGTCAAAGCGCACCTTTTCAATATCCAGATAGAGCTTTAGTGCGTCAAACTCCTCGGATACCGTAACCCTCTCCATGGGGTCGCTGTCCAGGGTATAGCGCAAAAATCGGCTGAGCCGGGTGACCATTGTGTTGGCCAGTTGCGTGTCCTTATCCAGTATGAGCGTAGAGATGGCGTTGAGGGTGTTAAACAGGAAGTGCGGGTTTAACTGATAGCGCAGCATTTTCAGCTGTGCCTCATGGGCCATGGCTGCCACTTTCAGGCCGCGCTGTTTTTCTTCCTGCAGCAGCATGTAGTACTTGATGCCAAAGTACAGCCCACTCCATACCAACATAACCCAGAAGGCCGACATGGCGCCGTCGAAATAGTGGAAGATGCCCGCTTCCTCACCGCTGTATTTCTTGCGTTCACTTTCGAAAAGGTTGCTGAAAATTACGGACCTTGAAGACATCCACAACACGCCGCTCAGATAGGAGGCGCTGAGTATGCCGATAATTCGCCACACTACATCGGCATTCCACATGCGGTGGTACAGTGCGCGCATTGCCAATGTGAGCAGCATGCCGATGGTGCTGATGATGAGCAGGTAGAGGGGGTAGTAATCCGGTGCTTTTCCCCAGAACATGACGCCCAGATAGAAGGAGCCGCCCCAACCACTCCAGCCGGCAAACTGAAGCATCCAGAATAAATAGCGTTTATCTTGTAGTAGGGAATGACTGTCCATGGCTCACATTATACGGAGAATTTCCCGGATTCCATGTCAATTCACCGCAAGTTCGCCACAATTCGCCGCAGATTGCCTACTTATACGGGGTATTTAGCTGGCGGCGAACTCTTTGAGTGTGTTGCCAGACAGTCTGTATCCCACCCATTCAGTCAGCGCTTTGGCCCCAAAAGCTTCATAAAATTCAATCGCCGGCTCGTTCCAGTCCAGCACATTCCATTCAAATCGGGCACAGTTATTCGCCACCGCCAGCCCAGCCAGATGTTTCAACAAGGCCTTTCCCGCGCCGCTGCCCCTGTGTTCGGGGGTAATGTAGAGGTCTTCCAGGAACAGGCCGAACTTGCCAGTCCAGGTCGAGTAGCTGAAAAAATACAGGGCGAAGCCGGCTTCTGTATTGTCAACGCAGCACATCAGGGCGAAGGCCTTCGGGCTGTTGCCAAACAGGGCTGATCGCAGGTCCTCCTCGCTCGCCTCAACCTGGTCCAGTGCGTTTTCGTACTTGGCCAGGCCCTTGATGAACTCCAGGATGGCAGCGCAGTCCTGCGACTCGGCGCTTCGAATTGTAATATCTGACATGACTTGGCTTCCAGTGGTAAAAAAGTGGGGTTATTATAACTTCGTCAGCGTGGCCAATTGTTTGTCGTGTGTCCCGCCAAGCAGTAGCAGCGCCAAAATAGCACCAATAAGCGCGGCCAACATATCGCTCTGGGTATCCCAAATATAACCCTGGGTGCCCAGGAAGGCCTCAGCCGAGCTGCCCGAGCTCAGCGCTACAAACCATTCTATGAGCTCATAAAAAGCGCTGAACGCCAGGCAAAAACAGACGATGAAAAAATTGCGCCAGGCCGCGAAGGAGACGACCGCCTTGCGAATGAGAATTTCCCGGGCAACCATGGCGGGGACAAAGCCCTGGAAAAAATGCCCCAGCTTGTCGTAGTTATTGCGCTCAAAGCCGAAAACGGGTTTGAGGTAATCAAACAGCGGTACCTCGGCATAGGTGTAATGGCCGCCCACCATCAGCACAATACAGTGTGCGAGAATAAGGGCATACAACAGTGGCGTCAGTCTAAAGCTGTTATAGGTGGCCGCCAGAGCTACCAGTGTGATTAACGCGGGAGCGACCTCAAGAAACCAGGTGTAGGAATCTTTGGGGGCGATACCGGACCACAGGAGTATATCGAAAAATAAAGCCAGCCAGAGGAGTTTCACAGAGGCTTATTCCTCATCCCAGTAACGCTGCATTTCCAGATACAAGAAGGAGGCCGTCCAGGTAATCAGCACCAGGCCGGTTAGGGATTCTATACCGGTTAAATACCTCAGGTCACCGTGAGGGACGATGTCGCCGAAACCCAGGGTGGTAAAGGTGGTAAAAGAAAAATAGGCGCAATCCATCAGGCTGCCATCGAAGTTACCATTAAAATGGCCCCAACCCTCCGCATGGTGCATAAAGTAATAGGCGAAAGCAAAAATCCAGACTTCGACGGCGTGGGCGATAAGCGCCGTAAATACGCCCAGCACAATACGAAAGCGATGCTTTATGTGCATGGTGGGCATGCGCAGAGTCAACCTGTACAGGAATTCGTAGTGCAGCATGACGACCAGGCCCACGATTGCACTATTGGCTATAAACACAGAGATCACGAAAACCCCAAATATTCGGTGGATGAATAAATTTGTGTGACAGGTTTATTGTGCCCTAATGCTCTTCCCGGTAAAAGTCATCAAAAATTCAGCGTCAAAAACCGTAGTCGCGTTCAGCTTGTAAATCGGCAAGAATACAGACCGCCCCGGACTAGAGAAGCTGCTCAATCGGGCCGAGAGCGGCGATGAGGTCTTCTGTACCAAACTAGACCGGCTGGGCCGCCACACATTGGACATAATCCAAATTATTGAATCGCTCCATGACAGGGGAGTGTCGGTGACCTTCATCGATGACAATCTCTCAACCAAGGGCGACATTGGATACATGCTCATCACTATATTAAGTGCAGTCGCTCAGGCGGAACGTGCGAGAATACTGGAGCGCACCAATGAAGGCCGGGAGGCGGCCATGGAGAATGGCATCCAGTTTGGTCGCAAGCCACACAAAGGCTCTGACAAGGCGCTGACGATGATCAGGGCCGGGGCTGCGGCCAAAGAAGTGATCGAGAGCACGGGTATATCCAGAGCCACCTATTTCAGGTTAAAGAAGGCGGCGTGATATGCGTTGATTCTCAACGCAATTTAACAAGAATAACACTCAAGTGCAGATGGCCGCTTTCACCACAGGGCGGCCGCTCAGTTAACACTGATTTTAGCTATTCAGGAGGCCGCTTTGTGCCAACTGGTTTTGCCCCGATTTAATGGACCGTTTCGTATAGACCGCTTGTCCACTTTTCGAAAGCGGCCGGGCTAATGTTACCAAGATAGCCATGGCGGCGCTTTCGATTATAGAACACCTCAATGTAATCG
>SMVA01012663.1_pt1 | contig 14016 bp, 8 predicted proteins | sample 2456451 | NCBI WGS metagenome assembly SMVA01 (sample SAMN11095933, study PRJNA526329) | marine sediment metagenome | biome: Marine sediment; feature: Surficial sediment; material: Deep marine sediment; isolation source: Hadal surficial sediment | place: Pacific Ocean | collected 2014-05 | depth 0-1...
AATCCACTTCACCTTGCCCTCGACCATCCGCAGGAAGCTCGATCCCGACAGTTGGCCGAATGACCCGGTCGCCGCGATCGGAATCACACTCTCCAGAACCAATGCCTCGGTCATGAGCCATGGCAATGCCGCCAGCTCCTCACTGTCGATGGTATTCCCGGAGGCCTGGTCGTATCCGCGCATGAGGCGGTTCAATCTCGAGAGATCCAGGTCACGCGGTCCGGCCGCCGGGTCCCCATCACGAGCCCATGTCACGGAGAACTGCAGTGCCGCGTTGGCCACGTCGACCATCAGCGGCTCCACACGGGCCGAGTCGAAGTCCAGGATGGCCGACACCGGGCCCTGGGCACGTTTGAACAGCAGGTTGCCGGGGTGCCAGTCCCCGTGGATGACGCCCCGCCGCCACGACCGAAAGCCGGTTTCATCGACTCGCTCGGCGGCCTGGTGGTAGGCCTTGCGGAGGAACCGGCACGTCCGGTCCAGCGCGCGGTGGTCGGCCGTGGGCTCCCTGGCGGCGACGGCCTCCGGAATCCGCGCCAGCTTGGCATCGATCCCGGCCGCCGCGTGGTAACTGCTCTGTGGCGGCTCGTACGGCGACTGGTAGTCCGCAAGCAGGCGGTGCAGCGTCGCCAGCGCGTGGCCGGCGCTCTGGGTCGAGACCGGCGAGTTGTCGTAACGGATCCCGGGCATGTACTGGAACATCTCGTAGATCCGGTCGTCGAGCTGGAGCATCGAGTTGTTGTCGTCACGGGTGCCGATGATCTTCGGCACGGGGCAGCCGTGCTGCACCAGGTGAAGCTGAATGCTCTGGGCAAAGGCGACGCGGTACGGGTCGTCGCGGCCGGGGGCGCGACGCTTCAGCAGGAAGTCGCCGCGGCGTGTCCGGATACGCACCTTCGGTGCTCGGGGCGAACCGCGCGCGTACGTGCGCAGTTGCTCGATCACACCAAGGTCGTAGTGACTGAGAACCTTCGCCAGCTCGAGCGAGTCGAACCGCATCGGTCGCACCCGATGATCGAGGATCGGGCCGATATGCGGCATCGGTTCCGGCAGCGGTTCAGCGGTCGACATATCTCTATTGGAACGCGGATTCGGGGCCCCGCAAGAGTTGTCGCTGATTCTCAACAGGAACGGTGCGATCTGGAGGGAATGGGCCTGTTATTCGACGTTCTGCACCTGCTCCTTGATGCGGTCGATGTCGCCCTTCACCTCGACGATCTCGCGGCTGATCTCGACGTCCAGGCACTTGCTGGCGATCGTGTTCGCCTCGCGGAGCATCTCCTGGGTCAGGAAGTCGAGGGTTCGTCCGGTCGGCCCATTGCCGTCGCCGTCGATGATCTCCGAGAACTGATCGAGGTGGCCCTTCAGACGCGTGACCTCTTCGGTGATGTCGGAGCGCTCGGCGTAGACCGCGACCTCTCGGATGAGGTCCTCCTCACGCAGGGCCGTGCTCGACTCGGCGAGCAACGCGTTGATCCGCTCGCTGAGCCGGTGCCGGTACTTCTCGACCACGATCGGTGCTCGGCGGGCGATGATCTCCAGGTGGCCGGCGATCGCGCGGCGGTGCCGGTGCAGTTCGTCGTGAAGCATCAAGCCCTCGCGTTCCCGCATCGCAAGCACACCATCGCAGGCCTCCGCCACCAGCTTCTTGAGAACGGGTCGCGCCTGCTGCAGCACTTCCTCGCCGGTTCCGGATACGAGGACACCGGGCAACGACACGAGTTGCGAGACGTCGATCGACTGCCCGTCACCGGCGATTGATCGCAGCTGTTCGACGTAGCTGGCCAGCGCCTTGGTATTGATCTGCGCCGCTGCGCCGGCGGAGGAATCGGAGAACCGCACGGTCAGCACGACACTGCCTCGCGTCAGCCGCCTCGAGAGCTCCGGCTCGACCTCCGCCTCGGCCCCCTGCAACTCGTCCGGCAGCCGGATGAGCGCCTTGAAATACTTGCTGTTGAGCGAGCGGAGCTCGACCACGTAACGCGCGCCGTTGACCTCGGTCGAGGCCGTACCAAAACCCGTCATCGAGCGAATCATCGTGCGCCGCTCCGTTCGCTGGCCTATCGACCGGGTAGGACGGGCGTCGAGTTCGCGGGATCGTCCGTCGAATCCACCTGGCTGGGTGTCGCCCCGCTGCCGGGCGCCGCTGTGCTGTCGAGAAGGTTCAACGAGATCGCCAGACCGAGGTACAGCACAAAGGTTGCGACGGTGGCGTAGGTCAGGGCGTCACCGACACGCCCGCCAAAGACTGTCTCCGTACTGGACCCGCCGGCTCCACCGAATGCACCGGCCAGCCCGCCGCCCTGCGGGCGCTGGACCAGGATGATCAGGATCATCACCAGCGCGACCAGCGCGAACACAATCGTTGCGATCCAGAACCAGGTACTCATGTGCGAACCGTTTCCTGTTTCCTAAGGGGCCGCATCGACGGCGGCCCCGACAATGGCCTTGAACTGCTCAGAGTCGAGTGACGCCCCGCCGATCAACCCACCGTCGATCTCCGGGCAGGCAAAGAGCCCGGGGGCGTCCTTCGCTTTGACCGAACCGCCATACTGTAGGCGAATCGCCTCGGCAACGTCGTCGTCATAGAGATCGCCGATCGTGGCCCTCAGAACCCGATGAACCTCGGCGGCCTGGTCCGGACCCGCGACTTTTCCGGTACCGATCGCCCAGACCGGCTCGTAGGCGATCGTCAGCTGATCCATCCGGCCCGCGTCTACGCCGCGGAGCCCCGACGTGAGCTGGCCGACGTTGACGTGCTCCGTCCGGCCCGCCTCTCGCTGCTGCAGCGTTTCGCCCACGCACAACACGACGTCGAGACCGGCGGCGACCGCCGCCAGCACCTTGGCGTTGACCAGGAGGTCATCCTCGCCGATGACATGCCGTCGTTCGGAGTGACCGACCAGGACAACCTTGACATTGAGGTCCAGCAACATGCTTGTCGAGACCTCGCCGGTGAACGCCCCGTCGGGCATGGGATACACGTCCTGGGCCCCCAGCAGGAAGCCGTCTTGGCCGAGCGCACGCCCCACCACCTGCAGGTACGGGAACGGCGGGAACAACGCGATGTCGCATCGGTCGAGGTATCCACTGCACCCCGCAACGATCTTCTCGGTGAGCTCGACCGCCGCGGCGAGGTCGGTGTTCATCTTCCAGTTACCAGCGACGAAGGGCATGCGGCGTTTCACGCCCACAGGATAGTGCCCGTGCTACACTTTGCCCACAGCCATGCCTCGCACGAGCACAACCCTGGGCACCCGGACGGCGGCCCGGATCCGGAAGCAGTTCATCGACTTCTTTGCCGAGCGGCACGGCCACACGTTCGTGCCCAGCAGCCTGGTTGCGCCACACGACGACCCGACGCTGCTGTTCACCAATGCCGGGATGAACCAGTTCAAGGACGTCTTCCTCGGCCAGGGCACCCGGGACTACCGACGGGCGGTCAACAGCCAGAAGTGCATCCGCGCCGGCGGCAAGCACAATGACCTCGAGGACGTCGGCCGGGACCACTACCACCACACGTTTTTCGAGATGCTCGGCAACTGGTCGTTCGGCGACTATTTCAAGGCCGAGGCGATCGAGTGGGCGTGGGAGCTGCTGACGAGCCCCGCCCCCGGCGGCTGGGGGCTCGACAAGAACCGCCTGTTCGTGACCGTCTTCGGCGGCGACGAAAAGGAGGGGCTGTCCCCGGATCTCGAAGCCGAGGAACTCTGGAAGCGCCATGTCGACCCGTCGCGGATCTCGCGCTGGGGCAGGAAAGACAACTTCTGGGAGATGGGCGACACGGGACCGTGCGGCCCGTGCAGCGAGATCCACTACGACTTCACACCGGATAAGTCCGGGGCCGGGCTTGTCAACCTCGACGACCCGCGTGTTGTCGAGCTGTGGAACCTCGTATTCATCCAGTACAGTCGCCATCGCGATCGCGGACTGTCGCCGCTCCCGGCGAAGCACGTTGACACGGGGATGGGTCTCGAACGTCTGGTCCGTGTGCTGCAGCACAAGGACAGCAACTACGACATCGACCTGTTCACGCCGATCTTTGCCGCGATCGAGACGCACAGCGGCGCCCACCCCTACCGCGGCGAGCTCGCCGATCCCGTCGATATCGCCTACCGCGTCATCGCCGACCACATCCGGTGCCTGACCATGGCGATCACCGACGGCGCCTGGCCGGGCAACGAGGGGCGCGGCTACGTTCTGCGACGCATTCTGCGTCGCGCCGTGCGTCACGCACACCAGACCCTCAAGACACGCGGCCCGTGGCTGCATGAGCTGGTGCCGACCGTGGTCGCCACCCTCGGCGAGGCGTTCCCCGAGCTGACCGAGCACCCGCTCAAGGTGGCCGCGGTCATCCACGACGAGGAAGAGAGCTTTCTACGCACCCTTGACCGGGGCATCGCGTTGTTCGACAAGGCCGTAACCGCCTCGGGCGAGAAGGGATCGGTCCAGGCCGCCGAGGCCTTCAAACTCCACGACACCTATGGATTCCCCATCGACCTGACACGCGTCATGGCGAAGGAGCGTGGACTGGCGGTCGACGAGACGGGCTTCGAGACACTGATGGAGGCCGCGCGGCAGCGAAGCCGACGCACGGCAGACGACGACGACACGATCACGCTGCCACCGGAGGCGATCGCCGGCCTGAGCCACATGGGTGTCGAGCCGACCGACGACAGCGCCCGGGACGACGCCAAGCCCATCACCGCCGAACTGCGGGCCATCTACAACGGCCATGATTTCGACGAGGTGGCGGAGGTCGGCACGCGGGTGGCGCTGATACTCAACCGCACGAACCACTACGCCCAGGGTGGCGGCCAGCTCGGCGACCACGGCAACATACTCGAGAGCTCCGAGGCCCAGGGCGAGGGCCACCTCGACGCGCACTTCGATGTCGAGGACACGCGGGCCTTCGGCGGATACGTCCTGCACATCGGGCACGTCACCGAGCACCAGCTTGTCGTCGGCGCGCCGGTGAACGTCACGGTTGACCGGCACCGTCGCGAGCCAATCCGCGCCAACCATACAGCCACGCACCTGCTGAACTTCGCGTTGCGGTATGTGCTGGGCCCGGAGGAGGACCAGCGCGGGTCGCTCGTCGCCCCCGATCGCCTGCGGTTCGACTTTGCGTGCACGCACGCCCTGAGCGACGAACAGATCGACGACGCCGAACAGGTGGTCAATGAGCGGATCGACAGTGCCCTGCCCGTGGACGCCGCCGTGGTCCCACTGGAGACTGCCCGCAGCATCGCCGGCGTGCGCGCGATCTTCGGCGAGAAGTACCCCGACCCGGTGCGTGTCGTCGCCATCGGGGCCGCCATGACCGACATACTGGCCGACCCGACCAACGAGCGGTGGTCTGAGTTCTCGATCGAGCTGTGCGGGGGAACGCACGTACCGGACACGTCCGCGACGCGGCGCTGTGTGATTGTGCACGAGCAGGCGCTGGCGGCGGGTGTGCGGCGTATCACCGCCGTCACGGGCACCGCAGCGCTCGCCGCGGTCAAGGCCGGCGAGGGTCTCGAACAACGCGCTCGCCGCGCGGCTGAACTCGACGGCGACGACTTGATCTCGGAGCACGATGAAATCGCGGAGCTGACCCAGGAGCTGACCATCGGCGCCACGGCCCACCGCCGGATCGACGCGTTGCTCAAGTCACTCAAGATACGTGTCCGCGGTCTTCGCAAGGAACACAAAGCAGCGGCACGATCCGGCGTGATCGAGGCCGCCCGCCAGATCGCCACCCAGATGGACGGGCCGGTGATCGTCAGCATGCTGCCCGATGCCGACCGCGAGAACCTCTTGAGCGCGATGGATGCAATCCGGGCAACACACGACGAGTCGGCGGTTATGCTGCTTGGCGTCGACGACGATGCCGGGCGTGTCACGATCGTCGCGCGCGTCCCAAAGGGCCTCATCGGCAAGGGACTCAAGGCCGGCGACTGGGTGCGAGAACCGGCAGAGATCTGCGGAGGCCGTGGCGGCGGGAGACCGGATATGGCCCAGGCCGGCGGCAAAGATCCTCAGAGGGTCCGTGAGGCCATCACCGCCGCCAGGGCCTTCGCCCAGAGCAAACTCTCATGAACAACACACCCCAGAACAGCCTGCCCCACGACGAGAACAACCTGCCTGCCGTGACCAACCAGGACGCCGGGCAGCTCAGGCAATTCGTCACGCTGATCAAGAGCGCCGAGCAGCAGATAGGTGAGCACATCCTCACCGCCCTTCAGGACCCGAACACGGTGGCGGTGATCACGGCAATCGTGGCCGGAGCGAGCGGCCAGGCGCTGGTCTCAGCGGCTCTTGACCCCGACATGCTCGAACAGGTGCAGAAGATCCTTCACGACGCCGAGCTGAAGCGGACCGAGGAGATCCCGTGCATCGGGTTCCATTGCCTGCTAAAAAGGAAGAATGAGGCGACGTGAGTTCCTTCGACGGTCTGCCGCGGCGGTCGCGGCGACCGGCTCCCTGACGGGTTGCGGTGCCGGGACGCGGTCATCGCTCACGACCTCTCCAACCGCAGGGGCCCCACCCGTGTACGACATCTCGCTCGCCCAGTGGTCATTTCACCGGGCGTTAAACGCCGGCGATCTCGAGCCACTGGACTTCCCGGCATTCGCACGGGAACGCTTCGACATCAGCGCCGTCGAGTACGTCAACGTGTTCATCAACGACGGCAACCCCGATGATGCCTTCCTCGACACGCTGAAACGCCGCTGCGACGACAACGATGTGCGGAGCCTGCTCATCATGGTGGACCGCGAAGGGGCACTTGGCGATGCCGACGCCGCGCAACGCACCAGGTCCGTCGAGAATCACTACAAGTGGGTCGACGCCGCCGTGGTGCTCGGGTGCCACAGCATCCGCGTCAATGCGGCGTCGTCGGGAACCCCCGACCAGCAGCGTGATCTCGCCGCCGACGGGCTGGGTCGCCTCACCGAGCATGCCGCGGGCCACGGCCTGAACGTGATCGTCGAGAATCATGGCGGGCTCTCGTCCAACGGCGCGTGGCTGGCGAGCGTGATCCGAAAAGTGAATCATCCCAACTGCGGCACGCTCCCGGACTTCGGCAACTTCCTGATCGGCCCTGACCAGTGGTATGACCGCTACAAGGGCGTCGAAGAGCTCATGCCGTTCGCAAAGGCCGTCAGCGCCAAGAGCCACGACTTCGACCTCGATGGCAACGAAACCCACACGGACTACACCCGGATGATGCGGATCGTCCTGGATGCCGGCTACCGGGGATTCGTCGGGATCGAGTACGAGGGCGAGAGTCTGCCCGAAGAGGAAGGCACCGCCGCCACCAAGGCACTCCTGGAACGCGTCCGCAGCGAGCTCACCGGCGAATACCGGTAAGAATCCCCGGGCAAAAGTGGGCGAGGCGGCGCGGCTACGGACCGACCCACCGCGTGTTGTACCGGTCGATCCAACGGTCATCCAGGTCGGGTCGATCCTCCTGGCCGTATCGCTGGTCGTCCATACCGTGGAAGGGCAGTGGCTCGACCGTCCACCCATCCTGGACGTGGTAGTCGGCGTCCTTGTCCCATCCGACGGAGAAGAGAAAGAAGTCTCTCAATTGGCCGTCGGGAACCACGGGCAAACGCGAGGCGGCCACCGACAGCGTGAGCTCGTCGCCGCAGGCGAGCAGGACGAGCGCGTTGTCGCGTCGGGTGACGAGGTCCCGGACGCTGCCGTATCGGGTGTACCAACCGCTCGGAACACGCGGCCACTTCGCGACCGAAAGAAGCTGGTCATAGATCGGCCTGATCGGTTGATCGGTGGTTCGTTCCCGTTGCCGTGCAACCCCCCGCCAGTGCAGGTCGGCGACATCCGGCTCGAACGCCAACATCGACGTCCGGCGGCTGTCGTCACGTTCAAACATCGCGACACGATCCCAGTGGATCTCGAACGCGGTAGTCAACCGAAGCCGGCGGGCCCCGGATTGAAGTCTGCCGTCGAGGTCGACCATGATCGTCTTGGTCCTGCCCGCGGGGGCGCCGACGAACACGTCGACCTTCTTCCACGCACCGGCCTTGTCTTCGTACTCCAGAACCGGGAAGGGGAACGGCAGATCGGCATGGTGCGAGGATGCGACGTTTGACGTCGCGCCGCCCCACATCAGCCACCCCGTCAACGCCAGCACCAAAGGGCGATTCGTCGCAAGCTCACCGAAATCCAAAGTGACACCGAACCGCTCGGCCAATCCCCGCAGTTGTGGTTTCTGCAGCTTCGGTGGCGAGAAGTACCGCCCATCGATCTCGAGCAGGTCGTCCGTCACGTCGCCGCCGTCTCCGGCGGTGGCCCGCACCAGGGGCACCCGGCGGCACAGGGTCAGGATCTCACTTGGCTGAAAGGGCTTGACACCCAGCTTGTCGGTGGAGTGGACTTCTGTCCCGGCGGGGTGATCGACCGCGACAAGCTTCGCCTCATCGAGGTAGAGAACCTCGCGGAGCTCATTTGCCAGCTGCAGAACAATCCAGCCGTCCCTGGGCCTGACAAGCGATTGATCTCCGATCCACACGTACTCGTCCACGTCGGCATCGACAAAGCGATCGTCCGTCGCTCGAAGACCCAGCGGCGACGTCCCGAGGAAGTCGGAGACGAATCGGAAACGCTTCCCGTCCCACGCGTACAGGAAGGGGCACGAGGCCGACGACACCAGGGGCTCGACCAGCGTGAGGGTCTCCCCGGGAATAATGGGCACGTTGGTCTCCGCCTGGATGATCTGATCGGCCCAGACGACGGTGAGCGTGTCGAGCCGGTCACGCGACCCCACCCCGATCTCGACGGGCAACCGGCTGACGGTTCGCGTCGTGCGGAACCGACCTGCCCGGATCTCGATCTTGACGCCGATGCCGCTGGTGTTCGAGCGTGTCCCGGTCAACCGCAGCTTGAGCTGACCGTTTGCGTTGCCGCCGTCATTACGCATCACCCTCAAGCCGTTCTCGGTGAGTACCAACAGATCGGTGTCGCCATCGCCGTCGATATCGGCCGCTCCGACGTCGTTGATCAACTCGTTGTCGAGCCCGTCGAAGCCGAGCGATTCGGTGACATCCCGGAACCGCTGGAAGCCCAGGTTTCGGTACACGCGAAGCCCTTGGCCCGCGACGCACACGTCGAGCCAGCCGTCGTTATCGTAGTCCACCAGCAGAATACGGCGTACGGTTCGGGACGACTTTGCCACGGTGAACGTACCGGCATCGGCGCCGAGGACACACTTGATGCCATCGGACGAGGCGATAAGCAGGTCCGGCCTCAGATCGTTGCTGACGTCGTCCACGGCCAGGGCGCGCCCGCTCGGCCACGGTTCGGGCGGCTCGACTTGCCCCAGCGCCCCAAGGAACTGGTTCTGAAGGAACACCGCGGGGTTGTGCTCTCTGGCGACGAGCACATCGATTAACTCGTCGCCATCCCAGTCGACCGCGACCAGGTCGCCCAGACCGGGCATTTGCGCTCCAAGTCCCGACCGCTCGGTCGTCTCCCGGAAGGTGAGACCGCCTGTGTTGCGGAACAACCGCAACCGATCCCCCCGGGCGATCAACACATCGAGCTTCCCGGTGTGGTCGAGGTCGAGCAGGATGGCGTCGTCGGCCTGAACACCCGCAAGCCCCGACTCCTGTGTCCGATCGACCAGCGCCCCGTGCTCGTCGAATTGGGCCAGACGCAGCCCGTCTTCGCCGACGACCAGTACATCGATCTTGCGGTCGTTGTCGAGATCCGCCGCGAGGCACTTGTGGTAGCTGCTGGCGGGATCGAGAACGAGCGTGTCCTCGGCCGCGACGAACCGGTCACCGCCGTTACGCATGATCCGCAATCGGCTTTGCGTATCCACGGTGATGAGGTCCACGCGGCCGTCGCCATCCAGGTCGACCGGCGCGATCGCTGTCAGCGGGGGCTCCCCGTCGGCCAACAGATCGCTGGTGATATCGTGAAAGGCGACTGCGATCCCCGTGTTGTCGGGATGGTCCACCGCGTCGGGCACCCGCGCTTGCGTATACCGGCACCGTTCGAACGCCGCGAGCCCCGTCGGCGGCCGCTTCAGCAAAGCAAGGATCTCCTGGTGCCGCCTGGCGTGGTCCTCCGCCTCGCCAACACGATCCAGTTGGAACAGGAGCTGGCTCAGCGTGTAGTGGGCAGCAAAGTGGTTCGGCTGCAGCGTGATCGTGTCTCGCCAGGCGCGCTCCGCCGCCTCCAAGCGGTTCGACCCGCGGTACGCCACACCCAGCTGGAAGTGCGCCGTCGACACACCCGGATCCAGCGCCAGCGACATCTGGATTGCTTTCGTGGCGGATTCGAAGTTCCGGAGCCGGCTGTGAGCGCAACCCATGACGTAGTACGCCGCGGCGGAAGTCCGGTCCACCTCGATGGTACGTCGCGCCGCGTCGACCGCCTCCTCGGGCCGATCGGCACGCAGGAGTGCGATCGCCAGGTTCGTCTGCGCATCGGCGTTGGTCGGGAGAATCGTCAACGCTTCCGAGAACACGTCGATCGCGCCGGCCGAATTGTCCGCATCGAGCCAAGCCTTGCCGACGTTCATGAGCCTCAGGAAATCTTCATGCGGTGTGTCATCCCGCTGGGTGACGCCGATGAGCACGACCACGGCAAGCAGACAGACCGGCATTACGGCGAACCCCCGCGCATCTCCTGCAGGTAGGCTCTCGCATCCTCCGTCATGCCGATGTCGGCGAACCAGCGGGCAAGAGCGTTGAGCCGCCGTACCGGACGCTGCACCCACCGACCCGAAAGGGACTGCGCGAGGGATTGGTCGGTTGCGACGGCCTTGACGTCGCCTGCAAGCTGCTCGGACTCCACGGGGCCGATGTACAGGACGCGAATCCGACCGCGCGGGTCGATCAGAAAGCTGGTGGGCAGAGTGATCTCGCCCCGTGTCGCCTGGTAGATCGCGTGCTTGAGCAGAAGGAGGCGGCCCCATGTTGCCCGGTCGGCCGTGCCCACCGGGTAGGGCGCCCGCAGTTGTTTGGCAAACGGCAGATCTGCGGCCGGGTGACCCGCGATCGCGAGGACCTCGAATCCCAGCTCGTTGCGATCGATATCGGCCAGCATGGACAGCAACTCCCGGCTGTGGCTGCTGTTGTTCGTCCAAGCCACGACGAGGACGGGTTTCCCCGCGTGGTCGGCCAGCCGGTGCCGGACACCGTCAAGGTCGGTCAGCTCGACGCCGCGTACGGTCAGCGGTTCGATCAGGACGATCCGCGCGTCGTCGCGGGCAGCCTGGCTCCAGTTCGACTCACCCATGGAAGCGATCGCGGTGTGCTCGCGGGGCGCAGTCGGCGCGATCCCTTTGTCCTGGTGGACGATGTACCGGGTATCGGCAAGCAGGTGGTCGAATCGCTGCTTTCGGCCGCCGGGCCAGTGCACGACGATGTCGCTGGCCGACTCCGCCTCGCCGAGCCCGAAGTGAATCCACTTGGACGATTGCGCGATGTAGCCCGAACCGGCGTGGAGGGTCTTCATGAGCCGTTTGCCGTTGGCGGTCAGCTCGACACGCGCCCCGATGCCGTCACGATTGCACTGAACGCCGACAAGCCGGAAGGCGATGGCGTGCTTGTCGGCACCGACGTTGTTGCGCATGAATCGAAGCTGCGGACCGGTCCGGTTGCGCAGCCACATGTCCAGATCGCCGTCGCCGTCCCAGTCGACCAGCGCGACGGCGCGGCCGTCATCGCGGAAATCCACGTTGCCCGGGAACGAGATGTCCGCGAATCCGCCGTCCGCACAGTTGATGTACGCGAGGTTGGGTTCGAATCCCGCCCAGGACATCCCGCCTCGCAATCGCGCTCGCAGGGCCTGCCCGGCATCCGCATAGGTCTGCGACCAGCCGTTGGGGTCCAGCGGTGCCACGTTGACCACGCGTCGCCAGAAGAAGCTTTGCAGATCGCTGGTCGAGCCGACCTTGGAGAGGTACCCGTTGGGCACGTACAGGTCCTCGCGGCCGTCGTTGTTGAAATCCACGAAGGTTGCGCCCCATGCCCAGTAACCCCTGGCAACACCCGCGGCTTCGGAGACGTCCTCGAACGTCCCGTCGCCGTTGTTGGCCAGCAGGGTGTTGCCCCGGGCGTGACGTCGATACGCGGCCAGGACCTCGCCATGGGCCTCGTTCTTGTAACCGTCCTGGCGGGTAATACGCTCGCCGTCCGGTGAGTACATGTTGCTGATGTAGATGTCCAGGTCACCGTCGAGGTCGTAATCGGCCCACGTGACACCCATGCCCGCAGCCATGTCCTCGGCGCCGGCTTCGGCCGCGACGTCGACGAACACGCCGTCATCATTCCGATACAGGTTGTTCTTACCAAAGTCGTTGGCGACGTACAGGTCGACGTCGCCATCGAGATCGTAATCCTCCCAGCAGGCGGCGTAGCTGAATCGGCGGTTGTTGGCGTCGAGCCCGATCTCGACGGTCACATCGGTGAACATCCGTTCGCCGTCATTGCGCCACAGCAGGTTGTTGGGGCCGTTGTTCGCGTCGTGGTATGGGATCGGAAGGGTCATTCCACCGAACTCACTGATGCTGGAGTACCGGCAGGCGTAGATGTCCAGATCGCCGTCGAGATCGTAATCCGCCGCGACAACCGAGGTGATCGGCCCCGGCCCGGCCGCTGTCAACCGCACCCCGGGGGCAAATCGCGCCTCGCCGTTGTTGTACATCACGATCAGCTTGTTGTTCATGGCAGCCAGCAGGTCCTGGTCGCCATCGTTGTCGATGTCCACAAGCAACGCGCCCGACGTCTCGTCGAGGTAATCGACGCCGGCCTGCGACCCGATCTCCGTCACGCTGCCATCGGCGTTCTGCCGCAGCAGCAGATTCGGCAGCCCGGCGATGCGGCACACGAAGACGTCATCGAGCCCGTCGCCGTCGATATCGCCGACAGCGATCCCGTTGCCGCCGACCATGCCGGGCTGCACCGGGCGGTCCAGGTGGGTCAGCCAGTGCTCCGGGCCGTAGAGCAGCTGTGTGCGGAGCTCGAGATCCGAACCGAGCATGTCGCTGGTGCAGTCGGTAAAGAGCGGCCGGGCCGCGGTCGTCTGCTCTAGCGACACGAGATTGACCTCGACAAGGGACGCCATGTCGTCGGCCGGGCGCCAGGTCCAGTCGATCCGAAGCCTCGCGTTCTGCTGGACGCGTTGTACCTGTCCCAGGGTGCCGGTGATCCGCGTCAGCACCTCCGTCGCGACCGCAGCGCCATCGATCGCGATGCGGGTCATTTCGAACGTGATCTGAGCGTCCCGGGGGTCTCCGGCCAGCGCCAACAGCTGCCTGAGGCCCTCGATTCCCGATCGTCGCTCGACCGGTCCGCCGTTCGCCGAGTTCCAGCCCCGGACGTCGACATTGCCGTCGGTGTAGCGGAGTAGCAGGGAGCCGGCGGCAGGCACCGTGACTGGGCCGTCAAAGCCAATGGACGCTGCGGGAGCATGCCCCACCAAAGCCGGCCGCAGCGCGTCCAGGGTTCGATATGCGGCAACCGCGAACACCTCCGCCTCCCAGTCATCGGCGGCCGGATCGATTCGACGCAGTTCCTTGGCAATGGCCGGCGCCGGTGCCCACTGCAACATTGTCACGACCTGGTACTCCGGCCGCGTCGTGGGCGGAGAGTTCCACCCGATGCCTACCAGCCCAAGCAATGTCCAGGCTCGTCCCATCGAAGATCATTGTAAGGCACGCACCCAGTTGCCGAGCACTCGAGGAAGTCAGAATCTGAACGTCCAGACGACTTTCCCGATGAGCTCGGTACCCGTCGTCGCGAAGGTGCCGTTCGTGTCGAAGGACTGGTTGAGCACGAAGAACATTTCGTTGCCCGGCTGGATGATCCAGCGGACCCGGCTGTTGAGGCCCAGTTGATCCGTCGTGTTGTCCCACTGGATGAAGTTGGTCCACGAGACGTCGGTCGAGAACAGTACGTCGGCGCGAACGCGGGCGATGTTGACTATGAAGCTGCCGCTGGGCAGGTCCACGTCGCTCCGTTGCCATTCGAGGCTGCCGAAGAAATGCGGTGACGG
>SMVA01324730.1_pt1 | contig 14013 bp, 11 predicted proteins | sample 2456451 | NCBI WGS metagenome assembly SMVA01 (sample SAMN11095933, study PRJNA526329) | marine sediment metagenome | biome: Marine sediment; feature: Surficial sediment; material: Deep marine sediment; isolation source: Hadal surficial sediment | place: Pacific Ocean | collected 2014-05 | depth...
AAGGGGATAAAAATGCCAGGCAAGAAGGGTTACGCAGACTAGGTTCTCTCGTTAGGGGAGGGCTGTTTTCCCAGCGAATAGCCGATAGCATTCAGGAAAAATGTGAACGCCAGTTGGCAGAGCTTGATGTTGAAATAGCAGAGTTAAACCGGACGATGGATCCACAGGAAAAATCTTCAATCCTCGGGTTGCGCTGCCTGGCACGTGAAAAAGCCCGGGTCTATGAACTCTTTAGTCGAGGCCTGATTAACGAATGGGCTTTCAGGGAACTGGATTACTCCCTGGCTGTGCAGTTGGATCAGGTGCGCCACCATGGCCTGATGCCGACCGCGAATATTAAAATGTCGATCGGAAGGGCGGTGGATCTTGGTGTCATCCGTCTACTTGAGGTAACTCCGGGTTTGAAGGCCTTTGCTGAAAGACTAAGGACATCACGAATAATTCGCGACTATGACGTCTCCTGGGGAAGGTATCGCAGCGCCAACAGTGTTTTGCATGATTTTGAAGAAATGACAGAAGAGAGTGGAACGGACGAAGAGTCCGCCGCTGAAGTACAAAAAGTATATGATGAAATATTAGCCAGGACGAAAGCACAAATGGATGAAGTTGCAGTCCAATACCCGGAATTTGTAATAACCATGCAGGAACAGTTGGGACAGCGGTTGTTGCTCGTTGCCGAGCACGAGTCCGTGGAGCATGCGGCAGCGCATGGCATGATACAGGAAGGTATAGCACGAACGATTTTGAAAGATCAAAAAGAACGCCTGCGCCAGCTAAAAAGCGATGACATCTCGGCTGCATTCGAAATTGAAGTGTCTGAATTGTTGCGCAAGGTGCCTCTTTTCCATGGAATGGAATCCGAGTATGAATCAATCGGTAGTATGCTGAAGCCGATCACGGTGCCAAAGGGAACGGCGATAGTAAAACAAGGCCAGGAAGGTGACTCCATGTTTCTTATCGCCCGGGGTATTGCTCATGTCTCTAAAGAAGAAGGGGGTAAATCCAGGCAAGTGGCCACGCTTCATGCAGGTGACTTTTTTGGGGAAGCGGCATTGCTTCATAGTGCACCGCGCAACGCGACAGCCATGGCTGCGACCCCGTGTTCACTCTACGAATTGAAGCAGGAAGACCTCTATAAATTGTCGCTGACTTACCCTGAAATTCGAGCAGCGGTGGAGAAAGTTGATATAGATCGACTTAAAACTGAACCTCAGACGGGACAGACAGAAAGCTAGTGCAAAATTTGAAGAACATTTTCGTCGTACTTGAATCCGGCCAGGAGGAACAACCAGCACTCGTGAGAGCTGCCTATATTGCCGAGGCAACCGGTGCTGCGTTGCATCTTTTTATGTGCGCCTATGACCGGGCTGTCGGGATTGCAACATTTCTTTCAGGTAGCCAACGTAGTATCTTCGTGCAAACAATAATAGATGGCAGTCGGGTGATGGTCGATCGGCTGGCCGTGCCTTTAATCGAGAAAGAAATTCAGGTCACGACGGAAATTGTGTGGAATCGCCACCGCTCGGATGCCATTGTGGCTGCAGCGGGCGAAGGGGAATATGACCTGCTGATGAAATGTGGTCGGCACAGCATTCGGACAGACAGAATGTTTAATCATATTGATTTGAGCCTGGTGAGGTATTCTCCTTGCCCGGTGATGCTCGTTAAGGAAGGCCAGTGGGATGATGTCGGCCAGGTACTTGCAGCCATTGACGCAGCACCTGAGAATGAACTTCACGAGGCGTTAAACAAAGAAATTCTAGATAGGGCGAGCTACCTGGCAACGGAACTGAACTTCGAGCTGCATCTGGTCTGTGCCTATCCTGCACCGCCGGTTTATGTTCCGGTTTCCAAGGTTTCTGCTTCCCTGTCAACCTATCGCAGCAAGATGTCAAACATGGTGCTGGTTAATCTCAAGGCCCTTGGCGAGGAATATGGTGTCCTTGAAGCACATCAGCATGCAATCGAGGGACCCGTTGACTGGGTGATTCCAAAAGTGTCGGTAGATATTGTTGCCGAATTTGTTGTCATGGGTAATGTATCGCGTGAAAGCCTCACCGGTATCAGTATCGGTAGTACGGCAGAATCGATACTTGATCAATTAAATACGAATGTATTGATGGTGAGAGTCAGCGAGAAGCCGGAATCTTGATTGAGACCGGGGTGAACGCCTCAATCTTTCTTGATTTTTTCAATGAGTCCGTCCGTCCTGTCCTTCATGTTCTTGATCATGCCGCCTTTCTGGACCTCGTTGATGACCAGGTCTTCGAACTTTTTAACATAGGTATCGGAGGATATTCGTGGGTCCTCACCATCACTGTCTGCTGTGCCAAAAAGGTTAATCCAGCGGTCGCTCTTGTGCCCAACACGAAGCAGGTCGTAGAAATGTTTGCCGGGATTATCCTGGCGCGAGAGGAGACCTGCTATGACGGCGATGATCGAGACCGGACTTAACAAGAGGTCTCGCATTGCGTCAAGTGCAAGTTTGAGCTGGAAAGCCAGCAGGTCACGAAACACCTGCCAGTGACCGGGCGGAAGGACTTCAATCCCTGGATCGTTTGTTTCAAGTTCTGGTTCTTTCACCGCTAGTTAAGTCTTCTTGAATAGTTAAATTCAGTATGATCCCTATCGCGACACTTATGCACTGAAAAATAGAACTATTTTTCCTGGGTTACTGATAATTACTCTTTTCCTGACCGTACTGCCAGTATCGACGAACAAACGTCACATGACTAGGATAGTTTACCCAGGCGATTGATATCTGGCCCAGGGGACCAATTAATAATCTCCTGCATATCACCTCGAAATATAATCCGGTGTTTTTTTTTCTGCAACTGATAGCTGTACATTGGATCATAGTAATTTTCCAGCAAAGACCTTATCCAAAACCTGTGAGCTTCGAATACTCCGGCTCGCTGCTGTAGCAGGGCATCATCGAGTAATTGCCTTAATTTCTGGTGGGCGGCACCGCCAAGTCGTTTGCGAATCGCGTCCATCGCAGTCCGAAGATAATCAGAAAATTCATTGAAGGCATTATCCAGGAACCGATCGGCATATTCATTCCATTGCGCCAGGATGTATTCTTCGTAAATTCGATCAACCCTGTTTTCAGTTGTATCCTCTAACAGGATAATGGGGGACATCTTCATTGCCGATTGCAATTCCTGCGGCAAGTGAACTTTGCCGATCAATCGACTTTCATCTTCCACAAAAAGTGATTTAGATTGATGAGCTGCTTTGAATTTTAGTAACTCAATGGCAATTGAATTCTCAAAATTAATTTGCGCTGGCTGCCTGTCAATAAACCTGCCGAAGGCTGAACCTCTATGATTTGCATGACCTTCAAGATCCAGGCTGTTTTGCAATTGGCCCAGTAGATCGGTCTTACCAACACCGGTTTTGCCTGAAACGATGATGAGTGGAGGCAGGTTGCCAAACTGATTGATCAAGAACTGACGCATGGACTTATATCCGCCTGGTACCCTGGTAATTTTTTTGCCTGCCTCGGATATCCACTGGCAGGCAATCCGGGATCTTTTGCCGCCCCGAAAACAATACAGAAAGGTCGTCTCATGATCGTCTATAAACTCAGTCCATCTCGAAATTCTCATCGCTCGTTCTTCGCCAGATACCAGCTCGTATCCGAGTCTTTCCGCTGCCTCTGGTCCTTTCTCTTTGTAACTGATGCCGACACAATGTCTTTCACCTGAATTTAAGATAGGAATGTTGAAGGCAGCGGGGAAGGCACCTTGTTCAAATTCAACTTCTGCACGAACATCAATTAGCGGAATGTCATTTAAGAAAATTTCTCGCATCAGCGGCGACTCAGTCATACCGTTTGCCCCGTCCATGGTTGATTAGTGTCATTAGTCAGTTCAGCCGTTGTAATTGGTTTCGATTTATCCGGTGGTGCCACAGCTAATTTCTGGCTCCATGAGGTTGAGCAGGCACTAGCTTGATGACTGTCCGGGTGTGCTTATTAATCAGCTCTCGCGAATAAAGCAGCGGCAAGGTTTCATCATCAGCCCAGGGTCGTAATAGGTCTGAGTAATGCGGGCTATCGACGTTGCCTGACTGGCCAGGTGAGTTGGTCATGTAGGCATTGTCCCAGTTGCCAACATCCAGGACCATCCGCCAGGAACCGCCACTAACAATTGAGAAATCTCTGCGGTAGCGGGTGCTATTTGGCGTGTCCCCGCTGCCTCCGCGGCTAACCCGGGGCATCTCCATCCGACCTTGCAGTTCCGGACTCACCTGGTCGTAGAGAGGATGCCTGAATTTAATTGAGTGCAAGCTCGCCCACTGCCAGGTCTGGTGCTTTTCTCCCAGTAAATCACTTAATTCCGTTATGGCTGCTTCGAGGGATTGTTCGGCCATGCGCTGCCTGTCGCGGATCGGCATTTCGACAAAAAATTGTACGACTCGATTATTGTGCAGCGTGCCGATTTCGGAAAGATCATCGAGATTCAGTTTCTTTTCCATGACCATCTGATTCAGGTGCCTCGAAAACCATATCTCAAATAAGGCGGCGGCCGCAGAATCTCTTGCAAGAACATAGTCCCAATCTGCAAACAATTCGTCAGCGGGGAAGGGGAGTTTTGATATTTTTACTGAACCCAGTAAAGTTCTGGCTGGAATAGACAGATAGTCCCGCTGCAACGCTATTGAATCTTGAATACTGTGGCTTTTGTCCCTATCAAGTACCTCGCTGATGCGATTGATTCGCCAGCGATAAGCCCACTCGAAGCCTAATAATTTCTCGCGGTATGGATAGTCATCCGGCAGGCTCATTGCATTGGCTGTACCCACCCAGCCCCGCGCTGGATTGTATTGAACCGGTAACTGGTCCATATCGTAAAATCCCTGCCATTCGTAGCGCCCATCGCCGGGCACAGGTAGTAATCCATCATAGTTGGTACGAATTGGCGCCAGTCCAGCGGGTTTGTAACCGATATTACCGTCAATATCGGCATAGACCTGGTTTTCCGGGGGCGCACCCCAGCGATTGAGAGCTGCCAGGAACTGATTCCAGTTGTTGGCGCGCATATACTCCACGGAACCAAAATAGGGGGCCATACCGGGTTCCAGCCACGCCGCCTGCACTGCAAAGGCCTTGTTCTTACCTTGGGCGCTCTTACCCTGGGCGTTCCTGTCTTGATAGATGACCGGGCCGTGGACGGTAAACAGCAGGTTTCGGCTGACCGGGTCACCATTCCTGACCTGGAAAGTCTCAGTGACAGATTTTAGTGGTTGCCATTCACCATGATAGCGATACTTGTTGCCGCGCATTTCATAAACCATCAGGTCTTCCTGATCGATAGGAAAAATAGTCAATCCAAATGCTATTCGCTCGTTATGACCAATGGATATGCCGGGAAGTGCCGGTTCGCCAGCGCCGATGACATTCAGTCCAGGGGCAACCAGGTGTGCCGCGTAACGCAGGGAAGGGACGGCATGCCCCCTGTGGGGATCATTGGCAAGAATAGGCCGCCCGGTGCTTGTCCTCGATGGTGAGACTGCCCAGTTGTTACTGCCTGCCCCCAGGTCCCTTTCTTCCAGCGCAAGCAGGGTGTTCTTATCAGAGATGCCAGTGCCTGCAAATTGTGCCGCTTTACTGAAATCAACCGGCGCTTTAGCCAGACGATACAAACGTGTCACGTCAGCCGGAATCTCGCAAGGATCGAGGCCCGCAGGAATCTTCGTTTTCCACGCCGGTTCGAGCTGAAATCGAAGGGCATCGGTTTCTAAGCCATATTTACAGACGATCCTCGCTCGCTGGGCTTCACTCGTGACATTGCGCCATAATCCGTTGGAGCGAATACGGACAACATCTGACGGTGCCCACCTGGCAGGTTTGTATTTTAGTACCTTGAACTCCAGGGGCAATAATTCCGGGTCAGATTCGGTCAGCGCAACAAACGCGTTAATTCCGGCGGTAAATGCCTGGGAAATGCGTTTTGCATCTGAACCATAAGCCAGCCATTCACGGAACATATCGCCGCGATACAGAAACATCCTTGCTGCCTGATCCTGTTCGAGAAAATTTTCCCCGAGGATACTGGCAAGCTGTCCCAGGCCGCGACGGCGCCACAGGTCAATTTGCCACAAGCGGTCGCGGGCAGCATTAAAACCCTGGACAAAAAAGGCATCATAGTGATCCCCGGCATAAATGTGCGGGATACCCCAGTCATCAACCAGGATCTCTGCTGGTTTGGTCAAACCATCAACCTTATACGTGACTTCACTTTTTGCATCCGCGGAAGATATCCACACCATGCCGATAACGAGGTAAAAAACAAACAGAGAGGACCTGGGATCCATGATTCGACTTTGACCGGTTTTTTCGCATCTTACACATTAATGGCATGTCGAAGAGGGGTAAGTGCGGTTCTTCCAATATATTAGTGTCGTTTCACGAAAGCAGTCAGTGAATTTCAAGAAACAGCATTCCATGATTTGCCTATCGCGGTCACAATTACATTATTTAACATAATATAGATTATGCGCACTCTATAGTATGAGTATGCGTTTGGTAGTGTGACTACTAGACCTTAACGCAAGCACAGTAAATCAGGATGAAGCACCAATACATCAGCGCCAGGTCTGATGCCTCTCTATCCATTCATACGTCGTTACATTAAGGAAAGGTATCAGGTAACCAAATGTCGGTAGTAACATGCATAATCATTGCAGACTCAGTATAATTTTCTATTACATCTGCCGGTTGGTATTCCAATCAGCTTCCCTACATGAACATAGATAATAAGGTAATTAAGAATATGGAATGTCCCAAATGCCATGCTGATATGGAGGAAGTCACCTACGGCCGCAAGATGACTGTTGACCGGTGCACAAACTGTAAGGGAATCTGGTTTGACGCGGGAGAAGCCGAAAAGCTGAAAGAAAAATGGATGTCAGAGTTCGTCGACAGTGGCGACCCGGAGGTGGGCAAGGAATACAACAAAATTGAAGATGTTGATTGTCCCAGATGCCAAACGCGCATGGAAAAAGTCGCCGACCCAAAACAGCCGCACATCTGGTATGAGCGGTGTCCTAATGAACATGGCATGTTCTTCGATGCCGGTGAATTTACGGATTACAAGTACGAAACCCTGATGGACAAGTTCAGGGACCTGATTACCGGCAAACGGTCTGACTAGACCAGGTTTATGCAAATCACCTTCTATGGTGTGCGCGGTTCCATTGCTTCTCCTGGGCCCTTGACCGTTAAGTACGGCGGCAATACATCCTGCGTGCACTTGCGCATGAACTCGGGTGAAAACCTCATATTCGACGCTGGTACGGGTATCAGGAAATTAGGAACTGAAATGGTTCAACATGCGGAACCCCTGCTGCTGCTGATCAGCCATGGTCACTGGGATCACATTCAGGGATATCCATTCTTCGGTCCCATATACCAGCCTGACAGGGAAATTGTTGTTTTTAAACGTCTGGAAGGAAATGCGATTGCCCTCGGATCGATCCTGGACCAGATGGATGGTTCCAACTTCCCGGTCCATTCTGAAAATCTTCTGTCCCGTATCTCCAGCATTGATTCACTGGACGCGTATCTTTCGCACCGGACCTACCAGGCGCAATTAAAGCAACTCAATCACCCTGGGGGCGGCCAGGCTTTCAGAATTGAAGAAGATGACGTGTCCATCGCATACATCACCGACAATGAGCTGCAGCCGCCTGAAAAGCCCCATACGAGTTGCGATGAATGGGTGGACTATTGCAAGGGAGTGGATTTGTTGATCCACGATGCCCAATACACTGAAAATGACATGCCCGCCAAACATGGCTGGGGACATTCGCTGATAAGCCAGGTACGCCAGCTGGCTGTCGATGCGAAGGTGAAAAATATCGTCATGTATCATCATGACCCGGAAAGAACCGATAGCGAACTGGATGAAATTGCGATTGAATCTGCAAGGTACTTTAAAGCGCATAAGAGTAAAATTGGATCCTACGTTGCGGCAGAGGGCGTGACCTTCGATCTGGCGGCAACGAGCGATCCACGGGTTTCCACGATCAATCTCATTGATTCCTGAACGGATGGACTAAACATGCGATTCGTGTCTTTTAATGTCAACAGTATCCGGGTACGTCTGCACCAGGTGCAGGCTGTTATCGAAAAACACTCGCCGGAGGTGATCGGCCTTCAGGAAACCAAGGTACAGGATCACGAATTTCCTGCAGACGAGATCAATAAGCTTGGCTATCACGTGGAATTCCACGGACAGAAGACCCACTATGGCGTTGCCCTCCTGTCTAAACAGCAACCAATCAGGGTCACCAAAGGTTTTAGTCACGATGATGAGAACAGTCAAAGACGATTCATTATTTGTGAATTCAAGCTTGCAGACAATAAAGTGCTCAGTGTAATCAATGGTTATTTTCCCCAGGGCGAGAACAGAAGCCACCCGGTTAAATTCCCAAACAAACAGAAATTTTATGCGGATCTGCAAGATCTCATGCTCAGGGAACATAACCCGGACGAATACCTGCTTGTGATGGGTGACATGAACATCGCACCGGTCGATACGGATATTGGCATCGGGGATCAGAACAGGAAACGCTGGTTAAGGGATGGCAAGACCTGTTTCCTGCCGGAAGAACGTGAGTGGCTGCAGAAACTCGTTGATTGGGGCATGGTCGATACATTCCGGGAGCATTATCCGGAAGTGGATGATTTATTTAGCTGGTTTGATTACCGCAGCAAGGGCTTTGATCGCGAGCCGAAACGCGGCTTACGGATCGATCTGATTCTGGCCTCGAAAGGCATCAACCAGTTTAGTCAGGATGCAGGCATTGACTATGATATCCGGGCAATGGAAAAACCGTCAGACCATTGCCCCATCTGGAGCGAATTTAGCCTTTAAATCACGATAATGGTTAATCTCGTCTCTCGTCGATTCAGCCACCTGACGGGCAGCCTCGGCGAAATCCTCACCGGATGAAGCGTATAGAACCGCCCTGGATGAAGAGACAATAAGTCCACCGCCCTCTCCTGCCTTCACGCTGGCGGCCAATTCTCCACCCTGCGCCCCAATTCCAGGTAAGAGAAGCGTCATTTCGCCCGTGATTTGCCTGATTTTCGCCAGTTCCTGCGGCTGGGTGGCCCCCGTTACCAGTGCAACATTTTCGTTGCTATTCCAGGTGGTGGCCGCCTGGTGTGCCACATGTTCATATAAGAGACTGCCATCCTGTAAAACCAGGTTTTGCAGGTCTGCACCGCCACGATTTGATGTTCTGCAAAGAATGAACACGCCCTTGTCGGCGCGGTCAAGAAATGGCGCCATCGCATCAAATCCCAGGTAAGGGTTGATGGTGGCAGCATCCGCTCCATATCGATCAAACACCTCCGCTGCGTATTGTTCTGCCGTTGTCCCGACATCGCCTCGTTTTGCATCCAGTAGCACGGGTATTTGCAGATCCTTGAGGTAACTGATGGTCTTCTCAAGCTCTCGCTCCGCGCCCTGTGACGCGTAGAATGCGATTTGAGGTTTGAAACAGCAGGCGAGATCGGCCGTTGCGTCAATAATGGACTTGTTAAATGCCAGTATTGGTTCTTTCTCCCGCCGGAATTTCTCAGGAAATCGTCTGGGATCAGGGTCAAGGCCAATACAAAGTAGCGATTTGAGCTGATTTTGGCGTGTTTCGATTAAACTAAAACACTGATTCTTTCTAATGATGCTTCTCCAGACTATCAGTGAGCGTACAAGCTGGTCTTCATGGAGTGCCGTAATTCGCCCATGGTGACCAAATTGGGTCAGTCGATTATACAGCTCGGCGGCTTATTGTCACGTGAACGATGAATATAACTCATTGTAAACAAAGGATATTTACAGAAAATAAGAAGTTGGCATGGTTGTAGCATTGGTTATAGCAGACAAATAAGTATTACAGGCTTAAAGCCATGACAACATTACCATTACTATCAAAAATTTACGGCCTGGTAAGCGAGCTGAACAGCCGCGATGCCAGTACGATCAACGGCCGCACTAATTTCGAGCATGAACAGAGAAAAGAGTTCCGCCGTGAAAGTAACGAACGGTTGTTCCTTCAGATTGTACAATCTGAGGACGAGGACATGGTAGGAACAACGATTTCCTGCATGGCACTGAATGTGTCTCCTGGTGGACTTATGGTTGCTTGTGATCAGCGCATTCCTGAGGGCTGCTTCATAGACCTCTGGGTCGATGACAGTGCCCGCCCCGGGAAATTCTTTCTCTCGAGTGAAGTACGCTGGGAGACTGAAAATGAACCGGGTGAATATCAGATTGGGGTTGCACTACTCGATGGTGCCGCGACGGACATTGAAGAATGGCGTGAAAGGCAAACTTCCTAGAAGGACAAGCTGCCTGTAAAGACAAGATTCCAGGTCCTCATCGCTTCACTGTCCGGGGAGCGATTTGGACAGCTTAGGTCCCTCACTTGTATCTTCAACTGAATAACCGGATTTCTCGATTTTCTCACGCAATTCATCGGCCCGCTGCCAGTTTTTATCTTGCCGGGCCTGTTCCCGTTCGGTGGCAAGGGCCATTATCTGCTCTGGGATTTCAATGATCTGCGGCCGCCAGTCAGCGATACCGAGTCCGAATACCTCGTCAAACCTGAGTAATGTCGCTTTTTTGACATCATCCTCGATGTCGGAACGAACGAGGTCCCAGGCGACAGCCAGGGCTCTGGGCATGTTCAGGTCATGATTGATATAACCTGTGAACTTCTCCAGGTAGTCCATTGAGACCTCACCGGGTTCCCCCCAATCATAAGCCGACTGGTAGAGCCTGCCGAGAGCAGTGCTGTTTGCTTTCAGGCTTTCCCAGCTAAAGGATAACTGGCTGCGATAGTGCGCTGTGAGGCAGAAGTAACGATAGTCAAACGCCGTAAAGCCATGCTCAATGAGTGTTTCCAGGCGCAGGAAATCTCCACTGGATTTGGCCATTTTGGCGTTATCGACCTGCAGGAAGTAGCCGTGCATCCAGAAATTGGCCAGCCTGGTGCCCCGGCTGGCCTCAGTCTGGGCAATTTCGTTGGTATGATGAATTGGAATATGGTCTTCCCCGCCGCAGTGGATGTCAAAGAAATCACCCAGGTATTTGGCCGACATGGCAGAGCACTCTATGTGCCAGCCAGGAAAGCCGGTACCCCACGGGCTGTCCCATTCCATCTGCCGCTGTTCGTCTGGGTTAGAGAATTTCCACAGTGCAAAATCGGTAACATACTGGCGTTCACCCTGCTCTACCCTTGCGCCCGCCTGCAGCCCTTCTACATCCAGGCGTGCCAGATATCCGTAATTGTTCAGCTTGCGGGAGTTGAAATAGATGCCATCACTGGTTCGATAGGTATACCCCTTCTGTTCCAGGTCCTTTACGAAGTCAATCTGTTCCGGGATGTGATCTGTTGCTTTACACCAGATGGCGGGCGGCCGGATATTCAGGCTATCCAGGTCAGACTTGAAGGCATCACTATAAAAATCCGCCAGCTCCCAGGCGGTCATGCCCGTACGGCGGGCACCGACTTCCATCTTGTCCTCGCCAGTATCCGCATCGGAGGTCAGGTGACCCACATCCGTGATATTAATGACATGGTTTACGTCATAACCATTAAACTCCAGAACCCGGCGTAACAGGTCCTCGAACAGGTAAGTCCGCAGGTTGCCGATGTGCGCATAGTCATAAACCGTTGGCCCACAGGCATAGAGCCCCACCTGGCCGGGTTCCTGCGGCTCAAAAACACGGACCTTGCGTTCGTAAGTATCAAATAGCTTGAGGGACTGCATGGACGCCAACCTGACTCAACTGAAACGAAAATACCGCGGCATCATATAGCAATTGACCCCAAGCGCAAGAACCCTGATCAGGGCAATAACACACGATTTATTAACATCGCTCGGCCATGACCGCATTCTGTTCATGGGGCGGGTTGCAAATCCCGGTGATGAGGACCAAACCAGAGACGGGCGCCTAATGAGTCGATTTTCGCTTCCTCACTTTAAATGGTTTTCGCGCTCATCACACGCAACGTAACGAGCTATCACCTTGCCAGTAATTCAGCGGTATCACTGCCCCAAAGGCGTGGAATGTGATTCAAACGGCTCACCAACCGGGCGTCTTTTCAGGATGGATCAGTGGCTTGGAAAACAGCTTGGTGAGGAATCAATGCCTGATATCAAGGCAATTTCAGAGGAGCTGGCTTCATATGGCGTCACCCGGTATTACCGATGCGACACCAGGCAACTCTTCGGCCACGCTGGAACTGTTGGGCGAGCTGATTGCAAAGGCCGAACTCTACAAAGAGTCCGCTTAACGCGCGATAAATCACTGCATGTGGTGAAAAATGTAACAACTGGTCAGAAGAACCCGTCCATTCATCTACCGGATACGGGATCGCTGAAAATCATGTTGGATGATTATACTCTCCCGGACTTCGAAAACTTGAAAAGGGACATCATGAGGGCTCACCAACATGCTAGATCCTTGGCCATCCACTGCGTCACTGCCGTGGAACTGGTGTTTGCCGTGTCCGCACTCCGCGAAGCCGGTGCTCAATCCGGAGACCGCATTGAGCACGGTTCTCTCATCTCAGATCAAATGACTGAAGTCGGTTGTAGCGCAGATTTAAGTCTGCTCAACAGACCCTGGCCTTCTGCGCGATTGCGCCTTAATCAGGAAGATGTGATCGCTTCCATGTGCAGGCAAGATTATCTGGGCTTCAGGTTGATGGTTATAGGCAACGAATGGATGCATCCGCAAGGATCTGCAGGCAGATGATTATAGTACCAACCGAAAAACGATTCGATTGGAGCAACCCTCCTTTTGCTCTGCTGCTGATTATCATTCTCAATCTGGTGATATTTTTTTTCTACCAGTTCGGTGACGACGTGAAATTTGAAAAGGCTATCCGGCTTTATCAGCAGGCTGAACTTTTCGACGTCGAATGGCCTGAATACCAAACCTACCTTAATGAACATGACCAATCTCAACGCCTGGCCGATTACCGGGGGCTTTACCAGGCCGGAGATTCGGTTACGCTGATGATGTACATGCTCTACGATCAGCAGTTTTATCAATACCTATCTGAAAATTCTGATGAAATGCTGGACCCGGAAATTGCAGAAAAATGGTATGTAGTACGCCAGCACATTACCGAAACCCTGTTTTCGACCAGTGGACTACGATTTGGCCAGATTCCGAGCAGGTTAGATTTCATCAACATGATCAGCTACCAATTTCTTCACAGCGGTTTAATGCACCTGTTGGGAAATATGTTTTTTCTGGTTGTATGCGGATTTGCAGTTGAAGCAGCAATCGGCCATGGTCGATTTCTGTTGTTCTATTTGTTGTCAGGTATAGCCGGAGGCTTACTGCACTCGGTCAGCGATTTGCACTCTGTCACGCCCTTAATTGGTGCCTCAGGTTCTATTTCCGGCGTCATGGCCATGTATCTGGTTATTTTCAGAATGCACAAAATCGAATTCTTTTACTGGTTCTATGTTTTCATCGGTTACTTTCGCGCCCCTGCACTTATCATTCTCCCTTTTTATATTGGTCAGGAATTGTTTAATTACTTTTCACCCGGCGTATCCAACATTGGGTTTCTTGCCCATACGGGAGGTTTTGTATTTGGCGCGATTCAGATAGGAATTCTCATCCTGTTTAAACCTAATCTGCTCGATGATCAATATATAGAAGAAGATCAGTCAATCGATCCCGATCAGCAACAATTAGCTGAAATCTACCAGGCCCTGGGGACCGTCAACTTTCCAAGAGCACTGCAAAAGCTAAACGAGTACCTTGAGAGTGAGCCGGGAAATTTCGAATTACAACGATTGAAGTACCAACTGCTGAAGTTGCTCAAAGGCAAGCAACTCAATAGCCATGTACTGCAAATACTTCTATTGACGAACCTTTCTGAAAAGGAAGTTAACCAGCAAGAGCGTATTTATTGTGGACATCCTCATCTTCATGAGCGAATTGAAAATGCACAGTTAAGCCGCCTGGGGAT
>SMVA01031753.1_pt1 | contig 14005 bp, 25 predicted proteins | sample 2456451 | NCBI WGS metagenome assembly SMVA01 (sample SAMN11095933, study PRJNA526329) | marine sediment metagenome | biome: Marine sediment; feature: Surficial sediment; material: Deep marine sediment; isolation source: Hadal surficial sediment | place: Pacific Ocean | collected 2014-05 | depth...
AAACTCATCTTAAACTCATCTTAAACTCATCTTAAACTCATCTTAAACTCATCTTAAACTCATCTTAAACTCATCTTAAACTCATCTTAAACTCATCTTAAACTCATCTTAAACTCATCTTAAACTCTGCGCCGCTTGGGTGGGCGGCAGCCATTGTGGGGGATCGTTGTCACGTCCCGAATGGAGGTAATAATTAGGCCAACGGCCTGCAAAGCCCTAAGCGCGCTTTCACGCCCTGACCCTGGGCCTTTTACCTCAACCTCAAGTGTTTTCATGCCGTGTTCCTGGGCTTTTTTGCCGGCTTCCTCAGCCGCCATTTGCGCCGCATACGGGGTCGATTTCCGTGACCCCTTAAAGCCCATCCCGCCAGCAGACGACCAGCAAACCGTATTCCCCTGGACATCGGTGATGGTAATCATGGTGTTGTTAAAGGTCGCATTAACATGCGCCACACCATTGGTGATGTTCTTTTTATCCTTGCGTTTAATCCGGCTTGGTTCTTTTGCCATGTCTCTAACCTTTTCCTAATTGGGCCTCTATTGGATGCCTTTTCTACCTGCGATTGGTTTGGCCTTGCCCTTGCGGGTTCTGGCGTTGGTATGGGTACGCTGGCCGCGAACCGGCAACCCCTTGCGGTGGCGAATCCCCCGGTACGCCGACAAATCCTGCAAGCGTTTGATGTTCATGCCAACCATCCGTCTGAGGTCGCCCTCAACCATGTAATCGGCATCAATGGCTTCACGAATGTGTATCACTTCAGACTCGGTCAATTCACTGACCCGGCGTTCCGCAGGAATACCCACTTTTGAGCAAATTTCCTTGGCTTTGGTATGGCCAATTCCATGAATATAGGTCAGCGCAATTTCCACGCGCTTGTTGGTCGGGATATTTACACCGGCAATACGTGCCACTTTTCGTCTCCTTTTAGCCCTTAAAGCTTAACTGTGCCCGAAGGCGCGCGATTATAGGTTTTATTCAACTTTCGTCAACAACCAATCGTCTTTTTTCAGGTTGCCAAAACCTCTAAAATTTCTTCCGTCACGGCTTCAATCGAGTTCATGCCATCGACGCTTCTTAAAGTCCCTTTGGCCCGATAATAAGGCAGCAAAGGCGCGGTCTGGTTGCGGTAGGCTTCCAGCCGTGCGCGAACCGTTTCTGCCCGATCGTCGCTGCGCCGGGTAAATTCGGTGCCGCCGCAGACATCACACACGCCGTCTTTTGCGGGCCGCTTGAAGGTATCGTGGTAGTTTTCATTGCACTTGGCGCAAGAAAACCGGCCGGCAATACGCTTCACCAATTCCTCTTCGTCGACCCGGATCTCGATCACATGATCGAGCTGGCTGCCTTTTTGCTCCAGCATCAAATCCAAAGCCTCAGCCTGGGCGACGGTGCGCGGAAATCCATCCAAAATAAACCCGCGCTCACAATCCTTATTCTCAATCCTCTCGGCGATGATCGAAATGACGATGTCATCGCTGACCAAATCTCCGGCGTCCATCGCGGCTCTGGCACCCAGTCCCAGCTCACTTTTTGCCGCCACCGCTTTGCGCAACATATCTCCGGTGGAGAGTTGCACCAGGCCACGAGCCACCATAAGGGCCTGGGCCTGTGTTCCCTTGCCGGCACCCGGGGGTCCAAGCAGGATCAAAATCATCTAACGCCTCCCCCTCAGGCGCGCCTTCTTGATCAACCCCTCATATTGATGCGCCATCATGTGAGAGTGGATCTGAGAGACCGTATCCATGGTCACGTTGACCACGATCAAAAGGCTGGTGCCGCCAAGATAAAATGGCACCGCCAGCCGGGAAATCAACAGTTCCGGGATGACACATACCACCGACAGATAGATGGCGCCAACCGTCGTCAAGCGGGTCAGGACATATTCCAGATACCGCGCAGTTTTCTCGCCCGGGCGGATGCCGGGTAGGAAGCCACCGAATTGTTTCAAATTGTCAGCGGTGTCATCGGGATTAAAGACAATGCCGGTGTAAAAGAAGGCGAAAAATACAATGCCGGCAACATAAAACGAAATATAGAGCGGCTGGCCCTGGCCCAATAGCGCCGATATGGTCCCCAGCCATTCTGGCCCACCCTGGGCGCTGAACGAGGCAATTGTGGTGGGCATAAACAAAAGCGACGAAGCAAAGATCGGCGGAATAACACCGGCGGTATTCAGCTTAAGCGGCAGGTGCGAGGTATCGCTTTGGGTCATCCTGTTGCCGGTTTGTCGTTTCGGGTATTGAACGATCAGGCGTCGCTGGGCACGCTCAACCCAGATGATCAGGTAAATCAGGCCCAGCGCCAACAGCAACAGGCTAATAATAATTGCAGGCGAAAATGCGCCGGTGCGGCCAAGTTCAAACGTGGACGCCAAAGCGGCCGGTAATTGGGCCACAATCCCGGCAAAAATAATCAATGAAATTCCATTGCCGACCCCGCGTGCGGTGATCTGTTCGCCCAGCCACATCAAAAACATGGTGCCGCCAACCAGGGTAACCACCGTGGTCGCCCTGAAAAACATTCCCGGATCAATCACAACACTTGAGGCCCCGGACCCAGCCCCTTCAAGGCCGACCGCCAGGGCATAGCCCTGCAGCGCGGTCAAAATGACCGTGCCAATTCGGGTGTACTGGTTGATTTTCTTGCGCCCGGCGCCGCCCTCCTTTTTCATCGCCGATAACGATGGCGACATGCTGGTCAAAAGGGTCATGATAATTGAGGAGGAAATGTAGGGCATGATATTCAGCGCAATAATGCTCATGCGCGACAACGCACCGCCCGAAAACAAATCCATCATGCCAACCAGGCCCCGGCCCTGTTGCTGTAATTGCGCAAAAATGGTTTTAAGGGCTATTGGATCAATCCCCGGCAGCGGCACATAGGTGCACAGCCGGTACACGATCAGCGCGCCAAGCGTAAACAATATGCGGTTCCGGAGTTCCCCGCGTTTCACCAGGGCCCCGAAATTCATATTGGCGGCAAGTTGTTCTGCTGCTGATACCATCTTGGTTTAAATCTTCCCTTAGCGCCAAACGCGCCGGTTATTCTTTTGAAGCGTCGTCTTTGACTGCGTCAGCCTTGGTTTCATTTTTGGCTTCATTTTTAGCTTCATTTTTAGCTTCAGTAGGCATTTCCGCTGCTTCGTTCTTGGCGGCTTGTGCAGGCTTTTCAGCCTCGGCTGGCTTTTCACCACCCCCAGCCTCTTTGGCGTCATCTGTCTTGGCTTTTTCTTTCTTGGCGGCGGCTTTTTTGGCAGACTTGGCCTTTTTGACCCCACGTTTTTCCGCCTTGGCAGCCTTCCGGGCAATCTCGGCGCTGGCATCATGAGTCACGGTGATTTTGCCACCGGCGGCCTCTACAGCCGCAATGGCCGCAGATGATGCACCATAAACCTCTATATTTATCTTGGTCTTCAAGTCGCCTTTTGCCAGTAATTTAAGATTATATTTTTCCGAGCCTATAACCCCGGCAGCGACAAGCACGCTGGCGGTAATGGATTTCGATGCATTGAGCTTGTTGTCATCAATGGCTTTTTGGATGCGGCCAAGATTGGCAACGGTCCAGGATTTGCGGAAAATGTTTGTAAAGCCACGTTTGGGCAAGCGCCTGTGGATCGGCATCTGGCCGCCCTCAAAACCCTTGATGGCCACGCCCGACCTGGATTTCTGGCCCTTCATGCCGCGTCCAGTGGTCCTGCCTTTACCCGAACCCTGGCCACGCCCAACACGCATACGCGCCTTTTTGGCCCCTGCTACATCGTTTAATTCATTCAGTTTCATAACTCTGTCCAACTTCAAATAATAAGTTTAGTCTTCAACCCGCACCAGGTGGCTGACCTTGGCAATCATGCCACGGACCGCCGGGGTATCTTCCAGCTCCCGGGTTTTATGCATCTTGTTCAAGCCCAGCCCGATCAGGGTCTGGCGTTGGTATTTGGGGCGCCGGATCGGGCTGCCCGTCTGGGTGACCTTTAGGGTCTTTTTGTCTGCCATGATCTAAATCTTTCCTGGCTTAAGAAGCGTCGGCTGGTGCCGCTTTTTCTTTTTTGGAGGTTTCCTTTGGCTCAACCGGCTCAACCGCTTTCACTTTGCCGCCGCGGCGCGAGACTATATCGGAAACTTTTTTCCCGCGTTTGGCCGCGACCTGACGCGGTGATTCCTGGCTTTCCAGGGCCGCAAATGTAGCCCGCACCATGTTATAGGGGTTTGACGAGCCTTGCGATTTGGCAACAACATCCTGGATGCCAACGCTTTCGAATACGGCACGCATCGGACCACCGGCGATAATCCCGGTGCCCGGCTCAGCCGCCCGCAGCATAACCTTGCCAGCACCGTGACGGCCTTTGACGTCGTGGTGCAAGGTGCGGCCTTCTTTTAAGGGGACGCGGATTAAATTTTTCTTGGCGGCATCGGTTGCTTTTTTCACAGCTTCCGGCACTTCGCGCGCCTTGCCGTGGCCAAACCCGACCCGGCCTTTTTGATCACCAACAATAACCAGCGCGGCAAAACTAAACCTGCGGCCGCCCTTGACCACCTTGGCGACACGGTTGATGTGCACCAGACGATCAATAAATTCGCTTTGTTCGCGGTCTTTTTTCTTGTGTTGCTGATATGCCATGTGTTTTCCTTAAATTCCTGCTTTAAAATTTCAATCCGCCTTCGCGGGCAGCGTCAGCCAAGGCCTTGACCTTGCCGTGGAACAAAAAGCCGCCACGATCGAAAACAACCTTTTCAACGCCGGCTTTTTTGCCGCGTTCAGCGATCAGCTTGCCAACCGAAGCCGCGCTTTCCTTGTTGCAGCCCACTTTGCCCTTGAGGCTTTTCTCAAGCGTAGATGCAGCCGCCAGGGTTGTGCCCTTTTGGTCATCAATAATCTGGGCATAGAGGTGCCGTCCTGAGCGGTGGATCGACAGTCTGGGGGCGCCCGTCCCCTTTTTACGGAGCTGGGTTCTGACCCGCATCCGGCGGTTTTCAAAAAGTTTTTTCACGCTTGCCATGGTTCACCTATTTTTTCTTGCCTTCTTTCCGGAAAATATATTCGCCGGAATATTTAATTCCTTTGCCCTTGTAGGGTTCAGGTTTCCTGTATTCCCTGATCTTGGCCGCAACCTGGCCGACCTGCTGTTTGTCAATCCCGGAAATTATAACCGTGGTTTGGTCCGGGCATTCGATGGTGATGCCTTCGGGGATCGGGAAATCAATTTCGTGGCTGAAGCCAAGCTGCAGGTTGAGAATTTTACCCTTCAACTGCGCGCGGTAACCGACGCCCTTGATCTCAAGCTTTTTCTGGAACCCGTTGGTCACCCCTTCAATCAGGTTGCTGACCAATGTCCGCTGCATGCCCCACATAGAGCGGGCGACCTTGCTTTGGTCCTTGGGTGAAACCGTGATCAGGTTGTCCTTAATGGCCAAATCGACGTGTTCAACCAGTGACATGCTCAAGAGCCCCTTCGGGCCCTTGACCGAGATTTCAGCTCCAGCCTGTTCCACCGTTACCCCGCCGGGGATTTCAATCGGTTTTTTTCCAATTCGTGACATGTTCGTCGTCCTATTTCTAAACCTGCGGCGCCCTTAGTAGACGTTGCAGATTATTTCTCCGCCAACATTGGCTTCGCGGGCTTCGGCATCGCTCAAAACACCTTTGGGCGTCGAGACGATGGAAATGCCCAATCCATTCCGGATCCGCGGCAGGTCGCTGACCGAGGAATAGACCCTGCGGCCCGGCGATGAAACGCGGGAAATGCTACGGATTACGGGGTCACCCTCATAATATTTCAAAAGGATTTTCAGCTCAGCCTTACCACCACCAAGATCGGTGTGTTCAAACCCACGGATGTACCCTTCACGTTCCAGCACTTCAAGGACGCGTTGGCGCTTTCTTGAGGCCGGGGCCGTAACCAGGTCCTTTTTCGCTTTCAGGCCGTTCCTGATGCGGGTAAGCATATCCCCGAGCGGATCAGACATTGACATTTAAACGTTCTCCTTTACCAGCTCGACTTGACTACGCCGGGAATTTTGCCAGACGAGGCCAGCTCCCGAAACGAAATCCGCGACATTTTGAATTTGCGATAGTTCCCCCGCGGCCTGCCGGTCAACCGACAGCGATTGCGCACCCGTGTCGGGGAGGAATTCCGTGGCAGTTCGGCCAGCTTGAGGCGGGCGATAAACCGTTCTTCCTGGGGAAGGGCTTTATCCGCAGCGATCGCTTTCAAGCGCTCCCTGCGGCCAGCGTATTTTGCCACCAGCTTGATCCGGCGTTGGTTTTTTAAAATGGCACTTTTCTTAGCCATACTTTCTTCTCCACTTTTTTCTTTCGAAAAATCTATTTTTTAAACGGCATCTGGAACCCGGCAAGAAGCGCCTTGGCTTCCTTGTCGGACCGTGCCGTTGTACAAATTACGATATCCATTCCGCGGATGTCTTCCACGGTATCATAATCAATTTCCGGGAATACGATTTGCTCCTTCAGGCCCAGCGCAAAATTGCCGTTGCCATCAAAGCTTTTCCCGCTTAAGCCCCTGAAATCCCTCACCCGGGGCAGGGCTACCGTTACCAACCGGTCGAGGAATTCAAACATCCTGTTGGCCCTGAGCGTGACCTTAACGCCAACCGCCTGGCCTTCCCTGAGCTTGAAGTTGGCGATCGAATGCTTGGCCTTGGTGACGACCGGCTTCTGGCCGGCGATCAGGGTTATTTCTTCATGGGCCTTCTGGATTTTTTTCTTGTCGGTTATGGCCTCGCCAACGCCCATGTTGATGACAATCTTTTCCAGCTTGGGTACTTCCATCAGGTTCTTGTATTCGAACTCTTTCATCAGTTCAGGAACCAAAACCTTTTGGTATTTTTCCTTCAGCCGTGGTGTGTATTTTGCCTCAGCCATCGATCATCTCCCCGGATCTTTTTGCGATCCTTACTTTTGAGCCGTCTGCTAAAAACTTGTAACCAACGCGGGTGGCCTTGCCGTCCCTGGGGTCTTCAACCGCCAGGTTTGAAATCTGGATCGGAAGTTCCTTTTCAATAATACCGCCGGGGTTTGCCTGGCTTGGTCTGGTGTGGCGTTTGACCCGATTTACGCCGCTGACAATGGCCTTGCCCTTGGCCGGAAACATTTTAAGAACTTCCCCGCGCTTGCCCTTGTCCTTGCCTGCCAGAACGATAACCTTATCGCCTTTTTTCATTTTCAGTTTCACGTTCGCCATCACAACACCTCCGGTGCCAGAGAAATAATTTTCATGTGGTTCTTGGCCCGCAGTTCACGCACAACCGGGCCAAAAATACGGGTTCCAATCGGCTCCAGGGCATTGTTCACCAGAACCGCTGCATTGTGATCAAAGCGGATCACGGTGCCGTCAGCGCGTTGGATGTCCTTGGCGGTGCGAACCACGACAGCACGGTGAATATCACCTTTTTTAACCTTGCCGCGGGGGATCGCCTCTTTAATGCTGACAACAATAATATCGCCAACACCGGCGGTCCGGCGTTTTGAACCTCCGAGTACCTTGATGCATTGCACCCGCTTGGCGCCCGAGTTGTCGGCGACTTCCAAATTTGTTTGCATCTGAATCATTATTCTATTCCTTACTCTTGCAGGCTTGGGGCCGCTTTAGGCCTTGCCCAGCACATACCAGGTCTTGTTTTTCGAAATCGGCCGGCATTCTTTAATGCGCACCTTGTCGCCTTCATGAAAGGCGTTCTTTTCATCGTGGGCGCTGTATTTTTTTGTGCGCCGAATAATTTTTTGCATCAGCGGGTGCTTGAAGCGGCGTTCAACCAATACGGTGACCGTCTTTTCAGCCTTGTCGCTGACTACTACCCCTGAAAGAACTCGTTTTGGCATGTCCTATTCTCCGTTATTTCTTGGCCGCTTTTGCCGGCGCTTTCTTGGCCGCCTTTTTCGCGGGTTTCTTTTCTTTTGCGTCTTTTGCGGCGGTGGCACCCTTGGCAGCCGCTTTTGCAGCCTTTTTAGGGGCGACTTTTTTCGCCGGAGCCTTTTTGGCAGCCACTTTCTTGGCGGCAGCTTTCTTGGGCTCCTCCGCCTTTTTCTCGACTTTTTTCTCGACCTTCTTTGCGGCTTTTTTCACCGTCTTTACCGGGGCCGGCTTGGCGGCTTTTGCCGGAGCCTCTATGGCTTTCGCGGCCAGCGTCATAATCGTCTTGACGCGGGCAATATCGCGGCGGACAATTTTCACCCGGGCGGTTTTTTCCAACTGCCCGCTGGCCTTTTGAAAGCGCAGGTTAAACTGCTCTTTTTTAAGGTTGCTAAGCATGCCGGAAAGTTCGTCCGGGGTTTTATGTCTCAAATCCATTGCTTTCATTACGCTTACCTAATCTTCGATTGTCTTATTTCATCCGCTCTACAAAGCGGGTGGAAATTGGTAACTTGGCGGCGGCGCGCTCAAAGGCTGCGCGGGCCAGTTCAAGCGAAACCCCATCCATCTCAAACATGATGCGGCCCGGCTTGACCCGGCAGGCCCAAAATTCAGTCGATCCCTTGCCCTTGCCCATACGCACTTCGGTCGGCTTCTTTGAGACCGGCACGTCCGGGAAAATCCTGATCCAGACCTTGCCGGTACGTTTAATGTGCCGGGTCATGGCGCGCCGCGCGGCTTCAATCTGGCGTGCGGTGATCCGCCCAGGGGCTGTCGCCTTCAGGCCAAAGGTGCCGAAATTCAAGGTGTAGCCGCCTTTGGCGTTACCATGAATGCGGCCCTTATGAGCCTTGCGAAACTTGGTTTTTTTCGGTTGCAACATTGCTTTACCCTATTCTTCCTAGCGCCGTTTATCGCGGCCCGGGGGCCTCATCGGCCCGCCGCTGGTTTGCAGTTCCTGGGCCCTCTTGTCGTGGGCCATCGGATCGTTTTCCATAATCTCGCCGCGGAACACCCATACCTTGACCCCGCAACAGCCGTAGGCGGTGTGGGCGGTGGTTTCGGCATAATCAATATCGGCCCGAAACGTGTGAAGCGGCACCCGGCCCTCGCGGTACCATTCCTTCCGGGCAATTTCAGCACCGCCAAGGCGGCCGCCGCAGTTCACCCGAATGCCTTCTGCGCCAAGCCGCATTGCGCCTTGCATGGCGCGCTTCATGGCGCGGCGGAACGAAACCCGGCGTTCCAGCTGCTGGGCAATGCCATCGCTGATCAGCTGGGCGTCAATTTCAGGCTTCCTGATCTCGACAATATTCAGGTTGACTTCGCTTTCACACAGGTCCGCGACCTTTTTGCGCAAGCGTTCAATATCGGCGCCTTTTTTGCCGATAATGATGCCCGGGCGCGCGGTATAAATCGTAATGTGGGCCTTTTTCGCGGGACGTTCGATAATCACCTTGGAAATTGCCGCCTGCTTCAATTCCTTCATCAGGAATGCGCGGATCTTGAGATCCTCATGCAACAATTCGCCGTAGCTTTCGCCCTCGGCATACCAGCGTGAATCCCAGGTCCGGTTAATACCGAGACGCAGGCTGATTGGGTTTACTTTTTGACCCATTATTCTTGCTCCTCAACTTCGCGTACGACTATACGCAAACGGCTAAATGGTTTCATGATCCGGTTGGCCCGGCCGCGGGCCCTGATGCTGATCCGTTTCATGACCAGAGACTTGCCAACGCTGGCTTCGGCGATGACCAGCTGGTCAACATCAAGTGAATGGTTGTTTTCCGCATTGGCGACCGCCGACTGCAGAACTTTTTTAACGTCCCGGGCTGCTTTCTTGCGGTTGAAATCAAGCGAGGCCAGGGCCGCTTCGACCTTCATGCCGCGAATGGTTTCGGCCACCAGGTTAAGCTTTTGCGGTGACCCTCTCAAAAGTTTCGCCACCGCCATCGCCTCGTTATCCTTCAAGCGCCGTTCCTGTTTTGCTTTAGACATCTTCGCTACTCACCTTCTTCGATCTCTTGTCAGAGGTATGGCCCCAGAAGGTCCGCGTCGGGGAAAATTCACCGAGCTTGTGACCGACCATCTCCTCGGTAACAAACACCGGGATAAACTTGTGGCCGTTGTACACGTTGAACGTCAGGCCAACGAACTGGGGCACAATGGTTGAGCGCCGTGACCAGGTTTTGATTGGTCTATTTTTTCCTGCTTCCTGCGCCGTCTCTGCCTTTTTCAGCAGATAAAGATCAACAAACGGGCCTTTCCAGACTGAACGCGCCATATCGCTTTACCTTCTCTTCTTCTGATGCCTGGAGCGAATGATATATTTGTCGCTGGCTTTGTTACTGCGGGTTTTCTTGCCCTTGGTCGATTTACCCCACGGCGTGACCGGATGACGGCCGCCTGAAGTGCGCCCTTCACCACCGCCGTGCGGATGATCGACCGGGTTCATGGCGACACCGCGGACACTGGGGCGTCTGCCCTTCCAGCGGTTACGGCCAGCCTTGGCAAGCGTGATGTTCTGGTTGTCAGGGTTGGAGACGGCACCAATGGTGGCCATACACTCACCGCGGACAATGCGTTGTTCGCCCGACATTAATTTCAAAATCGCATACCCGGCATCACGGCCAACCAGCTGGACATAGGTGCCGGCGGCGCGGGCGATCTGGCCGCCCTTGCCCGGTTTCAGTTCAATATTATGAACAATTGTGCCAATTGGCATGCTTTCCAGCGGCATCGCGTTGCCGGGCTGAATGTCAACTTTTTCACCGGCGATAATCTTGTCGCCGGGGCCGATGCGTTGCGGCGCCAGGATATAGGAAAGCTCACCGTCATCATATTTTATCAGGGCAATAAAGCCGGACCGGTTGGGATCGTATTCGATCCGCTCGACGGTCGCAGAGATATCCCATTTGCGCCGCTTGAAGTCGATCATGCGGTAAGCCCGCTTGTGACCGCCGCCACGCCTGCGCGCGGTGATACGGCCCTTGTTGTTGCGGCCACCCGACTTGGTCAGGCCTTCGGTCAGGGTTTTCACCGGCTTGCCCTTGTAAAGGGCTGAACGGTCAACCAGAACAAGTCCGCGCTGCGAAGATGTTACCGGTTTGTATTGTTTCAAAGCCATCTCATTACACCCCTGTGGTGACATCAATGGTGCTGCTTTCGGCCAGCGTCACCATTGCTTTTTTGGTTTCAGGACGGCGTCCCTTGATGCCACGAAAACCTTTGATCTTGCCTTGCTGGCGCAGGGTGTTGACCTTGGTAACCTTGACATTGAAGAGGCCTTCAACGGCTTCCTTGATGTCTTTTTTGGTGGCATCCATCGCAACAAAAAAGGTGACCTGGTTGTGTTCGGACCCGAGCGTCGCCTTTTCGGTGATCACCGGGCTCAGGATCGTCTCATAATGTTTTAGTGAGCTCATTTGAACCGCTCCTCCAGGTTTTTGACCGCACCGGTGGTCATGACCAGCACATCGCGGCGCAAAATGTCATAAACATTCAGGCCCTGGCTTGGCAGCACGTCGACGTTGGGAATGTTTGATAATGCCAGCTTGAAATTCTTGTTCACTTCAGCACCATCAACAAAAAGGGCGTTGCTGACCCCAAGCTTTTTCAGCTTTTTGACCAAGTCAGCGGTTTTGCCGGCTTTCAGATCGATATTCTCGAGGACCATCAGCTTTTTGTCGGCGGCCTTGACGGAAAGAGCGGTTTTCAAACCCAGCGCCCTGACTTTTTTCGGCAAATCAAAGCCGTGATCGCGCGGGATCGGGCCAAAAGCGCGGCCGCCGCCGATAAAAATGTTGGTCTTGCGGTTGCCATGACGGGCGGTGCCGCCACCCTTTTGCCTGCCAACACGCTTGGTGGTGCCGACAATGTCGCTGCGGAATTTCACCGCATGGGTGCCGGCGCGGCGTTTGGCCAGTTGCCAGTTGACAACCCGGTGCAGGATATCAGCACGGGCTTCAAGACCGAAGATATCTTTCTTCAGCTCAATCTGGCCGGCTTTGCTGCCATCAAGTTTCAGTACGTCGGTTTTCATTTTCTATTCCTTGCCCTTGTCTTCTGCGTCTTCCGCTTTTTCTTCAACTTTCTCTGCGGGCGCTTCAGGCTTGTCTTCGCCTTTTTCTTCAACTTTTTCTTCGGCCTTGGCCTCTTTTTCAGGGGCTTTGGCTGCTTCAGCCGGTGCTTCAGACTTGGCTTCCTCTACTTTAGCCTCTACTTTAGCCTCTACTTTAGCCTCTGTGGCTTCAACCTTGGCCTCTTCGGCCGGAGCGTCTACTGCATCTTCGACAATTTCTTCTTCGGCCTTGTCGCCCTTGAGGCCGGCAGGCATCGGGGCATCTTTCGGCAGCGGCTTTTTAATGGCGTCCGAGATCAAAACCCAACCGCCCTTGGAGCCTGGAACCGCGCCCTTGATCAAAATCAGGCCTTCATCGGGGATGGTGCGAACCACTTCAAGGTTTTGGGTGGTAACCCGCTCGGCGCCCATGTGACCGGCCATTTTTTTGCCTTTGAAAACCCTGCCCGGGTCCTGGCATTGACCGGTAGAACCGAGCGAACGATGCGATACCGAAACCCCGTGGGACGCCTTGAGACCGCTAAAATTGTGACGTTTCATGGCGCCGGCAAAGCCTTTACCAATGCTGGTGCCGGCAACGTCGACGAACTGGCCTTCGACGAAGTGGCTGGTCCTAAGCTCGGCGCCAACATCAACCATGGCATCTTCGCTGACGCGGAATTCGACAACCTTCTTCTTAGGCGTAACCTTGGCCTTTTTGTATTGGCCGATTTGCGCCTTGTTGACGTTCTTGATCTTGGCGGACCCAACCCCGAGACGCAGCGCGGTATAGCCGTCGCGCTCAAGCGTCCGGTGGCCAACCACCTGGCAGCCGTCAACCCTGATCATGGTGACAGGAATGTTTTTGCCGCTGTCTTCAAAGACGCGGGTCATCCCAATTTTCTGTCCTATCAATCCGGTTCTCATTGCCTTAACTTTCTTCTTTTCCTAGCCTTGGACTTTAATCTCGACGTTCACGCCCGAGGCCAAATCCAGCTTCATCAGCGCATCCACGGTTTGCGGTGTCGGGTCAACGATATCCAGAACCCGTTTGTGGGTCCGGATTTCGAACTGCTCACGCGATTTTTTATCGATAAATGGCGAGCGCAAAACCGTGAACTTTTGAATCCGGGTTGGCAAAGGTATTGGGCCACGGACAAAAGCCCCGGTGCGCCTGGCGGTATCGGCAATCTCGTTGGTTGCCTGATCCAGCGCCCGGTGATCAAAAGCCTTCAGGCGTATGCGGATATTTTGCGTTTCCATTTTCTTTGCTTTCCCAGTTAAGTCCTGATCAGTTATTCAATTACTTTGGCGACGACGCCGGAGCCGACGGTCCGTCCGCCTTCGCGGATAGCGAAGCGCAGGCCCTCGTCCATGGCGATCGGGTTAATCAGCGTCACAATCATCTTGATGTTATCACCGGGCATGACCATCTCAACGCCCTTGGGCAGCTCAACCGAGCCGGTGACATCGGTGGTCCGGAAGTAAAACTGCGGCCGGTAGTTGCTGAAGAACGGGGTATGACGGCCACCCTCCTCTTTCGATAAGACATAAACCTCGGCTTCAAACTTGGTGTGCGGGTTGATCGACCCGGGCTTGGCCAGAACCTGGCCGCGCTCAACATCTTCACGGGCGGTGCCCCTAAGCAGTGCGCCAATGTTATCACCGGCTTCACCGCGGTCCAGGAGTTTGCGGAACATTTCAACCCCGGTACAGACCGTCTTGGTGGTGTCCTTGATGCCGACAATCTCGATGTTGTCGCCAATGTTGATGATGCCCTGCTCGACCCGGCCGGTGACCACCGTGCCGCGGCCGGAGATCGAGAACACATCCTCGATCGGCATCAGGAAAGGCTTGTCAATCGGGCGCTTGGGCTGCGGGATGTAGCTATCAACAGCTTCCATCAGTTTATTGATGGATTCTTTGCCGATGGCATCGTCGCGGCCTTCCAAAGCCGCCAGGGCGGAGCCATGAATAATCGGAATGTCATCACCGGGGAAGTCGTAATAAGACAACAGTTCACGGATTTCCATCTCAACCAGCTCCAAAAGCTCGTCATCATCAACCTGGTCAACCTT
>SMVA01289607.1_pt1 | contig 14004 bp, 5 predicted proteins | sample 2456451 | NCBI WGS metagenome assembly SMVA01 (sample SAMN11095933, study PRJNA526329) | marine sediment metagenome | biome: Marine sediment; feature: Surficial sediment; material: Deep marine sediment; isolation source: Hadal surficial sediment | place: Pacific Ocean | collected 2014-05 | depth 0-1...
CACAATACTCGCGCGCCATGGCGCTCGCGCAGCCGTGACCGGTTGAGATATCCAGGCTAGACGCCCGGAGCGCGGCGCGCCATCATTCGTCGATGAGCCAACAGCACAGCGATGCGGTGCTCGCCGCCGCTGCCCGGTTGCTTCCCGATGTCGGGCGCGAAGCCATCTGTGCCGCGCTCGAGAAGCGCGACCCCGAAGCGGTGATCGAGCCGCAGGGGGTGCTTTCCGAACCGGCGCCGGTGTTCGTTACACTACGCATGGGCGGTGAGCTGCGTGGCTGCATCGGCAGCCTGGTGGCGCTGCACGGTGACCTCGTCGAGGAAACCATGGACCGGGCTCGCGCCGCTGCGTTCGACGACCCGCGGTTTGCGCGCCTGACCCTCGACGAGCTCGCCTCGACGTCGATCGAGGTGTCGATTCTGCGGCCGCTCGAGGCGGTCTCCTCGCACGACGAGCTCGACCCGGTGCGTTTCGGCATCGAGGTCACGGACCGGAGCGGGGGCCGGGCGGTGTTGCTACCGGGGATCGATGGTATCGATACGGTCGAGGAACAGATCAGAGTGACGCGGCGAAAGGCGGGGATTCCCCCGGGGAACACGCTGGAGATCCGCCGCTTTGAGGTGGTGAAGGTGCCGGATCCGGCGTTCCTCTCCTCAAGAGACTAGCCTGCAGCAAGCGCAACGGAGGACTCGCGCGCCCTCGCGTTCGCGACGCCGTGACCCGTTAGGAGATCCGGGTTAGCGTCCGCCGCCTCTGCGGTCGCCGCCGCCTCCCCCACGGCCGCCGCCCCCGCCGAACCCGCCACGGCCGCCGCCCCTGCCGCCGAACTCCCACGGCATGATGCCCTCGTCGTACAGGGCGTTGGGGTTGTCGGGATCGACGTAGCGCCAGCGCACCGCGTCGGCGTAGATGCGGCCGCTGGCGAGGTCGGAGAGTTCGACTACCGCTTCCTCGAGCTCGCCGAAGGCAAACCGGCCGAGCGCGTTCCAGCCGGCTTCGAGCTGGTCTGTGCTGATTGCCATCTCGGTGGTCTCGCCGCTGTGGGTAATGGTGATGAGGTAGGTGTCGGCAGCACCCCGGAAAGCGTTGCTGGTACGACCGTTGATCCGCCCCGGCAAGAAGTAGTAGGCGATGTCGTACTCACCGGCGTACGGCAACGTTGCCGTCCACACCGCCGGTTGGGCGCCGTCGCCGCCGCTCTTGGTGCGATAGTTGGTCTCGTAGCGGCCGAAGGAGTAGGTGCTGCCGCGCACGCTCCAGTTGCCGCCCTCGAGCCCCGGGCGCAGGTAACGCTGTACACGGCGCACCGGCATCGAGAAGCCCTCGTCTTCGTTGTCGACGATGATCTCGGTGAAGGCAGCTTCTTCCTCGGTAACCACGCGCACGTATTCTTCCGGCGGGCCCGGCGCGACCTCTTCCGGAATGCGCAGTGGCGATCGCAGCGGGCGCCGGTTCTTGGCCAAGAACGGATCGACGGTCACCATGCCGGGGCGCACGCCGATTATCATCGACACCTCGACCTCCTGGCCGCCCTCGATTAGCACGTTCTTGGTGATCTGGTCGCCGCGGCCCATGAGCTGCACCTGCACGAAGCCACGCCCGGGCTCGCCGTTGCGGATGCGCACCATCACCTGGTAGACAACCGCGCCGCGCTCGTTTTCCACCTTCTTGGCCTCGGTGCGGGTGAGCGTGTAGCCGGGCACGTAGGTGCCGTATATCCAGTCGTGGATGAGACCGTCGAGGTTGGCGCGGGTGAGATCGTCTTCGCTGGTGCCCTCCGGTACGACCGCCTTTTCGAAATCTTCAAAGGAGATGTTCTCGAACTGCGAGGCTGCGCCGAAACTCTCCAACGTGTTGATGAACTCGTCGGAGCCGACCACCGCCTCGATCATGCGGAACAGGGTCAGACCCTTGGCATCGAGCACGGAACGGTAGAGGTCCGGATCGGCATCGGGATCGAGATCGGCGAGCGACTGCGTCTGCATGGCTTGCAGCATCTCGTCCCAGGAGGCGCCTTCTCCGAGCTGGCGAGGTCCCTGTCGGCTGGTGTTCTCGACGCGGATGGTCACGCTGCCAGCGCTGTGCTCGAAGCCCCCGCTGGCGCTCACACTATGGTCGCGCACCCAGAACCCGCCACCGCGCCCACCGCGCTGGAAGAGGGTCGAGCGGATCTCCTGCGAAAGGTCCTGCTGCATGTACACGGGCATGCCACGCGCCAGCAGGGAGGCGTTCTCGCCGGTGAAGCTGCGATTGAACGACCACAGTTGCACCAGCGGCGAGCGGAACAAACCACCCGTGGGGCCCTCGGGGCTGAGGAACACGCTGAATAGGGCGTTGGCGAGCTGGTCCCGTTTGAGGCGGCCGGGATCCTGGCTTTGGCCGCGCTCGGAGTTCAAGGTGCGGTTGACGCGCTGCGTCATGCGCTTCAGCTGATAGACCAGGGTGTCTTCTTCGACCATCAGGACCCCTGGCTGCGTCAGGCCGCCGCTCTCTTCCCAACCCTCGTAGTACCACTGCACCAGGAACGGCACCTCGACCACTGCCAAGCGTTCGTATGGATAGGGCAACCCGGTTTCCTGCGCCATGGCGGCGAGCATTTGCTCGACCAGTGCCACCACTTCCTCGGTAGCATCCTCGAACAGCGCCAGCTGGGCTACGTGGCGCGGGTGCACGTAGAGAACAACGTCGACGTCGCCGGCTTCCGCGCTGAAGACCTCGTACTCGCCCATGTTGAGCGAGAGCTGCGGAACCGGCCAGGTGATATCCCACACGCTGGTGCTGCGGCCTTTTTCTATGGCGGTGGGGGCGGTGGGGGCTCCCTGGGTGATGGTCTCGAGACCGGCCGGGGTGTCGACCGAGATGCGGCCGGTGAAGAACGAAACCGGGCGCGTGTCGCCGTTGCCGTAGTCGACGCCGGGTACCGGATACCAGCGGCTGCGGGGGGGCAAGAACGCGGATCGCTCGCGAATCCACGCCGTCAGGTCGCCCTTGTGGATGGGACCTTGCCACTTCTCGATGCGGGCGGCGGAGCGCAGAAGGTCGAACCCTTCAAGGTCGATGTCGCCCGCGTAGGTCATGGTGATCGAGGTCTCGGCGTGCGGCGCCAAGGCCGTCGCCGGCGTGATGCGCACCACCGAACCATCGATCTCGAACGGCAGCTCGGCGCCGTCGGCGTCGGCAACCGACGAGATCACCAGGCCGGGGTTGAGCGTGAAGATGAGGGTGGAGAGCGCTACGTCGGTGACGTTGGCGAGCTGCAGCTCGGCGCGTGCCGCCAGCGGCACGCCGTCCTTCATGATCTCGACATCGAGCTCGTAGTTCAGCACCGTCGCCACCGGCGCGTCGCCATAGCTGATTTGCGTGGCGAACAGGTCGGTTCTGTATTGCTCGACCGCCAGGTCGTGCCGCGCCATGTTGCCGTACAGCGCCACGGCCGAGAAGACTCCGGCGAGGGCCAGAACATGGCCTACCTTCGAAGCGAGCCCGGGCTGCGGCAGGCGCGGGTAGCGAGCGATCGCCAACCCGAGAAGGGCAACCGCCAGCGCCATGTAGAAGACGCGAATCTCCAGCACGCGGGTGATGTCGCCGAGGCCGAGCATGTCGGAGAAGTAGAGCGGCGCGAAGAAAGCGCCGAAGTCGAAGATGCCGCCGTAACGCGTGCCCAGGAAGAACAGCACGGCGATGATGTAGGCGACCGACACCAGTGCCACCGCCGTGGTGTTGCGCAGCATCGCACCGAGGCAGAAGGTCAGCGCCGACATGAAGATGAGCGCCGGCATCGTCATCAGCAGGAAGTAGGTCAGGTACGGCGTCAGCAGGAACGGCTCCCCGGTGATGCTGAGTTTCCCCGCTTGGATGGCCAGCGTCAGGCCGAGAACGCAGAGGCTCACAACGGTGAGCGCTTGTACGACGCCGATGTACTTGCCGGCCACCAACTCGGCGGTGGTCAGCGGGCGCGCCGCGATGACTTCCCCGACCTCGGCCCGCTCGTCGGCAACCCGGAAGTTGCCGGCGACGAAGGCGATCATGACGGTCTGGATGTAGGTGTAGACATAGAACGGAATGAAGCCGCTGAGCCCGAGCGCCGCGAAACGGCCCCCGATTTGGCCCATGGACTCGAGGATTGCCAGCGCCACCCCGATGCCCAGCGGAATCACCACGCCGGCCAAGCCGAGGACGCGGAACCTGGTGGTGCGCATCAGCATGATGCGCTCGTAGCGGGCGACTCCGAAAACGTTGCTCAACACGTTCATCGGCCGGCTCCTTCGGGCTCGTGGCTGTCCATTGCCATGAAGTAGATATAGGCGTCTTCGAGGTTCGGTGGCTCGGGTTCGGCGCCCGGCGGCGGCTGTTGGTTGCCGACGATGCGAACCGTCAGGTCATCGCCCATCGGCGTGACGGTGACCACGTGCCACTCCTTCTGCACCCGGGCGAACCCGGCGTCGTCGACGTGCAAGGTCCAGGTCTTGTTCTCGGCGTGCCGCACGAGCTCTTCAGGTGGGCCGTGAAACAACAGGCGGCCGAAGTTGAGCACGGCGATATCTTCGCAGGTGCTGGAGATGTCACCGACGATGTGGGTGGAGATGAGGATGGCGCGGTTGCGGCTCAGGCGGCCGAGGATCTTGCGAAAGCGGATGCGTTCCTCGGGGTCGAGCCCCACCGTGGGTTCGTCGACGATAAGAAAATCGGGCTCAGCAAGAATCGCCTGGGCGATGCCGAGGCGACGCTTCATGCCGCCCGAAAAGGTACCGGTGTACTTGTCGCGCACCTTGGTCAACGCCACGGCTTCGAGCGCCTCCTCGACCACCTCCTTACGGTGCTTCGAAGGTCTGATGTACGCCAGGCGCGCCATGTAGTCGAGAAACTCGAAGGCGGTGAGGTTGGGATAGGCGCCGAAGTGTTGCGGCAGGTAGCCGAGACGTTGGCGCACCTGGCCGCGATCGTCGCCGATACGTAGACCGTCGATCGTTACCTCACCGGAGGTCTGCGTCATCTGTGTCGACAGGATCTTGATCAGCGTCGTCTTGCCGGCGCCGTTGGGACCCAACAGCCCGAACGTGCCGGTGCGGATGCGCAAGGTCAGACTGTCCAAGGCCGGGCGCGTGGCCTTGTCGTAGATTTTGGTCAGCGAAGAGATCTGAATGTCCATTGCACGTACAATATCGGGGAGGAAAACCGAAGAGCAATGACGGAAGAGCAATTGAGGCGCTACCGTACCAGAGCTATTTTCTCTGGGCGGGAACGTTTGGTGGCCGCAAACCCTCTTCATTGAGGATACCGCACCAGCGGCCATTGTTTCCCGAAGAAGCCTTTGGTGTCGGTAAACGGTCTGTAAAGATTTGTAATAGGCCGCAAAAGCCTTGTTGTCGGCGCTTCCGGCCGGCATGAGAGTATGGCACCGTTCCCACAGCGTGGCCCGCTTCCCTCCCCACGAGCGAAAGCCGAGTGAACCCCCCGAACATGAAGTCTCGAAAGTTGGTCTTCGTCGTCCTGTTGATGCTGGCGGCGGTGGGCTGTCAGGATGAGCCCATCGAGCGCGTTGTCGACCTCGTCGTTCCCGTTACCGTGCAGCCGGTATCGCGGGGCACCATCGAGTCCTTCGTATCCACCACCGGCAGCCTACGGGCGTCGAGGGCGGCGGATATTCTCGCCGAGGTGCGCGGAAATCTCTTTTACGTCGAGGATTCTAGCGGTCGCAAGCCTGTCGAAGGGGCTCGTGTCGAAGCGGGACAGCAGATCGCCCGCATCGAGAGCGAGGAATACGTCAACAACATCCGGCTGCAGTCGCGCCAGCTCGGGTTGCAGAACGCGCGCAACAACCTGACGGAGAAGCAAGAGCTTTTCGAGGAAGGCCTGGCGGTGCAATCGGAGGTGCAAGCGGCAGAAAAAACCGTCGCCGACGGCGAGGCGGACATCGCCGACGCCCGCATCCAGCTCGGCAAGTTGACGGTCTTCGCGCCGCTATCCGGCTATCTCACCGGCCTCATCGACACCACCGAAGAAATGCTGGTCGAGCAGAACACCGTGATCGGCCAAGTGGTCGACTACGGGCGGGTGCTCATCGACCTGAAGATTCCCAACTCGCAGATGCCCAATATCGAGTTAGGGCAAGAGGTTCGGGTGACCAACTACGCTTTTCGCGACCAGACGTTCATCGGCCGCGTCTCGGTGCTCGATCCGGCCCTCGATCCGGTCACCCGTACTTTTCGCATCGAAGTTACAGTGGATAACCCGGGGCTGGTGCTGCGCCCCGGCATGTTCATCAAGGCCGACATCGTCGTCGAGCAGCGCGCCGACATCGTCATCATCCCCAGGGAGCTGGTGCTCAGCCGCCAGAATCGCAGTGTGGTATTCGTCGAAGAAGAGGGCCGTGCGCAGCAACGCTTCATCGAGATCGGTCTGTCGGACGACCTGATGGTGGAGGTCGTCGAAGGCCTTGCGGAAGGCGAGCGATTGATTACCAGCAACTTCGAAACGCTGCGTTCGCGAACTCAGGTTCGCGTTACCGGCGAGAGCGGCCCGCGCGCGTCGGGCAACTGATCATCCGTACCCGTTCGCCCTCGCCAGCCCGGATGAGCCGATATGACGCTACCTGAGTTCTCAACCCGGTATCCCGTCACCATCGCCATGGCTACGTTTGCCGTGGTTCTGCTCGGCTGGATTTCGCTCGACGGCCTCGGCACCGACTTGTTGCCCAACGTGCAGACGCCCGTCATCACGGTCGATCTTCGGGTGCCCGGCAAGTCGCCGCAAGAGATGGAAGAACGCTACACGCGGCGCCTGGAGCGCGACATTTCCACCGTCAGCGGCGTCGAGCGCGTCTACTCGATCACCCGCTCGGGGCAGACGGTGGTGGTGGCGGAGTTTACCTGGGAAACGGACATGAACTTCGCGCTTCTCGACGTGCAGAAGCGCACCGGTGCCTACGCTACCGACGACGAAATCGAATCGCTCGACGTGACCCAGGAAGATCCGCAGGCGCTGCCGGTGGCACGTATCGCGGTGACTTCATCCGACTACGCCGATCTCGACGAGTTGCTGGGCGCCCTGGAGACGTTGGTAAAGCCGCGGCTGGAGGCGCTCGACGGCGTCGCTTCTGCCGAGATCGAGGGCGACGCCGAGAAAGAAATCCGGGTCATCCTCGATCCCTACCTGCTGGAAGCCTTCGGCCTCACCGACACCGCCGTGGTGCAGCAGATCCAGCAGGCCAACCAGGATGTTTCGGGCGGGCGTATCGAAGAAGGCGACCAGTCGTATCAGGTGAAGGGTCTGGGGCGGCTCACCGACATTAGCGACGTCGAGAATCTCATCGTTGGCGAGCGCGCCGGCGTCGATGAGGGAGCCGCGGCAAGCGCCACCGGGGGGGGCGCCACGGGCCCGGGGGCGGCCGCCGGCGGTACCGGAGCCCAGGCGACTACCGAGGACACGTTGCGCGTGCCGGTGTACGTGAGGGACGTGGGCCGCGTGGTGCTCGAGGTCGCCGAGCGCGAGACCATCGTGCGGCTCAACGGTGTCGAGTGTCTCGGACTGGCCATCTACAAGGAGGCCGATGCGAGCACGGTGAGCGTCGTGCGGACGGTACTCGAGGACATCGACCAGCTCGCCCTCGACCTGCCCAACGTCCAGTTCACCGTGGTGGAAAACCAAGCGCGCTTCATCGAGTCCGCGGTCAGTGAGGTTCAGAACGCGGCCCTGGTCGGTGCGGCGCTGGCCGTCGGTGTACTGCTGCTGTTTCTGCGCAGCTTCATCGTGACGATGATCATCGGCCTGGCGATCCCGATCTCGATCCTGGCGACCTTCACGCTGATGTACTTCCAGGACCTGACGCTCAACATCATGACGCTCGGCGGCCTGGCGCTGGGCGCCGGCATGCTGGTCGACAATGCCATCGTCGTCATCGAGAACATCTACCGGCGGCTGGAGCTCGGTGCCGATCCGCGTGAGGCCGCAGCCAAGGGCGCCTCGGAGGTCGGCGTAGCGATCCTCGCCTCGACGCTGACCACCGTGTCGGTGTTCCTGCCCATCGTCTACGTGCAGGGCCTGGTGGGAGAGCTGTTCAAGGAGCAGGCGTGGACGGTGGCGTTCTCGCTGATGTCCTCGCTGGTCGTGGCGATGACCATCGTACCAATGCTGAGCTCGCGGTTGCTGCGACCGAAGGCAACCGATGCCGCACCCAAGCAGCGGCCCGCGTTCCGCGCCGCGCTGACGGCGGCGCTCGATCACAAGGTGGTCATTTTCTCGCTCGTCGCCGTCATCGCCGGCGCCACCTACCAGATGGCGCTGACTATCGACACCGAGTTCATCCCGCGTGAAGACCAGGGCTCGTTCTCCGTCGACCTGGCGTTGCCCGAGGGCACCCGACTCGAGATGACCGACCGCGTCGCGGCGCGTGTCGGCGACATGATCCTGGAGATGGGCGGCGACGAGGTCGAGACGGTCTACGCGCGTTCGGGTCTGGACCCGGGACGGGTCACCAACGTCGCCGACCCCAGCGGCCCCAACCGCACCAACCTGTCGGTGGCGCTGACCACCGGACCGCGACGCAGCATCGGCCGCATGGTCGAGTCGATCGACGCCGAGCTGGCGCAGATTCCCGACCTGGAGGTCAAGTACGGGCTGCAGGAGACCGCCCTGCAAGGGGTGCTCGGCGCGCAGGCCGCGCCGCTGCAGCTGGAGATCATCGGCGACGATCTCGACACCCTGAGGCGGTTGACGGCGGAGATCGCCACGCTGCTCGAGGAGTTGCCGGCAGTCTACAACGTTCGAACTAGCTTCCAGGGCGGCCAGCCGGAGATCGATCTGAATCTACGTGCCGACGTGGTGGCGGCCTTCGGTCTCACTCCCCAAGCGCTCATTGCCGATCTCGAGCGCCGGCTGTCCGGCGAGGTTGCCGGCGAGCTGTCGAAGGACCAGCGCTCGCGTGACATTCGCGTCGGCTTCGAAGACGTTTCGCTGCAGCAGTTGCGTTCCCTGCGCATCGATGCCGGCGGCGCCATCCTCACGCTGGGCGACATCGCCGACCCGCGTATTGTCGAGGGGCCGCGCGAGATCCTGCGCGAGGACCAGCGGCGCATCGGCCGCATCAGCGGCTACCTGGTCGAGGGGGCGGTGCTCAGCGAGGCCATCGGGCAGGTGGAGGGCTTGGTGTCGCAGGTGACGCTGCCGGTCGGTTACGAACTCGAGATCGGCGGCGAGGAGCGCGAGCGCGCCGAGTCGTTCGCCAGCCTCGGCTTTGCGCTGGCCTTGTCGGTGATTCTCGTCTACATGGTGATGGCGTCGCTGTTCGAATCGATCCTGCATCCGTTCACCGTCATGTTCACCGTGCCGTTCGCCGGCGTCGGCGTGGTAGTGGCGTTCTGGGCGCTGGGCGAGCCGCTCAGCATCATGGCCTACATCGGCATCATCATGCTGGGCGGCATCGCGGTGAACGACGCCATCATCCTGGTGGACCACGTCAATCAGCTGCGCGCCAAGTTGCCCATCCGTGAGGCGATCGTGCAGGGGGCGCAGGACAGGGTGCGGCCGATCCTCATGACCAGCGCCACCACCATCCTGGCGCTGTTCCCGATGGCGCTCGGCCTCGGAGAGGGGTCTCAGATGCGTGCCCCGATGGCGATCGCGGTAATCGGCGGGCTGGTTACCTCGACGCTGCTGACGCTGATTATCATTCCGGTGGTGTACGAGTTCGTCGAGCGGCTGCGGCGCAGGCCCGAAACGGCATGATCTCCGACCTCGCCATTCGCCGCCCCGTCACCACGGTGATGTTTTTCATCGGCATCGGCATGATGGGGGTGGTGTCGCTCGGCCGGCTCAACGTCGAGCTCATGCCCGAGGTGGTGTTCCCGCAGATCTTCATCGTCGCCTCCCAGCGCACCGCGTCGCCGGAGCAGATGGAGCGCGATGTCGTCATGCCGATTGAAGAAGAGATCGGCAAGCTCGAGAACGTCGTGCAGATCGACTCGCAATCGCGCCTCGGCTCCGGCACGGTGACAATTTCCTACGAGCCTTCGACCGACATGAAGTTCGCCGAGCTGCAGGTGAACCGCCGCATGGGGCAGTTGCTGCCCACCTTGCCGGCGCAAACGACGCTCAATGTGCAGCGCTTCGATACGTCGATTCTGACCAGCGCCGTGATGACGCTGCAGGTGCTCGGTGCCGGCGACCTCAACTGGTTGCGAGACTTTACCGAGGAGAGGATTCGCCCCGAGCTCGAGGCGGTCGAGGGCGTGGTGTCCGCCACGCCGCTGGGCGGCCAGCAGCGTTCGATCGAGATCATCGTCGACCCCGAAATGTTGGGTGCGCATCAACTCTCGATGAACGCCATCACCGGTGCTATCAACAGCGTCAATGTGCCGCGTGCCTATGTCGGCCGGGTGTTCGACGCCAATCAGGGGTTTCCGGTGAGCGTGTCCGGCCAGTTCGCCTCGCTGAGCGAGATCCACGACGTGGTGCTGCGGCAGGACGGCCAGCTGACGCTGGGCGACCTTGCCGAGATTGGCTACGGTCTGCAAGAGCGCACCGACTACAGCCGGGTCAACGGCCTCGAAGCGGTCAGCATTCGCATCCAGAAGGAAAACGAGGCCAACCTGATCGCCGTCGCCGATGGGCTCAAGGCTACTGTCGAGCGCCTCAACCGGCAGTTCGCCGCCGAAGAGATCGAGATCATCGTTACCGACGATCAGGCGGCGATCATGCAGGAGGCCCTCGGTACGCTGCAACAAGCGGCCATTATCGGCGTGTTCCTGGGCCTCGGCGTGCTGTTTCTGTTCCTCCGCAGCGCGCGTTTCGTGGGCATTCTGCTGCTCGCCATCCCGTCGTCTCTGCTGTTGACGTTCAACCTCATGTACGCCTGGGACCTGTCGTTGAACGTGCTTTCCCTGTGCGGCCTGGCGCTGTCGATGGGCATGTTGGCGGACAACGGCATTGTCGTCATGGAGTCGATCTTCAAGCACTTCGAGGCCGGCAAGGATGCCATGGAAGCGGCGCGCGTCGGCACCGCGGAGGTGAGCCGCGCCATCATCGCCTCCACCGCCACGACCGTTGCCGTGTTCCTGCCGGTGGTGTTCATCCAGAGCGAGTTTCAGGACATCATCCGCGAGCTGGCGTTGGCGATCACCTTTCCGCTCATGGCTTCGTTGCTGGTCGCCCTGACGCTGGTACCGATGCTGGGGGCGCGCACACTGTCGCGCGCGTCGCTCAGGCCGCTCGGCACCGGGCGGCTGCTGGACATGTACGCGGTGCTGCTGAAGGCCAGCCTGCGGCACCGTGTGCGCGTCGCCGTAACCGTCGGCGTGACGCTGCTGGTGACGCTGATCGTGTCGTTCTTCTTCATGCTGCAGCAGCAGGCCCTCACCGAGGAAAGCGGCTTCACCATCTATGTCACGCTCGAGGAAGGGGCCACGCTCGAGGCTACGGACGCGGTCGTGGTCAAGGTCGAGGAAGCCGTGGCCGAGCTCGCCGACGTCGACCGTTTCACCACCAGCGTCCAGGAGGCGCAAGGCACCGTCAACGTCACCCTCGTCGAACGGCGCGACAAGCCCGATCGCATGACCGTCGACGACGTCCAGGATGCTCTCGAAGAGGCGCTCGACAGGATCGACGGCGGCACCGTCAGTTACGATCCGCCGGCTCTCGGCGGGGGCGGCGGCGGCGGTGGCGGCGGTCGTGGTGGCGGCGGCGGGGGCACTGGCGGATTCTCCCTCGGGCAGGGCGCCACGCCGGAGACCATCGTGGTGCGTGGTAACGATTTCTCCACCCTGCAGATGCTTGCCGACGACCTGCAGTATCGCCTCGAAGAGATCATCGACATCGACCCGGACAGCATTTCCGTCGACCTGGCGCGCAGCGCCCCCGAAGTCCAGGTGATCCCCGACCCCATCGCCATGTTCGACCGCCGCCTCAACGTCAACACCGTGCTCGGGGCGATAAGCCAGGCGAGCCCGCAGGGGGTGCAGACGACGACGGCGTTCCTCGAGGCAGACGGCACCGAGACGCCGATCGAGGTGCGCTACATCGACGCGTACGAGGACAACCCCATCGGCCTCGATGAGCTACGCCAGTTGCCCATCTTGACCCCCTCCGGCGATTACACCGCGCTGGAAGAGGTGGCGCGGGTGCGCACCGACGAGGGGCGCAACACCATTTTGCGCACCGACCAGTCGCGCCGCGTCGTGCTCACCTATCGCTTCACCGACGAGGTGCTCGACTCACAGCCCCGCATCGACGCGGCGCGCGCCTTCACGCGCCTGGTGATCAACGACATGGTGCTGCCGCCCGCCTACACGGTCGAGGTCACCGAGGCCGAGGTCGACACCATCTATTACTGGATGATGGGTATTGCCGCCATCCTGGTGTACATGATCCTGGCGTCGCTGTTCGAATCGTTCTCGGCGCCGATCGTCATTTTTTGCACGCTGCCGACGGCCATCATCGGCTCCTGCATCGCGCTGTTGCTCACCGGTACCGGCCTCACCTCGGAGGCTGGGCCGATGGCGCTGTTGGGGTTCATCGTGCTGCTCGGCATTGCGGTCAACAACGGCATCATTCTCATCGATGCCGTTTCCAACCTGCGCAAGCAGGGCTTCCGCCGCGAGCGCGCCGTGCTGGCCGCCGGGCGCTCGCGCGTGCGACCCATCCTGATGACATCGTCGACGACCCTGCTCGGTGTGTTCCCGCTGGCACTGGAGTTCGGCGGCGACTTCGAGATCTGGCCGCCGTTCGCCATTACCGTGGTCGGCGGCCTGGCGGTGTCGATGGTTTCGACGTTGATCTTCGTGCCGGTGGCGTACCTGGGGATCGATCAGGTGCGCGATTGGTTGCGCCGCATGGGCTGGCTGGCCGTCGGCATCGCCACCGCGGCGGCGGCTGCCTGCACCTACGCGGTGCAGTATCGCTACGAGAGTTACTTCTGGACTTCGTTGGCGGCGGTGCCGCTGTGGTTCTTCTTCCTGACGCTGGTATGGACCATCATGCGCGCCCAGCACGCCCGCTTGCTGGCGCACCAGAAGCGCGAGCCGGTGTATTCGATACGCCTGCACACGCTGACCAAGATCTACGGTGCTCCGGGACGGTTCCGCCGCGAGTGGGGGCGCTTCGAGCGGCGTGCCCGCCAGATGACAGACGAGGGCATCGACCCGGTAGACCACAAGGCCGTCAAGGACGGCCTCATCTGGAAACTGCCGGTGCTGGCGCTGCTGCTGTTCCTGCACACCTATGTCTCCCAGGGGCTGTGGATCTTCGTCATCTCCATGCTCACCTGGGGACTGCTGGCGCACCTGGTGCGCGCCGTCGGCCAGCTGATCTGGTCGCCGCCGCCGCGTGCCTTTCAGCTCGTCGTTCGTTACGGTTCGCTGGCGCTGTTCCTCTACTACATCCAGCGCCGTCTCGAGGCGCCGTCGCTGACCTACGCGTGCTTGGCGATCTTCGCCCTTACCCGCGTCATCCGCTGGCTGGCGCGACGAGTGGAAGCCGGCAAGGTCGATATCGAGGACATGACCGGCCGGATGCGATGGTTGCGTCGTCCCATCTACCGCGTTGCCGCCAAGACGCCGCTGCTCGGGGCCAAGAAACCGGAGTTCACCGCGCTGCAGGGCATCAACCTGGAGATCGGTCGCGGCATGTTCGGGTTGCTGGGGCCCAACGGCGCCGGCAAGACCACCATGATGCGCATCATTACCCGCGTGCTCGAGCCCACGTTCGGGTCGGTGTCGGTGAACGGGGTAAACCTCGCCGACCACGAGCACCTGCAAGGGTTGATCGGCTACCTGCCGCAGCATTTCGGTTCCTACAATCACATGACCGGCTACGAGTACCTCAAATACCGTGCTCTGCTCGAAGGGTTCAACGATTCCGCCGAACGCCGCGAGCGCATCATGGACGTGCTCGAGCAGGTCAACTTGGTCGACCGCAAGGACGACCCCATCGGCTCGTACTCCGGCGGTATGCGGCAGCGCATCGGCATCGCGCAGACGCTACTGCACACGCCGCAGATCATGGTGGTGGACG